>Ga0209517_10001867_pt1 | contig 30853 bp, 13 predicted proteins | sample PeaSoiMetSII2010_FD_187695 | JGI IMG/M metagenome (GOLD analysis project Ga0209517, IMG submission 187695) | Peat soil microbial communities from Weissenstadt, Germany - SII-2010 (SPAdes) (version 2) | ecosystem: Environmental > Terrestrial > Soil > Wetlands > Peat | place: Germany...
TGCCGCGGTTAAGATCGAATTTGGTTTCATACGCCAAAAACTCCTCGCCGGTTACGTGACCGTATTTACGGTTCCCCGTACTAAGGCGCCGGTTTGGAGCAGAAAGCGTGGCGGCTGGCTTCACTTCATCGGCCCAGTATAATTTGGAGCAATACCAGCGCATCGCGGTAGTCGGGGATAACCGCCTGCGCGCCAACACCCACCAGCCGCTGCCGTTTCCACTGGTCAATGCGGCCCGAACCGTTGTGAGCTTCGTCGGTGGCGACCGCCACCGCCAGTCCGCCGATTTCGCACGTGTTCTCAATCTCCACGTATCCGTCGCCGAACGTGAGCAGCTCCGCGCCCGAGATCTGGTTTTCCTTCAGGATGCGTTCGATGACCAGCTTCTTGGAAAACGATTTGTAATCATCGATGGCACCGTAAATGTGCGGTCCAAAATAGCGGTCGATTTCGAGGAGCGCCGCCTCCTCTTTGACAAACGGCTCGTCCGTACCGCTCGCCAAATAGAGTTCGAGTCCCCGACGCTCCAGTTCGTCCAGGATTTGACGCGCTCCGAAGACCAGGAATTCCTCCGGCCGAGTCTTGCGATTACGAACGGCTTCAATCCGAACGCGGATGCGCGCGTCGAGCCGGCAAAGATACTCACGTTTGTACCAGAGCGGTTCGCGCGGCTGTCCGCCGCGTTCCTTGATCCGTTCGCAAAGCTGGATCATCTGATAGATCGTCTGTTTGCCGTTGAGCCGCATGATGTCGTCCAGCGCCAATTGTCGGCGGTCGCTCTCGATTTCGTCCCCCCGGGGCGGGAGCATTTCGGTAAACATGGGCACCATCACCTCCGGCCAGCCCTCGCGAAGCAGGGACAGCGTGCCGTCGAAATCGAACAAGACGTGGCTGATCTCGGGGCGTGGGGCAAAGGATTCGGCGAACTCGATAGTGCCTTTAAACTGGCGCTGGTTCTGGCGCATTGGGCAGGTTAATCCATTCATGCTGTCGCCGTCGAAAAAGAAATGCTGGAGAGCGCTGAAATCTCAGCACTCTCCAGCTTCGTTAAAAACCCTCTGCCCGGTTACTGAACCAGATATCTCAAGAAGAGGGCAGGCTGGTTCTTATTGAAAGGCAACAGGTCGGTAATCGTCCCTCCCGTTCCATTCGCGATGCTGTTGGTCGTCCAGACCGTCGGCCGGGTCAGGCTGGGCGTGCTCAACAGATAATAGAGGTAGCCGCTTTGTGTGGCAACTTTGACCACCAGATTGGTGCCGGTGCCAGCCACTGAAGGCGGCAAGATGGTTGGCCTCGAGGGCGGCGGCCCGCCCACGGTCAGACTGGTGCTGATGTTGGTTGCCCCAAGGAGCGCAACCATGTCGGAAGCGCTGACATAAGTGACCGGATAGGTGCCGTTCAGGAAGCCGGTCGTATTGAATTCGATGCTGAAATCCCCCGTTGCATCGTTGATGACAGTGGTTTGCGTGTTGCCGTTGATGGTCACGCTGATGGGCGTGTTGACGGAGAGAAATAGGTTGGTGCCGTCCAGCGTGCCGCTCACTGTGCCAATCAGCAGCACACTGGCACTGCCATGGGCAACCGTCCGGTTGGCGACCGAGATGGTGGGCGCCCAGGCGGGAGCGCCGCTGAACTCGAGATTGGCATATCCAACGACCAGGTCCTTTGCTAAGGCGACGCATTGAGCGTCAAATATGTTGATCCCCAAAGACGTGACCTGGGTCAGGTCGTACCCCGCCCAGTTCGCCAGTGGCACGGTGTAGTGTGTCCAAGTGCTCCCGGTTCCAGTTTCGTAGAGGACGATATCGCCCCAGGTTCCCCGTTCATAAGTCGGATTGCCGCCGACGGGCACCTGGAGATTGAGTTGGATCGCTTGAATCTGGCTGTTATCGTCGTAACTACCCAGGTTCTTGATGTCCAGCTCGAGGTTCGGGTAGGTGCTGACATTCAGGGTGGGATTGAACGCGTTCCCTATCCCCTGGAAATCAGCGGTGGTTCCGGGACCAAAGGTGCTGTCCAGGACCAGGCATTGGCTCGAGGGGCCGGAGGGGGGAGCGTCCGGATAAACGTAAAACAGCGGAGTGCCATTGATGTCGCTCCATCCGTTGGTATCAGCGGCAGTATTGAAGATCCCAAAAAAGTTGGTAAAGAAGGCCGCCACCGGGATCGCGCTGGCCTGGCTCGAACTGGCGCCTGTGCCGTAACTATTCACGGCGCTGACGACATAGTAATATCGCGTCCCATCAACCACACCGGTATCCGTGAAACTATTCGTCAGCGAAGTGCCGATGCTCGCGAAGCCGCCGCCGCTGGTGAGCGAACGCAAGACGCTGTAGCTGCTCGCGCCAAGCTGCTCGTTCCAGCTCAGGTCCACCTGGTTGATGTCCCCCACGGCCGTTAAGCCCGTCACGGCTGACGGCAACCCCACCGCATAAGCGGTGACCTCAGCCGAGTACACGCTCACGCCGCTCGGTCCGTAGGCCTGAACCACGTAATAATACGGCGTCCAGTTAATCACGCTGGTGTCGGTATAAGTGGTCGTGCCGTTGCCGGAATTGGTTCGAATCGCGGTGTAACCGACGCCGCTGGTCAGCGAGCGCCACACCACGTAGCTGGTCGCCTCACCACCAGAGCCGTCCGCCCAGGTCAATTTGATCTGGTTGGTCTGCCCGGTGGCGACCACATTCGTTGGGGCGGCCAACGTGGCCAGCGGCGTAAAGACCTCAGCCGCTTCGTCCATATGGGTGGCCACTCCCGTCCCGGTCGCCGTGATCGTGGTATCGCCGGCCCCCAGGTCGCTTACGTAACCCATCGTGCACTGGAGGTTATCAGGCAGGAATCGATTCGCGGTTACCGTTCCACTGGTCGCCGTAAAGGTCACGGTGTTCCCGCCCCCGCCATTGTAGTTGACGCTGATCACCGGTGCCCAGGAGAAGGAGACCGTGCTGGGCGGGGTGTCAACCGAAAGCACGCTGGCCGAGCCATTGCCGGCGCCAAGACCCACGGGCGTGACGGTCGTGTCAACGCCGCTCAGGCTATAGACCTGCATGAGCATGGTGTTGTGCGATGCACCGGGGTCCGTCCCGATAACGACGCCCGAGCCAGGCAACGGACTCATAAGGTAATACAAAACCGCCCACGTCCATCCGTAGGCGGTGGTATTGGTCGCTATACCGACGCTCATAGGCTGAACGGTCCCGAAGGTGCTATTGCTCCACAGCAGGTTCGGCCCTGGCACAGCCGTGTTATTGTTGTTGTCATATACGGCGGCCACCAGCACGCTGGCCCCCGCGGAAAGCGTAAAGGGCTGCGTAATCGTGTCCACACCGGAACCCACGGTGCTGGTCGAGAATATCGTGCCATCCTGCAAGGCAATGCCGGTGCCGATCGCCGGCAGGAAGACGGCGACCGCGAGAGCGCAATTTGCGGCGCCGCCGGCATGGTTCATCGAGATCGTGGTGGCACCGCCAGCGAGTCCGCCGACGTACCCCAGAGCCTGTTCGTCCGTGTTGTTAACACTCTGGAAGGTTGAGGTCCCGCTGGTGGAGCCTTGGGTTATGGTTTGTCCGCCGTTGGCGTCATAACTCATCACCGCTGCCCACGAGCCGGGCGGGGTATGGGCCGACGTGGCGACCGAGAGGGTGGTGGCCGAGGCGCTGTTGGCACCGTAGGTCACGGGCGCGACAGTCGTATTAACCCCGTTGAGCGTGAAGGGCATCATGGTCATGCCTTCGATCGTCACGGCATTGGTATCCGTGCCTGAAACGATGCCATTGCCCGGGGCTGGATTGTAGAGATAATAGATGTTGCAATCCGAGTAGGTGGCGGCGCCGCTCACTTGCGAAATAGCCCGGACGAGCGTCTGGGTCGTGCCCAGGTCGGTATTGTCCCACTCCAAGGTGGCCGGCGACGAGTTGTTATTAAAGGTATTCTTGTCCCATAGCTCAACCACCAGCACGCTGGCGCCCTGCGAAACCGAGAAACTCGCACTGATCGTCGAACCGGCGCCATTCGCGACTTGGGTGATTGCGCTGGTCCCGCCATCCACCTTGCCAATGTTCCCCGAGAAGCCCGGCGGCAGGGCAAAGAATGGCGTGGCGCTGGCCTGGGACGAGGCGGGGCTGGTGCCGGCGTTGTTCACGGCCTCCACCACATAATAATACGTCGTCCCGTCGTACACCGCGGTGTCCAGGTAGTTGGTGGTGCTGCCACTCACAGTGGCGAGCTCCACATAGCCGCTCCCGCTGGTAATCGAGCGGAGCACGTTGAAGGTGCTGGCCAGCCCACCCGAGCTGTCGTTCCAGGTCAACGTCACCTGGTTGGTCCCGGCTGTCGCGACCAGGTTGGTCGGAGCTGTCACCGCCGGCACCAAAACGAGCGGCGAGAAGACCTCCACGTTAATGCCCATACCCGTGTTGCCGCCCGTACCGGTTGCCGTGATACTACTCGCGCCGGCTGCCAGATTGCTCACGTAACCCATCGCGCACTGAAAGCCCCCGTTGTTCGGCCAGACGTTGGTATAGACTACTGTCCCGCTGGTGGACGTATAGCTAATATGGTTCCCGAAGCCGCCATTGTAATTGTCACTGTTGAGCGCCGCCCAGGAGTTGCCCAGGGTGCTGGATGCGATAGTCACCGTAAACGAGTTAGTAGAGGCCGGCGCAGGATTCTGGGTACCCAGGCCATAACCCGGAACAGCGAGGCTAGTGTCAACGCCGACCAGGGTATAAGCCTGCATGGTCAAGTCTTGGACCGCTGTCCCGTTCGGATCCGTGGCGATCAGGAAACCGGTGCCCGGCAGCGGATCCATGAGGTAATAAACGTTCGGGTGGGACTGGCCATAACCCGCCCACACGACCGAGCCGGGGCCGACGATCTGAGTGGTCCCGAATGTGGCGTTGCTCCACACCACGTTGGTCGGGTAAGGGTTATTGTTGTTAAAGGCCATCAACGCGACCGCCAGCGCCGTGGCGCCCTCCGAAACGCTAAACGGCTTCGAAATGGTGGGCACCGCGTTGCCAGCGTGAGTGACCGGGAAGATCGTGCCATCCAGAATCGCAATCGGTGTCGCAACCGCCGGCATAAACACCGCTACCGCCATCGTGCACTTGTTCGCGCCGCCGGCAGCCGTCATGGCAATGGTGCTGCTCCCTGCTCGAAGGCCGCGGACATACCCCAAACATTGCTGCTCGCCGTTATTAACATTTAGCGAGGTTGACGTGCCCGTCGTCGAAGTCTGCGCTATCGCCTGCCCGCTGTTGCCATCATAACTCATCACCACCGCCCACGCGTTGGACGGCGTATATACCGACGTCGTGATCGAAAGGGTCGTCGCGGAGGCGTTTGCGGCCGAGTACGTCAGCGGACCAACCGTGGTGTCAACGCCCCTCAGCGTGAAGGCCATCATGGTCATTCCTTGGACCACGCTGTCCCCATTGGTATCGGTGCCGGAAATAATGCCGGTGCCCGGGCTCGGGTTGTAAACATAATAGATGTCGCAATCCGAGTAGGTGGTGGCAGCGCTCGATTGCGAAACCGCCCGAGTGAGAATGTTCGTAGTGCTGCCGACGACCCACGTCATGAACTGAGGTGACGAGCCGTCGTTGAACGTATTCTTGTCCCACAACTCCACCACCAGCGCATGCGAGCCCTGGGAAACCGTGAACGTGTTACTGATCGTCGAACCGGCGCCACTGGCCACCGTGGTAATGGAATTAGTCCCGCCGTCCGGCTTGACCACGCCGGTCGCCAGGCCGCCCGGCAAGCCAAAGAACGGCGTGGCGCTGGCCTCGGACGATGCGGCGCTGGACGCGTTGGAACTCACCGCCTGCACCACATAGTAATACGTCGTCCCGTCGAATACGGTGCGGTCCGTGAAACTGGTCGAACCGTTGCCGTTAAGCGTGGCAAGCGCGAGGTAGCCGCTGCCGCTGGTAATCGAGCGCTGCACAAGGTAGCCGGTCGCCAGGGCCCCCGTCGTATTAGCCCATGACAATGCCACCTGGTTGGTCTGCGCTGTGGCCACAAAAGTGTTCGGCGCCGACAATGGGGCAACGCTGACCTCGGCCGAATTGGGGCTTGTGCCGATGTCGTTCACCGCCTGCACGACATAGAAATACGTGGTCCCGAAGGTCAGACCGGTGTTCGTGTAAGCCGTCGTCGTCAGGCCGCTCTGGAGGAGGGTTTCGCTGCCGCTGGTCGTCGAACGCAGCACGTTGTAGGTGTTCGCGCCGGTCGGGGCGTTCCAGGTAAGCACCGCCGAATTGCCGTTCCCCACCACCGCCACACCCGTCGGAGCCAGGGGTGCGCCAACAGGCGTCGCGGTGGCCACGGCCGAGAATTGACCCGCGCCAGCCGCACCCACGGCCTGCACACTGTAATTATAGGTTGTCCAGTCGGCCACGGTGGTGTCCGTGTAAGTAACGTTGCCGTTGCCGGTGTTGGTGGCAATCGGGCTAAAGCTGCCGCTGCCCGCGTTGCGCCACACGACATAGCTGGTCGCCGCACCGCTCGAGCCATCGGCCCAAGACAACAGTACCTGGTTTGTGCCCGCCGTCGCCGTCAGCCCCATCGGCGCTGCCGGCCCGGGCAGATACGGCGCGAAGACCGCCGCCCCAACTGCCAGCTTTTGTGTGCCGCCACTGGTGTCCGTTCCTGTAATGGTGCCGCTGCCGGAACTGAGATTGGCCACATAACCCATCGCCTCCTGAATTGCGACGCTGGTCCTTGTGTAGTTCAGCGCGCCGCCAGTGGCACTAAGCTGGAAGCCGTTCCCGGCGGTGGTGCCATAACTGGCGCAAACCGCCGCCCAGCCAAGCATCGGGGTGCCGCTCCCCAGGGTGACCGTGACGGAGTTTACGGGGTTGCCATTGCCAGTGTAGGGCACGGGAGAGACGGTGGCGTCAACTCCGCTGAGGGTGTACGCCTGGATGGTCATCGCGCTCGGCGTATTCCCCGACGTGTCCGTGGCCGTAATCGTAGCCGTGCCGGGGGTTGGGTTGAAGAGGTAATAAATGTTGGCCCAGGCCCAGGTGCTTCCGTTGCCATTCACCGAGACAATCCGAGTGAGGGTTTGCGCCGCGCCCCCGTTCCACGTCAGCGATGCCGGCCCACTGTTCGCGCTGGAGTTGTTTCTGTCCACCAGCGAGACCACGAGCACGCTGGCTCCAGCGGTAACGCTAACATTATTGATGGAGACGCTGGTTGAAGTGCTGGTAGTGACAGCCAACGAACCGTCTTGCAAGGCAATGTTGGCACGAGCGTTGCCACAGAACAAGAACCCGACGAGGGCCACGGCGAGCATGGCGCCCCTCGGGATTCTGCTCCACGCAACGCTGAGGCGTGAGCTGAATGGCAGGTTGAGGTTATTGCAGGCCCGGCCAAGCCGGCATCGGCCGTGGGTAAGGGATGCATTTTGTAGGGGAGCTTTTTGGTTCATACTCTCTTCACTTGGGGGTTTGGGGTTGAATTGCTTTTTAGCTGGTGGGGGCTGTGTTTTCATGCTCGGTTGGTTTGGTGTTCCAGGTTGAAGTGCAGTTGGTTTCCCTGGTTGAATCTGTTTGCTAAAATTATATTGCTTCATCTTTGAGCTGGCAGGGTGAGAGCTTTAATTATGAACGGCGTGAAAGTCGGGGGAAGATCGGATTGATAAAAATAATCGTTCTCATACGTTGAGCTGTACTCAGTCATTTGGAGAGTCACTTCAATCTTGTACCACGTCACCGAACCGTCGATCATGCCTTCGTTGGCGCCGTCGGGGTAGTCGGTGCCGCTCCGTTGGTGGCAAACGCCCCCGGGAACACCCACCTGCCAATCTGCGTTCGCCATCCCGCCCTCGATGTAACGATTCAGACAATCCGCTGTCAGTACCCACTGAGGTTTGGCAGTCGTCACTGTCACCGGGCTATAGGAGGGTGTGCCGCTGGGAAAGGCGGTGTTGATCCAATTTGTGACGCCGCCGAAATACTGATAGCCAATCAGCCATTGCCCTTGATCAGGTTGAAAGGTCGGCAGTGCGAGGTTGTAGGAGGGAAGGGTGGGGCAGCACCAGATCGTGGAGGTCCCGTTGGTCTTCGTTGGATCCAAACCAATCTGGGCTATTTCTCCCGTTTGCGGCGTGTTTATCGCCCTTTGATTAAACGCGCCGCCGCCGCCATCCCGCGCGGAAACGATCCAGTCGTGATTGTCGGTGGCATACAGGTGCGTGCCAATGCCGATTTGGCGCAAATTATTGGCGCAGGCGATCCGCTTGGCCTTGGCTTTCGCCCTCGCCAGGGCGGGCAAGAGCATCGCGGCCAAAATCGCGATAATGGCAATGACTACCAAAAGTTCGATTAATGTGAACGCGCGATCTTTTTTCATAACAAAGAGCCCTCCAGCGAACCGCCACACGTTCGGCGGTCAAACACAAGCGCATCAAGGCACCTCGGCTTGCGGTCATATTAGTCTTTCATCGGGATATTAGCGGGAAACCGGTGACGAAGTCGATTCGCATTGTGGACAAAGCAATTATCAAATTGAACTTTTTTTGGCGTGCCGGTACTGGGTGGGGGTTTGGCGCAGACGATTCTGAAAGAGGCGGCAAAAGGAAGGTGCGTCACGGAAACCGGACTGCCGCGCAATCTCGGCCAGGCCCAAGTTGGTCTGGCGCAACAGCGAGCAGGCCCGGTCAAGGCGGATGCGGACGATTTCGGTCCGGATGCTGGTCTTGAGCCAATGGCGGAAGCGCACGCCCAAATCGGTGCGAGAGCAGCCAACGTGAGCCAGCACATCTTTGACGTTGATGCCTTCATTGACATGACTGCGTATAAAGCGCAACGCTTGGACCATGACGGGGTCCTCGATGGCCACGATATCGGTCGAGGCGCGCTCGACTATCCACAACGGGGGAATTTCCACCAAACGGGGTTTCGCTCGTTTTCCTTTCATCATCGCATCGAGCAACGCCGCGGCTTCGGTGCCCACCCGTTCAGCATCCGGCTTGATGCTGCTCAGCGGCGGTTCGCTGATGGTGCAGAGCACTTCGTCATCATCCACTCCCATCACCGCAACCTCGCCGGGCACATTGACTCCGTGCTCGCGGCAAGCGTTGAGCACTTGTTGTCCGCAGATGTCATTGCAGGCCAATAAAGCGAGCGGGCGTGGTTGTTTGAGAAGCCAGGCCGCGACGGCCTTTTCATTTTCCAAACCGCGTTGCTCGACTGCTTGCAGGAGCGTGAGGGGAGGGTTCGCACCGCGTCTGCCCGCGGTCAATGGCCGAGGGGGCGGGGAAAAATGGTGCGTTGCGTATCCATGGGTCGCCAGGTAATCCGCGAATGCCACTCCCCGGTCGTCGGAGAAAGGAATGCCCGGGTAGCCACAGAAGGCGAAATGGCGAAATCCAGCTTGGAGGAAAAAATCTGCCGCCATTTGCGCGACCGCGCGCGTGTCCGTGGCAAACGCAGGGATCCGCTCGAAACGCACGCTGGCGCGGACATCGATAACCGGACGGCCCAGGCGGAGCAGCTCATTGCCGGTGCGCTGGCTGTCGATGCGGGCAATAATGCCACTGATTGGAACCTGTTTGAGCCAATCGGGAATGCCACCATGCAACTCGCGCTCCTCGATATAACAGGACCAAGGCCCATGGACATGGACATACTTGGCAATTCCGCTCAAAACGCCTCGCCCAAATTTCCTGGAACTTTCAATCAATAACGCAACTTTGGGCAGCTTTTTCAACATGTCTCTTCAGACTAGCTCGAAGGATAACGCCGCAACGTAATCGGGCGAACTGGTTTTCCGCCGATTTTTGCAGGCGAATCTGGCAGGTTCATCGCGTTGCTTCGAGTTTATTGGTCGATTTTGAACTCCGCAGTTCGCTCTTTGGGTTTTTGGGCTAATAAATCGGCCCCTGTCCTCGCGTGCGGTAGAAGCGCGTCGCCCAGGCCGGCGTGCTGTCCGTAAATTGTGTTACTCCCGTAACATCGGACTTCATCGGCCCGGACAGGTTGGTCCAAGGGCCTGCGACGGTGAGTGCAGTTTGCAGGACATAAACCTGGCCCGGGATCCCACCGAACCGGAGTACCCATCCGTTGCTGACCGACTTGACGGAGGCAGCCGGGTTGAGGAACGGTTCGCCGTTCGCGGGGCTCCAGTTGCCGCCTTGCGCCAGCACCGGGTAGATGGCTGCCGGCCAAGCCTCGCTCTGAAAATCAGTAAACTCACTCCATTGATAGTTCCCCAAGTCATCCACCCACATCCGTTCACGAGGCAGCGTAAGGGCGGGAGGTATCTGCTCAGGTATCCCACTGGTGGCCGTGTTGGTGCCAGGCCCATAGATGGAAATCCCAGGCTGGGGTCCACCCCATCCCTGCTCCTGGGCGTAAACAGATTCTGCCTGGTGCGGATTATGCACCCGGTCAAAGCCAATGCCAGTCATGTAACACTTGCCGACGGGGTTAACCCCTTGGTCGTAATCCATGAGCTGGCTGACCGCGTCAATGTACTTCTGTGTCCCCGTCAGAGCCCACTCCATCAGACACGGATAGGCGAACTGTCCCTGGGAAGCGAAGGGTCCGTGAGCCCAATTATTCTGCTTATAGGGATTGGCATTGGTCGGCCAGCCGACGGGGTAAGCATCGCCGTTGAGGTAGCCAACTTCCTTGTCTGCCGCCGCTTGGAGCGCCGACTTGAAATACGAGACCACCCTTGCGTCGGTTGGCCGGTTCGTCGCTATAATGTAGGACATGAAAAAGCTCGCCATCCAGATGTTGCCGTTGTCGGTGACAAACCCCCCGGCTTCGTCGTTATAACTGTTGGTGAATGCTCCGGCTCGGGTGTACAGGGACTCGATGAGATTGCTGGAGGTCACGTCTCCGACCAGCAAATACTTCTGGATCGCATAGTAGAGCTGTTGCTGATAAGTGATGCCCGACCCGGCGGCGGTGTAGGCCGCAAGGGCACGGGATTGGAAGTTGGCGCTGAGCTGGGGATCGTAGGGTTTGATGAGTCGGGCAAAGTTCATGAATGCCCCGGCTGCCAATCCACTGGACCAACTGGTGTTCGTTTCGGTCGAATAAATTAAGGTGTCCTGATCCCAGTTGATTCCCCAGGCCGGTTCAGCAGTGGAAGCCGTACCGTAGGCGACTGCGCCGGAAGGTTCGCTGCTGGTGCTTTGCAAGTTTGTATATAACATCAGGCCCCAATTCGCCTCGTCGAGGATGTCGGGAATCCCGTTGCCCTGGCCGATGAGGTTGAAATTCGTATCGAAGATGTCGGGAATGTTGAATTGCTTATCGGTGAAGTCATTGGGAAACACCTCATAGGTCGTCATCAGGACGATCGGCACGAGCAGAGCGTAAGGATTTTTCTGCGTATCTCCCGCATCGTGATACCCGCCATGGACAAGTAACGGAGTGCTGTTCGTACTAACGTTGATCTGAGAAGTGCTTGGGTCATCAGGTGACTGGTTATCGTAGATCGTGGAGTGACAGGCCGTCGGCCGGATATTGGCATGAGCATACGGCTCGATAATCTGGCAACCGCACCGCTGATAATACAGGGCACGGAACGCGACATACGCCAGGCGTCCTGAAAAATCCCCCCCGACGCCAAAGGGATACGAGCAGCCGCACCCGCTCACGGAAATGTTGTAAGGCCCGCCCTCAGGCACTGCCGACAGATCTATCCGATAGACATAATCGCCCGAGGAGGAGTCCGGTCCGTTGGTGGTCACCGCTTGCAGCGTCCCTTGGGTGACCTGTGCGCCTGTAAACTGGTTAAACACGGTATAAGTGGGCAGGGGGCCGCTGATCGGCCGGGAGCCGCCGGTACCCAGCCAGGTGGCAAAGTTGGCGTAGCGCACATGGGACAAGGCACTATAACCAGTCTGATTGACCTTGATCGACTCACAGAGTATTTGCTTGTCGTCAAAGACAAAGTTTGTGGTGCCGTACGGCGTCGCCAGAGTGCAGGCCATTCCGTTCGTAAGCTGCGGCACCTGCAGGTAGATGTGATAATCGACGCCATCGGACTCCGTCACGAACTCATTAAGCGCCGTCACCGGCCGGCCGTTGAGCGTCCACAAGGATGGCTGACTGATGTCCACCTCGTTGGTCGAATAGACCGTAGCCCAGACGGGACCGCTGATGTTTGTGCTGTGGAAGAAGGCCACCAACTCAGTGCCCGACGCCGTGCGGAGTTCCTGCAGAGGAGGCTGCGCGTCGGCCTCCAGGGACGCGCACAAAAGGCCAGCGATTATCCACAGAGGTTTCATATCATCGCCAAGCAACCCGTTCCAACACCAACAACCAGTCGGGCTCACCGGCACTGTTCTTGCCGGGCGTGGTGAACTGATGCGCGCCGGTATTGGAAAACGGGGAGCCGGAAATAGCCCTGAAGGTGTTGGTGCTCGGGTCGAACCAGCGGGCGGTGACCCCGTTTTGGAGCTTCGTCATGGCCACGGTAATCGTCCCGCCCTGAGGCAGATACGCCATGCCGAGCGAGCCGTCGGGCGTCAGGGCGGCGGTCACATAGTCATTGCTGGCAAACCGTCCGCCGGGCTTCGTAGCCGACGGCCCGACAGAAATGAACTTGCCGTAGCCACCGGTGACAAAGGTGTGCGCCTGATCCGGCACCAGTTCATGCCACTTGCGCTGGCCAAACAGACTATTCAGGTAGCCAAACTGAACCATGCCGGGTGAATCAAGGTGGCTTTGCCAACCCGGCAGGAATCTCCAAATATACTTATGGCCATAAAGCTGCCCGGTTGCCCCGGAGAGCATAGTCCAGTATTCTTGCATCCGCAAAATGTGCGGCGAACCGCCGTCTTCGTCCCCGTTGGTCTCGCATTCAAAGTTGGCCTCGCCCATGAACACCGGCACGTTGGCGTACTGATTGTAACCACGAAGCACTTCGGCGTACGTTGCATAATAAGTGTAGGCAAGATTAAGGCCGACAATGGGCCCCCAGTTCGTATCATCCAATGAACAGCTTGCCTGGTAATTCAGTTCCAGCGTCTGAAGTTGGTCAGGCGCTTTATCCTTGATGCCCAGTGCCACCGAGGTGATGACCGCGTCATTGGTAGCAACGCTCCATTTCTGAAAGTCATTGCCGTTGAGCCATATGAGGTTGGGGAAGTCCTTGTATCGGTTCCCCAGATACTGCCCATAAGCGCGGCAGCGGGCCGAGCCGTTGTCGAGGGCCGTTTGCAGCAACCCTGCAGTTTCGAGAGGGTCCAGCATGACCACAATTCGGTTGGTCGCCGCGATTCGGATAATCTCAGCGACATGGGCAAAATAGGGCTCATTTGGCGTGGTCAGATTGTACGAACTTGTGCCTGGTATGCTCCCGGTGAAGGGCTTGGTTCCGTCCAAGAGGCTGCCGTCGGGCCGGCCCTCCACGGGTCTAACGCAGATTAAATTAACCCACAAACTGTTGATTCCACGTGCCGCCCGATCAGTCAGATAAGCCGCCGCGTCAGCCGTCGTGAGGTTCACGAATAAAGCATGAGGCGAATCGCCCGCCACCAAGAAAGGAGCGCTGTTCTGATCCACCAGAATGCGCGGATTGGCGCTGTTAACCTTGACCGGAAGGCTCACTCCATAAACCGCCCCCCAACAGAACAACCCAGTAACAAGGATGGGCAGTTGGCGTGCAATATTCATACGTAAGGCGTGTTTTTGGTTGTCGCAACAGATATCATGACTCGAAAGACTCTTGCGCTGTTCCGGGTGGTTGGAACTTCGCGTCCGTGCGCAAGGGGCCAATTAAAAACAAGATGCAACCTACCGCCAACACCGGCAGGATTCCGTAGCCAATGAAGACCGGGGTATATCCGAAGTGACCGATCGACCAGCCTGACAGCGACATAAACAGCATGCCGCCAAAGCCCGAGCCCATGCTCGCCAGCCCCCACACGGAGGCGACCGCCTGTTTCGGAAATACGTCCGCCGGAAACGCGAGCGTGTTCGCCGTGTAACCTGTGTAACCAAGAGTCGTCAAAGAGATAAGACCGATCGCCAGCGGAGCGCTGGTAGTCAGGATGGCCGGGATGGTGCTCAACATCATGGCCGCAAAAACAGTGGCGCTGACCTTGCGCGCCACAGGCGTGGCGATGCCGGAGCGAATCAACCAGGACGTGAGCAAACCGCCCGCGAGATTCCCCAGTGCCGCAGTGAAATACGGAATCCAACCCTTCCACCCGATCTCCTTAAGGCTGAAATGGTGGACTTCCGCCAGATACTTGGGAAACCAGAAGACGAAGAAATACCACACCGGGTCCATGAAGACTTTCGAGAGCGTGAACCAGAGCACGAACCGTGTGGTGAGCAGCCTTCCGGCGCGGACTCGCGCGGGGAGCTGGCATTGAAGGTCTCTGGGCGTTCGGGCCAAGAACCCCCAGCCCGCCAGCCACAACAGGCCGAGCACCCCCATCCCGATAAAGGCGCTCTGCCAGCCCTGGCGCAGCACCAGCCAGGCGATGATGGGCGTCGAAATCACCGCGCCAATTGAGGCGCCGCTGTTGAAGATGCCGGAGGCCAAGGCACGTTCCGTTGGCGGAAACCATTCGCCTACCAGTTTGGCTCCAGCAGGCCAGTTGCCTGCTTCGCCGGCTCCCAGAAGAAACCGGCAGCACCCGAGCGAAAGCGCGCCGCGCGCGAAGACGTGCGACATCCCGGCCAGCGACCACCAAAGCATGCAACAGGCGTAACCAACGCGAGTCCCCACGAAATCGATAAACGGCCCCGAAAGGCCATTCATGACCGTATAAGCGAGCATGAACGCAGCGGCCACATACCCATAGGCTTCCTCGGTCAGCGGGACGGCTGCTTTGAAATCCGGCGAAGCGGCCACCACGGATAACACCTGGCGGTCCAGGTAATTAATGGTGGTGGCAAAAAAGGCGAACCCGACCATTACCCACCGCCAGCGCGAAACCACCGCCGATGTGGAAATTATCGGCGGACGATTTGTTTGGAGAGCGTTCAAAACAATGGCATCTCGCTATTTGGTCCGGTCATTGGCTAGGTTCTCGGAGGGCCTTGCCACCTCAAAATTGCTGACCCTGAGATTCCGGAATTGACGTAGCTGCATTGGTTCCCTGAGTTTGTTCTTCCGGCGACTTTCGAACCACGTCGCGCAGGTTACTGCAGGCGCGGCCATCAGAATCGTAACGCTCCACTTCGGGCAGAAGCGGAAAGCGGATCGCACACCGGTCGCGGGTAGCGCGGTAGATGCCCGTGAAAAGTTCGACCGTCTGCCTCCCTTGCTCGCCGGTAATCAGCGGCGGCCGTTGATTAAGAATCGACGTCAAAAAATCATTGATTTGCAGACGGTGGTAATGCTCGACCGCGTTGATCGAGTTGAAATGCGCGGTGTCCTCCTGCCGCCATTGTGCCAGCCGATTTTCCTCCCCCGGCACGGTCCACAGGTCATTCAAGGGTGGCTCGGTGATGTTCGACATCCCGGCGATGAACATCGCGCCGCCGTCAGTTTGCACTCCCACGGAGACCCCATTGCTGCCGTGGACCGTCACCTTGCCGTAGAGCGCGGGGTTCTGGCTGTTGCTGACAACGATGTTGCCGAGGGCGCCGCTTTTGAAACGAATTACCGCCACCGCCGTGTCCTCCACCTCGATCGTGGGATGGTTCAGATTTGCCCAATACCCGAACAGCTCCTCGACCTCACCCATATACCAAAGCAGCAGATCGAGTTGATGTGGTGCCTGGTTGACCAGCACACCGCCGCTTTCGCCCTGCCAACTGCCACGCCAGCGATCGCTGCGATAGTAGGCGGCATCGCGCCAACCGAGCATGGTCACGGTGCCAAGAATGGGACGACCGAGTTTTCCTTCATCGATGGCGCGGCGGATTCGCTGGCAAGGCTCAAAGAACCGCCGTTGGCAGATCATGCCCAGACGGCCGCCGCCGGCGCGCGCCGCCGCCAGGATGGCATCGCAATGCGCCAGCGACACCGCCAGAGGCTTCTCGACCAGCACGTGCAGACCCGCTCGCGCCGCCTTGGTGGCAGCATCTGCGTGCGCTGGGTGCGGCGTCGCCACCGTGATCATTTCGGCTACTCCCGCGGCGAGCAGATCGTCAATCGTGGCATAAGCCTTCACCCCATACTTCTGAGCGAATGCCGCTCGTCGTTCGGGATGTGATCCGCACACGGCGACAAACTCGGATGCGGGAAGAGCCTTGAGCGCCGCCGCGTGCAAATGCGCGACTTTGCCGCAACCAACAATGGCAGTTCTAATCCTGGCGCTTTCCATGATTGAATCGGGTTCGAATTTTCCTTTATGGCTTGAGAATGACTTTGAGCAACCCCGCCTCTTTGCGATAGAGCCGGTCAAACCACGCGGCCCCATCTGCCAGCGGAGCGACCGCGCTCAGGATGGGCGCCGCGTTGACCGCCCCCCGAACGAGCAGGTCGAGAGCGGTGGGATACTCGCCCGAAGAGGCGCACGAGCCGTAAAGAGTGAGCTCGCGAGTAACCGCGATCTGCAGCGGCAGTTCGACCCGAGGCGACACGTTGCCGACGAGGGTAACCGAGCCGCCTTTTCGCACACAGCGTACCGCCATCTCCACGGTTTGCGGCATGCCCACCGCTTCCACAGCCAAGTCTGCTCCGAATCCACGCGTGAGGCCTTGGACACAAGCCAGGACGTCCTCCGCGCTGGCGTTGACGGTGTGAGAGGCCCCGAGTTCCTGGGCCAGCCTCAGTTTGTCGGGCACCACATCCACGGCAATGATTTTGCCGCAGCCCGCAAGCCGCAAAGCCTGAATCACGAACAGCCCGATCATCCCGACGCCGACCACCACGGCTGTGTCGTTCAACACTGGTGGCGAGCGGCGCACGGCGTGCAAGGCGATCGAGACCGGCTCAACCATCGCCGCCTGCTCGAAGGACAGGCCCTCCGGCAAACGGCAAAGGACGCGCTCGGGTACCGCGACGTACTCGGCGAACGCCCCCTGCCGACGGTAATCCCCGCATGAGACCCCGAGCACCCGCCGGTTATCGCAGAGGTTGATCTGCCCCCGCCGGCAGAACGCGCACTCACCGCAAAAAATCGTCGAGTCGAAGGTAACACGGTCCCCCCGTTTCCAACCGTTGGCCGCGTTGCCTGCCTCCGCGATCACGCCGGCGGCCTCGTGGCCCATGATGATGGGCGGCTGACGACGGCCCGTAGAACCGTCCATGCCGTGAACGTCGCTGCCGCAAATGCCACAGGCCTTTACCGCCACGAGGACTTCCCCTGCTCCCGGCTCGGGTATGGGAGCTTCCTCGTAGTTGAGCTTCAAGTAATCTTTTAGAACTAGTGCTTTCATCGCTGATCCTTTTGGACGACGCCGATGGTGAGGAGAATGTTGGCAAAACGCCGCTCCTCGCCGGTTGCAATGACCAATGCCGTCGTTGGCTGGGTCACCGCGGCGTAAAATTCAGCCCGAGGCAGGCTCCGGGTGGGCACCCCGGCGGGCAACAATTTTAGAAACTCCTGGTGAATTGCCGCCGGTTGGCCGTCCGAGGTGGCCATCATGGTCGCTTGTTCGATAGGGATAGTGTCCCGCAACACTTCCAACACGTCGGGAACTTGCACCATACCGGGCCGCAGGTTTAGAAACACCCTCACTGCGTCGGCGGGAGATTGAGTCGAAAACGGGTAATTCCCATCGGCGATAAGCACGCAGCTTCCGTGACCGGCGCGAGCCAGCGCCGAGAGGATGTCGGGTTGCAGCAATCGGCCTAGCAGCATAAGGGCAGCTCCAGAACAGGTTGATTCACGGTCAAAATTCGTTTCATGCCCTGATTGTGACCAAAACAACTACTGAGCTTGCGGCGAGGCGCCGGCAACCGGCCACCCCAGATGTTGGTGCAAAAAGTCAAAAGTTCCCTTGCCGTGGATCGTGTGCGGGCCGCTGAACCACTCGATGGCGCACTGGTCGCGAAGCCCCAGCCGCGCCTCATAAAGAAACCGCGTTTTGGCGAATTCGTAGGCCACCGTTTCATCCGGCGCAACGCCGTCAAAATGCCCGCGTTCCACCATGAACGGACGCGGGGCGATCAAGGCCGCCATCTCAGCGTAATTGAAGGTGCTGCCGAGGTCGAACTCGAAGATTTCATATTCGGGCATCCGGACATAAGTATAAGGGCTGCGGGTGGACGCGCATTTCCATACCCAGTCATTGAAGTCGCCCGAACAGATGGACAGACAGTAGTTCGTCACCAGGGCTGGCACGCGCATCGCCGTCTTGCCGCCGTAGCTCAGCCCGTAAAAGCCAATCCGCGCCGGGTCAACGAACGGCTGGGCCTTGAGCCAGTCGGTGATCTGCTGATGCTGAGGCACCATGATCGAGTACAAGGTCTTGCCCAGCGGATTGGCCTTGCGTTGAAGGGTGCGAAAGCGGTCATGAAAGAGATATAAATTCTGCGGCGCGAACGTGATGAAGCCCTGCTCGCACAACTTGGCCGCAAAATCATGATAGTATTTGGAATCGCCCGTTATCGTGTCCGCCGGCCGGCCTTCGAGACCATGTTGGCAAACCACGACGGGCCGTCGTTCGCCGGGCTTGAGATCTTTGGGCAAGAGAAGAACTCCGTAAGCGCTCACGTCCGGAAACACATCGAGCACGACCTCGTAGCCGATCCACTTGGGCTCGTCATACTCCACTCGCGAACGTGGATTCGCCGGCAGCAGCGGCTGGTCGAAATGCCCAATCACCTCGCGGTAAAAGAAATCGCGATAGCCGTCGGCGCTCTGGCGGAATTTCTCCGGCGATGTGGTGTCGAGCTTGGCCATGAATTTCTCGCGCGTGTACGGGCTCTCGGTCAGGAGCCACTGGTTGTGCCGATCCAGCTCGTGCAACTGTCGGGCTTGGCGCGCCACCGGGTCCAAGCCAGGCCCAACCTGCTCAGGCGCCGGGCCTTGCGGCGCCAGGCGCCCCCGACCTGCCAGCGCCGTTAAAAATGCACCCAAGGCGCCTTCACTGCCAAATGGCCCCGCCCCGGTGTCGCCACTGACGACCAACTCCAACGACGGCGTTGGCTTCAGCCCAGCCACGAGCGCGCCGGCACGCTCGAATTCCGACCGAACCTCGTTCAGCTTGGGAGACTCGAGGATTGCCGGCGCGCCGTTGAACCGTTGCGCGGCTTCCCACCCGCCGCCGCCACGGAGTGTCCCCTCCGGCCCTTGGGCGGCTTCGATGATTAGGCCGCGGGGAGCCATCATCGCTGCCACCTCCGCATCGCCAAATTCCTCCAGCAGACCAAAGACGTTGCGGTCCACTGGTTGCTGCCAGATCTTGCGGCGGTCGCCGAAATATCCGCTGACGCACGCCGCGGTTACCCGCGTGTCCAGCGCGGCGGAGTAGAACGCCAGCAAGCCGCCTTCGCCCCACCCGATCAGGCCGGTTTTCACGCCGGGGTCCGGACTTTGGCCCGCCATCCAGTCAACGGCCGCCAGCACTTTTTCAATCTCATAACCAATCACGTGCCGCCCCAGTACGAAGGCCGACCGGTAAATGAATTCTCGATGCGAAAGCAAAGCTTGTGTGTCTATGTCTCGGTCGATCAATACGGGAACGACGACCCGGCAGCCGCTCTCGACCAGGCGCCGCGCAAACTGGCTCTCGGGTGCGATCCCCTCGGCCAGTCCGGCCAGTTCCTCGGGGGTCTGGTCGGCATCCGGAATAGCGACGATATTGGCGATAGGCGCGCGACGAGTCGGCATGAGCAGCAATCCTTCGCCGGTTACGTCCCCGAAAGCGGGCCAACGCACGGCAAACACCTCATAGTCCTGTCCCCGCCCACGGAGGGCCGGCCGGCTCGGAGTGGCGATCATCTCAAGCTCCACTTTATTAACTCGCGGATCGCGCGCACCCAGGATGTGCGCCAGGCGCTCCCGGTTGGTAGCAAGGGACTGCTCATACGCCTGCCAGGAGGAAAAATCCCTGTGCCAGGACTGCGCGCGCCCCGCTGCCGATTCATCGATCTTGTGTAACAGGAATCGATCGACGCCTGCCACGAGGTTCGACGCGATGTCGCCTTTCATGGTCAGTGGCGCGGTGCCAGCAAGCGGCTGGCCCTGCACCGAGCAATCCAAGGCAGGCACGCAAAACCAAGTCAGCAAAAGCAATTTGCCAAGTCTGGTCATGATCGAGGCATTCATAACTCGCACCAAAGACATCATATTTTACACACGCCTACCACCGATAATAGCGATAGGGATTATCTCCCATAGGGAAATCAGTGCGGTAATCGGGGTAATAATACGTGAGAGACTGCACCCCCTCGGGGTGGAGACTTAGAGACATTTCCAAGCCAACTCGCGGGCCCGTGGCTTGCGGCCCGGAGCGGTCGCCAGTAGAGCCGACTGACAAGCCCGGCTTACCCGCAAAGCCACCCGAGCCGAAGCGATTGAAGAGCCGCACGGTGATAACGTTGTTGCCCGGCTTCACAAGTTTCCCAGAAACCATGTAACTGCGGGATGAATGCGACCAATTTGTCGTCTGGATGTCAGTGTGTCCGATTTCCTCGCCGTTGAACCAGGTATTGTCGAAGTCATGGAGGGCGCCAAGCGAGAGCAGCAGGTCCTTGCCCGCCCGGTCCTTCGGGATCGTGATTTCTTTGCGGAATACCGCTTCTCCGTCGTAATCTTTGAAGAAGGGAACCATCTGGGGCAGTGTCACAGGCGTCCATCCTTCGTCCGACACCTTCTGCGCGAGCAGCTTTTGCGCGTCCGCGGTGATACCGGGATCGGAATACGCCGAGGCCTGATTGGCGGCGGGGGTTAACTTGAGGGTAACTTTCATTTGCCACGCGCCGTCGAGGTTGACGGCCCAAGTGTCGAGAGGATGGAAAATCCGGCTGTCCACGGGGAAACTGGCGCCCATGTTGGCCAGGAGCTGGGCCACGGCGCGGGTGGCCTTCCAGCGCGTGTAGCGGAAGTAGGTTTTCTCCTCCGCATGGAAGCTATCCGGGTCCACCTGGCAAAAGACAGCCATGCCCTTTCCTATGGCTTTGCGGCCAACCAGACCATCCGCCCCGATCTCCGCGCCCGCGCTGAGGACCCAGGGGGGATTGTCCAGGAAACAACGCCAGCGGAGATCCGAGGCGCTCAGACCTCTGGCTTCGGGCCACTCCGGCGCGGACAGCGAGCCGGCGAAGCGGGGTGAGGCCGGCTTCAACGTGGTGCCGAGCCAGCTATCTACCTGCGAGCGCGGCAAAAAGAAAGCCTTGCCGCCATGTTCCAGGCAAGAGGTGAGCGCCGCCGTGTCGAGGGTCGCATCAGGACCGATAAGCAGCAGGTCGGCACGAGTGTCCAGCGTGGCCGACTGCTGATAACTCACCCCAATCCTGTCGAGCCATGCCGCGCCCGTTGCCCCGCCCAGATACACGACGTTGCTTGCCTGTGGAGCCAGGGGGGAGTGAAGCGCGTAATCAATGACGCGACCAGCCAGGCGCCGTGCCGCCGGATCCAGGACCAAGTGGTCTTCCAGGTCCAGGGTGCACAGAATCAGCCGGCCTTGGCCGTAATCCAACTCCATCAGCGGCGTGTAGCTCAAATCGAATTCGCATTCCAGCAGAGGACGCCAGCCGCTTCGATGGGGCTTCTCGATGGCAGCGCTGCTGACCCCTCCGCGGTTGCCCCAGTGCCACCCGGCATAGGGCTGCTCTCTTTCGTTCCCTCTGAGGTAATCGCCCACATATTCTGGGTAAGCCTCAATCAACGTGCTGTTACCTTTCCAGTCGCGGAGGTCGTCGGCGTCCATGCCCCGGGCGAGTTGAGAATCCACAGGGAAGACGCGTCTGGCCACCTTTGGGCAAACGCGCCAGCCGATGGCCGCTGTCATCCATTCGGGCTCCTGGGCACAGACGAGAGCCCGGCCTCCAGCCCGCACATAGGGCTCCAGTCGGGCCGCCACCGCCGCGTCGTCCTTCAAGGCATTGCGCCCGATTACCACCAGGGGGGCAGCCGCCCCACTCCAGGAATGGCTGCGATAGCCCAGGTTCGCCAGCATTTTGCTGGTCGTGCCCGTTGGATCGACGACAGCCATCTGCCCACTGGTGGTCTTGTCCTCGCCCAACACACGAAACGCAAAGGTATCCTGGTGCCGGATCTCGCCGATGGTTGCGGCCATCGTGATCTGGCCGTCGGCCCTGCCACCGGCTTCCTCAGCGGGCGCGATTGTGTGGAAGGGAATGAACCGGATCTCGGAAACCGCCAGGCTGCCTTGCATCTGACCCTTATCCACCTCTTTCCCGCCGACTGTGGCGGACCAGGCTGCGGTGAAATTCTGGGGCTGGCGGGTATCGTTGATCAGAACGATCTGCTTCTCGATCTTTTGACCGGGGCTGAAGTGGTGGTCCTTGGCGGTGTAGTCCCCCGCTGGGCCGGCGATCCACGCCAGGGTTGGTCCGTTGATCTCCTTGAGGGCGTCCTGCATCCAAGACCAGGTGCGCAGGCCGCCCGGCAACCCCGCAGTCCGCCAACTCCGCCAGGTATTTACCCGGTAGAGCTGTTGGATTTTGTGGTTATTGGCGTACTCATCCAGGCGGTTTTCCGAGCTCTCATAGAGCATCCCGCTGCGGAACCGGTCGTGAAGATACTGCCGATACTTCGGTTCCTCGGAAGCATAGGCGTCTGTGCCAAAATAGATGGCGGCGAACTCCGTTAGCAGGGGCTCGCTGGTGATGTTGCTCTCAAACCCGTGGTGCCCACGCCGGAACGTGCAGTCCATGGGGGTACCGAACTCGACCATAGAAACGGGCATCTCGCCGCCTTCGGCCCATGCGCTTAGCCAGTCTTCGCGCTCCTGAAGGGGCAGGAGGTCCAGATAGCAGTTCATCGTGTAGATGTCCCCGGTATAAGCGCCTGAGTGGCTGTAATAGACCCTGGTGGGGTCGAGCTTCTTAAGCCCATCGAACATCTCCTTTCCGAAAACCATGAGGCGCTGCCACCGGTCGTCGCTCTGATCCCAACCGCGCCGGCCTACATGGCGGGGATCCGCGTCCACAGCACTGTTGAAGAAATTAAAGCCGGCGATCCACATGACCGCAGAAGGATGGTTGCGGTAGTGGCGTATCCACACCGCGGCGCGATCCAAAGCGGTCTGCCGATTCTGCTCCCAGACAGACTTGCCGCTGCGACTCATCAGGTACTTGTTGGCGTTAAGGACGTACACCGCCGCCAGGTATCCGGTTTGATCGGCCCGGTCGAGTTCCCGCCCCCCGTCCGACGCATCGCCGCGGGTGTCCACGTGCTCGTCCCCGAACTCGGCGATGGTGTCCCCGACCTGCGGGTGCGGTCCCGAGTAAAAGCATTGCTGCCGCAAGTGGATCTCGGTGCCGTTGAAGAAGAACTTGCGCCCCTCCACCCAGAACTCTCGGAAACCGAACTCCTGCTCGTACTCGTCGTCCAGGCCCGAGCCCGTCATTTTTAGCCGAAGGGTGTAAAGGTTCGGCTGGCCTATGTCCCACAGACGCGGATTGGCCCAAGGCCAAGAGAGCGTAAGAGTCTGCGTCTCCTTGGTATCTACCGCCGCGTTCGCAGTGAAACTCCGCTCGACCTGGCCTTTTTCGTCGAGCATCTCCGCAACGACCTGAACCTGGCCGGTCTGCTTGAGGCCAGTCAATTCCACGTCTAAGGAGATTTCCTTTTTCCGTGTGGAAGTGCGCACGAACACATCGGTCACGCGTGCTTCCGAGGAACGGGCTTCCAAAAAGACGTTGCCGGTCAAGCCCCGCGACCTGAGCGAGGCTGCTGTATAGGAAACGTTCATGAAGGCATTCTGCCAGAAATGCCCCACTTCCCCCGCGTCGGCGATGGCGGCCACCAGCACGCGGACATCGGCCGTTTGGCCGGGTGTCACCGCTGACGTGATGTCCAGGGAGCCCCACGGCCAGACGATTTTTCCACATTCCTTGCCGTTGACATAGACAATCGCGTCCGTGCAAACGTGGTCGAAGCGCAGGCTGATCGCGCGGTCTTGCCATTCCGCCGGGATGGCCACCTGTCGCTCATACCAGGCGTGCGCCACCCGCGCCCCATCATAAAGATCCCACTGCGGGCCCTCGCCAAAGGCCACGAAGGAAGAGGACCTGCTCCGAGAGCTCTGCCAACTGCCCGGCACCTTGATATAGGCCCACCCCACCTTCGGGGGTTCTGCGGCCGCTTCGGCTGCGGGTATGAAGTGCCAGATGCCGTCCAAGGGCACCTCTGCCCGCTTTGCATTCACCGTTTTGACGCTCGTCTTGTCCCAGTTTAGGCTGGTGCCGGCTGGCAGCACGGCGTCCGCCAAATTCGTAGAAGCCACTGTCACCATGTGGGGCGTGACGGTAAGCTCGGCGATCTCAAACACGCCCGTCGAATAGAACATCGCGGGCTGAATGTTGAGGCGGGTTGCTCCCTTTGGCACCTGCAGGTCCACCGACTTTGTCACCCAATCGGAGTCTGCCTTTAGCCTGGGGACTTCCGAAGGATAGCCAAACGAGCCTCCTTCGAACATCAGTGCCACCGCGGCGTCGTGCCAGCCCTCCTTGCCTACCTTCAGATTCGTGGCCTTCATGCGTACCGAGATCGTAAGGGATTCGACTTCCGGGGTGACTTTCACGTAGGCGTGAACGTAGTCTAGTTGACGCCCCGCGTCGTGATTCTCGATGCGCAGCCAGGACTTGCCGCCTTCCGAAACGACTTGGAATTCCTGGTTCCGCGGAATGTTGAAGCCCTCGGCCCACTCCGTATTAGCCTCCGGGTTTTGAAAAGTCCCCTGAGGAAGCAGGTTCACCTGTGCCGAAGCCAGTCCTCCGGCCGCATAAAGACAAAGGACCGCCAGGATGAAAGGCAAGCAGAGGCGCGCCGTTTTGGGCAATGACAACAACTTCACGTTTCCGAGGCCGGCAGCGCCCAGAGGGGCTGGCTGAGCAAGGAGGCGGCGGCAGACTCGGCTCGCGCCAGAGGATCGGTCAGATAAACGAACGGGTTTCATGTTCGGGTGGAATGGGCAACAGAAATAACCGCTGATGCGCCTCTTATACATGCGGGTGCTGCGTTAGGCCGTTCTGTCATTGGCTGGGTTCTCGTAGTAATCGAAGCTCGGTCCAAGCTTTTCAAGCAGCGGCCGCGTCGCGGCGTTGAGTTCTCCGATAATTTCAGCCGCCAGCGGCTCCGTCGCGGCCTTGAGGTTCTGCCTCAATTCATGCACAGTGCGTGAGCCGCAAAGCGAACAGGTGATGCCTGGGCCGGCCATGGCCCATTTCAACGCGAGTAGCGGCATGGTGACTCCATGCTTCCTGGCAATGGCTCGGATGGAACCCAAGGCGGCGTTGGTCTCGGCTTCAGCTCCTTGGAGGCCGTGACGGGTCTGGGGGGTTCGGCGACTGTCAAAGTGGCGCGTCCGCCGTTGCCAGACCGGCACGTCATCGAGCGTTGGATAAATGTCGGCCAGCACCCCTTGGAGCAGCGACATGTAGCCCAGCACCCCGACGCCGAGGCTGCGGCACTTAGGCAGCATCTGCAGTTCAATGGCGCGGGTGAGCAAGCTGTAGGGCAACTCGTTGATTGCGATCTCCGCGCCTGTGGCAATCGCTTCATCGAGTTTGGCCGGGCCAAAGTTGCTTACCCCGACGTGCCGAATTTTGCCGGCCTCCTTCAGTTGGACCAACGTGTCGAAGGCATCCTGCACTTGGGGAATACCAATATGCTCGCTTGTAAAGTGCCTGATTGAGCGTGCTGTGATCGGCCAGTGAACCATGTAAAGATCCACATAATCGGTCCGTAAGCGCCGCAAGCTATCGTCACAATGTTCCTTCAACTTTTCTGGCTGGGTGTTCGACGGGCTTATCTTGGTGCCGATGATTACCTGATCCCGCGGAATGCCTTGCAGAGCAAGGCCGAGCGAAGCTTCACTCGCGCCGCAATTATAAGCTTCGGCTGTATCGAAGAAGTTACACCCGTGATCCACTGCAACACGAACGACCTCGTTCACGTCTTTCTGACTCTGGGGCCCCCAATATTCCCCGCCACCATAGGCCCAACAACCCATTCCAAGGATAGGCAGTTTCAAGGGGTATTTCCCGCACTGACGCAACTGGATCGTTGCGTTTTTGGCGATTTCTGTTGTCGTAAGATTCATTGTTCATCTTGGAACCCACGTGGTCTGCACTCGGTCAGAGACATCGCTAGGCGGCATCGGTTCTTTTTGCTGCAGAATAGGAAAGGGTCTGAGCAGACCGTGATCGGTTGCCGCAAAGTGGACTGATTGCAGACTTTCAAAGCGTGGCCTGCACCGAGGACCGTCGAATTCAACAAGTGCTACCATTTGCACGAGGGCGCTTTTGGCCTCGCATAGAGGCCAGTTTCCAATACCACGCCCTTGGGGCATGGATCTTTCTTTCATAACTGATGAGCTTTAGCGCGCTGGAGTGAAAAACGACACATGACCTTTGGCGGGCAAGGGCCGCTCGGCCCGACCAGAACACCTTGGGCCGTCAAACAGAAGGCCATCAACGCGCCTCGGCTTGGTCATAGTATTCATTCATCCAGGTAATAGCGGGAAACCTATGACGAAGTCTATTCGTAATTTGGACAAACCGGTTAGCAAATTGAACTTCATGATCCGCATCATCGTGTAGTGTTCCTCGGTTGTTACGTGAAATTTTTCCCTTTGATTCCCGGTGAAAAGGAGAAACGGTGCCGCCAATTCGCTGGCAGCAAAAAAGAAATGACCTGTCCCATCTGGTGTGCGATTGTCTTGTGCTACCTGAGTTATCATGGCTGAATTACCTCGTTCCTGAATGGCGAGAGACTCGCCGAGAAAATGGCCCCAGCGGTCGTGAACGCTTGCACTTATCTCGAACTTATATGAAGGTCTCGGTGATAAAGATCCAGATAAATGCTGAGCGGCTCAGCCAAGCAGTAATCCGATTTGGGTTCGGAACGCTCGTTTGGGCGGCAGTGGGTTTCATGGCGTGCTCGCGGGGGGAGCAGTCAGCCTGGTTCGCCGACGGTTATCACGGCGGCATTTATGGCCATTACCCTCCCTCGTTCAGCCAGTTCATGGTGGACGAGCTCCGGCAGCATCCCGACTGGCGGCTCAACCTCGAAATCGAGCCGGAAACCTGGGACTTTGCCCGCACTAACACGCCCGAAGCCTACCAAGCGTTGAAAGCGCTGATAACCGACCCGGCGTCGCCGCGGCGGGTGGAATTTGTGAACCCGGCTTATGGACAGAGCTATCTCTGGAACATTTCGGGCGAAAGCGTGATTCAGCAGTTCGAGCGCGGCCTGCGCAAAATCCGGGAGCATTTTCCGCAAACTGAAGTCACCACGTATTGCACGGAAGAACCGTGTTTCACCAGCGCCTTGCCCGGCATCCTGAGATCGTTCGGCTTCAAATACGCGGTTTTGAAGAACCCCAACACGTGCTGGGGGGGATATACACGGGGGCATGGTGGAGAATTGGTAAATTGGATTGGCCCGGACGGCGTGGGCATTCTGGCGGTGCCCCGCTACCAAGTGGAAGCACTTAAGACCGGCTCGACTTGGGAAACCATGGCTGCCTTTAATCTTCCGGCCTATATCCAGGCCGCCAGAGAAGCCGGCATTGCGCATCCGGTGGGGATGTGCTTGCAGGACGCCGGATGGCGCTTCGGCCCGTGGCTGACGCATGCCCCGGGAGCTTACTCTCCGACCGAATATGTAACCTGGAACCACTACTTCGAGACTGTGGCCGTGCCGCGTGTGGCGCCGGATTGGCGAGTTACCCAGGAGGATTTCCAGGTGAGCCTGGTTTGGGGCGCACAGGTGCTTCAACGGATTGCCCAGCAAGTCCGTGGCGCAGAAAACCGTCTCGCGCAGGCCGAGAAGCTGGCAACGCTCGCCTGGGTGTACGGTCACACGCCCTGGCCGGAAGCCGCACTGGACGAAGCTTGGCGAACGCTCCTCCTGGCGCAGCATCATGACTGCTGGATTGTCCCCTACAACGGCCCGCCCGGTGATACCTGGGCTGATAAAGTACGGCGCTGGACGGGCACAACCCGCCAGATCAGCGACGAAATCATCGACCGCTCGACCGGCTCCGCGCCGTCGGGTGCGGGTGAAGGCGAGTCCTCTGCGGTTCGTGTCTTCAACACCTTGGCGCTGGCTCGAACGGGATTGGTGAGCGTTGCCCTGCCTGCGGCTTGGCGCGGTTCCGCGGCCACGGTTTGGGACAGCGCTGGACGGCAACTCCCATCGCAAATGGTGGGCGGCAGCGGGCAAGGGGAAGTCCTGTTTGCGGCCTCGGCGCCAGCCATGGGTTACCGGACCTTCTGGCTGAAAGAGACTTTTGCGGCGCCAATCAAAGGCGCGGCGGCGGTAACCCGGCCTGATGGAAGGGTAAGGGTCGAGACCGACTGCTACCAAGCTGAATTGGACCCAAATAAGGGCGGGACTTTCAGCAGCCTGGTGGCCAAGCGGCTCGGCAACCAGGAGTTGGTCGATACAGCCAATGCCCGCTGCTTTAATGAAATCCGCGGTTATTTCTTCAAAGACCAGCGCTATTATTCGAGCGCGGAGGGGGCGGCCAAAGTGGAAATCGTGGAGTCGGGACCCATTCGGGTGCGTCTGCGGATCAGCAGCCAGATTGCTTCGGATGCGATTACGCAATGGCTCACTCTCGCACAGGGCGAACCGCGGATCGACCTGAGCCTGACTATTGATTGGCAGGGCCATCCGGGCATCGGGGCCGAGTATCGACAAAGAGGCGGGTACCGCGCGGAGGACGACCGCAAGGCTTTTTATGACGAGCGCTACAAACTACTGGCGCTATTCCCGCTCGCCTTGCGCCGCCAGCAGGTGTTCAAGGACGCCCCATTTGACGTTACGGAGAGCCGGCTGACGAACACGTTTTTCGAGACTTGGTCCGAAATCAAAAACAACGTGCTGCTCCATTGGGTGGATGTTTACGATCCCACTGAGGGGACGGGGGTGGCGCTGCTGGCGGACCACACCACCAGCTACGCCCACAGCGCGGAGCATCCTCTCGGCCTCACGCTACAATACAGTGGCGTCGGGCTCTGGGGTCGCGACTATTCGGTTCGAGGTCCGACCGAGGTGAATTACGCGCTGCTGCCCCACAGAGGAAACTGGGAAACCGCCGGTTTGTGGACTGCCGGGGCCGCATGGAACGAACCGCTCATCGCCCGTCTTGCCCCTGTCAGCGCGGACTCCGGCGCGAGCGAAAGAACCCTGCTCAACATCGCCCACGCGGATTGGGAGGTCCCTGCCGTGCGCATGAGCGCCGGCAAAATTCTTGCCCGCCTGTTCAATCCGTCGGCCGAGGATCGCGCCAAAACGGTTTCGTGTCCCGCGGGGGCGTTAAAAATCGAGCTTGTCCAGTTGAACGGCAAGGCGCTGGAGGAACTTCCTTTGCGAAAGGACACGAACGGGTTCTCAGTCTTCGAGCTGGCCCTGCCTTCGAGGGGAATCGGCACTCTCCGGATCACCCCGGCTCAGTAGAAAGACCAGGGGTGAGGCGAGCCGTGAGCAATATATAACCAAGGTCGTCGAAGACTATGAAAACGCTTAAACGCTCTGGAACGGGATGGCTCGCAATCCAGGGTTGGCTCAGCATCAAGGGAATCGTTGCACCAGAGGTGCGTGGGGCGAACGCATGAAACAGCCAATCCCTGCCTTCATTCCGATCCGAGCGGCCGTGCTGCGCGCGCCAGGCGCCCGGCTGAAGATCGAGCCCTTGGAAATGGAAGGTCCTCGCGGTGACGAACTGCTGGTGCGAATCGTGGCCAGCGGGATCTGCCACACCGATATCGATTTCTGCGAGGGCGGCGCTTTCGGCCCGGTCGTGCTGGGGCATGAGGGTGTCGGCGTTGTGCAGCAGGTCGGCCGGAAAGTGACGGGATTCAGGCCGGGCGACCAAGTGGTGCTCTCCTATCAATCCTGTGGCCGATGCGGCCCTTGTCGGCACGGGCGTCCGGCAGACTGCGAGCGGTTTTGGCAGGCCAACTTCGGTTTCGCCCGTCTCGACGGGACCAATGCTCTCCAAGGCGGCGTGCGCGGTCACTTTTTCGGGCAGTCCTCGTTTGCCACCTACACCCTGACAACGATGCGCAATACGGTGAAAGTGCCCCGAATGCTTCCGTTGAAACTGCTGGCGCCGTTGGGTTGCGGCCTGCAGACAGGAGCCGGCACGGTAATGAACTCGCTGAGAGTTCGGGCCGGAGCCAGCCTCGCCGTTCTTGGCGTCGGCTCGGTCGGCTTGGCTGCCGTGATGGCCGCGCGGATTGTCAGGGCCGAGACGATTATCGCGGTGGACATCCATCAACGCCGTTTGAAACTGGCCCTCGAGTTCGCTGTGAAGAAACGAATTGCCGCCTGCAAGCCGCTCGCCGAGGAGTCACGTCGAGCCTGTTTGGGGGCACTGGCTGTCCTCGTTCTCGCCACGTCCGCTTTTGCTCAAGAAACCAACCTTTCGCTCGAAAACCGCGCTATGCGTACCGAATTGGACCCTTCGAGCGGGGCGATAACTCTCCTCGACAAGCAAACCGGTGTGCGCTGGGAACTCGGCCCCCCGGAAGCAACTCTCACGCGCGGCAGCGCCGCCAGGCTGCCGCCCCTCCGGTTGACTCATCGCGACAAGAGCAACCTGCGATACCGGCGCGAGGGCATCGGGGAGTTTTCGGTCAAACTACTGACTGATCCGCCAAGGCTCGAATACTCCGTCCTTCCCGAGCAAGAGGTAAAAGACCGGCGCTTGCTCGGCAAAGCCCTCCCGGTTGGCCGTGGTGAGAACAGCTATTACGCCGCTGCCTACCGGATGGGGATCCAATTGCGTGCCGAAGGCGATACGCCCTACAGCCGCCGCTTCCGTGACAG
>Ga0209517_10001869_pt1 | contig 30842 bp, 19 predicted proteins | sample PeaSoiMetSII2010_FD_187695 | JGI IMG/M metagenome (GOLD analysis project Ga0209517, IMG submission 187695) | Peat soil microbial communities from Weissenstadt, Germany - SII-2010 (SPAdes) (version 2) | ecosystem: Environmental > Terrestrial > Soil > Wetlands > Peat | place: Germany...
TGGTCACAGGATCGGCGTATTGGCGAACTCCGTTCGCGAGACGGAGGCGAAGATATTGGCGGACTTTCATTGGATCTCTCCTCGGTGGGAAATACCGACTGGAAGGGAGAGATCGGCATTATCACGTGGAAAAATGTAACCGGCGGTATAACCAGCTACATAAGTCCTTTCTTTTCAATAATGGCGGAGGGCCGAGTCTGAAGCGAACCACTCTCCAGACCGAATTCCCTGCTAACAGGGAAAAACACAGGGAAAATTGCGAATTCTGCGCCAAGAGTCTGCTGGGGTAGTTCTCTATGGCACTCAATACCCGCGAGTTCCTAACACGCAATGCCGATTTTTGAGCCGCACCAAACAGGGAATTATCACCCAGGTATCAGGGAATTGCATCTCCCTGATACCGACCTTCTGGATCAACTCCGGCACTTGCACGCCCACCTCGGCTTGCTTTTCCATAAATCATTTGATCTGCTTTGGGACAGATGGAGCCACCTTTTTAAGTTACTTAAAATAAATGATTTACACGGAGTCACTACATAGGATCCCAATTGAGTTTGTCGGTGTTTGTAGCATTCTTGACGTGGGATCTTGAAGACTACGCGCGGGTTTTTACAGACGCTGTGAAGGACCTTTGGTTTTCTTATGAACGATAATTCGATGTCACTGACGGATGATCTAGTTGGCATTTGCATTGCGTGGAACGGGGCACTGTTTTTTCGACGTTTTCCAGCTGCAAATTTCGTCGCTTCTGCAGTGAGACCTTCCGGATCCGGGCGTGGGAGGCCGCATGCAAAAATCAAACGCACGTAGCTGTCGGGCCCGGCATTGAAGCGAAGCGCTCGGCTGAAGGGTGTAGTAGGAGCCGGAGAAGGCGTTGGGCGCGACGGTTCCGTCATCGCCGAAGGCAAGGTTGTGAACGCTGTCGCTCGTATTCTTCGCTTGTACCAAAGAAAACACAGTGGAAATCTGGCCGAATAAATCTCCGCCGAGTTCAGATTGAAGCGGGCTTTCCTCGATTGCCTTAACGGTTAAGAGGTTAAGAAGCGCTCGAGAGGCGCGCGAATTTGATTTTGTCGAGGGACAGCATAACAGGTCTTGATTAGTGACTGCGCGGCAAGCGAAGTGCGGGCATCTCAGGCTTTCGTGAGCGGCGCGCGTGAAAAGAGGGCGCCCTTCTTCCTTGACAAAAGATTTTAGCCGGAGTAGGTTGAGTGCCGGTAACGTACACAATTCTAGTGTTTCTCGTGGCTAGCGGCGAGACGTGGAGGCATTGCGCAATCCATTTCTTGAACCATTCCGGATGAGGGGACCTTCCTATGACGAAATCCATCTGCTCTTTTCTTGGTGCAGCGCTATTAGCGGCTTGTTCGATGTTGACTTTTTCACAGGTCGCCACACCCACTCTCAGCTCCCCTGATGGCCAGTTGGTCATGAGCTTCTCCATTCAGCCGTCTCCTACGCTCGGCGAGAACGGAAGTGGCAAACTCGTTTACTCCGTCACCTTTCACGGCAAGCCCGTCATTGACAACTCAGCACTTGGCCTGGAGTTGGATGACAAAACTCCCCTGGGTTTGAATGTGACAATCACAGACACCCAGCCGGGCAGCGGCGTGGATGATTACTCTCTGGCCCATACCAAGGTGAGTCACGTTCACGATGCCTATGACAGCCTGCTGGTAACGGTTTCCGAGGCTCGTATGGAAGCCCGGCGCGGGGGGCGTTCGATGGTTGTGGAGGCGCGCGCCTATAACAGCGGCATCGCTTTCCGCTACCTGCTTCCGCGACAGGGATCGATTCCCAGTTTGCATCTGCGAGCCGAGGACACCGAGTTTCGCTTTAGCGAGGACGATACCGCCTGGGTGCTGGCCCTACCCGGCTACCGCTCAAGCTATGAGAGTGAGTATGTGCGCCTGAACCTGTCGGCCCTGAGCAATCAGGGAGGCATACCCAGCAAGTTCCTGATCGGTATGCCGGTATTGCTGCATCAGCCGGGGGTGGCGTGGATTTCGTTGATGGAGGCGGACCTGGAGGGCAACAGTTCGATGTACGTAACGAACCCGTCGGGAAGCTGGGCAGGCCATTACTTCAGCGTTAAGCTGTCGCCGCGATGGGATGATCCAGGTTACGCGGTAATCGGGGATCTGCCGCATCACTCGGCATGGCGCGTACTCGGGATTGCGGACGAACCCGGACGGTTGTTGGAGTCGAACCTGCAGACTGACCTGAGTCCCGAGAACCGGCTCCAGGACACAACCTGGATTCATCCCGGAAAAGCCAGCTGGAACTGGTGGGTCGACAACGTGGATAAGGATGGCAACTCCGGAAACAAGTACTTCACCACCGACACGATGAAGTACTATGTCGATTTCGCTGCCGACTCCGGGTTCCCATACTTCTTTCTGGACGCAGGCTGGTCTTCGCCGCGCGACATCACTCAGATGAACGGCCGCGTGGACATTCCCGCGCTGGTGCAGTACGCAGCAACCAGGAACGTGAAGGTCTGGATTTGGTTGTCTTCTGAAGCCGTCATGCGGCAGATGAAGGAGGCCTTTCCGGTCTATGAGAAGTGGGGAGTGGCGGGATTAAAGATCGACTTCGTCAATCGCGACGACCAGGATGGCATTCAGTTCTTTTACGATGTGGCTCGCTATGGCGCGGAACATCATTTGATGATCGACTTTCATGGCTGCCACACTCCTTGGGGCCTGATGCGGGCCTATCCCAACGTGATGAGCTACGAAGGTGTGCTGGGCTTGGAGAATAACAAGGTGGGACGGCGCGACAGTCCGGTTGATCGGACGGTCTTCGCCTTTACACGTCTTCTGGCCGGCCCAATGGATTACACAGCAGGAGCCTTCGACAATGCCACGGAGGCGGGTTTCGTTGCACGTAATTCTTCTCCAATGGCGATGGGAACCCGGGCACAGCAGCTTGCTCTTTACGTTGTGTATGAGAATCCGGTGCCCATGGTCTCCGACAGCCCGCAGAATTACAAAGGACAGGCCGCCTTTCAGTTCTTAAAGGACGTCCCGACCATCTGGGACGAGACCCATGTCTTGAATGGGGCTCCCGGTGAGTATGCCACCATTGTGCGCCGCAACGGAGACCAATGGTATCTGGGCAGTATCACCAACTGGGACCCGCGCACGCTTCAGGTTCCACTGCAGTTCCTGGGACCTGGCAGCTATGTGGCGGAGATTTATGAGGACGGCCCGGACGCCGCTACGGAGCCCAAGCAGGTGACCGTCCGCAACGAAACAGTGACGGCAAACTCCACCTTCACGCTGCGCCTTGCGCCCGGCGGGGGCGCTGCCATTCGCTTCGTGCCAAAAAAGGAGCGCTAAAGCGATCTTGAATAGGCTTTTACTTTCGCGGCTTTGCTAAAACGGAATACGACTGGTGATGTTCAAAATGGCCGTAGTCATGCCCAGATATTCAACAATGCTGACCGGCGTTTGCCTTGTAGTCCTATCAGCACTAATGGCTGGGCAGAGTCAGCCGTCGCAGAAGGAAACCGGCGCCACCGCGCCGCCGCCTTTGCTGCTCGGCGCGGCCTGGTATCCGGAGCAGTGGTCGGAGTCGCGCTGGAATGCCGACCTCGATTTGATGCAAAAGGCGCAAATGCACCTAGTGCGCATCGGTGAGTTTGCCTGGAGCCGCCTGGAGCCGCAGGAAGGGCAGTACGATCTTGACTGGATGGAACGGGCGATCGATCTTGCAGCCAACCATGGCATCTATGTAGTCATTGGCACGCCGACCTGCGCGCCGCCCGCATGGCTCACACAGAAGTACCCGGAAACGTTGCGCACTTCGGCAAACGGCCAGGTGGCCGCTCACGGCGAGCGCGGCCAGTTCAATTTCGCGAATGCGAAATATCGTCAGCTCGCACAGCAAATCGATGAGCAACTGGCCCGGCGATTCGGGCACAATCCGAATGTCATCGCCTGGCAAATTGATAACGAATACTCGTTCGCTTCCTTTGATGCCAACACACACGCACAGTTTCACGACTGGTTGAAAGTGCGTTACGGCACGCTTGACAATCTGAACCAGGCTTGGACAACGGCATACTGGAGCCAGACCTATTCTTCCTGGAACCAGATTCCCATCCCGTCCGCCAATGGCAACCCTGGATTGATGCTGGACTGGAAGCGGTTCGTCAGCGATACCTGGCGCAGCTATCAGCAGAACCAGATCGATGTCATCCACCGCTATGCGGATCCGCGCCAGCGTATCACGACCAACATGATGGGTTGGTTTGATGGCTTCGACCATTATGTTGTGAGCCGGGACCTTGATTTCGCTGCGTGGGATGATCCCATCAGCCGTGGTTATCTGGATCCCATCCGCAATGGCGCAACTCACGACTTGGTACGCGGCTTCAAGAATCAGAACTTCTGGGTCATGGAGACGACCGCCGGGCCCACGACCTGGAATAACGGCGGAACCATCGTGGATAAAGGAGCGATGCGCGCCACCATTTGGCACGACATCGGTCACGGCGCCGATGTCGTGAGTTACTGGCAATGGCGCGACGATTTGAATGGCCAGGAACAGAATCACGGCACCATCGTGGACGTGGATGGCGAGCCCAATCCAATTTATGCGGAGATAGCCCAGGTTGGCCGGGAGATGGAGAAGGCCGGGCCGGCGTTACAGGGAACAACCGTGGAGTCGAAGATAGCCATCCTGCATTCTTACGATAGCCGCTGGACTTTGAACTGGCAGAAGATGGCAGACGGCTATGATCCGATCGAAGAGCTATTGAGTTATTACGCGCCTCTGCATGAGCTGGGAAACTCGATCGATATCGTGCCGCCTTACACCGATCTTTCAAAGTATAAACTGGTGATTGCTCCGGCCCTCAACGTGCTTTCGCAGACCGCCGCCAATCATCTTATCCAATATGTACAACAAGGTGGAAACTTGGTCCTCGGGCTGCGCTCCGGGATGAAGGACGATGCCAATTCGCGCTGGCCCCAGCGGCAGCCCGGCCCGCTGGTACCGATTCTTGGCGGACGCGTTGAGCAATTCTTCGGGCTTGCAGCGCCGGTTTCCGTTTCCGGAACCTGGGGACAAAGCAAGGCATCGATTTTCGAGGAGCAATTGAAGATCCTGGCTCCGGATGTGAAAGTGCTTATGCGCTATGGCATAAGCAACGGCTGGCTGGATAACCAGCCCGCCGCCATCACCCGCAAGGTCGGCCGCGGCACGATCACTTACATCGGAGTTTGGATGGAGCCTGCGGGGATGAGACGTGCCGCGCAGTGGATGCTTACGACCAGCGACGTCAAGCCGGATTTGCCGCCGGTGCCGGATGGAACCGAAGTGTATCATCGCACGGGGAATGGGAAGGACATATTCATCTTCGAGAACTTCCGACATGCGACGCAAACCATATCGCTGCCCCATGCCATGCGAAACGTGCTCACAGGGAACGTGGAACGCTCAGTGACATTGCCCGTCTACGGAGTTGCTCTTCTTGTCGACGCCGGGGGGCAATGATCACCTCCGGCGCGAGCGCGAATCCTCTTGACGCCAGATGGGTTCATCCAACCTTTGCCCAAGGAGTATGTCCATCATGAACGGCATCTTTTCTTCATCGTTGAAACGCCTGTGCGCGACGGCGGCCGGCGTCGCATTGCTTTGTGTGTTCTGCGGAACCGCGGCCGCGCAACAAAACACCGTGCGCATTACCTACGACCCATCTTCGCGCGTCTTCCGTATGGATGCGGCCGACGTGACTTATGTTCTGGGCGTAAACGAACAGGAGCAGGTCCAGACGCTCTATTGGGGTAAGCGCCTTTCTTCCAACGATGCATTTCCACCCGCCCATTCGCCGCGCGGATACTCCGGGTTCGACCTGCCCATTACCATCACGCAGCACGAATTTGTGGGATCGGGTGGGGGGCTCTATCTTGAACCAGACCTGAAGATCGCGTTTCCCGACGGCAATCGCGATCTCGCGCTCAAATACGTCTCTTACAAGATCGAGGGTGATGCACTCAGCATCGTGATGAGAGATATTTCGCGCGAAGTGTATGTCACGCTCCACTACGTATTGGATGCCGAAACCGGAGTGATCCGACGCTGGGCGGAGATCGAGAACCGGACCGGGGCTCCGTTCGAGATCGAACAGGCTGCTGCGGGCACATACAATCTGCCGCGGGGCGCCGATTATCATCTCCACTTCCTAACCGGCCGCTGGGCCGGCGAGTGGAACGTGGAGGATGAAGCAATCCGCGGCGGCAAGATCGTTCTCGAGAGCCGGCGCGGAACCACCGGATCGCAGAACAACCCCTTCTTTGCTATCGATCGCGATATCTCGAAGGACCAGGAGCAGGGAGACGTCTATTTTGGGGCGCTTGCGTGGAGCGGGTCGTGGCAGATTACGGTGGAACAGGACGCGCTCCAACAGGTACACATAACCGGCGGACTCGGCGCGTTCGATTTCGGATACCATCTCGGACCCGGGCAGAACTTCGAGACACCCGCATTCTACGGCGGCTTTTCCGATCAAGGGCTGGGCGGAGCGTCGCGCCTGATGCACCGGCTCGAAATCGACACGATTGTGCCAAACGCTCCCCATCCGCGGCTGCGGCCGGTACTTTACAACTCCTGGGAGGCGACGGAATTCAACGTGGACGAGGCCGGGCAGGTCGCATTGGCGGAGAAGGCAGCTTCGATTGGTGTGGAGCGCTTCGTCATGGACGACGGATGGTTTGGCCAGCGCAAGAACGACCATGCCGGACTGGGCGACTGGTATGTGAATCCGCAGAAGTTTCCGAATGGGCTTAAACCGCTCATCGACAAGGTGCACTCTTTGGGCATGGAGTTCGGTCTCTGGGTCGAGCCCGAGATGGTGAACCCAGACAGCGACCTCTATCGCAGTCATCCCGATTGGGTGCTGAATTTTCCGGGCCGCCCCCGCACCGAAGGCAGAAACCAACTTGTACTTAATCTTGCCCGGCCCGATGTGCGTGCCTACGTGGTGGGTTCCCTCGAGAAACTGCTCGCGGAGAACCAGATCGATTTCTTGAAATGGGACTACAACCGCAACTGGTCCGAGCCGGGATGGCCGGACGTTCCTCCAGAGGATGAGAAGAACGTCTACTACGACTTCACACGGAATTTTTACGGCATATTGGCCGAGTTGCGCGCAACGCACCCGAAGCTGGAGATCGAGAGTTGCTCCGGCGGAGGCAGCCGCGTGGATCTAGGCGTGATGCAGTATACCGACCAGGACTGGCCGTCCGATAATACGAATCCCGCGGACCGGCTCCTCATTCAGAATGGATTCACGTACGCTTACAGTCCCGGGCTAATGGTCGCATGGGTGACGGACTCGGGCAATTCGCTGGGTCGGCCGGCGTTCAATCTTCCGTTCCGGTTCCTGTCGTCGATGCAGGGGGCACTTGGCGTGGGCGCCAATCTGAACAAGTACACGCCTGAAGATTTTGCCGTGGCGAAGCGGTTCATTGCGGAATACAAAACCATTCGCGAAACCGTGCAGCGCGGCTCGCTCTACCGCATTCTGCCTCCGGAAAGCGGTAGCGAACAGTCCGCCACCGAATACGTCTCGCGCGATGGGAGTCAGGTTGTCGTGTTCGCGTTCCTGCGTTCCAGCCTGGAGCACTATGCGTACCCGACGTTGAAACTCGAAGGACTCGATGTGAGCGCCATGTATCAGCTCGCGGCTTTTGCCGGCAAGGCAGTGAACGGCACTCCCGCAGTGGCCAGCGGCGCATATTGGATGCAACACGGTTTGGACACGGGTTTGAATGGCGATTTCCAAGCCGCGGGTTTCACCCTGGAGAAAGTCGTCGGTCAGAGGTAAGCGTAAATCTCCGCGGCGAGTACGCGAATGTTTCGACGAAGGAATTAGCCATTTTCAGGCTTCCGGATTCGATGAGGGTCCCGAGTTGAAGTGGCATGCTCACGGCTCATGCGGCGGCCAACTTGCTGCAATTCCCGGCGAGGACTCCACGTGAGAGAACCAAATGGAGGCCTGTTGCGCGCGGTCGTGAGTGCGCCTTAAATGGCGAGCTGATGGACAAGATTACGTGTACGTTTACTATATAATAACCTGTTTATTTACAGCTACTTAATTAAACAATTTAAATACTTCTTGACATACGTTTCCAATACGCCTAGCATTCGGGGCACTTCTAAGCCCGTGCATCAATTCGAGGGGTAATCGGTGGCCGCCGCAGCAAGCTGGCCGCCTCCTCGCGCCGAGTTGCTGAGATGCGGGCTGGGAAAATCCATATTGGAGAGCCATCATGGGGAGAAGATTCGAACAACTACGGAGATGGATATGCTGGTCTGGACTCTTCTGTCTCTGTTTCCTTCTTGTGGGCGCGCCAGCGCTTGTGGCGCAAGTCGACCAGGGAGCGGTCACCGGAGTTGTGACCGACAGCTCGGGCGCAGCCATTGCCAGCGCAAGTGTGTCGCTGGCGAGCGTCGACACCGACTTTGTGCAGGAACAGAAAACCAATACTAACGGCATCTACGTATTCTCGACGGTCAAGATCGGCAGCTACAAGGTCTCAGCAACCGCACCGGGATTCGAAACTACGACCAGGACCAACATCGTCGTCGATATTCAGTCGCGCGTAAATGTGAATCTGACACTCAAACCGGGCGCGGTGACTGAGACGGTGACGGTCTCTTCAGCATTGCCGCTGCTCGAAACCCAAACCGGAGCAGTCGACCAGGTGGTCACCACTCAGCAAATCAACAATACACCGCTGAATGGCCGCAACTGGGTCTATATCGCACAACTTACTGCGGGCACCGTGAATACCCTGGGTGGGACGCGCGGAGCAGGCTCGGGCGATTTCATGGCCAACGGCCAGCGCGCCACTCAGAATAACTTCATTTTGGACGGAGTGGATAACAATACCAACCTCGTCGACTTCCTGAATGGAGCCACTTATGTTCAGCGTCCCCCTCCCGACGCGCTGGCCGAGTTTGACCTGCAGACTAGCAATTTCAGCGCCGAGTTCGGCCATTCTGCCGGCGCTGTGATGAACGCCAGCATTAAGTCCGGCACCAACAACATTCATGGTGACGTGTGGGAGTACTTCCGCAGTGACAAGCTCAACGCGAAAAACTGGAACGCACTTACGATTCCCGAGTATCACGAAAACCAGTTTGGCGCCACGCTTGGCTTGCCGATATGGAAAAACAAGCTCTTCTATTTTGGCGACATGGAGTTGAACCGCATCATCAATGCTTCTCCCGGTACCTACACGGTGCCGACCGCCCTTATGCGCCAAGGCAATTTCTCGGAGCTGAGCAATACCGCACTGACCGGTCAGACCTCTCCAATTCAACTTTATGAACCTGGAACCGGCGGAGCTACTCCGCTCACGTGTAGTGGTCAAAATAACGTGTTCTGCGCCGGCCAGATCAATCAAGTATCCCAGAAGATACTGAATCTCTTTCCGAAGCCCAATGCCAACAACGGCGACACCTATAACAACTACGTCATCAACCTAACGAAGGCCGACTACGTTCTGCAATGGGACCAGCGTATCGACTACAACTTAAGCGCCAAGGATCAAGCTTACGGGCGCTACAGCTACGTTCATGAAATCAAGCAAAACGGGCTGCCGCTGGGACCGATTCTGGACGGAAGCGCCTACGGCGGAGAATACGACACGAATCTTGCCGAAAACGGCATGATCAGCGAAACGCACATCTTCAGCCCCAAGGCCCTGAACGAGTTTCGCGCCGGCTACAACTGGGGATTCTTCGCCTTTCTGCAGCCCAATGCGAGTAACCCAAACATTGCCACTTCGCTAGGGCTGGGAGGTGTTCCCGAGCCTGCTCCGCTGCTGGATGGCCTGCCGCTCGTATCAGTGAGCAATCTTTCCAACTGGGGATCGCAGGGAACCTCGAACGAGTCGCAGAATGTCTACCAGATCCTCGATAATTTCACCAATACGTTCGGCAATCACTCGGTGAAGTTCGGCGTGGCGCTTGAAAACGTCCGTTTCTACTACACCTATGCCCAGGATCCGCGCGGGGACTACACCTACAACGGGAATTACACGAAGCTTCCCGGAACCAGTTTTACAGGCTACGGCGTCTCAGATTTTCTTGCCGACGACATGGCCACCGCATATATTACCAATGCTCCCGGTGTCCACGACCAGCAGTGGTATGACTCCGGCTACGTGCAGGACGACTGGCGTGTCTCGCGCCGCATCACGCTGAACCTCGGCGTGCGCTATGACTGGTACCAACCGTATGCCGAATCGCGCGGCAAGCAAGCGAACTTCGTCCTGACCGGCCCGGTGAGTTTCGGGCAGGGATCGGCGTTATATCAATTCCCGAGCACCGTACAGCAGAAGTACACGCTCAGCGCGCCATTCCTGGCTTTGCTGGCGAGCAGCAACGTCACGGTGCAGTACATCAACAATTCCCGTTTGGTTACCACGCAGCACACGAACTTTGCCCCCCGCTTCGGCTTTGCCTATACGATCGATCCGAAGACCGTAGTCCGCGGCGGTATCGGCATTTTCTACGGCGGGCTGGAGAGCGACGGCAATTCCAACCTTGGCGCCAACTATCCCTTCAATCTCACTTACACGCAACCGACTCCGACATGCGCGGTGGGGAACTGCCCCCCGATTGCTTACACGCTGGAGAGCGGCATGCCGCCACTGACGACAACCAGCTCGCCTTCGCAGCCGGGATTCCATTCTCTCGATTTGAACGTCAAAACGCCGAACACGGTGAACTACAGCTTCTCGTTGCAGCGGGCATTTACTCCCAACCTAGTGGCCCAAGCCGCCTATGTCGGCAATCAATCGCGCCATCTCTCCACGTACTGGGCGCCTAACTCTACGCTGGCGCTGCTCAGGAACGGTGTCAGCACGCTTCCGTACGAACCATTCCCGCTCCTTGGCGGAACGGGTCAGACGCAGTTTTCCGGCATCAGCGACTACAACTCGTTGCAAGTGAAACTGGAGAAGCGTGTCTCGCACGGCCTGTACTTCCTCTCCAACTACACGTGGTCGCACTTGCTGGACGATTCCAGCTCATCAGGCGGTCTCTCCACCGCAATCGGAGTGCGCGCATACTATCTTCTCGGGATCCCATCGGAGTACACAAACTCTATATATGACGTCCGCCATCGTTTCACTTTCAACGGGAACTATCAGCTTCCATTTGGCCGAGGACGGACATTCCTGAATAACTCACGGCTGCTCGATGCGGTCGTTGGCGGGTGGTCGTCAAGCGCGACGTTTGCGGCGCAGACCGGCACCCCGTTCAGGGTCAGCAGCCAACTGGCAACGGCTGCCGGCGGCAGCGCGAATGCGATCAAGATCGCCGATCCGTTTACGTCCGGCGGCTCCGGCTCGAACTGCTCCACAACCACGCGAAGCCGCACTCACTGGTACAATCCCTGCGCGTTCGCAGATCCGCTCGCGGGCAATCTCATCTGCCCAGTGGGAAGCCCGGTGGGCACGGTCGTCGGTGGCGTGGCCTGTCAATATGCCGCCCCCATCACCGATAGGGCTACGGTGCTCAAGTTCCTCGGAGGCAAGCAGAACGTCATCGCAGGCCCGGGCTATTGGCGCACCGACATGTCGCTGTTCAAGAACTTCAACACGGTTCGAGAACAATTTCTGCAATTCCGCGTGGATGCGTTCAATATCTTCAACCATCCGACATGGAACAATCCTTCAACGGCCAGCACGAGCCCTGCGTCCGGTCTCATTACTGCGCCGAAGAGCTTCCAGTCGAACACGCCTGACGCACGTTTCTTGCAGTTGTCAGGAAAGTATGTATTCTAGCGGAAAGTGAGCCGCTAACTGGAACAGGGCGGTTTAACCGCCCTGTTCTTTTCGTATGCTTTTGCCCGCTTTCGAAAGGCCCGAAAGTTACACTTAGGAACCCGAGGAATGCTGAACGAAAGATTGTTCGAGCACATATGAAGCCTACAAGCATTCATGACATTGCGAAGGCACTGAGCATATCGATCGGCACCGTCGATCGTGCAATACATGGGCGAGCAGGGATCAACCCCAGTACCAGGGCCCGGGTTTTGAAGAAGGCCGAGCAGCTCGGATACCGTCCTAATCTCGCCGCGCGTTCGCTCAAGCTCAATCGCAGGCTGCGTATCGGAGTTTATTTTCCCCGCGAGATTGCCTCCTTTTTCGATCCGCTTCGCGCCGGCGTCCGCGCTGCCTCTGTCGCTTCGGTTGGAGTCAACGTCGATCTTGTCTTCCGCACCTTTCCCAGGTTCGATGAAGGAGATGTGGAACTGCTGTCGGCCGATGCCAAGCAAGAGTTCGACGGCATCCTCATTGCGCCCGGCAATCCCCGTCGCATTGAGCCGGCGCTTCAGCTTCTGGCCAAGCGAGGGGTTCCGATTATCTGTGTTTCCAGCGACGCTCCGCACAGCGGCCGCCTGGCATCGGTCTCTGTTGATGCTCTCACCAGCGGAGCCATTGCCGCTGAGCTCTTCTCACGAGTCATCCTGAAGACCGGGCCGCTTGCGACTCTCACTGGGGAGCTCACCACCCTAGACCATGCTGAGAAGCTTCGTGGCTTTGCGGCCAACTTGGCCGTACTCGCTCCCCACCTTTCTCTGCTGCCAGCAATGGAATCTCACGAGCTCGGTAAGCTTGCGTACCGCCAGGCGACCGAACTGCTTTCCCACAAACCCCATCCACTCGGCATCTATCTGAGCACGGCCAACAGCATTCCTGTGCTCCGTGCGATTGAAGAGAAGCAACTCTTCGGTGAGATCCAGGTAATTACTACAGATTTATTTCCTGAGTTGGTTCCGTTTATCGAGTCAGGAAAGGTCCTTGCAAGCCTCTATCAACGGCCGTTTGCCCAGGGTAAGACTGCGTTCGAACTTCTTCTCGGCTACCTGCTCCACGGCGTGAGGCCTGAACAGGTAACCCGCCTTGCTCCCCACATCATTCTTCGCACTAACCTCGCCCTGTTCACTAGCAGAAAGGACTATCCCGGGAATTCGCCTGAGCCCACGCGCGATTCCTCCCCTGTGCACTCGACAGGATAAGCCCTTCCCTGCACGGCAATGGAGCTGGAGCTTCAGGAAGATGGAGTCCAGCCCCGATACGGAAATTTGAATCAAGCCTGTCGAACAGTCGTTGACAGGGTCGCGTTTGAGCGTGTACGTTACCGGCATCAGCATTCTTTCTCCCGGTCGCCGGCTTACGAAAAGGCGGGGCGTTCAGGAGTTCAAAGCCTTCCAGTTGCCGAGGTGGGTGTGTGATGAGTCAAGGGCGTGAATCCGGGCCGGTCCACTGCTGGGAGGAGCGTGTGGCAATTCCAACCTATCCAGTACAGGAAGCCGACCCGAATCCCATGTTTTTTGAGAAGCGGGTTTACCAGGGAAGCACCGGGAGGGTTTATCCCAATCCGATTACTGACCGCGTAGCTCTTGAAAAAGTAGATGCCACTTATAAGGCTGTTTTCCTCGAAAACGAATTCATCCAATTAATGATTCTTCCCGAGATTGGCGGACGCATACATGCGGGCCACGATAAGACCAATGGGTACGATTTCTTTTATCGTCAGCATGTGATCAAGCCTGCGCTGGTAGGACTGCTCGGACCTTGGATTTCCGGCGGCGTCGAGTTCAACTGGCCGCAGCATCACCGGCCGTCCACGTATATGCCGGTCCACACCGCCATCGAGGAGGATGCCGACGGCAGCTGCACGGTCTGGCTCAGCGAGCACGATCCTATGCTGCGGATGAAAGGCATGGTCGGCATCTGTCTTGCCCCCGGCAAGGCGATCGTGGAGGCTAAAGTCAGGCTCTATAACCGCACTCCCCTGCCCCAGACCTTTCTGTGGTGGGCTAACGTTGCGGTAAGGGTTCATGATCGCTATCAGGCGTTCTTTCCGCCCGACGTGACCTTCGTCGCTGACCATGCGCGGCGAGCGATCTCGTCGTTCCCAATTGCTCGCGGTAGCTATTACTGCGTGGATTATCGCCCAGGCACGGATATCTCCTGGTATAAGAACATCCCGGTTCCAACCTCCTACATGGTTACGGAATCGAAGTACAATTTCTTCGGCGGCTACGATCACGGCCGCGCTGCCGGGGTGGTGCACACATCCAATCACCTCGTGGCACCCGGCAAGAAACTGTGGACCTGGGGAAACGCGGAGTTCGGCTACGCATGGGACCGAAACCTAACTGACGAAGATGGTCCCTACGTAGAGCTAATGGCGGGCGCCTATACGGATAACCAGCCGGATTTCTCCTGGCTGCAACCTTACGAGACAAAAACCTTCAGCCAGTACTGGTACCCGATCCAGAAGATCGGACCTGTGAAGAACGCCAACACCGCAGTAGCGGTGAATCTGGAGTTCAATGCGGGCAGTGTGCGCGTGGGAGTCTGTGTCACCGAGCGGCGAAAGGCCCGCGTGACTCTCACCTGCAAGGGGCAGATGGTATTCGACGAACAGGCTGAATTGGCGCCGGGCGAGCCGCTCGTCAGCACCATCGAACTCTCCGCAGCCCAGCCCGAAGAATACCGCCTGTGCGTGCTCGACGGCCAAGATAATGAGCTGATTGCCTATCAGCCGGAAACAGCGGTGGTCCGCACCCTGCCCGGCCCCGCCACCGAGCCGCCGCCACCCCGAGAGATTGCGAGCGCCGATGAGCTGTACGTGACCGGCCTGCATCTTGAGCAGTACCGTCATGCCACGCGGAGTGCCGAGGACTACTGGCGCGAAGGCCTGAGGCGCGATGCAGACGATTCCCGGCTGAACAATGCGATGGGCCTCATGTATTTGCGCAAGGGCAGGTTTGCCGAGGCGGAAGAGTACTTCACTCGCGCCATTCACCGCCTCACGCTCAGGAATCCGAATCCGTCTGATGGGGAGCCGTTCTATCACCTTGGCCTTGCGCGCTTATACCAGGGCAAAAATTCCAGCGCCTACGAGGCATTTCACAAATCCGTTTGGAACTACGCCTGGCAGACCGCGGGGTACTATGGGCTGGCGTCAATCAGCGCGGAGCGCGGCAAACTGCGCCTGGCTTTGGAGCAGGTGGAACAGAGCCTGCTTACCAACGCCGCCAGTCTAAATGCCCGCGGCCTTAAAGCCGCCCTGCTGCGCCGCATGGGCCGCACTGTCGATGCCAGGGCTATGATCGGCGAAACCCTGGCGATGGATCGGCTGTGCTTTCGCATGTTGGGCGAACGCTTCCTTTTGAGTCGCGAGCCGCAGGACCTGAGCGCGTTCGTTGCTGCACTGGACGGAGACATCCAAACACTGCTCGACGTCGGCTACGAGTTGGTCTGGTCCGGGCTGCGGGAAGATGCCTACGCACTGCTGCGGGCTTGCAGCCAGGAGGTGTGCTTGAGCCATCCGATGCTTTGGTACACGCTTTCCTGGCTTGCTTTTTCGCTCGGCGATGAACAGCAATCGAGCCGCTATGCAGACCAGGCCGAGGCAGCTTCGCCACGCTACTGCTTTCCTGCCCGCCTTGAAGAGATGATTGTGCTGGAGGATGCGATCACGCGAAATCCGGCCAGCGCGCGGGCGCATTACTATCTCGGGAATCTCTACTATGACAAGTGCCACTATGAGGACGCGATTCGCTGCTGGCACCGGTCGATCGAGTTGGATGATAGGTTTTCCATTCCTTTCCGGAATCTGGGTATTGCCGAGTACAACAACCGGCGCAATCCTGAAGCCGCCGGGCGGATGTATGCGCAGGCCTTCTCGGCCAGCCCCGAAGACGCACGTGTCTTGTATGAGTGGGACCAGCTGAAAAAGCGGGCGGGGCTGGCTTCGCCAAACGAGCGCCTGCGATCGTTGGAAGAACACCAGGACCTGGTTGAACGCCGCGACGATCTGAGCCTTGAGTACATCACCCTGCTGAACCAATGCGGACAATGGCAATCAGCATTGCAGTGCTTGGGAGTTCGGCGATTCAGTCCGTGGGAAGGCGGCGAGGGCCTGGTGTCAGCCCAGTATGTTCACGCGCATCGCGCGCTCGGCGTGGCAGAGCTTGTTGCCGGAAGGTCGGCCCAGGCGCTGGAGCATTTCGAGGCCGCGCGGCACTACCCTCAAAACCTGGGCGAAGGCAAGCATCTGCTCACTCTGGAACGAGATCTGGATTATTTTTCCGGCTTGGCGGAAAAGTCGCGCGGAAACGCTGAAGTTGCGCGGCGTTACTGGAAAACGGCCGGCGCGCCGCTCCCGGCAGTCGGAGTCCACTCCTATTTTCAGGCTTTGGCGTTGCGTGAGCTTGGCGACAATGCTGCCGCGAGAGTAGTTTTTTCGAGCCTGGCGCAGCTGGCAGAGCGGCTGGCAAAATCTAAGCCGAAAATCGATTACTTTGCAACATCCCTGCCGAACCTGCTCCTCTTTGATGACGACCTGGTCAAGCGAAATCGCGTGGACGCGCTGTTCTTGGGCGCCTTGGCCAACGATGGTTTCGGCGATGCGGAGAAAGCTGCGCACCAGTTCGAAGAGGTGCTTGCGGAAGATCCCAATCGTCTCCGCGCAGCAGAGTTGCTTCGCTGGTTGAAGCTTCAACGCCCCTTAACCGCGAAGATGCAGGAAGAGCGCGCCGCTCCATGATCGCACCAATGCCGGCTTCTTCTGGCGGTGTGGAGCACGACGTCTCCTTCCGCGCAACGTACGTGTGGCTGGCCGCGGGAGCCGGCGCACTGGGCGGGCTGCTGTTCGGCTATGACTGGGTGGTGATTGGCGGAGCCAAGCCGTTTTACGAGCTTTACTTTCACCTCAATTCACCTGCGCTCCAGGGCTGGGCGATGAGTTGCGCGTTGATTGGTTGCCTTATCGGCGCCGTCACCGCTGGAGGACTGAGCGATCGCGTGGGCAGAAAGCGGCTGTTGATGCTGGCCGCGCTCGTGTTTGCGCTCTCGTCGCTGGGTACCGGCTTCGCATCGCGCTTCGTTGCCTTCGTAGCGTGGAGAATGCTGGGCGGATATGCCATCGGCCTCGCCTCCGGCATTTCGCCTGTGTATATCGCGGAGATATCACCGGCTCACCTGCGCGGCAGGCTGGTTTCACTCAACCAGTTGGCCATCGTTGTCGGAATCCTGTTGGCGCAGGTCGTGAATTGGATCGTCGCGCGGCCCGTCCCGCCAGGCGCGACGGTAAACGAGATTCTCTTGTCGTGGAACGGCCAGTGGGGATGGCGCTGGATGTTTGCCATTACCGCCGTTCCCTCCGTGCTGTTTCTTGCGTCCACGTTCATGGTGCCTGAAAGTCCGCGATGGCTGGCGGCAAAGGGCCGTGACCGGCAGGCGCTCGGCGTGCTCGAGCGGCTGGGCGGGCCGGCGTATGCACGAAAGGTCCTTGAAGATTTCAGGTCAGCCAGTGACGCCGGGCCCCGTCTCTCCCGTTTGCGCGAGCTTTTTTCGCCGGGCATGGCAAGAGTTCTTTTACTTGGAGTGACACTCGCGGTTCTGCAGCAGTGGTGCGGTATCAACGTGATCTTCAACTACGCCCAAGAGATCTTTACCGCTGCTGGATACCAGATCTCGGGCGTCCTCTTCAACATTGTCATTACCGGCGCGGTGAACCTGATCTTCACGCTGGTCGCACTGGCCACGATCGATCGCTACGGCAGACGCTTTCTGCTCCTCGGCGGAGTCGCCGGGCTGGCCCTCATCTATACGATTCTCGGCGCATTTTACCACCTGCATCTGCAAGGCAAGCCAATGCTGGTGCTGGTGCTCGCCGCCATCGCTTGTTATGCCATGTCGTTGGCGCCGGTCACATGGGTAATCATCGCGGAGATTTTTCCCAATCGTGTTCGTGGCGGCGCCGTATCTGTTGCGGTTACCGCCCTCTGGACAGCCTGCTTCCTGCTTACATACACGTTTCCGCTGCTGAATGCGGCGCTTGGCGCGGCTGGCGTCTTCTGGACATACGCTGCAATCTGCCTTGGCGGCTTGCTGTTCCTCTACATCCGCCTGCCGGAGACGCGCGGGAAAACTCTGGAGGAGATTGAGACCGTTGTCAGAAGCGGCAAGAAGCAGGAAGCGGCACGAATTACTTAACCAGGTCGCGGCGAGCGCTCGTTGAAGAAAAAAGCTGTTGATCCGGTCCAATCGCGCCCTGTATCGCGTTGGTAACAACTGGTTCGAAGCACATCACGCGGGGGAGAGCGAGACGAATTGACCGCCTCTCCGCGGGCGGCGTAAAATCTTCTGCAAAAGCGTGTTCGTACACGTCTCTGTTGGATCTGAGCGCGCCAGCGCCCGAAGGGAATGGCCGTGAGCAGGGACTATTGTCAGAAAGTCATGCCCGCAGAACCTGGAGTCATGGCCGCCAATCGCCCGTTAATGAAACGGGAAGCCGGTGCGATACCACTTCTCGCTGTCGTTCTCCTGCTGCCAATTCTTCTCCAGAATTCAGCTAGTGCGCAGGTGAATGGCCAGGGGCAAAATCCGTATCTGGGATGGACGAGTTGGGGACAGGAAACCCTCTACGGGGAAGCTTGGGCTGCGGAGAGCGAGATCGAAAAGCAGTCCGATGCGTTGAAATCTTCGGGGTTGCAGTCACACGGGTACATTTACATCAATATCGATTCGGGATGGCAGAGCGGCTTCGATGCGAATGGAAGGCCCCTGTTCGATTCGTCCAAGTACCCTGACGGCCCAGCGGCGACGATTCAGCACATCCACAACAACGGACAGAAAGCAGGGATTTACTGGATTCCCGGCGTACAGCAGCCCGTATGGGATGCGAATTCGCCTATTCTCGGCACCTCTTATTCGATTCAGGACATTGTGCTACCCGACATGCCTGGCAACGCATTCAGTTACGGGCAAGACAATCCGTGGCACAAAAAGATAGATTTCACAAAACCAGGGGCTCAGGCGTACATCAATTCGGTTGTTGATCTCTTCGCTTCCTGGGGAGTCGATCTGATCAAGCTGGACGGAGTGACGCCGGGATCTGACCACAATAATCTCGACATCGACAACCGTCCCGATGTGATCGCGTGGTCTCAGGCGATCGCTCAGTCAGGCCGTCCCATGTGGCTGACAGTTTCATGGGCGCTGGACCACGACTACTTCAGCACTTGGCAGACTTACGCGAATGCCAGAAGGATCGACGATGACGTCGACTGTTATTGCAGCACGCTGACCAACTGGAAAAGCGTGTCACGTCGATTCGATGATCTTGTCGCTTGGCAGATGGATTCTGGGCCCACAATGGGCTGGAGTGACTTGGACGCACTGGAGGTCGGCAATGGGAGCCTGGACGGATTAAGCAACGACGAGCGGCAGAGCGCGATGTCGTTTTGGGCGATTGCCAATGCTCCTCTGTACAGTGGCGAGGACCTGACAAAGCTGGACAGCTTTGGGTTGCAACTTCTGACGAACGATAAAGTGATCGCAGTCGACCAATCTGGAGTGCCCGGAATTCAGATGGTCAGCGGCAATAATCCGGTATGGGCAACTCCCAGGCTCTGGGATGGGACCTACAACGTTGCCTTGTTTAATCTGAACAGCAGCAGCTCTACAACCAGCTTGAGCTGGAGCGTCCTGGGCTTTCCCAGTTCGGCAGACGTGTATGACATTTGGGCAGATCAGGACCTGGGCAGCTTTTCTGGAAACTACTCAGTCCTGCTCTACGCTCATGCGTCCCAGTTGCTGAAAGTCACGCCAAACGGCAATGCAGCCATTACGCCGGCGATATCGCTCAGCAGTTCTGCGATGGACATCTTCAGCGGGGATCCGATCACGTTTGCGGCCCGGGTCTCATCGGCCAGCGGCACACCGGGCGGGCGCGTCTACTTCTTCAGCGGAACCAATGACCTGGGATCGGGGACCTTGGCAAGTGGAAGCGCTACTTTTACAACATCTGCTCTTCCGGTCGGGCTAGATCTGGTTAAGGCAAGCTACGCAGGCGACGCGAACTTCAACCCCACTGCCTCTGCACCCATCAACATTACAGTCGCTCCGGGCTTTTGGATCGTAGCGTCTCCAACAGCGATTTCGTTGAACGGTTCACACACTCAGGCTATGTCGATTCTAACTGTCACACCAGACGGCGATATCAGGACGCTTACCTTCGCATGCACCGGCCTGCCTGCGGCGTACAGTTGCAGCTTCAGCCCGATTAGCCTTCCCTTGTATGGGCTTTCAGCCCCACAGCAGGTAACAATGACCGTCTCCAGCCTGAGTGCGTTCGCCGTGTCAGACCAATACCCGCCCCGGAACGCATCCGGTGTCGCGATGCGCGGAATGGGAATAAACATCTCTGCCTGTCTGGCGTTGTGGCTTGTTGTTCCCTTTGATCGCCGCCACCTGAGGCGATTCCTCATCATCATGACCGCGTTCCTCCTGGCTTTCGGCCTGGTCGCGTGCGGCGCATCGTTCGTTAGCGGCTCAACCTCCCGCTCCTATAGCTTTCAGGTAAATGTCATGGCTGGGGGTAGCACTGTGCGTTCTCTCAGTTACATGCTCTCCGTGCAGTAGAACGAAAGGCAGCAGGCCGGTTAAGAGGGAAGTTGGCTCTATGAGTGCGGCGGACGATCGATCAGCGAGCGGCATTGTACTTTGCAACGATCAACTCCGTGTGCATGTTTTACCGGATGAAGGTGCGAGGATCGCGTCTTTTTTCGATACCCAGACGAACCTGGAACTCCTGCTGCAACCATCGAAACCGTATCGGTGGCCCGCATCACTTGGTCTGTGGGACCGCTTCGAAAACTCCGCGTGCGCCGGGATCGACGAATGTCTTCCCAGTATCGCTGCCAGCGGTCCGGAAACTCCCGGCGGTCCCGTTCCAGACCATGGGGACTTCTGGAGGCTCAACTGGACGGTAATCGCTCGATCCGGGAATGCCTCCGTTTCACTGCAGGCTACGGGCTACAGCCGTCCGCTTCTCTTTGAAAAACATCTGCATCTTCACACCTCGGCACTCGAGATTCACTACCGCATACGTAACCTGCACGATGATCCGATTCCATTTCTCTATGGCTTGCACCCCCTATTCGCCATCGATCCCGGTGATCGAATTGTCTTGCCACCGGAAGTATCTGCGCTGCTGGTTGGATACTCCCGACTTGGGCGCCTCGGGCCACCTCGCACTCTTATCCAATGGCCAAACCACGAAGGCGTAGCATCAGCGCCTGACTTGAGCCGTACACAAAATGTCGCCGCCTCCACGGCCGACATGCTCTTTACCGATCGTTTGTCGTCAGGATGGTGCGGTCTCTACCGCGCACGCATCGGACAGGGCATCGCGTTGCGCTTCGATACGGCGAAACTTCCGTACCTCGGTCTGTGGCTTTGTTACGGTGGCTGGCCCGACGATGAAACGCTGCCCCGCCAATACGCCGTGGCTTTCGAGCCCACGGTAGCTCCATGGGGAATGCTCTCCACCGCATGCGAAAACCATCAGGCCCCCGTCCTCGCAGCACACGACTCCTTCAATTTTTCTGTTGCGCTCGAACGAATCGGGGCCCTGCCCATGACCTATGACGAGTTTGAGGCCCGATGTTACGAAGGCTATCCTTTTTCACATTTATAAATCGAGTTGTGATGGCAGGCCACGGACGACTGCCGCTCCTGTGCCGATCAAGTCGGCTTAGCGGACTATACGAACCACTATAGAAAATGAGTATCAGTGACTTCCGGGTGACCTGCACCCCTAAATCCGCACAGAACCGAGTATGAAATCGTATTGGGAGAGGGCGGATTTATGTCGAAGAGCAGGCATACGGAGGCGCAGATGATCGCTGCGCTGAAGCAGGTCGAAGCCGGTCGCACGGTGGATGATGTGGCCCGGGAGTGTGGCGTCAGCCAGGCAACGATCTACGCGTGGAAGGCGAAGTATGGCGGCCTTGATGTGAGTGATGCGCAGCGGTTGCGATCGCTGGAAGACGAGAACGGACGTCTGAAGCGTCTGGTGGCAGATCTCAGTCTGGACAAGGAGATGCTGAAGGCGGTGATCGCAAAAAACGGCCTCAGCTCGTAGACCGAAGGACGGATGCAAGCTGGTTACGATCGCAGTATGGAGCCAGCGAGCGCCGGGTGTGTCGATCGAGCTTCCACCCCACAACCTTGCGCGAATAGCCGTCCAGGACTACAGCCAGGTAGACGAACTCGGCCTGCAGCCGGATGTAGGTGATGTCTGCCACCCAGAGCTGATCGATCCCGTTTAACTGCATGCGCCGTGCGAGATTCAGATAGACCTCCAGGGCATGATCGGAATCGGTCGTACTCACAAACTCTTTCGGCTGGACGGCCAGCAGGTTGTCTTCCCGCATGATCCGCAACACTCGCTTGTGGTTCACCAGCATGCCGCGTCGCTTCAGCTCTGCCGCCACACGCCGATAACCATAACGACGTCGGTGCTCGAGTGCAATCTGCTGGATAGTGGATCGAACCTCGGTTTCTTCTTCGTGCGGCAAGCGTTCTTGCAGAAACCGGTAGAACCCCGCCCGACTCACTCTCGCCAGCAGGCACATTCGCTCGATACTCAGGCCGCCTTGCATTGGCATCACCTACCGGATGTGGTCGTAGATGCCATCCCGCCAGAGCCCTTGTTGCTCTGGCGCCGAGCCTCGACTTTTTGCAAGGCACCTTTGAAAAAATCTGTCTCCAGCGTCTTTTCCGCTAGCACGCGTTTCAGATCCCGAACCTGCTTGCGCAGTTCCCGGACCGGAGACGTGACCCTGGCGCTGGCTTCGCCTGAATGCTCAAGCTGCCGCTGCCACTGATACAGAATGGTGCGGTGGATGCCCAGCTCATCAGCTAGCGCCGAGACGCTGGGACAGTCCTTCATCCGCTCCATCGCCATCTGCCGGAACGACAGAGGGTATTTGCCGACTCGTTTCCTTGCCACTTGCGGCTCCTCTCCCTGCCAAGTGTCGCAAAGATTCCTGTCTCATTTTGAGGGGGCAGTCCAGTGGAATCCTGAGATCATCTTGGCCACTATGCACTTGAATTCTCAATGGTTCTGGACAAGTGTACAAAGATAACCCTCTGTTTCCAGGACAGATGCGCTAGCGTCATGCTGAAGATCAGATCGCCCGATGCTAGCGAACCACATCCAGCGCACCTGTTATCTGCTTGACTTGAAGGCAGATCGGTATCTTAGCGAGCTTCAACAGCAATTCCGTACGCTGAGATTGGCAGGAGGACGAAGATTCTCCGTATCGAAACATTCCCATCCCAAGGCTTTTGCAAGGAGCCTGTCCACGGTATTCCTGTCTAATTCCGCAGCTCCGGCGATGAGGAGGATCATGCTGCTCACCTCCCTCTCTTCCGGAGGCGATCAACTCGTACGATCCTATCCTCTCGCCCTGCAACACTCCTGCAACTGCCCGGATCAGTGCAAGGACAGCTATCCAAACAAGAATCGGCCTGCACACGCTCGCCCATCGCTCTACGACCTGTACGGGCTGACACCCAGCTTCTGCACTTGCTCTGTGAACTCCCGGACAACCTGCGCAAACCTTGGCCCTTCGGCCGCCGAAACCCACTCCAGGCGAAAGCGCTCTTCCTCGATACCGAAATCCGTGAGCATCAGCTTGATGGCTTCCGCGCGTTTTTCGGTTTTGAGATTGCCCTCCTGATAGTGACAATCTCCAGGATGGCAACCGCAGATGAGGACACCGTCCGCCCCCTTGGTGAAGGCATCAATCACCAGGTTGGGATGCACCATTCCCGAGCACATGACGCGGACGATGCGGATGCTGGGCGGGTATTGGGTGCGAGAGACGCCCGCCAAGTCTGCGCCGGCATAGGAGCACCAGTTGCAACACAGCGCGATGATCAAGGGCTGAAAGTTGTCGTCCATTACTCTACTCCCAAAGCAGCATGGATCTGGGCCTCGATCTGATCGAGGGTAAATCCACGGATGAATACGCCTTTCTTTGGACACGTAGCCTGGCAGCAGCCACAACCCTTGCAGGTGGATTCGTTGGTTTCGACGACTTTCTTGATTGACCCCTGCCATTTGTATTCGACCAGGGTGATGGCCTTGTAGGGGCAGGTGTCCACGCAGTAGGCGCAACCGTCGCAACTGGTGTCCACCACTTGCGAGATATTCGCCCCCAGTTCGAGGTTATCCTGGACGAGGACGGATGCTGCGCGCGCCGCTGCTGCTTGGGCCTGCAGGATGGATTCGTCGATGCTCTTGGGAGAATGGGCCAGCCCGCACAAAAAGACGCCGTCCGTCATGAAGTCCACGGGGCGGAGTTTCATATGGGCTTCGAGGAAGAATCCCTCGCTGTTCAGCGGAACCTTGAGGAACTGCGCGATGGTCCGGTTGTCTTCATGCGGATGGATACCGGCGGACAGCACCACCAGGCCGGCGGAGATCCTAAGCGGCATCCCCAGTGTCTGGTCATAGACGGTGACCTGAAGTTCTTCGCCGTTGCGCGCCACCTCGGGTAGGCGGCTCTCGTCGTAGCGGACAAATACGACGCCTTGCTGGCGAGCCTTGGTGTAGTAGCTCTCCTTGAAGCCATACGTGCGGATGTCGCGGTAGAGGACATACACGTGCGTCTCGGGGGAGAGAGCCTTAATCTTCAGGGCATTCTTGATGGCGCCGGCGCAGCATACCCGGGAACAGTAGGGGTGGTCGGCATCGCGTGAGCCTACGCACTGGATCATGACCACGGTCTTTGCGGGCCGATTGCCATCGTGCGCCAGGAAGCCTTCCCCGGAAGCGAGCCGTGCCTCGAGGTCGCGCTGCGTGAGGACCCTGTCGTCCTGTCCATAAAGGTACTCTTGGGGCTGGTACTGCTTGGCGCCCGTGGCCACGATGACAACCCCGTGCGTGACTTCGGTGGTCTTGCCGCGGACCGAGATTGTGGTCTTGAAGTTGCCGACCGTGCCTTCGATCTTTTCGATGGCCGCCCCTGTAAACAGATGGATTCTGCGGTTCTGTTCGATCTCGCCGCGGAGGCGCGCCAGTTCGTCCTGTGGTCTATCTCCGTTGAGTAAGTAGTGGATGTGCCTCAGATTTCCGCCCAGCTCATTCTCCTTTTCCACCAGAAAGGTATCAAAGCCTTGACCTGCCATAGCCAAAGCGGCAGTCATGCCCGACAGTCCTCCGCCGATGACCAAGGCGGACTTTTCTACCCTGACCGTCTGCCGGTGCAGCGGCTGCAAGAGCCGGCACTTGGCCAGCGCCATCCTGACCAGGTCCTTGGATTTCTGGGTCGCCCTCTCCGGCTCGTGCATGTGCACCCAGGAGCATTGGTCCCGGATGTTGGCCATTTCAAACAGGTAGGGATTGAGTCCGGCCTCGGCCATGGTGTTGCGGAACAGGGGCTCGTGGGTGCGCGGGGTGCACGAGGCCACCACCACCCGATTCAGATGGTGTTCGGCGATCTTCTCCTTGATCCGGTCCTGGGTATCGTTGGAGCAGGCATAAAGGTCGTTCTCCACGTAGGCGACGTTGGGCAGGGTCCTGGCATATTCCACGACCTCGGGGACGCTGACCACGCCGGCGATATTGGTTCCGCAATGGCAGACAAAGACTCCGATGCGCGGGTCTTCTCCCCTGACATCTCGTTCTGGCGGATAAACCTTGGGCATGATCAACGAGCCACGGGCTTCGCGCAAAAGCGCGAGCACCTCGGCCGCCGATGCCGAGGCCTGCATGACGGTTTCCGGAATATCCTTCGGCTCGGCAAACGGGCCGGCGACGTAAATTCCTTCCCGGGACGATTCAGCCGGCGTGAACGCGGAGGTTCCGCAAAAGTTGAATTCGTTCAGCGCCACGCCGAATCGTTCGGCCAGCACCTTGGCGTCCTTGGGCGGCTGCATGCCCACCGAGAGGACGACCAAGTCATATTCCTGGGAGAGCTTTCTGTCGTTCTCGCCGAGATAGTTGACCGTCAGGTTGCGCGTGCCGGGGACTTCGTCGATCTTCGGCACGCGCGAACGGATATAGCGCACGCCCAGGTCTTGCGCTCTGCGGTAATACTGCTCGAAGCCCTTGCCAAAGGCGCGCAGGTCCATGAAGAAGACATCGCATTGCAGTCCCTCGCCGAGATGCTCTTTGGCGATGATGGCTTCTTTGGTGGCGTACATGCAGCAGACGGACGAACAGTAGTCGCGCTCGAAATCCCGCGAACCGACGCACTGCAGGAAGGCAATGCGCTTCGGCTCCTGTTGGTCGAAGGGCCGGCGCACATGGCCGGAGTAGGGGCCCGAGGCGGACAGAATCCGCTCGAACTCTAGCGAGGTAAGCACGTTGGGGAAGCGGCCGTAACCCAGATCCTTCTTTAACCGCGCGTCGAAGATCTCGTATCCGGGCGCGAGAACGATGGCGCCCACCTTCAACTCCTGAGTCTCCGCTTTCTGGGTAAAGTCGATCGCATCGGCCTGGCAGGCGGTTGCGCAGCGGCGGCAATCGGTGCAGATGCCGACGGCGAGGCAGCGCTTGGCCTCGGCGATGGCTTCTTCTGGCATGTAGCGGACGCGGTCCTCCGCGAAAGCTCCTCTGCGAGTCGCGGCGTCGAGGGCTTGTACGGGTATCTGGCACTGCATCAGCACGCCGGCCGTGTCCACGGTGTATGAGGCGGGATATGACCCTTCCAGTTCGCGACCGACGCGGAGATCCTGGCCATTGAGCCAGCGATCGATAGAGTTGGCGGCCTTCTTGCCTGCGTGCATGGCCATCACGACCACGTCGGGACCGGTCACACATTCGCCGCCCGCGAAAACACCCGGGATTTCCGTCTCCAGTGTCAGCGGATCGGCACGAAGCGTTCCCGATTCCGTGGTCTTCAGGCCCAACCGCTCACCCAGGCCGTTGACATCGGGGACTTGACCTATCGTGACCACGGCCGCGTCGCAGGGAATGATGAACTCAGAGCCCGGAATCGGCTCCGGAGTTGCCCGACCACTGGCATCGGGCGCTCCTAGCTTCATCTTCAGACATTCCGCGCCAATCACGCGCCCGTCCGGGCCAGGCCGAAACGCCTTGGGGGCAGCGAGGAACATCAACTTGACGCCTTCGCGTTCGACATCGGCGATCTCACGCTCGTCCGCCGGCATTTCGGCTCGCGTTCGCCGGTAAGCGATCGTTACCTTTTCAGCTCCGCAGCGAAGAGCAGTGCGTGCAGCGTCGAGCGCAGTATTGCCTCCGCCAATCACCAGCACCTGCTTGCCTGGTGCAACCGGCTCTTCGAAATTCGCTTGCCTCAGGTACTCCACGCCACCGTTGACGCCGGGCAGTTGTTCCCCCGGAACTCCGAGCTTGCGTTCTACGTGAGCGCCGATGGCGACGAAGACTGCGGTGTAGCTCTTGCGTAACTCTTCGAAAGTGATGCTGCGGCCAACCGGCGTGTCCAGCAGGATCTCGATCCCGATGGCGCGTAGCCTGTCCAACTCGGCGTCCAATAAGGGCCGGCGTAGACGAAACGATGGGATACCGGCCGTGAGCATCCCACCCGCCACAGGCATTGCCTCGAAGATCGTCGTGCTATAGCCCTTCTGCCGAAGTTCGTAGGCACAGAGAAGGCCGGCCGGGCCCGATCCCACGATGGCAATCTTTTCAGTGCGTTCGGCGCTGGGTTGCGGCAACTTGTAATTGGGGCAGTGGTCGGTAACGAAGCGCTTCAACGCCGGCAAGTTCACGGGTTCGTCCCCGTCGGCGCCCGCGGAGGCCGTGGTGCAGGGGTGCGTGCAGATGCGGCCGCAGATCGAGGGCAGCGGGTTCTCTCGCACAATGAGCTGGAGCGCCTTGTCGAAGAGCCCTCGGGCAATCATCGTCACGTAGCCTTGTGCGTAGCCTTTTGCGCTTTGATGGATGGGGCATGCGGCCTCGGCGTTGGGGACACCGTGGCGCGTAATCGTAAAGATGTTGGGGACGGCCTGAGGGAACGGCCGGTAGATCGCCTTGCGCTCTCCCAGCCCCTGATCGAACTCTGAGGGCACAGTGACTGGACATACCGCAGTGCAAGCGCCGCAGCCAGTGCACTTGGTCGCGTCAATGAATCGCGGCTGCTTTTCGATTGTGACCGTGAAATTCCCCGCCTGCCCATCGACGCGTTCCACCTCCGTCAAGGTGAGGATTTCGATGTCCTTGTGCCGGCCGATCTCGACCAGGCGCGGCGCCATGGTGCACATCGCGCAATCGTTGGTGGGGAAAGTTTTGTCCAGCTGCGCCATGACCCCGCCAATAGCAGGGCCGCGTTCGGCCAGATACACCTTGATACCGCCGTTGGCCAGATCCAGCGCCGCCTGCATGCCGCCGATTCCACCGCCAACCACCAGGGCAGCTCCGACTGGCAGGTTTTGGGATTCCACATTAGGCACGGGAAACCACCTCCGCTGCGAGCGCCTGACGGCTGGCCCGTTCCCTGACAGCCAGGAGGTACAAGGCCAGCGGGCGATAGACCATGTGAGACCACTTGCCGAACGACATCTCCACAACCAGTAAGTCCGTCGCGAGGATCACGTGCAGGGCGTACAGGTAGTGACAGGTGAGAGCAAAACCGGCATAGCGGAAGATGTGCACCGCGAGGCCGCTGAGCGCCAACATCAGGAGCAAGCCAGGAAAGGCCAGATCGCGGAAGTGCGTCTCCTTGCCCATCTCCTTGCGCGTTCGCCACCGGCGCGCGAAAATGTCCGCGATGCCGTAAAGGATAAGGCCCGCGGCGAGATATCCAAGCCAGCGCTGGGGATGATAGAGCGGATAGATATTGTCAGTCTGAAACCAATGCAGTGCGAACACTTTGATGCCTAGCATCATCACCGTGCCCAGAGCGAGAAACCAGTGCGGGGTCCATTGGCTATGATCCAGGCATTTGCGCATCCGTGCATGGGTCACGGACTCGTACACGTAGACCCACGCCTGCGCCGCGTACGTAGACAACGGGATGCGCGGTTGCCCTTCCCGCACCATGGTGAGCCGCCAGATACGGACCGTGCGCGACAGCAATAGCAACAGCGGAAGCAGGATCACTGCGAGCGCGTAGTACGTCATGAGGGGGAACATGTGCTCGAGTCCGAAGGGCGTCGTGGCAAAGTCGCCGACAGGCATCCTGACGTACCAGAGGTGATAGCCAACAATCAGCAGCATTGTGAACGCCGCCAGCAGGATCAAGGAACCCAGATACCAGGCCGTCGACTGCAGAAGCTTGGCGCCGATCCCGGTCCACTCGTACTGCGCGCTGAGAAAACGCCGCAGTGTCATCATTGCGATCGCGGGCTCGGATTGGCGCGGGCAGGCAATCGAGCAATCGCCGCAGTCGTGGCAGACCCACGGCTCCAGACTCGCCACCAGCGGTTGCCTCAGCCCTAGCAGGGCGTAGCGGATGATGCGGCGGGGAAAAGTCACAATACCAACGGCTTGATCGCACGTGATGGTGCAACTCCCGCACTGGTAGCACCCTGTTGGATCGAACTTCCCATACCGCCGAATCTCGGCCAGCAGTGTCGGATCGCTTTGGACGGGCAAAGTACCTGCTGCCATTCTCCCCCTCCCTCTACTGCGCAGCGGCTGCGGTTTCCTTCACCAGTCTTCTGGTGTACACCAGAAATTTCCCGCCTTCCTCGACGATCCCAATCTGAAAACCGTCGTCCTGATAGGACTGCCCTGCGCGGGATGCGTCTTCTTTGGCGTCGTACCAAAGCCCATCCCACATGAACTTCTTTCCCTCGATGATCATGGCCAGATCCGGGCTCATGGGATGCCTCCAGCCTGGGCGCACGGCGCCGCGAAAACGTCAGGCGGCAGCGGCGCTCGGGCGCCGGGGAAATATTCGCGGACCAGCCACTCCGCCGCTTGCGGCACGGCGTCGGCGACTGCTTGCGACAGACCTTGGGAGATCTCTTCCGGCAGCGGCCCCGTCTGGCAGGCCAGCACGCGCACCTCGACCGCGCAGGTTTCTTGCAACTCGCGCAGCAGGTTGGAGGTGGGCAACTGGTGCAGCGAGAAATCGTCGAGTTTGACCGGGGGAATCTCGGCGGGATCGATCTCGAATATCTCGCCGGGACGGCGTCCGGCATCGATGGCGTCGAGGATGAGCAAGCGCTGGGGACGCGCGCTGCTCAGGCAGAGAGTGAATAACAGCTTGCGCACGCCGGTTCCGGCGTCGAGCAGGCAGACGGCTTCGGGTACGGGGTAGTGTGCCTCGACATAGTCGACTACCGCGCACCCGAAGCCGTCGTCTCCAAACAGAATATTGCCGACGCCGAGCACCACGGTCGGCTGGCGGCAGAAGTCGGGGAGATCGGATGGATCGAATTGGTCGAATGGACCGATCTCCCGCATGTTTCCTCCCGCTCGCTGCCCTTCAGTTGGCAAGCGAGCTGAGCAGATTGCCGTCCGCGTCGAAGATATCCAGCTTGACTGCCAGCTTCCCGTCCAGGCGATGGGTGGCGCAGGACAAGCATGGATCGTAGGCGCGGATTGCCATTTCGACCTTGTTGAGCACTCCCTGGTCGTACTTGCCGTCATGGATCAAACTCTTGGCGGCCTGGGTGACCGACATATTGATGGGAGCGTTGTTGTGGGTGGTGCCCACGATCATGTTCAGGTTGGTGATCAGGCCGTTGGCATCGGTGGTGTAGTCGTGGATGAGCGTGCCGCGCGGCGCTTCGGTGCAGCCTACGCCTCGCGCTGCCCGCGGCGTAACCTTCACCCGGGTTTCGGTGCTGATGATTTCGGGATCGTCCAGCAAGCGGATGGTGTTTTCGGCGTTGTAGAGCAGTTCGATCAGCCGCGCCCAGTGATAGAGCAGGGTGAGCTGTGCGGGCCGCCCGAACTTCGCGCGAAACTCCTCCAGTTCGGCTTGCGCCAGGGGCGTGTCGATAAACTCGCAGACGTTGATGCGCGCCAGCGTGTTGGCACGATACACACCTTTGGGATTG
>Ga0209517_10001872_pt1 | contig 30803 bp, 19 predicted proteins | sample PeaSoiMetSII2010_FD_187695 | JGI IMG/M metagenome (GOLD analysis project Ga0209517, IMG submission 187695) | Peat soil microbial communities from Weissenstadt, Germany - SII-2010 (SPAdes) (version 2) | ecosystem: Environmental > Terrestrial > Soil > Wetlands > Peat | place: Germany...
ACTCCTCGGTCGCACCCGGCCGACATAGCGGATATGCAGCAATTGCCTGGACTTGTTTGATGTGATTAGCAGCATGGCGATCGTCTTAACCGACGGGAAACGGGCTTACTTTTTGGGCGCGGTCATCGCGCGATAAGTCACCGCCACCTGCCAGTCGGCGTACTCCGGCTGGAAGGTCTTCATCGCGCTGACCATCTGTTGCCGGAACGTCGTTTCAATCAAACCGCCCTGGCCGGGCCAGATTTTGAAGTGGACCCGCAGAAAACTCCAGCCGCCAACCTCCGCCGTTTCCACGTCGCCCCACATCGGTTCGCTTAAAATGATCGCGCCGAATTGCCGCCACATCCCCCGGGCTACGTTCTCCACGGTTTGGACGGCTTTGGGCCGGTCAACGCCGTCGGGAATCTGGATGTCCGCGTAGGCAAAGACGCCACCGTGCGGAAACCGGCTCACATTGGCAATGGTGCGGTTAGGGACGAACACCACTTGATTGACAAAATTGCGGAGCACCGTGAAGCGCAGCCCGATTTCCTCCACGCGCCCGATGACGCTCGTCACGCCAAAGACCTCCACCATGTCGCCAATGTCCATTGCGTCCGAAAAAATCAGCGTCAGGCCAATGACCACGTCCTGGACCAGGCCCTGCGAACCGAAGCTGATGGCCAGGCCGAGCACTGAGGCGCTGGCCAGATACGCCACCAGACTGACGCCGAATTCCTGCAGAATCAGGCCGATCGCAAAGAAGTAGATGACAAAGGTAATGGCGCTGACAATGAGCCGGGTGAGCGTAATGAATTTCGGCTGTTGCGTCACGAAGCCGAGCGGACTTTCTTGCGTCCGGCTTTTATTGATGAGCCATTCGCTGAGGTGGCGGATGATTTTGACCAGGACGTGCACGATGACCGCCACGGCCACGATGAGCAGGATTCGCGTCAGCGTGGAGGATTCCTCGTGGGCAAAGTGGTAGTAAACGCGCCCAACGACAGTGTTGGTCGCCAGCTCAAGTGGCGCGGGCGGCAGGTTGGTCATGCTCATCAAAATTTCTTTGGCAAATGGAACCGGCATTCCCACAGGTCTGCGTTGAAACCGCTGAACGAGGCGCCGGTCGGGAACAGATTAAACACCGGTTTGAGGGCCGGCGCAAGCGGGCGGGAGCCCCGATATCCGACGTTTTGACACAGGGATGCCAGGACGCAAACGGAGGCAGGCGAAATCAACTGAACCAACGGAAGTTTGTTTTGATAATCCAATCCACAGCTCACGGCGGTCACCCGAACCCACTAAAGACAACGAAGTCAATGACGCCACATTCGGCAAACTGGCAGCAGGGTTCCGGCCACCGGTGTCCCAACCCGGTTTCCCGTGTAAAACTGAATCACTTTCCAACTTGCGCCGGTCTGGCCATCTGGAGGAGCAGGTCGTTCAGTTCCTGCATGCGCACCGGTTTGTTCACCACAACGTCCACCGAAGCCGACAAGGCTCCGCCGTCTCTCGTGGTATTTCCTGCGCCGGTCATCAGGATGACGGGTGTGTCAGAGGATTCGATTTTGATCATCTGGGCCACTGCGTAACCACTGACGTCCGGCATGTTCATATCGGTGATGACCACATCGTACGGCTCGCCCTGGAGAAGAGCGGTGCGGAACATTTCTATCCCCCGCGCACCGCCGGGGGCCCCTCCCACCCGATGCCCGAAGTGCCCGAGAAAATCTTTCATGCTGTCCAAAATCATCTCGTCATCGTCAACACAAAGAACATTCAGCGAACGCTTCGGTCGAGTCGGGGTCTGGCCCCCGCCGCCCGGGTTGACGGTTGACCCACCTGGCCGGGAAATGTCCCGCGGGTCTGGTGGTGTGTCCTGCAGCGATTCCGAATGGGTAAATTGGGGAAATGTATTCATATTAAAAATGGTTCTGTTGGCTTGATGTTACGGTTGTGACGACGCGACGCCTCGAAGATCCCAGCATTGGCGGGCCACCGCGCCGACGGGCCGCACTACCGGTCGTCAACCGGCTGGCGACCAAAACCCGCGTCCATGACTTTTTCATAGCTGCTTCCTTTCAACCCCACGATTTCGCACCAGGTCATCCATTCAACTGAGTGCCTATATTTAACACAAACTGGCTGAAATTCGAGAAATAAGGGACGATTTGGAGGGTTTTCAAGGCCAGATGGACGCAGCGGTGGGTGAAATCCCACGGAAAAATGACACCTAAAGATGCCGTGGCTGGCATGGCGCACAACCTTCAAGCGGCTGGTGATGCGGGGTCAAACGTGGCAGGTTGGCGTCCCGATTGGACCCAACCACCATGCCGGCCATGGCCGGGGATTTTATCGCAGATACGGCGTTCCTCAGTTTCGCAACCCGGCCAGGCGGTCCTCGTCCTGGCCGATGATGCGATAAAGCCGGTTGATTTCCAGCATCTCCGACTCGTTCAGTTTCTTTTTGGGCACCGCCCGGTTCGTGTAGAAGTATTTGGTCATGGGGTTGAATTCGAGTTCCGGTCCCACATAAACGACCTTCGGATTCAGGTCCGACGTGACGTATTCGTTCCGGTCATAGGGAAACTTCTGGGTGTTGCGGACATCCACCCGGTTGAAGTCAGGTTTTTCGGAGCCGGGGCGGAACCAGCCGGGACTGTACGTGGCTACTTTCATGTCGGGTTTGCGGGGCAGGCTCTCCACCGGCTGGTTGACGATCTCCCGTACCCGGGCTATGGCATCGGCGAGCTCTAATTTTATGGCGGCGATGCTGGAAGGTTGATTGGTGCCGCGGACGCGAAAGTGGTATTGGGCGTTGCCCGCTTTTTGTTTCGGTTCCGCGGTTGCGTTCGCCGGGTCATAATGGAAATGCTTTTGCGATGTCGGATCGAGGTCTTTCAATTCGACATTGGTCAAACCTTGGCTGGAAATAAAAAAAATGTTTGTGGCCGTAACTTTTGTAACGGTGACGTTACTGTAAGTATCGCCGCCCACCTTGAGTGTCGGCAGCTTCTCGTCGGACCAGACCCTTGAGGTCATGGCCACCAGACCGAGGATGAGAATGCTCCTGGCGTGCATATTTTGCCTATGCCTCCGGGCCGGCCATTTGTCAAGGCTTCCGGCTTTCCCGCCATTTCCCGTGCCGGCCGGCCGGGAACCCCATTCACGGTCAATCCCGGTGGCCAACGCAAGACACCCTGACGTCGTAAATCAATCATTTTGCGCCGGCCTTTGGCGAAAACGGTTTTCTTTACCTCCGCACCTGGCGCGGGGTAAAGTCCACGCCTGTGCGATTTTTCCCTGTCTCCCTGCTGGTCCAGCGGGCAGGTTTCCTGCCGGTCCTGATGCTGTGCGCTGCGCCACTTATGTCGCGCGCGCAAACCACCAACGTTCCGGCCTGGGCGCAACCGGGCTCGGCCACGCACGTCCAGGTGGCGCCACCGGCGGATTTTCACCGGCCCAGCAAAAATTTCGGCATCCCCATTGGCCTGTTTGAGGGCCAGTCGGACATTGGCAGCGCGGTGGTGCCGGGCAGCGCCAGTTATGACCCCGGCCGGAAGCAATACACCATCAACTCCGCCGGCTATAATGTCTGGTACCGGCGCGACGAGTTCCGTTATCTCTGGAAGAAGATGTCCGGCGACATTTCCCTCGCGGCCGACATCACGTTCCCGGACCCGAACGGTTACGGCGATCGCAAGGCCGTCCTCGTCGTCCGCCAGGATCTCGATGACGATTCCCGGGAGGCGCTCGTTGCCCTGCACGGGGCCGGCATGATTCAACTGGCGCAACGGCCCGAAAAGAACGTTCGCATCAAAGACATGGAATACCGCATCGGCAGCCGCGGCGGTCTGCCCGGCGGCAAAACGCCCGACGACCTCGTCACCGCCAACGCGAAGCGCATCGGCATGGAAAAGCATGGCGACGCCTTCGCGCTCTTCGTCAGCCTCCAAGGCGAACCGATGCACCAGTTCGGCCCGCCCATTCACCTGCACCTCGACGGTCCTTTCTACGTCGGCATCGGTTTCTGCTCGCACCTGCCCGATAAGTCCGATACGGCGGTGTTTTCTGACGTTGTGCTCAAGAACTCCGCCGGCAAGGTCCGCTGACAGTTTTTGGACGAACAGAAGCCAACGAAGGAAACGAAGAGCGGTGGAAGTCATTGTCTGGAGGGCACTGCTCTCGCCGCGCTGCCGCGCCGTCGCAGCGGGTCATCAGTGCCCGGTATTGGGGAAACGACTAAGCGCTTCCCTCCAATCCACAATCTTATGGACAGTGGGAAAACCGGGGAATAGGGTCGGTGGCATGAACCCAGCCAATCGCCGTCATGCGGTTGAACCACTGGGTGGCATTACCGATGAAAATCCGCGGCACTGACTTCGTCATGTTTCCGGTATCCGACCTGGCCCGGGCGGCAAAATTCTACCGCGAGATTCTGGGACTTCCGCAGGAGGTCTATAGCGAAGAGGGGCAATGGGCGGAATTTAATTGTGGCAACGTCACGCTCTCCCTTAGAGGCGGGGAGATGTTGCCGGAAAAGGTTCCCGGCGGGCACATCGCGCTGGCGGTGGACGACGTTCAGGCCGCCAGCAAAGAGTTGCAGCGGCGGGGAATTCGGATGGCAAAAGAACCGCAGGACTATGGATGTTGCCAGGCGGTAGAAATTCTGGACCCGGATGGGAACCGTGTGATTCTACATCGACGGGCGGATGGAACGTTCGGCTCGACTCCTTCCGGATCCTGACTTGGTTCGGACAGGTAGCGCCTGTTGGGTATTTACCAGTTCTTCAGAACTAGGCGCGTGCGAAAGGGTTATGTCAATTTCACCGTTGCCAACTGTGATCTTTTCGACGATGGATTCGACTATTCTGCGCTTGTCCTCGACTGGCAGTTTGGGCCAACGGGTGTAAAGAGCTTTGGCCTCGGATACCACTTCTTCGGCAGAAAGACTCTTTACCTTTGAATGGTCAATCTCAGCCTCCAATTTTGGCAATTCAGCAACAAGCTGGTTCAGGCGCTCTTCGGCTGGTTTGTAGAATTGGCCGAAGCCCTGGGGCGTAATATGCCCTTCGACATAAAGCTTGTGGGTGCTGGCCATCTCGTTGCGGATTTTATCAATTTCTGACTTGTGAGATAGCAGCAGCTTTTCCTTCTCCCCGATGTTTCGGTGTGCCGCTTCAAAATGTTGGGCAATTCGCTCTGGTGCGGTAAAGTATGCTTCAAGTTCGTCGTGGAAGATCGCCTCAAGGTCAACGACAGGTATCTTGTTGAGGCACTTTTGGCAGACATACTTCGGGGAATTCGCCTTTACATACATCTTCTGCCCACAGGCGCAAAAGGTGAGGCCCGTGAACAGTTGAACCGGCTTTTTTCCGGGGCGTTTTTCTCTTTTTTGCTGCTCTTCCAAAATCTGATTGCATTGCGCCCAAATAGATTCGCTGACGATGGGTTCGATTTGCAACGTGCCCCATTCCGATTCCGGTTTTTCTTCCGAGGTCCATGCGCCAGTTTGGCGGGTGCGATTGTAGTAATAAATACCCTTGGCGCTTGGGCAACGCAGACTCCGGCCAATAGTAATGTCGTGCCATTTGCCCCCGGCGCGCGTCCTGTGCCCGGCATCATTGAGTAATCTTGCGACGACACCCTTTCGACGATGCTCGGCAAACAATTCATATATCCGCCTGCGTATTGGGGCTTCGGCTGGGTTGACCACCATTTTTTTATCCTTCCATTGGTATCCATAGGGGGAACTTCCGCTCAAAGGCTTGCCGAGTTTGGCACGAATCGAAATCGAGGCTTTGATGCGATCTGCAATTTCTTCACGCTCCCATTGGGCCAGGTGCGTTTTTTGAGCCGAGATATACCCGCTATTACAAAATGAAAGAACTGATAAAGCCCGCATTGCTGTTGGCAATCGTGGCTCTTTGCCTTATTGAATTTGTCCTCCAACGCAACAGCGGCGTCTTTCAAGAATGTAAAACAGCGGTTCTTCAAACCCAATGGATGCTGCTGGTTTGTGTTGCGATTTGGTGCGGCACTTTTCTTTGGCTCACTTTCAGCCTGAGAGATTTGTGCTTGATCGGCTTGCTGCTCATTGCGATAGTGGCTTATTTCATCGGCTATGCGACAAGGCCGGGCACGGATGCTATTACGCTTTTATTTGGTGCGACCTTGGGGAAAGGAGCAATGGTATTGCTGAATGCGGATTGCGGATTGCGGATTGTAAAATGCAAAAGTACTTCCGAAGCCGGTTTTGAGATCCGAAATCCGAAATCCGAAATCCGAAGTTTTCTCGTTGGTTTGGTCGGGTTGCTGGCATTTTCGTCGTGGTGGCATTTGGACATGACGGACAATTTTTATCACGGGCCGCGCTGGATGGGGCTTTGGAATGATCCCAATGATTATGGGGTGTTGATGGGCACGGGAGTTGTGCTGGCGCTCGGAATGGTGGCAGCTAGGAGATGGGAGATGGGAGATGGAAAATCAGATACGGACTCCTCACCCCGGCCCTCTCCTCGTTTGGCGAGGCGAGGGGGAAATTTTTTGCGCCCTTTGCGCTATTTTGCGGCGATTGATTCTGTTATTCTTTTTATTGCGGCGGGGATGATGGGTGTGGGGTTGTTGTTCAGCTATAGCCGTGGGGCATGGGTGGGAACGGCCATTGGTTTGCTGTATCTGGCCAAAGCGCATGGCAAATTCAAATGGCATTTCGTTTTGCCTGGAATTTTTGCCGTTGCATCGGTGGCGTGGTTTTTCTGGAACGCCACGCCCGACACAGCACCGTGGTATGTGAAGCGGCTGGATTTGGGCAGGCCGTCGGCCCAGCGCAGGGTTATGGCGTGGAATGGCGCTTCGCAAATCATGCTGGATTATCCATTTGGCGTTGGCTGGAACAGGGCGGTTGAGATATACGAGAAGTATTATTCACCCCCCGAAGATGGCGCGGCGGCCATCACCACGAATGATTATTTGATGCTGGGAACACAATTGGGCTGGCCGGGGCTGATTTGTTTTGTTGTTTACGTTGGGCTTCGCTTGGGATTTGGGAGATGGAAGTTGGAAGCTAGGGCCGAATACGAAACTCGGAATTCAGAATTCGGAATTAAAACAGCTTTTCGTGCGAGCGCTTTGGCGATGTTAACGGTGTTTTGGTTTGATGGTGGCTTGTTCAAATTGGCCACGGCTTCCGTTTTTTGGATTTTGCTGGAATTAGGACGAGAAGATCTTTATCGCGGAGACAGGGAGCAGTAGCGACAAGCGTTCTCCGAAGTACCGCAAAATGTCTGAATCAAATTCGCGCGAACGGCGCAAAAAACACAACGTTTTAGCATGCCATCGTGGTTCCTGAAACAAATTGATCCTTCACGTTCCTTCGCACGCTTCGCGCGACTCACGTCACCGCTTTGGAGTGCTCCCGTCTTCCTTCTCTTGCTTTTCTTTGGAGCAATGTTCTGGGCCAAAGAACAAGACCCATTTTCTCGGAAATGGTTCGCGGTAAAATTGGCAGGTCGCAATTCTCTGGAATGCGTCGCTGTGTTGCCCAAGCCTATACGCAGGTGTCCCGTCGTTATTTATGCCCACAGTTCTCGAATGGCAAATTCCCAACGCCTAACGGTTCAAGAGTCACCTGTCGAATTGGCTTTTGCAGGGTCGATTCCAAGGAATTCCACAATTCGGCTGCGATACGGTTCAGAAGGTTGGCTCTTGTCTTTTTCCCATTTCTCAATGGTGGCATCTGAAACCCCAAGGTTCAGAAACTTAGAGAGTTGGGGCATGGAAAGAGACAGGTCGATACGCTTTTTGCGGAGGTGTTCACCGAAGGTTTTGGGTTGGGTAGGGTAGCGTCTCAATTGCCTGAAATGTAACGAAACTGTTGATTTTCGATGGTGAATCGTGCGGTGGTAAATACCCAACAGGTGGAGTCGAATCATTGAAAGTCAGTTTGCCGACACGATTTGACAATGCTTATCACTTTTGTGAGCGAAAGCGTCTCACGCTGGCCACCACGACAATCAATTTGAGTGAAGCTGGCGGAATCCGGGGCTGACACCTGCTAAATTAACTCGTTTGAGTTTTTGGACATAACGGGAATTGACGCCGCGTTCCCAATTGCTGACCGATCTGGGAGAAATTCCAATCGTTGCAGCAACTCGGAAATATTCCCGCCCTGAATTTCTGACAAGGAGTCTTGGGGCTGCCCGGCAGCCGGCCTTTTCCAAATCGGCTCCTCGAAACTTGTGACACTCTTCTACCCAATGTTCATGACATCCTGGCGGTCCAAGTTAGAAGTCCCAACTAATGCCTCCATTCACAGTATGGCTGGCGGCATTGTCGCGCGCCAGTTCACCGTCGTAATAGGCGAAGATTGAAAGGTGTTGCGAGCAGCGCGTGCTTAAACCGGTGACCAGGGAAAGGCTGTCCCGGCCCAGGGATGGGCTTTCCACCTGGAAAACGGTTCCGGCGCCACTGGCCATCTGTGAATTTATCGTCCGGGCCGTGTCCAGGAATTCATGTCGCCAGCCAATGCGAACCTCAGGCCGGAACGTTTCCTTGGAAGCGTGCCATTCGTATGCCAAACGCCATCCGAGCAGGGTCCACAGCGAATGGCTGTCGTTTTCCATGATTTGAAGCGGCGATGAAGAACCGGTTTCCGTGAACCCCTCGATATCAACGTAAGTGTAGTGCATCTCGGCCAGCATGCCAAAAGTGAAATTGGTGAAATCGGTGTGTTGCAGGTCATAGCCGCCGCCGAACATGGTATCAATTTCGTAACCTTTGGTATCCCCGCTCGCAAAGCCACCCAGCGCAGCGCGTTTGCTGTCGTAACGACAGCCGCCGGCACCCACCTGGGCTTCCAGATAGGCGTTGGTACTGAACCAGGTCCCGTAAATGCCGCCCCGACCGCCTTCCATGTTCGCGCTGCCGCCGTTCGCCAGGCTGGCTTCACCGCCGGCGTAATCCAGCGTGAACCCGCCCGCGAGACCAGTATCCAACGGCTTGTCGAAGTCCAAAAGGAAGCCGGAATTCTGGAGACAGTAGCCCGGAGCATCGGCCGTGCTGCTGACATGGACGAACTGGCCGTAACCGCCGGCAAACGCACTCCAGTCGTCATTCGGCTTGGCTTTTTCCATCAGGGGCAGGCTCCGATCCGCGGAAGTCAATTGCATCACGGGTCCGCCCGGTTCGAACAGCGACACACTGCCACTCGCCAACGCGTAGCCATTGCGCAGATCGTTCATACGGCTTTGCACACTGCCGACGATCGTGTCCACACTGCCAAATTCCATGTCGAACAGGGCACCCAATTCCTCCGGCGCGATCAGGTCGAAGTTCGCCGGAAGTTGCGGTCCGGGAACGGCATTAAGGATTGCGATCAAATTTGTCTCGCGCGGGTCGCCCTGCAATTGGTTCGTGCTCAGGTATCCGGAGAAGGTGTCAAGGTTTCCGGCCACAGCCCGCTGGTTATGCGTGAGGGCAAACGGCATGAAGCTGCCTTGCACGGTCATTAAGTCAACTTCGTTGGCTTCATAAAGAGCGCGGAGTTCAAGCGCATAGACGCTCTTCAGCTGATCGTCCAGGGCTGTGAACTGGCCGGTCACACCGTCTGTCGCGGTTAAGATTGTAAACTGCTCGCCCTTCGTCGGCACAAAACCATTGAACAGGGAGACGACGAGCGTTCCGTCGATGGCCGCCGCGCCGTTGATGGTGAGTTGGTCGGGGAGCGCGGCCAGTTTGATTCCGAGACTCCCACCAGCCGTTTGTGTGTAATTGCCGGTGAGCAGGGTCGTCTGAATCCTTTCACTGCCTCCAGGACATAGCACGCCCGCGTTTCGATAGAGGTTTCCCCCACCAAGATTGACCGTCCCGCCCGCATTGAACCAACTGTTTGAAAAATTATTGAACTGGTTATTGCCGCCGCCCAGGTCAACGGAGCCGATGATGATGCCGTAGTTGTTGATGCTCTCATTGCCGCCGGTGCCGAGAATGGCAGTGCCGTTCGCGCCGTTCAACGTCGTGATCGCGCCGTGGTTGGTGAGCGTATTATCGGCGCCGTCCAGCAGGCGAACGCCGGTGCTTGAACCCCATCCGCCTTGCACCGTGCCGCTGAGAATGTTCACAGAAATATCGCCACCGCCGGCAGCTCCGACACTCTGGGCGCGGATGCCGTCGGAGTTGGTTCCTTGTGCGAAGATATTGCCATCCACGGTGACGTTGACGGTTTGGCCCGAGAGCAAACCGCCCGCGCTCTGGGCGTAAATGCCGTGAGCATTGTTGCCGTAAGTAACGATGTTGCCGGCTTGCACGACCGTGACAGTCCCGCCGGCGCCGTTCCCGCCCACGCTGCCGGCGAAACTCACACCGGAGCCGGGGCTTTGGACGGCGTCGCCTTGCGCTTGAGTGCCCGAACCAAAGATCAGCGAACTTAAATCAAGTTCGTCGCTGATTCCCGAAAATCCGCCGCCGCCGCCGACACTTTGCGCCATGATGCCGTGGGCAAACGCGCCATGAGTCGTGATGTCGCCGCTGTTGGTGACCGTCACGTTCCCGCCGTTCCCGCCCGCGCCGCCCATGCCGTTTGAAACCACCATGGTCTGGGTAAATTGGGTGAGATTCGTGAGCACATCATGATAAGGCGATGAGTCTTCCGGCAGACCATCGTTGCTGAAATCGAAGGTCAGCACGTTGCCGCCGGCCCCGCCGCCGCCGCCCACGCTTTGCGCCAGAATGCCCACGCCAAAGACGCCTTCGGTCCAGATGTTGCTCGTGTTGTTGACCGTCACGCCCCCGGCGTTTCCGCCTGCGCCGCCATTGCCGCCCAGAATGAACGTGGAACTGAAGCTCAACAGGCTGAGCGCAGGCGCAAGCGATTCCGGCGTGTTGCTGAGTTCGATTTTATAGGTGGAGGCATTTCCGCCGCTCCCGCCGCTCCCGCCGATGCTTTGGGCCTGGATGCCATAGGAGAACGCGCCCTTCGTGACGATATTGTTGAAGCTGTTGACGTCCACAGTCCCGCCGGTTCCACCGCCGCCGCCGTTGCCGCCCATGGACATGGTGAACGAATAACTGGGGCTGATATCCTTGGCGTCTTTCAATACGCTCAGGTCTCCGCTGATGGTTGTGCTGTCGCCGCCCTGTCCGCCGCCGCCACCCACGCTTTGCGCAAAGATGCCGGAGGAATAATTGCCCTCCGTCCGAATCCCACCGTTATTGGTGGCACCGACGGCCGCCCCGTTGCCGGCAACGCCGCCCTTGCCACCCACTGCGACATTTGCCGTGACATCGCAATTATAGCTAAGGCTGACGGCTGTGCTGTTTCCGCCGTTGCCGCCACCGCCGCCCACGCTCTGAGCCAGGATACCGGCGGAAAGGGAATTGGAGGTGATAATGACACCCGAACTTTGCACCGCCACGGCTCCTCCGTCGCCGCCTTTGCCTCCGGAACCGCCGACACTGACGGCCACATTCGCCGCGAAGGGAATTTCGTCAATGACATTTGCCGCCGCGGACAAGACGAAAGCGTTTCCACCGTTGCCGCCGCCGCCCCCGACACTTTGAGCGACGATGCCCTGGCCATTTGTGCCACTGGTGATAATATCGCTGTCACTGTTGACTGTGACCAGTCCGCCGTCGCCGCCATCGCCGCCACCACCGCCGATGCCGACGCTGACGCCGATATTGGCGGCAACCGAGACATTGACCACGTTTGCGCCGTTTCCGCCTTTGCCGCCCACGCTCTGCGCAAAGATGCCGCTGGAATCCTGGCCGAATGCCTCTAATTGTTGACTGGTGGTGACCGTTACGTTGCTGCCATTGCCGCCGCTGTTCCCATCGCCGCCCAGCGAGAAAACCGCCGCCCCGACGGTATTTGCGTTGCCACCGCCGCCGCCCACGCTCTGTGCAAAAATTGTCGGCGAATTGTCGCCGTAAGTCGTGATGGCCCCCGCGTTGGCAACTATAACGGCACCGCCGTTCCCGGAGTTTCCGCCGTCGCCGCCCAGCGAAACCGTGACTGCCCCCGAACCGGCCCCGTTCCCGCCACCGCCGCCGACGCTTTCAGCAAAAATGCCACTGGCATTGGTGCCAAAGGTCGTGAGCCTGCCGGTGTTTATGACCTGGACCAGGCCGCCATCACCGCCGCCGCCGCCGTCGCCGCCCATGGAAAAGCTCCAGGCTCCGGAGCCTCTCCCGCTGCCACCGCCGCCGCCGATGCTTTGCGCAAAAATGCTGTAAGAGAAATTGCTCATGGTCGTGATGCTTCCGCTGTTTTCGATGCTGACGGAGCCACCGGTGCCGCTGTCGCCGCCGGTGCCGCCCATGGAAACGCTGTAGGCCCCGGAGCCGGCCCCCTGACCGCCCCCGCCGCCAACACTTTGGCCAAAAATTCCACACGAGTTTGTCCCCGCCGTGTAGAGGGAACCGGTGTTGGCAATAGTCACACTGTCGCCATTGCCGCCCCCGCTGCCATCGCCGCCAATCGAGACCAGGAGGCCGCCCGAACCGGCCCCACTGCCGCCTCCACGACCAACGCTTTGGCTGAAGATGGCATCGGCATTATCGCCGAGGGTGGTCACCGACCCTGAATTCGTGAGTATGACGCTTCCGCCGTTGCCGCCGAGGCTGCCGCTCCCGCCGATGGACACCAGTCCGCCCGAGCCGGCGCCATCGCCGCCTCCCCCGCCGATGCTTTGGAGATAAATCCCCCGCGCATAATCACCGGCAGTGTGGATGTCACCGGAATTGGCCACGATGACCGCCGCTCCGTTTCCTCCTGAGGCGGCTCCGCCACCAAGGGAAACCAGTCCACCCGAGCCGGCGCCACTGCCGCCGCCGCCGCCGATGCTCTGCACTTCGATGGCCGTGGAAAGGCTTCCGGTGGTTGTAATCATTCCGCTGTTCGTCAGGGTGACAATCCCGCCGTCGCCGGCGCTTGAACCGCTGCCGCCAATCGAAACCAATCCGCCGGAACCAGCCCCGCTGCCGCCGCCGCCGCCGATGCTTTGGATGAAAATGCCGCGTGCATTGGTGCCGTAGGTTAAAATCTGGCCGCTGTTCACAACGTCCACATTACTGGCGCTGCCGCCGCCGGTGCCGGAGCCACCGATGGAGAACAAGCCGCCGGAACCTCCACCACTTCCGCCGCCGCCGCCGATGCTCTGCGCAAAAATCGCGTCGGAATTGTCATTGGAAGTCAGGATGCCTCCCTGATTGAAAACGCCAACCTTGCCTCCGTAACTGACACCGCTGCTGCTGCCGCCAATCCCGACAAGGCCGCCACTGCCGGCACCGTCACCACCGCCGCCGCCGACACTTTGGGCGTAAATTCCGCGGGAGTATTCGCCGAACGTCCGAATTTCGCCATAGTTGGTAACCGTCACGTTGCCACCATTGCCGCCCGCGCCGCCCGTGCCGCCGACACCGGCAATGGCCCCAGCGCCGCCGCCACTGCCGCCGCCGCCGCCGATGCTTTCGGCAAAGATCCCGTGGGAATTGGTACCGTGAGTGATAATCCACCCGCCCGCCTCCTGTGCGACATCCACATCACCGCCGCTGCCGGCGCTTTCCCCGCTGCCGCCGTGAGAATAAAAGATGCCGCCCTGGCCGCCGCCCTGGCCACCAAAGCCGCCGACACTTTCGGCATAAATGCCGTACGAATTGTCGCCGGAAGTTTCAATCGTTCCACCGCTGTTAACGGTGACCGTGCCGCCGTCGGTGGCCTGGCCGCCATTGCCGGGGTGCCCGGCAATCCAACCGCCACTGCCGCCAGTCCCCGCGTTGCCGCCGACACTCTTGGCCCAGATGCCATGCGCATAATTGCCCGTAGTAGTGATGTTCCAATCTCCATCCACAGTCACCGTGCCTCCTTGTCCTCCATTGCCGCCGTTGCCGCCGCCGGTGAAAACCTTGTCGCTGCTGCCGCCCGCACCGCCGTCGCCCCCGGCACTAAGGGCTAAGATGCCGCTGGCGTAGTCGCCTGCGGTTGTGATCGTCCCGCTGCCATCCACGTGAACCTCGCCGCCTGCGCCGCCGGTTCCTCCGGGACCACCATATCTCCAGAAACCGCCGTCACCGCCCTGGCCGCCGGTACCGCCCTGGCTCCAGGCCACCACGCCGCACGAATAATTTGACCCGGTGGTGATACTGCCATCCGCCGTGACGGTGATAGTGCCTCCGCCGCTCCCGGCACTGCCCTGACCGGCGCTGTGCGACCAGCTTCCACCTCCGCCCGTTGCGCCGTTGCCTCCGATGCTCTGTGCAAAAATGCCAAACGAGTTGGTGCCATAAGTCTTGATGGATCCTTCATTGGTCACAGTGACGCTGTTGCCGGCGCCGCCGGCGGATGCAATGCCCGCCTCGGTTTGGGCGTAGCTGGCCAGGTCGGGAAACACGGAGTTCTGGTTGGTGCTCGGCCCGAAGGTGTCGAAAAGTGCGCCACAATTAGTAACCAGCCCGTTGGTGGTCATGGTGATGGTTGCCACCAGGGTGCCCACGAGGTTAGTGCTGATCCCCGTGATGTTGACACCTTGCACGGTGTAATTAACGATTGACTGAAAGCTTTCGCCCACGGCCAGCCCGTCGAGGTTGGTTCCGGCGTTAAAGCTGAAGGTTCCGTTGGTATTGACGACAAATGTTCCCCCGTTACCGGCCAGCGGAGCGCCATTGGTGTCCACAAGCGTGCCGGTGACCGATCCGCCAAGCGCCCCGGCGGTGCCATCGGTATTCGTCACCCCAATGACCGTGAAAGTGATGTTGGTTCCTTTGTAGCCTTCCAGTTCCCCGATTACGAATGGCGAATAGCCAGTCGTCTGGCTCGTGGCGACGATTCCGGAAGAATTGTCACCGTGTGTGGTAATGTCGCTATGACTCTGCACATTCACCACGCCACCTGCCACGGTGGAACTGGTCGGGATCGGAATGCCCAGAAACGGGTCGGGGGTCGGAACGAGCGGAGGGCTGCCAACGCTCCCGGCGTTGATCCCGGCGGCGCCGGTGGTGTTGATGACAATGTTACTGCCGCTCAATCCGGCGTTAATCGTCACATTGCCGGCGCCGGAGTTCTGGAAATAAATGCCGGACACGCCGTTGGCTGGCTGGATCGGCCCGCTCAATGAATTCACCTTTAGCGTGGTCACATTTGCGGGTTGAAAATCCCCTCCCACCTCGCTGGTTATCCCATTGGTTTGGTTCCCCTGAAAGAGTGCAACGCCATTCGTAATGGATACCGGCGGGTCAGGCGACGCCTGGACCGGCTCAACGACGGCCAGCGCCGCAGCCGTAACGAGTGCCGCGGCGGTGGGCCAGAACGAAAACATGACAAGTCGAGTATTAGTTTTCATGAGTTACCTCTTCCGAGATAATGTTGAGTGGAGGGATGGATAGTGCGATGAGCCGGCTGGTAGGGACTGTCAGGTAAAGATTTCGCCCTACCAGAAAACCGCGCCACAATGGCAGGACCTCGGTTTTCTTCGACAACCGCCTTAAACTGCCAACTGGTTCGCAGCATTGGTGCGCGAAAAGCGAGAACTCAAACTGTGACGGTCGTATCGGCGTTCTGAACCGCGATGTCTTTACCAGCACAACCGCTTGAAGCTGCGGTTCTGAATGTTAAAGCTGCTGTCTTCACACTAGAACGATGCCAGAACGACGCCACAGCCCGAACGACTAATGATAAATAAGTCTTAGTTAATGTCAAATATAAATTCTATAGACTAATCAATTAATCGCGACGGTTTCATTGGACTTTGGGGAAGGCTTTTTCAAGAAAGTGCCCGCCGAGTTGTAATGTGAAGAATTATGTAATAACTGACGCATAGCACGCCGCAGAATGTTGGGATATGAGCCAGCCGTCACCAAACACAAGCTCGACTTTGGCCCGCAGGAACAGATTTTTTATGGTGAATTCGACCGGCGACGACGGAAGCGGGCACTGGTCAAAATCATCGGGGAATAGCCGGTTGTTGCCATTGCTGCGGATCGTAGCCCGAGAATTCAATAATTTTTGGCATCAATTCGGTTGCGGGCTGATAGATGTTGCGTTCCCAGTTCTGGACGGAGACCCGGTGAACGCCCAAGCGCTTGGCCAACTGGCTTTGGATGAGGTGAACCTCAAGCCGGCGTCTTTTGAGGTGTTCACCGAGCGTTTCAGGTGTTTTGAAGGCAGTTTGGGTGCATTCCAGAGGCGGGGGTAAGGGCTGTGCAAGAACCTGATTTGCAGGTGGCAAAATGGCAACGCATGGCACAAGGTTCATTGCTTTTTCAAATGGCAAATTCCCAACATCTCACCGATTAAGGGTCACCTATCGGATTAACGTTTGCTGGATCAAATCCGAGGAATTCTACAATGCGAATACGGTAGGGCTTAGAAGGTTGGCCCTTGTTCTTTTCCCACTTTTCGATGGTGGCATCAGAGACACCAAGGTTCAGGAACCTAGAGAGTTGGGTCATGGACAGGGAAAGGTCTATGCGCTTTTTACGGAGGTGTTCGCCAAGGGTCTTGGGATTTATTGGATAGCGCCGTAACTGTCGAAAATGTAGGGAAACTGATGATTTCTGGTGGTGAATCGTGCGTTCGCCAATTCCCAACAGGTGGAGTCGAATCATTGAAGGTCAGGTTGCCGACATGATTTGACAATGCTCGCCCACGGGGAATTTATCTTTCCGGTTGAGCAATCCTTGAAAGGCTGGAAACAACTCATCTGACACCACAAACCGACGTATTCCATCAGACACATACTCTAAATCAGCGCCTGCATACGCACAAGTTAACTCAAATTCTCCGGCCAATCAACCCAGCACTAAAGCACGCGCGCGTGATGCTGGCTATTTTCAGAAGCTGAAGCAGGACAGGACTTGGTGGACGATTTGCCTGGGTCTGCAAACGGCGGGAAGACACTCCCCCAACAGCGACATCTGGAAGCTGCGCGCTGCCAGCGGGCAGGTCAATCGGGCGGTGGCTGCGCACGCAACCCGGCTTTATGAGCAGAAAGCGGACAAGGGCCGCCTTGCTGATTACGTGCAGCCTTGGTGCCAGTGGTTGGAAGGGGCCTCAAGCCGAAGCGGCAACGGGCTAACGCGACGGACGCCCAACCTGACACACTCATATAACGCACTATCGAAATCTCAACTGGCCGCCGCAATCGCCGAAAAGGTTCAGATGCGTCCATTGTGCGCTTCACCAATTTTTGGGGTGGTACCCGGCTCGCATACGCATTCACAATAGAAAACTAAGAACGAAACGGCGGACGCGACAAGGTTACAATCGGAGTTCGATTCTTTGTGAAAAGACAAATCAATCGAGCAAAGTCCCCATCGAAGTCTTCCCCTGAGAATCCAGATAGCGGATCACCGCTTCCGTGCGCGAATGGACGTGCATTTTTTCATAGACCCGCTTCAAATGGCTGTAAATTGTCTCGACACTCAAGTTCAACTGGTCAGCGATGGCTTTGTTGGGATAACCCCTCGACAGAAGCACCAAAATTTCCTCTTCCCGGGCGGATAATTTCAACGACTTATCAACGTCTTTGGCTTTGCGGCGGAACGATTCCACGACGCGCCGTGCGATTTCGCTGCTCATTGGCGAGCCACCGGCGACGACATCGAGCAAGGCCCGATGCAAGTCGGCAGGCTTCGTCCGTTTAAGCAAATAGCCGTCCGCGCCGGCTTGCAACGCAAGAAAAATCAGCTCCTTGTCGTTCATCGCCGTAAGGATGATAATTTGCGTTTCCGGCAACAATTCCTTGAGTTGCGCGGTGCACTCGATGCCGGACATCCGCGGCAGGAAAATGTCCATCAGCACCACACTAGGACGATGTTTTGGTATTTCGCGCAGCGCCTCCTCGCCGGAAAGGCACGCGCACACACAGTCAAAATCCGGAAAGGAGTTAATCAGGCGGGACCAGTTTTCGCGGACGTCCGGCTGGTCCTCAACGATAGCGATTTTGATTTGTTGCGGGGCCGCTTTGGCAGTTTTTTCGATTGTTTGCGGCTTCATGCTTCGAGATTTGTTTTGACGGCGACTTCGGGCGTTTGCGGCACGGCAGATTTGGATTTGCGGTTGAGCGTTCGCAAATGGAATATCGGCCACCTAAAGCGCGGCCGTTGGCGCATGAGTGGAATGCTAAACTCCACACGGCAGCCTTTGCCTGGGCGGCTGATGATCGCGCATTGGCCGCCAACTTCATGCATGCGCTGGACCATGTTTCCGAGGCCATGACGTTCGCTGCGGGTTTGTGACGAATCAAAGCCTTTACCGTCGTCTTGCACGACAACGGCCAGACCGTCTTCCTGCCGATGAATTTTCAGCAACAGTGTCGTCACACCGGAATGTTTGGCGGCATTGGTAATCGCTTCTTTCACGGCCAGCAGCAGGCTTCGGCGCAATGGCAAATCGAAATGAAGTAATGGCATGTCCGGCTCGACTTCCAGCAGGCATTGAATGGAAGTCGTCTGCAAAAACGTTTGTGCGTATTCGCAAACGTAGGTCACAAAGTCGCCCACCGTGTCCCGGCGCGGATTGACGGCCCAAAGCACTTCGTCCATCGTCTCCAGGGCCTGGCGCAATCCGTCGCTGATGCGGGAGAAGTGCAATTTTACTTTTGCCTGATCTGAGAGTTCGTTTTGTGCAACCTCGCCTTCGAGAACCAACCGGGTTAACTGTGTGCCAAAATCGTCGTGGATGTCGCGGGCAATGCGGGCACGCTCCAAATTGAGGAAGTGCTGTTCCTTCGCGTGCAGGGCGAGCTGGAAGGACAGCATAACGCAAACCATCAGAACCAATCCACACACCGAAGCCAGTAGCAGATGAAACCAGCCAGTTTGCCAGAATGGAATGACCAAAGCCTGAAAACGCGGCACACGCATATAGTCGTCCGGCCAGCGTCCCGCGCTATAATAAGGTTGGCGCTTCGTTTCATCCTGTATAGCCGCTGTGGGCCATTCGGCACGTGCGTGCTTCAGCTTTTCCCAGTTTTTTTCATTTTCTGGCACCACGCGCCAACTGGAATCTGATTTAATATCCAACCTTTTTCCATTGCTCAACTGGATTGACAAATCCATGATGAGACCGGCCAAGTAAAGATTGTTGAAACAATTGACCGCCAACACATGATGGCCCGGGGACAGCAACAAAGTTAAATCATATTCCGTCAGGCAGCGCCACTCCGCGCCTTGGCCGAGTTCGCGTCCATCGAGGAATAACTGGTAGCCATCGTCCACCGTCATTTTCATTCGCGCTGAAGTTGCTTTGGTTCCATGAGGAATATCAAATTCCTTCCACAGCCGACACGTTTGCAGATCATAGGCGTTGTCCGTCCAAATCCATGAACCAAGTCCGTTCGTGGCGTCGGGAGGAACCGCGGCCAAGTGGTAAGTTGAAAACTCGTCTCCGCGTTCCGATGTGGACGCGTGGGCCGATTTGGTCGAAATGCATCCGAGCAAAAGGGCAAAAATAATCTTCAGCGCTTCTTGCACAAACAGCCTCTTTCGCCTTCCGCAGAAGCCACGCGGACGCACCAGTGCGTTGGACTGAAGCCCGAGTCGCATACTTCAGGAATTTCGAGACAATTTATCGACAAGCTGGGTTACATCAAATGAAATTCAGAGCTAATCCTGCTGTGGTACCGGTTGGACTTGCTGGAACTGCGGAAATGAGTCAGCCAACGTCAATTCCACCGCGTTCCTCGCGAAAAACAGTTCGGCCTTAGCCTTGACCGCCAACAAGGACTCAATTCGTTCACGGACACTGGAATTATGGCCGCAGGCCCGATCGAGAAATATTCGGCGTTGAATGGGATTTGTCACCTTCAACGCGTCGCAGAAGATTTCTGCGATATCATTTTGATTTATCGAGCGCACTGCGGGGCGAAATCTTCTTATGGATTGCAGCCGACGCTTCAAATAAATCGCGGCTCTCAACTCACGATTTCACCATCCGTCGCCGCCAGACTAAAAGTCCAAAACTACCCAAGCCTACCAGGACCAGCGTGCCGGGTTCCGGCACTCCCACGATTTGCATTCCAGCAATACCCCCTCCGCCAATGGTCATCGTAAACGTTTGGGAAGAGCCGGTAAGATTTGAGAAAATGGCATAGTCGGCTTGTGGATCGCCCGAGCCCGTATCGGTGGTCTGGGTGAGAATTGCGTTGCTGTCGTTATACCGATCAACGGCGGCTACAGCCATCGTTGTGAAACTAAACGTGGTCGTGCCGTCGGAGATGGTCCCAGTGCGGCCGTCAGTATCGGAACTTAAATAAACAATGACGTCGTACTGCGAAAAGGAAATACCACCGAGGCTCAGAGTGTCCGTTGTTGCCGTGTTAGCATATCCATCAAGGATCGCTTTGTTATAGTATCCGTCAGTGTCGGGCGAGATCACGTTACCGATACCCCATGCTCCGTATTGGTCGGTGATTCCCAATGAGACACCGGACGAACTGCCATCGCTGGCGAGCAAGTTCGCCACGCCCGCTTCACGGGAATTATTCCAGAAGGGGGCAAGCGCAACACCGGCATAAGAGGAGCCGTCCGATGGGATGATGCCACCGTTAGCGTATTGCCAACTGATGGTGTTCTGTGCGTTAGCCGCAGCAACCATGACGGTCGCTGCCAGAGCGGAAAGGATTATTTTCTTCATGTTGTTACTGATGTTTTTAGGATTTTTACTGTTTCCACCGATTCCCCAATGCCATTCATTTAGACCGGTGCTTTGTTATAATATAGTAATATATGCAAACACAGAATGACATCCCCAAAACAAGGTGACTGCTATCCCCAAATTTGGGGTAGCTGCAAATGTCGTGTGGGTGGAATTTTGAACTAACCAACTTTGGTTTCTTGATACAGATTCACCAAATTTGGTGAATCAAATCCACCCGTTTCGGGTATGTCCAGTTCGGGATTGGATGCTATATTTTGAAACAATACCTGGTTGCAAATTTTGCGACTACTTGAGCGTAATTTAATGAACTGCCGCCTTTGTTTTCTGTCCGCGCTGCTGGCCTTTGTCTTTCAGAGCCACGCCATTACCGTCGCTAATCTTTCCTGTGAGGACCGCGCCAATCCGCTCGGCATTGACGCGGCGCAACCGCGACTCGGCTGGACGTTGCAGTCGGCTTTGCGCGGTGACACGCAGACGGCGTATGAAATTCTAGTCGCAACCAGCCAGGCGTTATTGGATTCAAACGTCGGCGATTTGTGGGACAGCGGCATGATCGTGACGAATCAGCACATTCAAATTCCCTACGGCGGCGCGGCGCTGCAAACTTCGCAGCAGGTGTTCTGGAAAGTCCGTGTTTGGGATATGAACGGCGTCCCGTCGGCGTGGAGCGCGGATGCGACGTGGACAATGGGTGTGCTTAATCCGGGCGATTGGAACGCGCAGTGGATCATGGGCCTGCCGCGCAAGTCCATCGGCTACCACGCGCAGACGAGCACAACACAGAATGTCACAAAATGGGTGCAGGTGGATTTGGGACAGGCTTACCCCATCAGCACTATCAAGCTTCATCCGAAATGGAATCAGGGATTGCCCGGTTATGGCTTTCCGGTTCGCTTCCACATCGAGATTTCCAACGACCAGACGTTTGCCTCATCCAACTTGGTCGCGAACCAGACCACCGATTTGCCTAATCCGGGATATTTCCCGCAATCGTTTTCTGCCACAAACATCTCCGCCCGCTATGTTCGTGTTACAGCGACTAAATTATATTATTACGCCGCCGGCAGCGATTACACCTTTGCCCTGAGCCAGCTTGAAGTCATCAGCGGCGGAACCAATGTCGCTTTGAATGCTTCTGTTTCCGCGCTCGACACCATCGAACAATACGGCTGGGGCGAAGCCGGTCTGACCGACGGCGCGGGTTTTGTTGGTTGCGATTACGGACGCCGCCTTCGCCGTGAATTCGTGGCCCAACCCGGATTGCAGCGCGCCATTGTCCAAGTCAGCGGACTCGGTGCTTACCAGCTTTCCGTCAACGGAACAAAAAATTCAACCGATTTGCTGCCGCCGGGCTGGACGTATTGGGGGCCGACAAGCTGGCAGGTCGGCACGAATGAAACTGTCCTCTACGATGCGCGCGACATCACTTCGCAAATTCAACCCGGCACAAACGCCATCGGGATTATTCTGGGAAACAGTTTTTACAATATCACCGCAGGCTACGGTCGCTACGTGAAGTTCACGCAATCGTTCGGGCCATTGCGAGCCATCGTGCGAATTGAACTCGATTACACCAACGGCACGAGACAGATCATCGGCAGCGAAACAAACTGGATGATGGGGCCGGGTGCAATCACGTTTGAGAATGTTTATGCCGGCGAAGATTACGACGCGCGGCTTGAGCCGACTGGCTGGGACCAGGCCGGTTATGCCAATCCAGAGTGGACGCCCGCAGTTTTGACCAATGGCCCCGGTGGCAATTTGAAAGGCTTGTCGTGCGCCGCGCCGCCGATTGGAAGATTCGATGTATTCACCGCCGCCATCACAAACAGCCAGCGCATCATTAGTTGGAATGAGAATAACAACAACTCCATTCCAGCAACCGGCGTTGCGGGCGTTGTGCCCGCTACGAATTGGAACAACTCGACCAACGGCATCTCCTTGTATGACAACACAGGCGTCGCATCCGGCGCAAGTTTTACGATTTCCGGCACGTGGGGGCCCTGGGGAATTGTAGCCGTTACCAATGCCGACGGCGATGGAACTTACAACCGAAGGCTTCTTGGGGGATATGCCAACACATCGTCAGGAGTGGGGCCGGAAGTGTTCTCTATCAGCGGCATTCCCTATTCGAGTTACAACGTGATTGTCTATTTCAGTTCCGACACTGCCAACCGCTCAGGAACCATGGCATGTGCCGGCACGACTTATGACTTTTCGACTATCGGCCCGTCTTCGGTAAGCGGCGCCACTGCGGTTTTGACTCAGACATCGGACACCGCTGGGGCCAATCCTTTGGCAAACTATGCCGTGTTTACCAACCTTACAGGGAGTTCCGAGACACTGACTTTAAACGTTCCCAGCGGCGGCGGCATTGCTGGATTTCAAATTGTGTCAACTTCAGCGTCGAGCACCAGTGTCTATGACCTGGGACAAAACGCGACGCTCATGCCGCAGTTGCAAGTCAGCGGGCCAGCTGGTTCTTACGTCCAAATAATCCCATCTGAACTCCTGGGTGCGAACGGCTTGGTGGATCGCACCACTTGCGTGCAGAGCAGCCCGCCGCCGCCGGCGTGGTGGCAATATACTTTGAAGGGAACCGGAACGGAAACTTGGACGCCGCAATTTTTCATCCAAGGTTGCCGCTATCTGCAAGTGCAACTTTATCCCGCCCCTGGTGGCAGCACGCTGCCGACGATTCAATCGCTGCAAGGCGTCGCGGTGCATTCCACGTCCACGCTCATTGGCTCATTCAGTTGCTCCAATCCGGTGTTCAACCAGATTTACAGTCTCGTCCGTTGGGCGCAGTTGAACAACATGGAAAGTTACCTAAGCGATTGTCCTCATCGCGAGCGCCTCGGCTGGCTGGAGCAGGATTGGCTGAACGGGCCGTCATTGCGTTACAATTTCGACATTGCGCCGCTGTTTACGAAAATTGAAAATGATATTTTTGACAGCCAATGGACCAATAACGGCTTTGTGCCGAACATCGCGCCCGAATACTTCCAGACCAGTGACAGTTTGACCGATCCGTATCACAATTCACCGGAATGGGGCAGCACATTCATCCAGGGCGTATGGCAGCAATACGAATTCTCCTGCGACGTCGGGTTGTTGCAGCGATTTTATCCCGCAATGAAGAACTACATGAATTTTCTGACCGGTGAGGTCAACGGCAATTACATCATTCCGGTGGACCTGGGCGATTGGTATGACATGGGGCAATTGTCAGCGGGAAATTTTTCAGGCGTTTCCCTTACGTCAAAAACTCTTCCCGGCACGGCGACCTATTATTCCGACGCGGTGGTCATGGCTCAAATGGCGCAGTTGCTCGGTGATTCCGCGGACGCCGCGGCTTACAACCAACTCGCGGCGAACATCCGCGCCGGATTCAACGCGACCTTTTTCAACTCCACCAACGGCACTTATGATACCTCCAGTCAAACGGCCAACGGAATGCCGCTGGCGCTGGGAATGGTAAATTCCACCAATGTCGCCGGCGTAACGGCTGCGCTGATTAATGATATTCAATCGCGCAATTACGCTTTGACTTCCGGAGAAATCGGCATTGGCTTCGTGTTCCGTGCGCTGGAGCAGGCCGGCCGCGCCGACATCATTTGCGGGATGCTCAATCAAATGAATTCGCCCGGCTATGGTTACCAAATCGCGCACAATTGCACGAGCCTCACGGAACGATGGGACGACGCCAACACCCTTTTCAGCTCGCAGGACCATTTCATGTGCGGTGAAGTGATGGAATGGTTTTATCACGGGCTCGTCGGCATCCAGCCGGACGCGACGGGGCCGGGTTTCAAAAAAATCATCATCAACCCTGGCATCAACAGCGGCCTGACCTCTGCGACTGCGACTTACAATTCTGCGAACGGTCTGATCACGAACCAATGGTCGGTAAACAATAATCGGGCTGCGATGAACATGTTGATTCCACCCGGCTCGACGGCGCTGGTTCACTTGCCAATGACCGACACGAACGCGGCGGTTTATGAAAGCGGCGTGCTCATTTGGACCAATGGAGCGACGGCAGATAATTCCCCGGACGTGACTTTTGCCGGAATTGTGACGACCAATGGACAAACCAGTTTGCTTTGGACGGTTGGTTCGGGAACGTACCAATTCACTTGGAATATTTCTCCTGTGCCTGGCGGATTGACCGCAGTGCCGGGCAATAATCAAGTCAGCCTGACCTGGAACAGCGTCGCTGGTGCGACTGGCTATAATATCAAACGCTCCGCAGTTTCCGGCGGACCTTATTCGGTCATTGCCGGTGGTGGCACCGGAACCAACTACACCGATAGCGCGGTGACGAATGGCGGAACTTATTACTACGTTGTTTCAGCAGTTACTTCATCCGGCGAGGGCGCCAATTCGTTTGAGGTCAGCGCCACGCCGCAATTCATTTTCAATTTTGGTTTTGAAGTGCCGCAGGTCAGCACCTACCAATACAATCCCTCAGGCGCTTCATGGACATTCACGCCGCAATCGGGCAACAATGGGTCGGGCATCACGGCTAACGACTCATTGTTCGACAGCAGCAATCCCAATGCGCCGCAGGGGGTTCAAGTGGCGTTCCTGCAAAGTATCTCCACCATTTCACAGGCCATTTCCGGTTTTGTGCCCGGAGCAAATTACACCGCAACATTTTCCGCGGCCCAACGCGCCGGCCAATACGAGAACGGCGGACAAACATGGAATTTGACGGTGAATGGCGCAACGATCGGCAGCTACAACCCGCCGGCGACCGCCACCAATTATGTGGATTACAGCGCGAACTTTACCGCGACTGCCGCCACGCAAACACTGTCGTTCGTCGGTACAGATTTGGTTGGAGGAGACAACACTGTCTTTCTCGACAACGTGCGCATTGCGCCCGCGCCGTCACTGACGCCGGTGCAGCTAGGGTGGGCGCTTGCGGGCCTTTCGCCCGCGAATCAAATCCAACTCTCCTGGCCGGCGGATCACACTGGCTGGCAGTTGCAAATGCAAACGAACAGCCTGGGTACCAACTGGTTCACGTTGCCTAACGCAAATTATACCGACACTCTCCTTCTGCCGATGACAAACAGCGCCGCTTTTTTTCGTTTAGCTTATCCCTGATCTCAGCTTCCGGACGCGCCCGACGAAGGCTCCCCAAATTTAGGTAATTCGTTTCACATGTTCTTGGGATTTTCCGCACTGTTTTTGGAGATATAATTAACGAGATAAGCTATCAACAAAGCCACTGCATGGTGTCCATCAACGCAAATTCGAAAACTAAATAACCCATGAAAAAAACATTCTCATTAATCTTTTTAGCGGTCGCTGCATCTGCAGCAGCGGATGCACAAGTGATCAGTTGGAACGATAATAACGGCAATACCATTCCAGCGACCGGCCTTGCTGGCGTCGTAGCCGTCACAAATTGGAACAACTCGAATCCAGTCAGCGGTCAGGGCATGTCCGCTATGCCTGACAACAGCAACGCCGCAACCACGGCAGCCTTTACGGTTACTGGAACGTATGGGGGGTGGGGAATTCTGGGGTTTGGCAGCGTTGACGGAGATGGAACTTACAACAGAACGCTGCTTGGCGGATACGCTAACACCGCTTCGGGCGTTGGGCCCGAGGTGTTTTCCATCACGGGCATCCCCTATTATCGCTACAACTTGATTGCTTATTTCAGTTCCGACATCGCCGACCGCATCGGAACCATCGCATGCTCCGGCGCAGGTGTTACGTATGACTTTACGACTCCAGGCCCGCTCTCGGTCGGATATTCTACTAATAGTGGCGGAGGTTTGGGAACGCAACAGACTAACGTTGCGACATTGACACAAACGACCGATACGACTGGAGCAAATCCCATAGCTAATTACGCGGTTTTTACAAACCTTAGTGGCGGTTCCCAGATGCTGACCTTGAGCATCCCCAACGGCGGCGGCATGGCAGGATTCCAGATCGTGTCGGTCATCAATCTTCCAACGCTTTCGTTGTCAGCCGATACAACTGCCAGCCCAACGACCAACGCTTATGTCGGCAGCACGGTCACGTTCTCGGCTTCCTTTGCTGGCACGCTGCCCATCACTAATCAATGGGAATTTAATACCGGCGGCGGCTTCGTGCCGATTGCTGGCGCGACCAATACAACGTTGACACTGACCGACCTGCAGTTCACCAATGCAGGGAGTTACGCGCTGTTTGCCTCCAATGCCGCCGGCAGTTCCAACAGCACGCCGCTCAGGCTCAATGTGCTGGCCTCCCCGGCCAATGGTCTGGCCATTAATGTCCAGTTCACCGGCAATGGGTTTGGGAGTGGCAACGCCCCCGCCCAAACGGGGCCGGTCGTGATTGGCAACGGCGGAGATGTATGGAACACCGTCAGCAATCCCTACGCCAGCGCTACCGTGGCCGGCACAGCGCGCGGAACCAACCTGGCTCTGTTTGACGCAGGCGACATTACCACACCGATTACCATGGATTACGTCGCCGATTACCTTTTCAACGGCACGGCATTTGGCGATGGCAATCCCTTCTTCGACATAGGTTCACCCTATGCACCTGTGATGAGCGGCTACATGGGGACTGTAACCACGACTACGGCCGACACCAATACGATCACGCTGCATAATCTGACTCCCGGTATTTACGATCTCTATTTGTATGTGTGCGGCCGTGACAGCGACGGCCAAAGCCGGGCGGATGTTTTGTTTGCGAACGATCAGACTGGCGTTTGCGGTCCCAATAATTTCGCCTCCACCCTGATTCCCGCCACCAACTACCTGCATCTCACGCCCACGGTGACAACCAACGGGGTATTGAACATCAGCTTCTACGGGCACGACGCCAGCGGAGAGGGATTGTTGAACGGTTTTCAACTCAGTGGGCCCGACACAAACGTCTCGCTCAGTCTTTCAATGGATACAGTTTGCGATTCGCCACCGAACGATTATGTCGGACGCACCGTTTCGTTCTCGGCTGCCTTTGCCGGGATTCCAAAACCGTCGCTTCAGTGGAAGGTGAACAAAGGCAGCGGCTTTGTGCCGATTACCGGCGCAACCAATTCAACGTTGACACTCCCGAATTCGCAAACCACGAACTCCGGCAGTTATGAATTGGTTGCCGCAAATGCAGCCGGCACTCTTAGCAGCTCGCCGCTGACGCTCAATGTGCAACCTCTGCCGTCTCCATTGGCGATTGACGTGCAGTTCAACGGCACAAGCCTCGGCAGCGGATTGGCCCAGACGCAGGTCGGTTCGGCCGTCATTGGCGGCGGCAGTGACTATTGGAACCCCGTAACCAATCCGAATCCGCTTGCAGGCGCCACGAATGCGATTTCCGGTTCCGGATTGTTGCTGTCGGACGTCAACGATTATGGAACACCGCTGACCTTGGATTACACAGGAGGTCAGGATTTCAACAATGCCGGCAATACACCGTTCAATGGCTCCGGTTCGCCGGCGGCAAACCTGATGCAAGCCAGCCTGGTGGCCCTCAACACGAACACAGCAACGGTCACTCTGCACGGAATTCCGGCCGGGGTTTATAACCTGTATCTGTATTCCTGCGCGCGAACCAATGCGCAGCAGGTCGTGACCCGCTTCGCGGCCAATGATTCGTTTGATAACTGCGGGCCAAACAATGGAAACAGCACATTAATCCTCGAAACCAATTATGTCCACCTGACGCCAACTGTGGCGGCGAACGGCTTATTAAATATCAGCCTGGTTGGCTTGGCCAACGATCAGGGCAACTTGAACGGCATCCAGTTGAACGGACCGGGAGCGACGACAACCCCGCCGACCGCCAGTTTCTCCGGCGCGCCGACGAGTGCCCTTACGGGTCATTCGGTGGTATTTACCGATTCATCCACCGGAAACATCACGAACTGGGTGTGGAATTTTGGAGACGGCCAATCCGTCACCAACAGCTCCAACGCAAACATCTCTCATGCTTATTCCACGCCGGGCACCTATACCGTCAGCCTGACGGTGACAGGCCAGAGCGGCGCGAATACGAGCACGCGAACCGGCTATATCACCGTAACCCAGGCTCCAACGCCAATATTTGGCGGCCCGGTGCTATCAAATGGCAGCTTGATCTTGAGCGGCACTGGCGGCGGATCTGCCGGCGCTCAATACCGGATTCTGACAACGACAAATCTGGCATTGCCGCCGGCAAGCTGGACTCCGGTCTTTACGAACAACTTCGCGCCGGATGGAAGTTTCGGCTACACGAATTCCCCCCTGACGAACAGGGCGAGTTTCTTCCGAGTCGTATCGCCATGACATTGGTGTCGCAAAAGCTGAAAAATTGAACCGTGGGCCGCCGCCAAGGCGGCCCACAGTCTAAAAAAGCAGTAGTCATTTACAAATGAAGAGCAAATATTCGCGTGTCACTGGATTTACGTTAATTGAATTGCTGGTGGTCATCGCCATTATCGCGATTTTGGCGGCCCTGTTGTTGCCGGCTCTGGGAAAGGCTAAACAAATGGCCCTCAGGGCGCAATGTGCCAACAATCTTCATCAGTGGGGTCTGGCATACACAATGTATGCGGGCGACAACGACAATTCCTTTCCGGACAACACATCAGGCATGGACGCCGCCTGGATGGCGCCGATATATACCAATGTTTTCTATCCAAAGTATCTATTCACACAGAATAATCCAGGCAATGCGACTAGTGGCACTCGCAAACAAAACGATGTTTTGTATTGTCCGACCGATAAATGGCATCGCGCCTTTGAAGCCGCTAACAACGTCCAAACTTTGATTGGCTACAGTTCACTTCCTTATCGGACCAAAACCACCCTTTCCAGCTATACGCAGTACAACAGGTATGGGTTGGGACAATGGTTCGCCCGCACCAAATTTGGCACTCCTTATCGCAAGGCGCCGCTGATGGCGGATGATATGGAAATATTTCGTGGCAGTTGGGCCGCACAATACCCCAGCGTTCCTGGAGGCTTGCCTGCGTCAGCTCACGCGGGCCCCGGAGACGTGCCTCTTGGAGGAAATTTCCTCTTTGAAGACGGTCATGTCCAATGGGCAAACTTTGAGGTTAAACCTGGTCCTACATATCCCATGATTGCCCCAGCGGCTTCGGGACAGACTTCGGGTAACACCTACTTCATATACCTTACTCAGTACGGCACCGGGCCATGGTGAGTTCCTCCGACAACTGAATCTCAATCTTGCCACGCTTACAATCCCAGACTGAAAGGAGCCTCCGTGATGTGGAAGTGACGCGCTTTGCGGCGTTCATGGGCCAGGACTAGGAAGATATAGAGCACCCGAAACGTGGCGGTCGGTACGGTAAAGAAATCGATTGCTACCAGCTCTTTAGCATGGTTCTGGAGGAAGGTCTTCCACGTTTGGTCGGCGCGCCGGGTTTGCGGACGATACTTGCGGACAGTGGAGTCGGAGCCCGGGATGCCGTAGTGTCCAAAAACTTGCATGCCGTGTTTTCGCGCGGCTTCCCGGTAATAGTAACTCAACAGGCCACCGGGTCGTTTGTGGCAGCGGAGGTCGTCCATGAGCCCCCCACACTTTTCATCCGCCGTTTACAAACACCCATAAATTTTCCAACTCTTCCAGATTGTAACGTCAGCAACGGGCACTAAAAGTGTTGGCATGGGTTGGTGTCTGTAGGTGTCTGTTGAGCATTGTTCGCTTGATTCAATTATTTATCAGTAGTAATCTCTTTGTCAGTGCAGCAGTTAGAGAAGTCGCCGGTGCCGAATGGTTTAGGTGGGGTTTTGGATAGATGAGAAACCAGCTCGATTCCGACCCTCGCCTCCAAGCTGGTGCAACGTCCTTTCCCCAGCCCGTTCACAAGCCTGTCGCAAAAAGGCAACATTGCGCAAGGTTCATTGCTTTTTCAAATGGCAAATTCCCAACATCTCACCGATTAAGAGTCACCTGTCGGATTAACGTTTGCTGGGTCAAATCCGAGAAATTTCACAATGCGAGTACGGTAGGGGTCAGAAGGTTGGCTCTTGTTCTTTTCCCACTTTTCGATGGTGGCATCAGAGACACCAAGGTTCAGGAACTTAGAGAGTTGGGCCATGGACAGGGAAAGGTCTATGCGCTTTTTACGGAGGTGTTCGCCAAGGGTCTTGGGATTTATTGGATAGCGCCGTAACTGTCGAAAATGTAGGGAAACTGATGATTT
>Ga0209517_10001873_pt1 | contig 30799 bp, 24 predicted proteins | sample PeaSoiMetSII2010_FD_187695 | JGI IMG/M metagenome (GOLD analysis project Ga0209517, IMG submission 187695) | Peat soil microbial communities from Weissenstadt, Germany - SII-2010 (SPAdes) (version 2) | ecosystem: Environmental > Terrestrial > Soil > Wetlands > Peat | place: Germany...
ACAGCTGCGAGAAAATGCTGCATACTCGATTCAAGCGGAGACCTCTACTTTTTCTGATTGGTTCTTTCCAGGGAACCCAATCAAAGTATCGGTCTTCCGCCCCTCTGTAATTTGGACAGGTGTGGTTATAAACCCGCCCCACCTTCAGAACGTAACGCGCGCTGCTTCGGCAAGGACCATCTCTCGGTAGACGGGTAGGGCCCAGCCCTCTTTCACAAGCTCGTCGTATCGGTGCGCGACCTTGTTGTAGTAGTCCTGTGGATTCTTGTAAAGCTTCTTCAACTGATCCTTCGACAGCGCGGTTTCGAAGTTACCCAGGCCGCACAGTTGAGCGTCAGGATCCTGACCGTTGATCCGGCGCGCAGCAATGAAGTGATTGGGATTCGAAATCCGCGGGTCGGCGCCTTCGTTCGGAACGTGGAAGCTCTTCACGGGCACATCCGCGTAGGTGTTGCGTATCCCGCCTTTGACGTTTCCAAACTCATCCAGTGCGAGCAGAGAGCCCTTATCGCGGTCGAGCTTGGGCTTGTTGTCCGGATTGAAATCGACGTAAAACCGGTCGGCATGGGGAGGCGCAATGCCTTTGTCCACCCACGCGAAGAGCTTGTCGAGCGCAATGGCCATCTCCGCTCCCATGGGATACCTGCTGATCGGGAATTTGCAGGGATCGGGGTAGTAGCCGCCGGCAACGCGGGAATCGATATGAGCCATGCCGGCAAATTCGTAAACGCGAAGTTTCTCGTTGTCTGGCTGCGTTGTCCCGTTACCTGTGAAGGTTTCGCGCATGGTGGGTACCAGGATCGTGGGGACATCCAGAACCGGAATCTGACCGTTGGCGCTGGTGGGCATGAACCCGTCGTAGATCGGTTTCATGTCCGCCAGTCTCTGCACCATGTGAGCGTTGGTGAGGTAATTCTGGGCCACGCCAGCCGAGGCGGATGAACCGGCAAGGATCATCTTTCGAACCGCGAGACCGCTCAGAGGATTGTCTTTGTGGTCTGACTTGATGAGCGCCCCTACCTGCGCGAGGATATCGTTGGCGGCTCCGTTCGGAACGGCCAGACCTTTATAGCGAGCCTCATTCGCCGCGGAGAGTCCCGCCGGCGTTGAGGTCAGGATCTCGAGCCCGATGACCCCGGTCGTCATGGCGTAGGTCTGAGTGAAATGGAACACCCACGGATTGCCGCTCGGGTGCATCGATTCGGCCAGAATTAGATGGTTGAATCCTGCATTGTCTTTGGGTTTGCGGATGACGATGCGGGTCTTGTATGGCTGGCCGCTGGAGGTCGTGCCCGAGATGAAGTATTCCTTCGCCTCATAATTGAATTTCGCGTATGTGTCTTTCGCCGGAATATCGGTTTTCTTTGCGTCGTCATGGTCATCCATGAAGGTTTCAAAGAACTCGCCGGGACCGGTGACTTCGATGGCAGCAGGTATGGGAGTCACTACCTGCCTGACGGGTTCGGCAGCCGCCGGCTGAGCACCGCGCCCCCCGCCGCGTCCACCCCGGCCGCCACCGGGGGCTCCAGTTTGAGCGCCACCTTGCGCCGGGTTTGGTCCGGACCCTGGAATTGGCAACTGACCCAAGGCAGTCATCACGCTAGCCGCCGCCACAAAGACGGTCACTGCGATCTTTTCTGGCAAACGATTCATGGCGCTCAATGCTCTCTCCTGATGTGTTTCCGGGACTTCCCAGAGTACAATACTGGGAACCGCTCATGGGAACACGCGGCTGGCAATTTCCGCCGCAACGATTGCGCCACTGTGGTGGTCAGTGGGAACCTTGAATACGGCGGCGCGTTGAACTCGCGCGATACCGCTAAGGCGGAATTGACTGCGGATCCGACCCTGCGCCGTAGTTCACCGCCGTTTGGAACAAGTCGCGCATCCTCCGGCCCTTCCGTCTGACTGACGGCGAAAAGGGCGATCTGGTCGAATTCCTCAAGCCCCTTACCGAGGAAGAGTTACTCCAAGATCCTCGATGGAGCGACCCGTGGGCGTCGTTTCCAACATCGAGTGTCAATAACGATGAGGTCCTAGTCCTTTTCGAGCATCACCTCGGTCGACTTGATAACGACAGTCACCTTATCCCCTTTCTTCAGGCCAAGCTGTTCTGCGCTCCGGCGAGTGATGACGCTTTCGATCCGGCTCTTTCCGATCTTGACGTCGACGTGGGCCATGATGTCCCCTAGCGTCACTTTCACTACTTTTCCTTCGAGTTGGTTTCGCGCTGATATGGGCATGCTTTGAGGATGCCACGTTAGCGACGCCGGATTCGACCACCCGCCGAACCCGTGACTTCCGAAATGCGCGGTTACCCTCCAAATCCTGCGTGAATACCGGCACGCCGCCATGCTCCCATCGCGGGCGATTGACAGTACATTTCGCATGGTACCCTTGCTGATATGAATTTGACGGGCGTAGCGGCGGTCGTCGTGCTGTTGGTCCTGCTGTCCGGTTTGCGGATCGCGAGAGAATACCAGCGCGCGGTCGTGTTTCGATTGGGACGCTACACCGGGCTGCGCGGTCCCGGCCTGTTCTGGCTGATTCCGCTCGGTATCGAAAACGAAACCCGCATCGACCTCCGGGTGGTCACCGCTCCAATCGAGCAGCAGGAAACCATCACCCGCGACAGCGTAACGGTGAAGGTGAACGCCGTACTCTGGTATCGCGTCAGCGACCCGCAGAAGGCCGTTCTAAATGTGGAGAATTTCCGCATTGCCGTCCAGCAGGTCGCGCTCACAAGCCTTCGAAACGTTATCGGCCAGCACGATCTGGACGAAGTTCTGAAGGCGCGCGACCAGATCAACAAGATATTGAGCAAGAACGTGGTGGAGAACATCACTCCCTGGGGAGTCGCCGTAGAATTGCTGGAGATGAAGGACGTGGAGATTCCTCAGGATATGCAGCGCGTCATGGCCATGGAAGCGGAGGCGATGCGGGAGAAGCGCGCCCGCATCATCAAAGCGGACGCCGAGCTGGAGGCGTCCAGGAAACTGGCGGAGGCAGCGCAGTTGATGGTCGGGAACCCCGCCGCGCTCGAATTGCGCCGCATGCAGATGGTGGCCGAAGTGGGCGCTGAGAACAACAGCACTACTGTAATTATGATGCCCGCCGAGTTTGTTCACATGGCAGGAAGTCTGTCAAAGTTTCTGCAAGGGAAGCAAGCCCCTTCCGAGCCGGCGTGAGCAACTCGTGAACCGGGCTGCGCGTGCCTGTTGCCGCGCACTCCAGTCGATCACTTAAACGCTTACCGTTTGCAGCTCCGAAACAGCCTGGCACAAATTGGGTCTGCCATCTGCGCATACACTGTATCGGCTCGAGTCGGTTGCGATGGTTGGTGAATCGAAACGGGAGATGGCTTTCTTCTGGAGGAAACTGTGGACCTGAAACTCACTGATAAGGTCGCGCTGGTAACCGGCTCGACGGCAGGGATTGGATTTGCGATTGCCCGGTCGCTGGCGAGCGAAGGTGCGCATGTCTATTTGAACGGGCGCACGCAGGAGCGCGTGGATCGAGCGACGGCGGCAATCCGGTCGCACGCGGCCGCGGGCAAAGTCGATGGCATTGTGTCGGATTTTTCCAGTCCAGCCGGTGCCGAGGCGGTGATTGCGAAGTTGCCCGTTGTGGATGTGCTGGTGAACAATGTGGGCATCTTCGAGCCAAAGCCGTTTGCGGAGATTCCCGATGCGGACTGGTACCGCTTTTTTGAAATTAACGTCATGAGCGGTGTCCGTCTCGCGCGACACTATCTCGCGGGAATGCTGAAGAAAAACTGGGGACGCATTCTTTTCATTTCGAGCGCGTCGGCGGTGCAGATTCCCGCGGAGATGGTGCACTACGGGATGACTAAGACGGCGCAGATTGCCGTGGCCCGCGGGATTGCAGAGTCGCTGGCCGGCACCGGCGTGACGGTGAACAGTATCCTTCCCGGCCCGACTGAGTCAGAAGGTGTGGGTGGCTTTGTCGAGGCGATGGCGAAGCAGCAGAACAAGTCGAAGGAAGAGGTTGAGAAAGAGTTCTTCCAGCACGCGCGGCCCTCGTCCTTACTGAAGCGCTTTGCCACCGTGGATGAAGTCGCGGCCATGGTGACGTACATGGCCGGCGAGCTCTCTTCGGCCACCAATGGAGCGGCGCTGCGGGTGGACGGCGGCGTGGTGAAAGCGATTCTCTAACGCGCGTGCGTGCCCCTCGTCCTTGCTCTGGGCGGCTCTAAATGGTGATGTTTGGTCAAGTCTGATCCGTACAGCACTCTCCCTGGCCCAGCGCATTAGAATATCCGATGAAGGTGTCCATGACTCACCACGGTTCGTTTTCCTCCTTGCTGCCAGCCGCGCTGGCTCTGTTTTCGGCTGTTCCTGTTTGGACGCAGGCCGTCTCCAAAGCCGCACCTTCCGCCAAGAAGTGGAGCGTCGGGCGCACGCCCGATGGCCAACCCGATCTGCAAGGGGTCTGGGATGCAGCCAGCATGACCCCGCTGGAGCGTCCCGTGGAGCTGGGCAACAAAGAATTCTACACACCCGAAGAAATGGCGGCGTATGAGAAGCAGCGCGCGCATGATCTCGACCGCGATCGCCGCGACGGTTCGGCCGATGCCGATCTTGCTCGCGCCTACAACGACGGTTGGTTTGACCGCGGCGCACACCTGGGCGGCAACCGGCGCACCTCGCGCCTCATCGAGCCTCCCAACGGTAGATTCCCCGCCATGACGCCCGGCGCAGCTGCAAAGTACAAAGAATTGCACGCGTGGCTGGCCCAGCATGCCGATGACGGTCCCGAAACGCGCACGCTGTATGACCGGTGCCTCGTATTTTCGCAATCCGGTCCGCCGTTCATTCCTGGGAATTACAATAACTTCTATCAAATCGTCCAGGCTCCCGGCGTCGTAGCGATTCTTTCAGAAATGGGACACCAACTGCGTGCGGTTCCCCTGACCAATGGAACACCAAGTCAGCGGTCACACCCGCCGGAGAGTGTGCGGCAATGGGAGGGTGATTCGCTGGGCCACTGGGAAGGGGAAACGCTGGTGATTGAAACCACCAACTTTCGTGGGGGCATCCAGAATCGCTTTGGCGTTCAGTATGACGGCATGACGGATGAGAACTTGCGGGTCACCGAACGCTTCACCCGCACGGGTCCAAACACGCTTACCTACCGCGCTACCGTTGTCGATCCCACCGTGTACACGCAGCCCTGGACGGTGGAGCTGCCTATGGAGAGGTCCGAAAGCCCGGTGTACGAATACGCCTGCAACGAAGGCAATTACGGCTTGGCGGGGATTCTATCGGGCGCGCGCGCGCAGGAAAAAGCCGCACTGAAAAAGTAGAAGAAACCCGGAATCGGGGCCGGCGCCGCGCTCTCGATCCTTTTGGGCTTCAAAACCGATTGCTATCATTGATGATTATGGCTCCAGATCAAATCCTCGCACTCCTCGTGGCAGAACGAGACCGGCTCAACCGCGCCATCGAAGCTCTCCAAGGTCCGCTGAAACGGCGTGGGCGTCCTCCGAAGAATCCGCTAGCGACCGTCCTGACACCTCCGGCTCCGGCCAAGAAACGAGTCTTCAGTGCCGCTAGCCGAAAGAAGATGGCAGCCGCCCAAAGGAAACGGTGGGCTGCGATTAAGAAAGCGCAGCGCAGTAAGTAACGTGTGAAGGAGGCCGCGAGTTTCGGGAGCTGAGCGGCTTCAGAGCGCGGATTAAGGCAGCGCAAATACGCGCAAGGTGTCCGTCGCGGTGATCGCGACGTACTGCTTTCCGTTTTTGGCCTGATAACTGATCGGCACGGCATTCGCGTTCTTCTGGACGTCTGTGGCCCACAGCTCCCGGCCGGTCTTCGCGTCAAATGCACGGAAACGGTGGTCAAACGTACAGCCGATGAACAACAGCCCTGATGCCGTGAGCGCCGGGCCACCGCTGCCGCTGTTGCCGGTGTGTTGTTTCGCCGCCGGGAGCGCCTCGTTGATCCCGAGCGGTACCTGCCAAACGATTTCGCCCGTGTTTGTGTTCACCGCTGTCAGGCGGGCCCAGGGCGGCTGGAAGCACGGCAGATTCGTGGTCTTGCCGTTCGCATCCTTATAAGGAGCGGTAAAAGGAATGCCCGGACCCCGGTCGTAGGCCAGGACGATTCCTTTTTGCTTTTTCTTATTGTTGTCCGCCGTGCTCTCCATCCAGCCGGCAAGAGGCAGATCGTGGGTTTGAATGTAGACCACACCGGTCTTGGTGTCCGTTGCGAATCCACCCCAGCTCGCTCCCCCGCTTCCTCCGGGAAATTGAATCGACACTCGGGGGGTGGGGCCGTTACCGCGCATCAGGAATGGTGAAAACGGACCTTCGTTATAGAACCCGCCATACTTGTCCCACAGCGCCTGGCAAGCTTGCGCGTGCTCCGGCGATGTATCCTCCGGCTGGACTAGATCTTCCTTTTTCATACTGACCCGGGCGAGCGCGGGCGGCTTCAGCGGAAACGGTTGCGTGGGCGAGTACCACTCGCCGGGCACATCGCCCTTCGGAACCGGACGTTCCTCGACGCCGAACACTGGTTTGCCGGTGGTCCGATCGAGGATGAACATCCAGCCTGTCTTGCCGACCTGGACCGCCGCGGGAATTCTCTTTCCGTTCACCGTAATGTCGACCAAGCCGGGCGCGGGCGGAAGATCGGAATCCCAAAGATCGTGATGCACTGTTTGGACATGCCACTTGTATTTGCCTGTGTTCATGTCGACGGCGACCACCGAGTTCCCGAACAGATTCGCACCTGGCCGGTCCCCACCGTAGTAATTGGTCGATGGTCCTCCGAAAGGCAGGAACGCGATGCCGCGCGCCTCGTCGACCGTCTCATACCATCCCCAGGTGTTGACGCCGGAGCGATCTTTCCATCCGTCGTTCAGCCACGTGTCGTGACCCAACTCGCCCGGCCTCGGCACGGATTGAAATTCCCAAAGTTTTCCGCCGGTGCGGGCATCGTAGGCCCGAGTATTGCCAGGCGCGCCGAGAACCGGCTCGCCCGTCGAAGCTCCCACCATCACGACATTCCTCGCGATGGTCGGAACGCCGTTGTAGGGCACGACCATGTCCACGATACCTTCGCGGCCGAATCCAGGATCGATCTTCCCGGTCGTGGCGTTCAGCGCAATCAGATTCTGCTCAGCGGTAAAGATGATCCGCGGCGGGTTCTGGCGATCGCCCGGCCAGTAGGCGACGCCTCGAGTGGAGGCCTTGCCTTGGGTCAGTTCATAGCTCCAGATCTCTTTCCCGGTGGCTGGATCGAGCGCCAGCACACGGGTCTCGGCGGAGATATACATAATCCCGTTGACGACGATGGGCGTCAGTTCGGAAACGCCGCCGGCCGATCCGAAACGGTAGCCCTGCGGTTGCAACCGCAGCGACCATGCTTCTTGGAGCTTGGAGACATTGCCGGCATTGATCTGCGTCAGAGGAGAGAAGCGAGTAGCCGCGAGATCGTGAGTATACATCGGCCAATCGCCCGGTGGGATCTTGTTGGCTTGCCCCAAAGCAACGACGGCCGCCAAGATGAGGGTCAGAGTGGAACGCATCATTAGGCTCAGTATAAACAGACTGATTGAAGGACCCGCTACGTAACCTGGGGGCACAGTGAAGCAACGGCCCGCTCTCAAGCGCCTTTCTTCGTGAGTTCCTGGTAGACGACTTCAGTGAAGCTCGCAAATGCCGGCCCTCCGCGACCACCGCCGCGGCCCTGAGCCGGAGGTGGATCGCCAACGGCCGACTTGATTTCATCCAGCGACTTGCCCTGCGCGACCAGGTCCTTGATCTTGGCTCGCTTGGCTGCCGCATCGGCCTCTCGCTTTTGAATGGCGGCCTTCGTCTGTACATCTCCGTGCCCGGGGACAAACTGATCCGCGTTGAGGGCCGCGATTCCCTTGGCGGTCGTGACCCAGCCTTCGGACGAGCCGTTCTTCTCCAGATGGATCAGCGGATCGGGAAGTTGCGTGGCGATAATATCTCCGGTGAACACGATCTTTTCGGCGGGCAGATAGACCACCAGATCGCCGCTGGTATGCGCCGGCGCCCAGTGGAGCACTTCCAGTTTCACGCTGTCGATCTTGAGATCTTCTTTGTTCTTCGAGATGGTCCGCGTGGGAAGATGGCCGGCGGGAGGTGCGCCCCGGCCGCCGGCGGCCAGCGCGGTTTCCTGCTCCTTCTTATTGTTCTCGTGGGCTATGATCGTGATGCCGGACGGGAATGACGCCAGCCCATTCACGTGATCTCCGTCGCTGTGGGTCAGAATTACGGTCGTCACCGGCTTGGGCGTGATTTTGGCGATATCATCCAGCAGTTCCTTGCCCGCCGCCGGAGTCGTCTTGGCGTCGACCACGATCACGCCTTTGTCTCCGACGATGACGCCGCTGTTCCCGCCGCCGCCCTCGATCCAATAGACGTTCGGCTTCAGTTGGTGAACCATGAGCGGCGCCGGCGCGGGACCCTGGGCGACCGCGAACCTGGCCAAAGCGCCCAGACTAACGGCCGTGACAAGTCCGAAGGGAAGACCTTTTCGACGATTCATTTTCGGCATTTTCCTTTCTTCAAGAAGACTGTATCATGCCGGGTCCCCACTGTCGCTCCTCCCTCCAGCGCCGCCCTGCTCTCAGGAGGACGCGCAACGGCTCCCACTCGAACGTAAAGATGTGGAACACTTGGTAAGCAAAGCGCGCTGAGTTAGTCCTTCGCGCGCCGGTGAGAACGGATAGGAGGCGAGCATGCCTATCGGCCGGATCACGCTCGTTGTGACGTTGACTCTCTGCGCCCCTGCTTGGGCGCAGTGGCTGAATTACCCCACGGATGGCATTCCGCGGCTTCCCGACGGTAAGCCGAACCTGAACGCTCCCGCGCCCCGAACAGCCGATGGCAAGCCGGATCTATCTGGATTATGGGAACCCGTGGGCCCGTCCAGCTCGAGTTTTGTGGGCAATTCAGAGCGAGATCCACAGTTCCAGGACATCGCCAAGGAGATTAAGGGCGGTCTGCCATTGCAACCCTGGGCCGCGGACCTCTTGAAGGCGCGCCTCGCGGCAAACAGCAAGGACGATCCGGACTCGCGTTGCCAGCCGTTGGGTCCGATCAAAATGCACCTCCATCCTTATCCCCGGAGGATCATTCAGACGCCGGGGCTGCTGGTTATTTTGTTCGAGCGCGATACGGCCTACCGTCAGATCTTCACCGATGGCCGCGCGCTGCCGTTGGACCCGCAGCCTAGCTTCAACGGCTACTCGACCGGCAAGTGGGAGCGAGACACGCTGGTGGTCGAGACCATCGGTTTTAAGGATGGCACTTGGCTGGATGTCAGGGGTACGCCACTTACCGACGCCGCCAGAGTCACCGAGCGGTTCCGCCGTCCAAGTTTCGGCAAGCTGGAGATTGCCATCACCGTGGACGATCCCAAGGCGTACACCAAGCCTTGGACCATCCAGGTGAACCAATCTTTCGCGGCCGATACAGACCTGCTGGAATTTGTATGCCTGGAGAATGAGAGGGATCGTGCGCATCTGACGGAGAAATAAGATGACCAGTTGGAAGATCGCCGCCGCATGGTGGGCCGCTGCGCCGTTGTTTGCGCAGTGGATCAACTACCCGAGTCCTGGAATCCCTCGCCTGCCCGATGGCCGGCCGAACCTCTCCGCGCCCGCGCCGCGGACGGCCGATGGCCATCCCAGTCTTGCTGGGATCTGGCAACTGGAGCCTGCGCCTTGCGCGCCCGACGCGATCGCCGCTTGCGGCGGAGATTATCGTGGGGGACGCGAATTTGGAAACATCGGCGTGCGCCTTCCGGGTGGTTTGCCGTACCAGCCATGGGCCGCCGATTTGGTGAAGAAACGAACGGCGGACCTGGGAAAGGACGACCCGGTCGCGTGGTGTAAGCCCGCCGGCGCGCTGCGGCTGTGGACCTATCCTCCTTATAGGAAGATCCTCCAGATGCCGGACGTCATGGTCATCCTGTCAGAGCGCGACGTGACATACCGGCAGATCTTCACCGATGGGCGGCTTTTGCCGAAGGCCCCCTCACCCTCCTGGAATGGTTACTCGGTCGGAAAGTGGCAAGGAAACGATTTCGTCGTTGAAACCGTCGGGTTGCGCGAGGGGACGTGGCTGGATCGCAACGGCAGTCCGATAACCGAAGGGGCCAAAATGACCGAGAAGGTCCGGCGCACCAATTTCGGCAACCTGGAGATTGACGTCACCATCGACGATCCGAAAGCGTACACCAAGCCTTGGACCGTCCGGCTGCATCAGCTCCTGGTGCCGGACACCGAGTTGCTGGATTACTACTGCAACGACAACGAGAAGGATTCCGCGCATGCCATCGGGAAATAGAGCGCGCGGGCAGAGGGAGGTAGCGAGGATGACCGCGTCCGCGATCGTAAGCATCGTGTCTTTGCTGAGTGCAACGCTGTGTGCGCCGCTCGCGGCGCAGTGGCTGGACCACCCCACGCCGGGGATTCCGCGCGCGCCCGACGGCAAGCCCAATCTCTCCGCGGCTGCGCCGAAAACGCCCGACGGCAAACCGGACCTGTCCGGCGTCTGGTATCGGCTCTCCCCCAAGTATGGCCGCAACATTGCAGCCGACCTGAAGCCTGGAGAGGTTCAGCCGTGGGCGGAAACCTTGGTTCAGCAGCGCCACGAAAACCTCAGTAAAGACTCCATGAATACGCTGTGCCTGCCCTTGGGTCCGGCGTACACTACCGCCGGGGACGGCACCACCAGTGCGGGGATGATGAAAATCGTCCAGAGTCCAGGGCTCATCGTCATCCTTAACCCGGATCTCACTTATCGCCAGGTCTACATGGACGGCCGCGCACTGGAGACCACGCCCAATCCGAATTGGATGGGCTACTCGGTGGGGCGCTGGGAGGGAGACACGCTGGTGGTGGACAGCTTCGGATTCAACGACCGAACGTGGCTGGATTCCGAGGGCCATCCGCACAGTGAGGCGCTGCGTACCACTGAACGGTATCGCCGCCGGAACTTGGGCACCCTGGACATCGAAATGACGCTCTCGGACCCCGCCGTGTACGCTAAGCCTTGGACCGTCGCGGTCAGCGCGGAATTGGCCGCCGATACCGAGATGCTGGAATATGTCTGCAACGAGAACAACAAGAACCGCGAACACTGGGTCGGCACAGCCGCCGACGATAGGAAATCCGGGATCAAGGTTGCCCCGGAGATTCTGACGAAATACATTGGCACCTACGAGGAGCAGCCGAAATTCTGGAGCCATGTTCCACGAACCGTCCAGATCACGGTATCCGGGGCTGCGCTGTTCGGCGACATGGATGGAAGGGGGATGACGCCGCTGGTGGCGCTTTCGGAAACTTCCTTCTCCGGGTTGTATGGGCTGGGCGTCGATTTTGTCAGGGACGACCAGGGCCCAGTGACGCAGCTTTTTGTGAAGCATGTGTCCGGCAACTACAAATTCCTGCGCAAGAAGTAGCGCCTATGAAATCTCATGTGTTCCCCGCAATTACCAGAGCTATAGTCTTGCTGGCGGCGCCCCTCGCTGTGCCTGTGGCCGCGCAGTGGGTGAATTATCCCACCGCTGGAGTTCCTCGCCTTCCGGACGGCAAGCCCAACCTCTCTGCGCCCGCGCCGCGGACTGCCGATGGCCATCCCGACCTTTCGGGCTTGTGGGGGGCCGAGGTGAACGTCCCTTGTCCTCCCGACGGTTGCGCCGATCTGCCGCTCAACCGGCAGTTTCTGGACATCGGCTCGCGCCTAGAAGGCGGGCTTCCGTTCCAGCCCTGGGCCGCGGCCGTCCATACGCAGCGCTCGGCCGATAACGACAAGGCCGCTCCGTCCACGCGTTGTCTGCCGTACAGCGACGTGGAGATGCACACCACTCCGCTGTACCGGAAAATCGTCCAGGTTCCGGGCCTGCTGGCGATTCTTAATGAACACGACGCCTTCCACCGTCAAATCTATACCGATGGCCGGCCACTTCCGATGGATCCGCAGCCCTCCTGGCGCGGCTACTCGTCCGGGAAATGGGACGGAGACACGCTGGTGGTGCAGACCGTCGGGTTCCGCGATGCGCAGTGGCTCGATATGGGCGGCAGCCCCATGACGGATGCGGCGAGACTGACGGAGCGCTTCCGCCGCGTCGATTACGGGCATCTGGAAATCGACATTACGGTGGATGATCCCAAGGCGTACACCAAGCCCTGGAGCACCACGCTAAAGCAGCTCATCGTGCTGGACACGGAGTTGTTGGACTACATCTGTCAGGAAAACGAAAAGGACGTGGCGCACCTGGTAGGGAAATGATGGCCGTCACGCCGGGCTTGGAGGGCTGCGGCCGTTCATGGGCGTGGACGTGATCCGTTACTTTTAAGATCGTCCGGCATTTTGCGGTTGGCCGGCGCAATTTCTGACGCCCCGATGCTAGCACGCGTCCAGGAAGTCTGAAGCGGCGAATTCCTTTGAAATACCTTCGTGTGGGCGGTTCAGGGGCTTGGGTTCGTTTTGTAGTTTGGGCGGGCTGGAGCGGACCGGAGCCGTCTAAAAAGGCGGCTGCAGGCTGAAAGGCCTGCCCCACTCGAGTTCGTTTTGTCTTGTGCGGAACCGAAGAAGAATCAGATGCTTACATTGGGGATCGAGGGGCGCGGAGGAGGGGGCGCAGCCTCAAGCAGGCACATATGCGCATCGTGTGGGTCACATATGTGGACGACGTGGAATTTTCGCCATAGATTCGCTCTGGATGGGCCGCAGAGTGTGCCAATCGATGCGCTGTGACTTAGCCGCGTGTGATCCCGTTCGGCTGCAAAGGACGCGTTAGCCAGTGGGAGACGTTCCGCCGCGTCACCTTGGGCTTACTGCGGCTGTTCAGTAGAGGTGTCTAATGTGGAAGCGATTGGCTGTGCTCGCCCTCTGCGGGATGCCGGCGCTCTGGGCAGATGCGTGTGACGGTCTCCCGACCGGTCTCAAGGATCCAAAGTTCGACCTCTTCCCAGCCGTTCCACAAACGCTCTCTTTTCAGTTATCCGTAAAACGCGGCGGACCAGCGTTCCGCATCACGGTTCGTCCCGGCTGGCAGCGCAATGGGGATTACGAGAATCCGTGGCGGGGCGATGTCGAGTTCGTTCACGCAGGCGATATTGAGGTGGCCCGCTGCCAGGACGGAATACGGCTCCAGGTACTACCGATCATGGCGTCGCAACCGCTCGATTTTGGGCCCACCTTCCATGCGGAGGATATCAACTTCGACGGATATCTCGATTTTTCCATCCTTAGGGAATATGCCGCCTCGTACGTGAGCAAGTCGCACTGGGTCTATGATCCGGGTTCCGGGCTCTTCGTTCAGAACGAGTTGACACAGGAGTTGGGGGAGAACTGTTTGGGCGCCGCGTGGCATCTCGGCAACTGTTGGAAAGCATTTTCCATCGAATTCGATCCAAAAAAGCATGAGATCAGCGCGCGCTACTTCGGCGCGGGTAATACGGGCTGTGGCGCGGGAGAAGATCGTTACCTCGTCAAGAACAATCGCCTGATCGTCATCCACAAAGAGCAGATGGCCTCAGATGGCTGCAGGATGACGGTTTTGGACCTTGTCGGCGGGACCTGGCGCGTTACCGGGGTACATCGGCAGGGTGATCCCGTAAGGGACAAACCGTGAACCCGCCATTTGCGGCGGCGATCCGAGTCCGGGCCGCAAGTATCGGTTTGGATGCGCTGCTGGGACGGCTAAAGTATTCGTTCTAAATGAGACAAGTGGCTCTCGGATTCAAACCAGTTTTGCGTGGCTGCGATCCGGCTTTCCGATGTATACTGGAACCGGCTAAACGGTCAAAACAGAAAATCCTGGCTAATAGCCCACTCTAGTTCGCAAAGGGGCCTGCTATGGAGCGCCCGACGGCAACCCGATCGTTTACGGTTTTCTGTGTCGCGCTGTGCTTCGGCATCCTTTCCGGATGCACCAACGGAGGCGCACCGGGCCCGGTAGAAAAAATAAAGGATGAAGCTCTTAGCGCCACGCCACCGCGTACGGCGGACTCGTTCGCGTTCGCCGACGAAGACTTCTTCCAAGACATGGACCAGACCAAGGACGGCCGCCTCCGGCTAACGCCGAATCAAGTCAAAGGCCGGAACATGTGGCTGGTTTGGACCGGCGGGGACGACCGGCTTTGGGATGTATTGAATTGGAAAAGCTTCGGTATTTTCGACCTTTTGAAGACGATATCGTCGCACAAGGGCTTGAAATTCAACCGCCGTAACCGGTGGGAATATCTGGGGGTGATCAATGAACCCTGTTTTGAGGAAGCCAAGGAGGGTGATCCGGACCGCTTCGGTCTCTGGCTGGACAAGCGAATTCCGGGGTGCGATCCGCGATTTGGCGGCAAAGATCCTTTCGCGGACGAGACCAAGTACCCGGGCGTGAAATACCTCCATCGCGGCGAGCAGATGCCCGTGGGATCGTTCTACGGTTATCCGACCGGCGTCGTCGGCTTGAGGCTTTTTCCCAATCCCGATTTCGACTCTAAGGCTAAGGCCAAATGGGATGCAGAGAAGTATTACAACGATCCGTCGTACGTCACCAAGGATTTGGTGCGTCCTTACCGCGTGGGGATGGCGTGCGCGTTCTGCCACGTGGGCCCGAACCCCCTGAAGCCTCCCGCCGATCCTAACAGTCCCAAGTGGGAGAACCTCAGTTCCAACGTCGGCGCGCAGTACTTTTGGTTCAATCGGATTTTTGCATGGCAGGCCGACGAAGGCAGCTTGATCTTCCAGGTGCTGAGCACTTACCGGCCGGGCGCCTTGGACACGTCTCTGGTGTCGACCGACTATATCGACAATCCACGTACGATGAACGCGGTGTATTACCTGGGGCCGCGGTTGGGTCTGGGCCAGCGGTGGGGGCACGAGACTTTGGCCGGAGGAGGCCTGAATAATAAGCAACTCAACGACTTTTTCCCCAGCGGTCCGCTGTCGCTCTTTTACGAACCACCGGCCAACGTATGGACTCCGCGCGTGCTGAAAGACGGAGCGGATTCGGTCGGCGTGATGGGCGCTTTGAATCGCGTCTACCTGAATATCGGATTGTATAGCGAGGAGTGGCTGCGGCACTTCAACGCGTTGTTCGGCGGCCAGAAGACGACGCCGATCGAGATCTCTGAAGCGCGGGAGAACTCCACGTACTGGAATGTGACGGAAAAATGGACTCAGGCTATGGCCGATTTTTTCCTGCACAGCACCGAGCCGCATCGTCTGGCGGATGCCCCGGGGGGCCAAACGCACCTCTCGACGGATGAGACACAACTCACGCGCGGCAAGGAAGTGTTCGCGGAGCGCTGCGCGCGCTGCCACTCGAGCAAGGCTCCGGCGCCCGCCGACGGAGTGGATCCGGGCGGCTGCTCCGGCCCGGATTACCTGAAGTGTTGGAATAAATACTGGGACTGGACCAAAACCGCCGGCTACAAGCAACAGATGCGCGAAATCGTAATGAAGCCGGATTTCCTGGATCAAAACTATCTGTCTACGGAATTGCGGGTTCCCGTGACGCTGATGCAAACCAATGCGTGCAGTCCGCTGGCCAGCAACGCGATCGGCGGAAGCATTTGGGACAATTTTTCGTCGCAAACCTACAAGGACCTGCCGTCGGTGGGCGAGATCACCTACTATCATCCCGTGACCGGCGAGGCTCGCCAGTTCAAAATGCCCGCCGGCGGGCGCGGCTACACGCGGCCCGCATCGCTGGTCAGTTTGTGGTCCACGGCGCCTTTCCTGTTGAACAATTCGGTGGGTGTGCCCAAGGAAAAATTCGATCCCAACCCGTCGGTTGAGGCTCGCATGAAGTCGTTCGACGTCGCCATCCGGCAGATGCTGTGGCCCGAGACGCGGGAGCAGGATCCCATTGTGGGCAGCAAGATCCCGGGTCCCAGCAAGATCGATCGCACGACATCGAAGAGCTATGTGAAGATCCCCTCGGGATTTCTTCCCGGCGTTCTGGCGGATTTTCTGAAATTCGACAAAGTATTTCTGCCCTGGGCTACCGACAACGAAGGCTTGAAAATCGGTCCGATTCCGGAGGGCGTCGCGGTTGGATTGCTGTCCAACCTAGGGTTCGATCCGGGCGCGGAGCCGACTCTGGGGGATCGCTTGAAACGCGACCTGCAGATTTTGGAGCTGGGGAAGCGCGCGAAATCCGATCTGAAGAAGGCCAAGGGCCTCTCGGACGATCAATTGAAGAAGAACTTCGACGACGATCTCACTGGCCCGCTCTTGGAGTTGAGCAGGTGTCCCGACTTTATCGTCAATCGCGGGCATTACTTTGGCACGGGTATGCTCGACCCGAAGGAGGGCGAGCCCGGACTCAGCGATCCTGACAAAGAAGCGCTGATCGCGTTTCTGAAAACGTTCTAGCATGGCCCGGGATACGAGACGATAGAAATTTCATGTTAAGCCGACGCACCTTTGTGACCCGTCTGGCTGCGGCGGGCACGCTGTTTCGATCCCTGCTCGCCGCCGCCGTACCGGGATTCAAGGACGGGAAGCGATTGCGCTGGCCGGCGCTTCAGGCTCGCGCGGCTGGACCCGGTCCTTCCGCAAGTACGGAGGAGTTCGATTGCGAATACGTCGTAGTCGGATCGGGCGCGGGCGGCGGCACCGTGGCGGCTCGTCTGGTCGAACTGGGGCACAAGGTTGTGGTGCTCGAAGCGGGCGGGGATCCCCTGAAGCTTTCCGGCGGAAACGCACTTTATCCTACTGCGAACACGCTTCCCGAAGATTACGAGGTTCCGGCATTCCATCCGAACGCCAGCGAGAACGACGCAATGAAGTGGGATTTTTTCGTGCGCCACTACACGGATCTGGAGAGGCAGAAGCAGGACAAGAAATACTGCGCCGACTACAACGGCGATCCCGTGGATGGAGTGTTGTATCCCCGGGCAGGCACGCTCGGCGGTTGCACGGCGCATAACGCCATGATCCTGGTGTACCCGCACAACGAGGACTGGCAGGAGATCGCGGATGCGACCGGCGATCGCTCCTGGGAGCCCGGGAACATGCGGAAGTATTTCGAGAAGATGGAGAACTGCCATCACCGGCCGCTCGACCGCTTCTGGCACGCGCTGACTCGCCTGAATCCCACGCGGCACGGTTTTGGCGGATGGCTGCACACCGAAAAGGCGTTGCCTGTGCTTGCCGTTCTCGGCGACAAGGAGCTGTCCGATGGTGTCCTGCATGCCTTTGCGGCGGCCAACAAGAATTCGGGAGACGAAGCCAAGGAAATTGTCCAGGAATTGGTAAGTTTGCTCGATCCCAATGATTGGCGCTCGGTGGGAGCCAATGCCGAGGGTGTCCGGTACACGCCGCTAACAACCCATGGTCACGGGCGAATGGGCACGCGAGAGCGCTTGTTGGACGTCCAGAAGCGCTATGGGGATCAGCGGCTCCGCATCCTCACCAACGCGCTGGCCACTAAAGTGCTTTTCGACGAACAAAGGCGCGCCATCGGCGTAGAGTATCGCCAAGGCTCCAGACTTTACCGCACCCACGGGCAACCTTCCGAACAAGGAGAGCTCAGGACCGTGCGCGCGTCGCGTGAAGTGATCCTATCCGGTGGAGCGTTCAACACACCGCAGTTGCTCATGCTGTCGGGGATCGGCCCCCAGGCGGAATTGGATCGTTACGGGATCAAGCATGTTCAGATCCTGGACGGTGTAGGTAAGAACCTTCAGGACCGCTACGAAGTCGGAGTGGTCCATCGGTTAGATAGGAAGTTGAAGTCTCTGGAGAACGCCGATTTCCGCAAGGGCGACGGCCCGTACGTCGAGTGGGCCAATCGCCGTTCCGGGGTCTACACCACCAACGGAGCGGTTCTGGCGGTGATTCGGAAATCGAAGACGGAGCGTCCTCTGCCGGACCTTTTTTGCTTCGGGCTGGTGGGCAACTTTCACGGCTACTTTCCGGGGTATTCTAAGCTTTTTGGGCAAGAACAAGAACATGACCGCCTGACCTGGGCCGTCCTGAAGGCGCACACGTTGAATCGGGGCGGTGAAGTAACGCTGAAATCGGCTGATCCGCGGGTGGCGCCGGCTGTGAATTTCCACTACTTCGACGAGGGTACCGACAAGAGCGAACAGGACTTGGATTCGGTAGTGGAAGGCATCAAGTTTGTGCGCCGGCTCACGGCCAATCTGCCTTTCGTCAAGGAAGAGGAGTTTCCCGGCCGGGGCGCAAATGACGACCGCGCACTGCGCGAGTTCGTGAAAAATAACGCGTGGGGACATCACGCGTCGTGCTCCTGCCAGATCGGGAAAGAGGGCCAGGAAGGCAGCGTCTTAGATTCCGCCTTCCGGGTACACGGCGTCAGGGGACTGCGTGTCGTGGACGCCTCCATCTTCCCGAAGATTCCAGGGTTCTTTATCGTCAGTTCCATCTACATGGCGGCGGAGAAAGCCGCGGACGTCATTCACGCAAGCTCCAAAGTCAGCGGTCTGGCTGTCTGAAGTCGGCGGGCCGGCTGTCTGAAGAACGCGCGGATACGCTTTATCCAACGCGAAATCCGGCGAGTTGTACGCGCCGTGCTCATGGCGTCAATCGCTATCCCTTGACAGCGCCGACCCTTGACAGCGTGCGGAGGAGGTAGTATATTTCGCGGAGTTCTGGAGGGCTTCATGGGTCAACTTAAGCTTGCTGCGTGTCTTGCCGGACTGACCTTGCTGGCGTTCGCTCAAAGCGACCGCGGCACCATTACCGGCACAGTCGCAGATCCGGCCAACGCTGTGGTGGCGAATGCTGCCATTGAAGTGCGGAATGTCCAAACCGGTGCGGTGTATCAGGTGGCCACCTCGGCCACGGGGAACTACGTGGTGCAAGTGCCCACCGGCACGTATGAGGTTTCGGTAACGGTGCAGGGCTTCAAGAAGTATGTGCGGCCGAACATCCTGGTTCCGGTGGAACAGACGTTGCGCATCGACGTGAGTCTGGAGGTCGGTTCGACCGGCGAATCGGTGACGGTGAACGAAGCCGCGCCGCTGCTCAAGACCGAAAGCGGCGAATTGGGCCACAACGTCACTGCGGACAGCCTCAACAACCTACCTATCCTGGGGATCGGTAACGCGGCCGTGGGTGCCACCGGCATCCGCAGCGTGTTCGGGGTCACCACCATGCTGCCCGGGAGCTCTTGGCTGCCGGATAACAGCCTCCGCAGCAATGGATTGGCGGGGAACTCCGAGGCCGTTCGCGTCGAAGGGCAGGATGCGACGGGTACCGGCGCGGCTGGTCCAGGAGGATCTGGAATGTCTTCACCCTCCACCACCGAACCCAGCGTCGAGGCGGTCCAGGAGGTCGCACTTCAGACCAGCAACTACGCGGCGGAGTTTGGGCAGGCCGGCGGCGGACTCTTCAACTTCACCATGAAGTCCGGCACCAACCAGTTTCACGGCAGCGGCTACGACTACTTCGTCAACGAAGACCTCAACGCCGGCACGCCCTTCACCAACGACGGGAATGGACATTTGCTGCGTCCCCGCCAACGGCGTAACGATTACGGATTCAGCGTGGGCGGTCCGGTGTGGATTCCGCATGTCTATAACGGCCACGACAAGACCTTTTTCTTCATCTTTCTTCATCAACTGGGAGCAGTTCCGCGAAGTAGACCTGTACAACAATCTGCCCCTCACCATGCCGATTGCGGCCTATCGCCAGGGCAATTTCACGCAAGCGCTGACGGGACGCAACTTGGGGACCGACGGGTTGGGCCGCCCGATCATGGAAAACCAGATTTTCGATCCCAACACAACACGGCTGATCAATGGAGTCCAGTACCGGGATCCATTCCCAAACAACACCATTCCGCTCACGCAGCTGGATCCGGTGGCGTTGAAAGCCCAGGCGTTTCTTCCGCTGCCGAACCAGCCCGGATTGGTCTCCAATTACATACCGACGTATACCAATAAGCGGGTCTCGACGATCCCTTCCATCAAGCTGGACCATTCGGTCAGCAGCCGTCTGAAGTTGTCTGGATATTGGGGACTGACGCGAACCGATTCACCCAACGCCATGGGTCTGCCCCAACCGATTCAGAACACCGTGCCCGCCCATATTAAGGTGGACACCACCCGTGGAAATATCGATTACACAATAACGCCCACTCTGCTGTTGCACGTGGGCGGTGGTTATCTGTATACCCACAACGATCCTGAAGTGCCGTCATTTAACCCCTCGCAACAACTGGGTTTCAAAGGAGTCTTCGCCAACGTATTCCCCTACTTTGCCACGTTGAACGAAAACACGGGAGGCTCGGAAGTGATTGGTCCGCCCAACGACTTCGTCGTCCGGGATTACAAGCCTACCGGGACGATCTCTCTAACCTGGGTGAAAAATAATCACACCTACAAATTCGGGGGCGAGGGCGTCTTCAACCGGTACCCGACGTTTGCCCAGACCTACGCGGCAGGCGAAATGATTTTCAGCCCTAATATGACTGCCGATCCCTCGCTCAATGGCCGGTCCCTCGCCGCTACCGAGGGGTTCGACTATGCCAGCTTCCTGGTCGGCTCACCCAACAACGGATACATCGCCCTTCCGACGTCCCAGCAGTTTGGGGACAAGTCGTTCGCGTGGTACGTGCAAGACAGTTGGAAGGTGACGCACAAACTAACCATCGATATGGGTCTCCGTTACGACTTTGAAACGCACATAAGAGAGCGTAACGGCACAATGCAGAACATTTCGCCCAGCACGCCCAACCCGGCCGCCGGAGGGCAGCCGGGCGGCACGATTTTTGAGGGCTACGGCGGGGGCCGCTGCAATTGCCAATTTGCAAAAGACTATCCTTTTGCATACCAGCCTCGGCTGGGCCTAGCCTACCAGATCACTCCCAAGACTGTACTTCGCGCCGGCGGGGGTATCTCCTACGCCAAGACGCAAAACTATCCGGGCGCTAACTTCGGTTCCAACAAGCCCTGGGGCCCGCCAGCTTATGGAATTGCTCCATTTACCTTGGGGGGAGGCATGCCTTACAACATAAAGTTCCCGAACTTCGATGTGGGCCAGACTCCCTTGCAGAATAACGGAGTCGACGTGATCAGTAATCCGGTGGTTTTTCTCGATCAGAACGCCGGCCGGCCCGCCCGAGCGGTGCAGTGGACGGCGGGGCTGCAACGCCAGATTGGCAAGGATCTGATGGTGGAGGCGGCCTACGTCGGAAACGTGGGAGTGTGGGAATCCGCGAACACCTTGGAGCCTTGGGCTCCCAACGCGATTCCGTTCGCGAGACTGGCTGCCGTGGGCCTCAACATCAACAATCCGGCCGACCAGCAACTGCTCGTTTCTCAAGTTAATTCCCCTCTGGCGGCATCCCGGGGTTTCGGCGGCCTGCCCTTCCCCGAATTTCCGCCCTTCCTTACCGTATTTCAGGCCTTGCGGCAGATGCCGGAGTACACCGGCACCGTTCAGTACTTTAACCCCATCGGGAAGACTTGGTATGATGCTCTGCAAACCAAAGCGACGAAACGGTTCTCGCATGGTTTGGACGCTTTGGTCACCTATACCTGGTCCAGGAATCTGATTTTAGGGGCGGAAGACAATAACCAATACAGCTCACCCACACCTCCCATCGTCAACGACGTGTACAATCGCATGAATTCCAAGTCCCTCTCCGGTCTCGATCAGCCCCAGGTGCTGACCCTCGCCGCCAACTACACCACGCCCAAGGTGTTTGCCAGCAGATCTGGGTTTACGGCTAAGACTGCGTCCTGGCTCGCCCGGGACTGGACCTACGGCGCGGTTCTGCGTTACGGGAGCGGATTCCCCTTCCCGGTCCCCGCCGCTACCACGAACCTGGCTTCGCTGATCGGACAGACCACCCGTGTGGATCGCGTACCGGGCGTGCCCTTGTTCACGGCGGATCTCAACTGCCACTGTATCGATCCCACCAAGACATTCGTACTGAATCCGGCGGCGTGGGTGAATCCGCCCAATGGCCAATTCGGCACGGCTAACGCCCACTACAACGATTACCGGGAGCAAAGGCATCCCGTGGAGAGTATGAGCCTGGCGCGCAACATCCGCATTAGAGAGCGGGCCAATTTCCAGGTTCGCGGGGAGTTCACCAACATCTTCAATCGAACCGGATTGAATGTGCCCACCAACACCAACGCTTTCGCGACGCAGACCCGCAACGCGGCGGGTGTTACCACCGGAGGCTTTGGATGGATCAACACCGCCGCGGTCGGCGGCAACCTCACGTCCGGCGCGGCAGCTGTGGCGGGTACGTTTGCCACGCCTTTGCCGCGCCAGGGCACGCTAGTCGCACGATTCACGTTCTAGGGAACGATTCATTTGCCGGCCAGCGACTCACGGTTCAACGCCTAAGTCCAAGTGTTTTTCGACGGACGCCCGGCGTTTCTCATTTCGGTTACTCCCGGAAGAATCGTTTGGATCGCGCCGGCCGAAATCGCCGGACAGGCAGGCGACCACGATTCAGGTGACGATGAACGGTGCGCCTTCGAACACTCTGAACGTGGACGCCGCCGCAACCGCGGTTGGCCTGGTGTCTCTCGACGGCACAGGAACCGGCCAAGCAAATGCCTGCAACGCCGGTCACCCTTTACTTCACCGGTAGGGAGTAACCAGCCCGCTTGCCAAGGTCTTTCGTGGACACTGAGCGGCCCTGCGATTTGGAGGGTTGAAATTTCGCATAGCCTACGAGAATGCCGCCCTTAACGCAAATTAAGATTTTGTGACGCCCCACCTTACGCCGCCCGCCCTGGTGGAGCGCTACCACGTGGCGGTGTCGGTGGCGATCCACCTCCCCGGCAGCAAGGGGGATGATCGAATCACCACGCGCACATTCTGTTCACCACCCGCCAGATGTTGCCGGATGGTTTGGGGAAGAAAACGCGGGTGCTGGATGACCGGAAGACCGGCTCCCAGGTGGTGCATAAACTCCGCGAGCTCGCCGCCGACGCCATCAACGAATCGCTGGCGGCAGTGAATGCCGATATACGGGTTGACCACCGCAGTTTCAAAGATCGGGGGATCGAGCAGGGGCCGACGACGCATCTGGGCCCCGCCGCAACCGAAATGGAACGGCGTGGTGAGCCGAGCGAGCGCGGCGAAATCAACCGTGAGGCCGAGCGGAGCAATGAACTTGCCGCCGAGCGCCAAGCGCTCGATGAAGCGATTCATAACGAGCGCGAGCGCCTCAGCGCACCGCGCCGCGAACGCGAGGACGCGCGGGAGCGAGTGCGGAACGACGTGGAGCCCTTCATGGAGGCCATCAAAATGCGCGGCGTCGTGGCCGACATCCAATCGACGGACGGGATGAATTGGTGGCAGCGTGCCATCATGCGGATAGCCGACAAGGCCCGCAATCTTGCGCTAGCCCTAGCGGAGAAGGTTCGTTCCTATTGGCAGTCATGGGAGCCGGACAAGAACCCCGAGCGCGGGCGCGATGATGACGGAGGCCCGGAGAGCTGAGCAAGGACGCGGACAAGACGGGTTTTGCCGGTCGACTTTGGGGGACTGGACGCGAACGTGACCCTCATACGGCGGTCTCGCGGACCCGCCGGCGGCAGGGCCAAGATCTCTCTCGAACTCCGGGAACTGATCCCGCGGATGGCACGTGTGCGAGGACATCGGTCCGGTCGAATCGGGCCTAGTCGCCGGGGCTATTGTTAGTTCGAACTCAAGGGCGCCCGACGCCGGAGCTCGTCAAAGAAGTTCCGCAGGAAGATCACGCGGTCATGGGGCTCTCGGGGAGTGTCGTACGCCTGAGCGCCACAATGTGTTGGTCGTCCGGCGCCGGATCGTAGGTTCGCGTCGTGCTGAAGCCGATGAGCCGTCTCTCGGCCCAAGCGCGCGGCTTGTCAGCCACGAACGAGTCTCCGTCCGCTTGATACGCCGCAACCATAAGCCGATTGTGCGCGCGAAAGAATAGCTCATGCCCGTTGCGCGACCACGCCGGATAGGTGCCTCTGTCGCCTGATTAAGAAGCGTTCTTGCCATCAACCAACACCTAGCCCACTCCCCGCGCCGCCTCCGTCGACCCCATGACCGTTATTCGCTGTGACTAACCGATAGCAAATCACGGTCCCGGTTGTCGCTCCATTCGTCTGCCGAATGGATTATCTGACATCTTGCGCCGTTGGCGGAACTTTTCGCACGACTCTCCGTCTAAATCCGACAAGGAGGAGTGCGCCCGACCTATGACGACTGCGTGGCAGGATATTCTCTACGGTTTTCGGATGCTCCTCAAGAAGCCCGGATTCACCCTGGTGGCGGCTCTTTCTCTCGCCCTAGGCATCGGGGCGAATACCGTTATCTTCAGCCTCATCGATACGACGTTGCTACGCCCGCTTCCCTACAAAGACCCCAGCCGGCTGGTGATGATCTGGTCGGTTCCCCAGGATCGTCGCGATCAACTCAACGGGCCGACGGCGTACAACTACCTGGCTTTTCAGCAACGCGCCCAATCCTTCGAGGCCATGGGCGCATTGCGCAACAATGTGTGCAATATCGGCTCGGATGAGCGCGGCCAGCCGCCGGAACGAGTGGACTGTGAGAATTTCACCCCGTCCCTGTTTCGGACCCTCGGAGTGCAGCCGGTCCTGGGACGAACGCTCGCTGACGACGAGAATCCCGTCGATACCACGGCGCGCGTTCTGCTGATCAGCTCCGGCTTTTGGCATCGCCGCTTCAATGGCGACCGCAATGTGCTGGGCCAGACTCTCCGAGTCGACGGTATGGACAAGACGATCATCGGCGTGATGCCGGCGGACTTCTATCTGTTCGACGAGCAAGCCGATTTCTGGACTCCCGTCAACTGGACGCGCACGGAAATGCAGAGCACCCAGTACGGCATGGGTGTGGCGGCGCGCCTGAAACCGGGCGTGTCGCTCAAGCAGGCGCAGGCTGAAATGGACGGCTTGGCCGCGCAGCAAGCCGCCGTGGATCAAGGGCCCAACCGCAAATTTGGCGCCGTTGTGCAAACCATCGCCGAGTCCTTGTACGGTCAATTGCGATCGCCGCTGCTGCTGCTTCAAGGTGCAGTCGCGATCGTGCTGCTGATCGGCTGCGCCAACGTTGCGGGGTTGCTGCTGGCGCGCGCCGCCTCCCGCAGAACCGAGATCGCGATTCGCACGGCGATCGGGGCCGGCCGCGGGCGAATCATTCGCCAATTGATCACCGAAAGCCTGCCGTTATCTCTGATCGGCGGACTGGCGGGAGTCGGTCTGGCGTGGGGAGGATTGCAGCTTTTCGTAGCCACCGCGCCGCCCGGATTTCCGCGTTTGAAAGAGCTCTCACTCGACCTTCCGGTCTTGGGATTCACCGCATTGGTTTCCATCCTCACCGCAGTGGTGTCGGCGATCGCCCCCGCGGTTCAGGCCTCGCAATCGGATCTGGCGAGTTCGCTCAAGGAGAGCGGCCGAAGCGGCACCGAAGGCATCGCCCGCCAGCACCTGCGCGGCGCGCTCGTCGCGGTCCAAATCGCAATGGCCCTGATCCTGCTGATCGGCGCAGCATTGATGATTAACAGCTTCATCCGCATCGAGAGCAACGCGCTCGGTGCCGATCCCCGAGGTCTTCTCACTTTCGATTTCCGATTCGCGCGCGACGAGGCGATCAAGGCGGTGGGGCGATACAGGAACGCGGGTTTGTGGGAGATCAGCCCGCTGACCACGATGACCTTCCAGCGGGTCTTTGAGCGCCTTCAGAAGCTGCCCGGCGTGGTGTCCGTGGCTGGAGCGGGCACGCCGCCGCTGGCTGGCGCATTAAACATGGGGTTTCTCATTGAGGGGCGCCCGGCCCCGCCGCCCGACCCCAACGGACAGCCTTCCCAGACGTCGGGTTACATCGCCGTTACGCCCAACTATTTCGCGACCTTGCGAGCGCCCATCCTTCAGGGACGCGAGTTCAACGACCGCGATACGGGTTCGGCGCCCTATGTTGCCGTCATCAATCAAACCATGGCCAAGCGGTTCTGGCCCAACGAAAGCCCCATTGGCAAGCAGATCCGTATGGATTACGTGCCCAATGAGCCGCTGCGTGAAATCGTGGGCGTAGTGGGGGACATCCGCATGAACCGGCAGCAGCGCCAGCTCAACCCCACGGTCTACGTGCCCTACCTGCAGCAGACGCCGCGATGGATGGGGGCCGGCTACGGCGTCCGCGCCGGAATGTTCTTCGTCCTGCGAACCATCGGCAAGCCGATGGCCATGGCCACTACGGTCCGCCAGGCCGTGGCTGAAGTGGATCCCAATCGTCCTGTAGCCAACATCCGGTCCGTCGAAGAATATCTGGATCAGCAAGTACAATATGTCCGGATCTACGTTCTGCTCCTCGGGATTTTCGGAGCGATCGCCGCAGGACTCGCCGCCATCGGAATCTACGGCGTCATGGCCTACGCGGTGGCGGAGCGCACGCGCGAGATCGGGATTCGGATCGCTCTGGGTGCGAGCGCTCAGGATATCTTCAGGGCAGTCGCGTTCCAGGCGGTGATTCTGGTTTCGATCGGTCTGCTTCTGGGGCTGGCGGGATCGCTTGCCCTGACGCGATACCTGAAATCGGCCTTGTACGAAGTAACGGCTACCGATCCAGCGACTTTCGTCGCCGTCTCGCTCCTGTTGACCCTGGTCGCTGCCATCGCGTGCTTGATTCCCACCCGCCGTGCAGTATCGGTGAATCCGACCGTGGCTCTGCGCTACGAATAGCGCACTGCCCTCTAGGCTTTACCCATAGACAGTCTTGTGGAGTTTTGGCGGCAAGGCTTCACAGGCGCCAATGTACATGGCCGTTCAAGGAGGTCCCTGAGAGGCGCCCGGAGGCGAACTGAAGGGCCGACCGGAAAACTAACTCCGGAACTATCCGGCTTCTCATCGGGACCAGAGGCGCGCTGTTGGGTGTGTAGGGAAGGCTTTTCAACGCCTGTTGTTTGGCATTAACGGCCACCTGAACATTACCTCTGGCGGGCGGACGCATCAAGCGGATTCGCGTGGCTTTATTGCGATCCCTGCCACGCGGGATCGCCACTCACTGCGCGGGTATGTTGCGCCACTCGAGCGAGCATCTCCGCTCCGGGTACCATGATCACGAAGGCTTAGTTCACCCGCAACCTAAGAACATGACTCCGCTCGATTCCATCAGAGCCCCCTTGCCAGGTTCCAGCAAGCGGCTATTGCCGTGGCTTGTCGCAGTTGCTTTCTTTATGGAGTCGCTCGACACGACGATCCTGAACACTGCGGTGCCCACCATCGCGGAAGCACTCAAAGTGGCCCCGCTGAGCATGAAGTCGGTGCTGGCCAGCTATACCTTAAGTCTCGCGGTTTTCATTCCGATCAGCGGATGGATGGCGGATCGATTCGGAACGCGCCGGGTGTTCGCGGCCGCGATCGGCCTCTTCACGTTGGGGTCATTTCTCTGTGGTATATCGAGCGACCTCCACGTGCTAGTCGCCTGTCGCGTCCTGCAAGGCTGCGGCGGAGCCATGATGGTGCCAGTGGGCCGCCTCACCCTGGTTCGGACGTTTGCGAAATCCGAACTCATCCGCGCCATGAGTTTCGTCGCCATCCCAGGTTTGATTGGTCCCATGCTCGGACCCATTGCCGGCGGCCTGATCGTCGGCTACTTCCATTGGAGAATCATCTTCTTCGTGAACCTCCCGATTGGCCTCGCCGGACTGTATCTGGTCTACCTGCACCTGCCGGACTACAAGGAAGAGCACACCCCTCCGCTCGATGTCGTCGGACTCATCCTGTTTGGCTCTGGAATCGCGCTGCTGTCGTATGTGATGGAGGTGTTCGGTGAGCATACGCTGAGTCCGCGCGAAATTTTGGGGCTATTGGCGATTTCCATCGTGCTCCTGACCGGTTATGGTCTGCACGCCTCGAAGACTGTGTTTCCATTACTGTCTCTGACTCTATTTCGCATTCGGACGTTCCGGGCGGCAGTGAGCGGCAGCTTCTTCACACGAATCGGCATCGGTGGAATCCCATTTCTGTTTCCGCTCCTGTACCAGGTTGGGCTCGGGTTCACTCCGATTCAATCCGGCCTGCTGATGATGCCGCAGGCGATTGCTGCCATGAGCCTGAAGTTAACCATGCCCCGAATTCTGGCGCGCTTTGGCTTCCGTGGCGTGTTGATCTCCAACACCGTGATTCTCGGTCTATTCATCCTGCTTTTCGCGACCATCGACGTGGGCACTCCGGTCTGGCTCATCGTGGCCCAAGCGTTCGGCTTCGGATTTTTCACCTCGCTGCAATATACGAGTATGAACACGCTCGCATATGCTGACGTCACCGAGGAAGAAACCAGCGGCGCAAGCTCCATCGCGAGCACCATGCAACAGATGTCCATGAGTTTCGGCGTCGCGTCGGCGTCGCTGGCCACTGCGTTCTTCATTCCCGATCGCTTTCATTCCGACGCACCGCAAATGATTCACGGCATCCATCAGGCGTTCCTGGTCCTTGGCGGACTGACCATTTTGTCCACGATTGTCTTTCGGGAATTGAAAAGCGGGGACGGTGACACCGTCAGCCAGCAGAAGATCGTTCGGTCCGCCGGGTAACGATCGGCCAGATTGGTCCTGTTGTGCGGCATTGTCGCCCAAACTTCCCACAACGCGACTTCTCAGGCGGTGGCAGTGAGCCGTGCAGCACTGGCAGCGTTTCCGGCGTCTTTCACCTCCCTCGCCTCGAAATCGATCTCAATGTTCCTTTCGCAAATGGTGTGGCACTGTGGCCGGATGAGCAAAACTCCGGCTAACCAACAGCAAAGCCCGTAGCTCGCACGGGGGCGACTCGGTTGGGTTATGGCTTTAGGTGCGTGTTGAAGAATGAAACGATTTGGCGGCGCGCGTCCTGGGCCGAGGGCTGATGGTAGGCGGCCCCAGTTAGCTTCGCCATCACGACAAACAGCGTCGATACCGCCGCCCGATCGTGGTTGTTGAGGAACGAGTGTCCGGCGTCGGGATACTCCTTCACGTCGTGGTCCACTCCCGCCGCCGAAAGTGCCCGCTCCAGCCGGCCCGCGGCGCCACGCAACGTCCGATCCTTCGCGCCAAAACTTCCGACGATGGGACAGGCCCCGGCCAGGAAGCGGTCGGCGTCTTTCGGAACCGCGCCATAGTTGACACTCGAGGCCAAGAACCCGTGGCCGGGAGCAAGCAGCAAGGCGAAGGCGCCGCCCATGGAGTAGCCGATGACACCGATCCTGCCGTTGCAGCCATCGTGTCCCGCCAGCCAGGTGCGCACAGCCTCGATCTCGTCGAATGTCGTTCCCTGCCGATTCGCCAAATCGCGGAAGATTGTGCGTAAGCAGGTCATCTTCCTCCCCCAAGAAAACAGATCGGGCGCTACGGCCAGGTATCCCTCGCTTGCCAGCCAGTCGGCCTGGTTTCTCAGGTCGCTGCCCATTCCTACAACATCGTGGATGACGACAACTCCCGGCCACAGCCTGGCGCCCGGCGGCGTGGCCAGGTAGGCCGGCAACTCGCCACGAACTGTGGGGATCTTCACCTCCGCCATCAGGCCCCCTGTAAGTTCATCCCCACGCTCATCGTCGCGCTGCATAAGGCCCAGCCCACGAGGCCGTGAGAACGGCAACTTCTACTTTGCCCTGGGTAGCAAGAATGTTGGGTTTACCTCAAATACCCAAAATAGCTCAGGATCAGGCCGATGACGAGGTCGATCACGGCAGCGCCGAAAAAGATTCCCTGATGCTCCATAGTCTTCACTCCAAGCGAAACGATCCGTTGTGGCTGGAAAATGGTGACGACGGCGCGAACAATGCTAACCCAACCAATCAGCGTGATGATAAGGCGCCAGTCCAGCAGCCAGACATTCTGAGTCAGAACCAGCGCCAAACCTCCCACAAGGCCGAGGTAGCCAGCCAGGTACATTAGCACACGGCTCTCGATGAACTCTTTGAGCAACGCGCGGAACGCTTCGGGCTTGGACAATATGGCGATCCCAACCAGAGCAAACATTGGTCCCAAGAGCTTGGCGATGAAGATTGACGTCTCCATGTCCATGTTGATCCAGAATTTCCGAAGATGGATTAAGTGGAACGCCGAGATTGCCCGGAACGTCGTTGAAAGTTAGCGACCCTCGACCCTCATAGACTACGCAACAGCGGCTCCCTTTGCAATGGGTTTCTTGGAAACGGCATTGGCCATCGAAGACAGCAACAGCGGAATCTGGCGATGGCCGATGACTCTGCGGAACTGCCGCTCGGCGACCAGCAGCCCCGAGCCCACCCAACACTCGATCTGATCGCCCTGGCGCCAGCGTTTTACGTTCCGGCAAACGGTCTCGACGATGGAGAAGGCCGACTCGATCACGTTGGTGCAACTGAGTGTCTTCACTGTGCTGGTCTAAGAGACTGCGCCTGGGATTGGTGGGGGCGTCGGGCTGCCGTCCAGAATTCGGAACTTTTCGGACCAGCGGATTTTGCCGGTCATCTGCATTGCCACGAATAGCGTCACGATGGAGCCGATAGTCACCGCTAGACCGGTGAAGCCTTTGAAGAAGAAGGCTACGGAAAACAGCACCAAGTATAGGAATTGCGCCAGGGCGGCTTCGCGAATCGCGAATTGCGTGCCTATGACTACTCGCAGGTAGGTCACTACTAGACCATTTTCTGAGTATTTATAGACCATAGCCGCAGTGGCGAAAATGGGCTGTTGCGTGTTCTGAATTCACCGCAGTAAGGGCCGCGGCCACGGCATGCTCCAGCAATTCCAGTTGGCGGATCTTCCAAGCTCGCAACCTTTGCTTGACCTGGAACCAACACTTTTCGATGGGGTTGAAGTCCGGGGAATACGGCGGC
>Ga0209517_10001874_pt1 | contig 30767 bp, 25 predicted proteins | sample PeaSoiMetSII2010_FD_187695 | JGI IMG/M metagenome (GOLD analysis project Ga0209517, IMG submission 187695) | Peat soil microbial communities from Weissenstadt, Germany - SII-2010 (SPAdes) (version 2) | ecosystem: Environmental > Terrestrial > Soil > Wetlands > Peat | place: Germany...
GTTTGCTCCACGCTTCTTTCCGACCTCGCCTCACGACGACGCCGTTGCGCTTCGCTATCACTTCACCTCCATCAGGTTGTGAAGGGGACTTTCACCCCCAAGCTGTCGAACATGCTCGGCACACTAATGTAGCCCAGGGCGTGAGCCCTGGGTTGGACCGCCCTCACCCCGCCTTCGGCACCCCTCTCCCGCCCGAGCGGGAGAGGGGACGGGGGTGAGGGAGGGCCTCACGAACCCACGGCTTACGCCGTGGGCTACTCGCTTACGCCCGTCGGCTGACGGGCTGACATATTCAACGAACTTCTGGGACACGACACTAGGAAGTTATGGTTGAAGCCAGGGGCGCGGGAGGCGCGAAGGGCCGATGCGTAGTGCGCTTGACATATTCGTTAGTTCCAGTATTATAGAAGTATGTAAGCGCACGACAACACTGAGCAGGTCCTACGCTACGCCGAAATGTTCGCCGCCATGGGGGCCGAACCGCAGCTTCGCATCATGCAGTTCCTGCTGACGGCCCATCCTCAGGGGCTGGTGGTGGGGGACATTCAAGATGAACTGGGAATCCCTGCTTCCACTCTGTCCCATCATCTCGACAAGCTCAAAAACGAGGAATTAGTCAAGGTGCGGCGCGAGGGCACCTTCCTTTGGTACACGGCCAACACAGAGGCCCTCCAGGAACTCCTGAACTTTCTTTATGCAGAATGTTGTACGCGCAGCAAAGCTGTTAAGCCCGGCGACCTGGTCTTGATCGTGCAAGCCTCTAAAGGGAGCCAGGAAGGGAAAAACAAATGAGCACAGAAAACATCAAGGAAGTGGTGAAAGAAAAGTATGGGCAAGCGGCCCTACGCGTGGTCCAGGGGCGAAGTTCCTGTTGCGACACAGCTCCGCCAGTCGAGGGTTGTCCTGACCCGATCACCTCGAACCTTTACGACGGCAGCCAAACCAGTCAAATCCCCCAGGAAGCTCTGTTCGCTTCTTTAGGTTGCGGAAACCCCACCGCATTGGCCGAGCTGAAGCCGGGCGAAACCGTCCTCGATCTGGGATCAGGCGGGGGCATTGACGTGCTCCTGTCTGCAAAACGCGTGGGGCCGACGGGCAAAGCTTACGGCCTGGACATGACGGACGAGATGTTGGCCCTGGCCCGAGAGAATCAACGGAAGGCCGGAATTCCGAATGCGGAGTTCTTGAAGGGAGAAATCGAGAGTATCCCACTGCCTGATAATACCGTCGATGTAATTATCTCGAATTGCGTAATCAACCTCTCCGCCGACAAGGACCGGGTTTTGAAGGAAGCGTTCCGGGTGCTCACGCCGGGTGGACGATTCGCAGTGTCTGACATTGTGGTGCGCGGCGAGGTCCCGGCCGAGATTCGGCGCAACGTGGAGCTGTGGGTGGGCTGCATGGCCGGAGCGCTGGAGGAGGGAGAGTACCTCGCGAAACTCACACAGGCAGGATTTGAGGTGGCCAGCATCGAACCAACGCGAGTTTACCAGGTAGAGGAAGCTCGGGAATTGCTTGCTTGCCATGGGATTGATGTGGACGCCATTGCACCTCAAGTGGAGGGCAAGTTCATAAGCGGTTTCGTGCGGGCGAGAAAGCCGGCTTAGTCGTCCTGACCGCTTTTCACCGTGGGCGACAAGGAGAGCGCCGCAGAGTGAGAGTGCTTATCCTTTGTACGGGCAACTCGGCTCGCAGTCAGATGGCAGAAGGGCTGCTTAGGCACGATGCCGTCGATGCCTGCGAGGTTTCGAGCGCCGGCACGAAACCAACCCATGTGCGCCCGGAGGCAATCGTCGTGATGAGAGAGCTGGGGATCGATATTTCAGGACATCGCTCTAAATCCGTGGACGAGTTCGTAGGGCAGGATTTCGACTATGTGATCACAGTCTGCGACAATGCCAAACAAAGTTGCCCGGTCTTTCCGGCGAAGACGAAACGGGTTCACTGAAGCATCGAAGATCCCGCCGCGGTGCAAGGCTCAGAAGACGAGAGGCTGGCAGCCTTCCGCCGCGCACGAGATGAGTTGAGAGCACGGCTTCAGGCTTTTGCGCAAGGGGAAATCGAGCCAAGGTGAATAAGATGAAACTCTACGTTTGGGTGTTTGCCCTTAGCGCCGTGACCCTGGGCCAATTGCCCAATCCCTGTTCTTCGAGAGACGCTAGCAAAAGAGCGCGGATCGACCACGCGGGGCTTCTTACCGGAGTGCAAGGTTGAGAATTCGACGAGCGTTGTGGGCTTGGCTGCTTTTGGGGGTGACCGCCCCCGGAGTGTCCTCGCCTGGCGCCCAAACCGAAGTGCCATACGCGCCGAGCCCCGTTATTCGAGGCGCGAACTGGGAATTTGAGCATCTCATCCGGTTGGCCAGTAACCCCGGCAAAGGGGGCAGCGATCTCTGGCCCACTACATGGACGGCTGACGGCAATGTCTACACCGGCTGTGGCGACGGGGGGCGGCTTCAGCGGGGAGTGATAGCACTGGCCGCGACAGCCTTGGATTTCAAATGGATGAGCCGGGATGGAATGACCTTGTGGGCTGTGTTTTCGGGTGGAAGACTTGAACGAAATGATGACTTGCTCGATTCTCTGAATCTCGTGAAGCTGACACTGCTCCTTCGAAGAACAGTTAAGAAAATTCTAATTATCCAAAAAGATGATTTAGTTGTATACAAGTTGGTTTACAGCGCCAAGCATTCAACCTGCTCTGATAACTTCGGAAAGATCAACGAATCCCACACCCGAAAGCTCCGCGCCGCTCGCCAGCTTGCAGGACCAGCGATGGCCTCGAACAGTGACTTGATGTCCATGTCCATTCCGGTATGCGGCATAGTCAGGACCTACTTGTATCAATCTGAAACCGGCCTCCTTCAGCAAGGCGTCACACAAACCAGCAATGTCGGCTGCTTTCCGCTCGTCATCCGAGCGGAGAGGAGAGTTTCGGGAGTCGGCGGCTGCTGAGGGAAAGCCCTCGTCCTGAGTTCCGGGCATCGGGATGCCTCCTCGAAGCCGAGTCCTTGTATAACTATATCGTACACCTCATGATGTTATTTTCAACTCGAAATCTGAGTGGCCGATGATAACCGATTAGTACACCGTTAATAAGTATATGACCATCAAGATAGTAAAAGTCCGTCAATAACCAGCCAGTGTTTACTCAACCAAATTCATTTCGTGGCTTCTGGCCGCGAGGCTTGGATGCTCAACGATCTCGAGCCCTGGCAGAGCGACGCTCCGGCTAACTGGGCGATACGCTTCCGGTGATGTCGCCTGTGCGCAATGAAACATCTCGTGGTATCCTCTCTCACGAGTGTTCATGCCATGAATATTCTACTTTTCGGCGCGACCGGTATGGTGGGGCAAGGCGTTTTGCGCGAGTGCCTTTCGGATCCGGAAGTGCGCGGCGTCCTTTCGATAGGACGCAGTCTGACGGGACAACAGCATTCAAAGCTACGCGAACTCGTACACGGAGATTTCCTCGACTTCTCTGCCCTCGAGCAAAACATAGCGGGGTTTGACGCGTGCTTCTTCTGCCTCGGTGTCTCTTCAGCGGGCATGTCGGAGGAGCGCTATCAGCGCGTCACGTACGACATCACGATGGCAGCGGCGCGCACCCTCGCGAAACTCAACCCGAACATGACCTTCATCTATGTATCGGGAATGGGGACTGACAGTTCGGAGCGCGGTCGAGTGATGTGGGCGCGGGTAAAAGGCAAGACCGAGAATGCTCTGATGAAACTGCCGTTTAGGGCACGGTACATGTTCCGGCCAGGATTCATTCAACCGCTGCACCAAATTCGTTCGAAGACCAGGTTGTACAGGGCGTTTTATACAATCACGGGACCGGTCTACCCCGTAATCAGGGCTCTCTTCCCCAGGTACGTGACAACAACGGAACAGCTAGGCCGAGCCATGATCAAGGTCGCCAAGCAGGGTGCCCAGAAATCAGTGCTCGAAAACTGGGACATCAACCGCATCTGAAAATGCCAGCACTGCACAGGAGCACCCAAACTTTGTTTCATCCAGGCAGGAAGGTTTGCGGCCACCTTGACGTTCGTCAGTGAGACTGGCCCTTTCCAGCCATCGTTGCTCACCCATGCTTGTCACTGGAAGGCGGGCGAATCACCGCGGCTATCGAGCCAGTCGCGCAACGCCGTTACGACGCCGGGGTCGAGTTGCGTGCCTGAGCAACGGCCCAATTCAGTCAACGCCTCACTGACCGTGCAAGGGTTCTTGTACCGGGAACCTCGAACCATGCAATGGAAAGCCTCCGCCACAGCTAAGATTCGCGCTCCGAGAGGGATCTCTTCGCCTTGCAAGCGATCAGGGTAGCCATTGCCGTCGTAGCGCTCGTGATGGTGACGCACGATCCGCGCAATCCCTTTCTCTTTCAAGGTCTCTAGAATCTTCGAGCCCCAAGCCGCGTGGCTCTTCACCTTTTCGAATTCCTGTTCCGTTAGAATGGTGGGCTTACGAAGCACTTCCTCCGGCACTTTGATTTTGCCGATATCATGGACAATCGCCGCCAGCTTGATATCTTGAATCTCCTTCTCGGGTAGACCGACCTGGCCGGCAATCTTGGCCGCCCACCACGAGACTTCGTCGCAATGGCCGCGTGTGTAAGGGTCTTTGGCTTCGATCACGAAAGCGAGGGCCTCAATAGTGCCAAATAGCGGCGTTGTTCGCTGCTCAACCTCTCGCTCCAGGGTGCGCAGTCCCGCATCGAGTGCCATATGTTTCTCCCTCTGCCCTTGCCCTTCTGGCAAGGGCAACCCCATCTTCCTGATTTGCTCCTGACGTTCTATCCCACATGATCTGAGACCGGCCTCGCCCCCTTGGGGCCTTTGATCTCAACCCTTATTTTCGGCTGAACGAATGAAAGAAGTGAGGGAAATAAGTGACGGCTTGCCGCGAAGTGTCCGCGGATCGAACTCGGCAGGGTTCTGCTTGATCGGGCGGGAGAAAATGGCTAGCTCGCGACCTCTGTCTGCCGGACAAACTCCGCCCCTATAGTCAGAATCCACGCTAAGAGCGCGTTAATTCGACGCGGAATGGAGCGAAACCGCTACGTGCGCTGCGGCGTGCAGGGAGGGCGTAATTCCATGAGAATCCCGGGCAGTGCTCCCGTGGGATCCGGACACAATTCCACTCCAAAACCGGAGAACAATTCCGTTTTCGAGTTGATTAGTTTCTGCCCGGGAGCGGAGCACCGCCCGGCAATCGCTATTGGATAGCTGACTGCTGTTTTGCAATCAGCACGTCAAATCAAGAAGTGAACACACAGCTATTTGCGAGTGTTGGCCTCAATTTTCTCCAAGATGGCCATGAGCCTATTCGTTTTGCGAATGTAAATCGTTGGGACATAAATCGCGAGCAGAGCGACAATTACAACACTCGTAAACAGCACAGTTGCAGATAACTCCATAGTAGCCTCCGGTGGAACGAGAGTGGAATCTTGCGGGACATATATATACAACGAGTTAAGGGCTTGAGCAACAAGTAAATTAAGGTTCAATTTGAACAGAGCGTTAGGGCTAATACCCCAACAACGGCGCGATCTGGTTCTTGCCAAGCCAGGAACATACCTACCGCCCGATCTTGTGCTAAAACCGGTGTCGATTCTCTCTTGAAAAACGCGGAGGATCAACGGTACTAAAGTAAGGTATCGAGCCAGTGAGATTTCGACGCTTCACAACACACCATATTTCAAGTAGACCTCCCGAAGTTCTCGCGAATGAACTTTTCGATTTCAGTTGCGTTGGCAAACATGTGCGGCTTCCCTCTCGTATAATCGGGTGATCGGGAGAACAATTTGCGATTGGTGATTTGTGATTGGTGATTGAAAAAGAAATCACATTTCACAAACCACAAATTACAAATCGCAAATCGTTCACCCGATCTCCCGATGCTTTTGCTCACCCGATCTCCCGATCTCCCGATCACCAGATTTCTAAGACTCGCTAAAATCGATCATGATGGGCCGCTCGCGGAACCCGCGGGTTCTGACGGCGCAGTAAATCAATCCCGCCGTGAACCAGACTCCCCCCACGATCTTGGCCGGCGTTTTAAGACCCAGCCATATCCAAAGGCAAAAAACGAATCCGATGAGAGGCATCACCACGTCAGCAAACCATCGCCGTTTGCGGCCGGGTTGCTGCGCGATGGCGAATTGCCAGAAGGTGGCGAAGTTGACGCCCATAAACGCCAGGAACGCCCCGAAGTTCAGAATCTCCCCCGCCTGCTCGTAACTGATGAACAGCGTTCCGATGTAAGCCACGATTCCGATTAACCAGATGTTTCTTGTAGGCGTATTGCTTTTGGGATCAAGGTAGGCGAAGAGCTTGCGAGGAACCACGTTGTCGCGTCCCATGCCGAAGAGCAGGCGCGCGGCGCCCACCTGGCCAGTCAACCCCGCGCCGATCGTGGCGAGGATCAGCACTACACCTAACGCCTGAAAGAGCAGCGGCCCACCCACCCGGCGCGTCACATCCATGAAGGCAGTCTCGGTGTTATGGAAAGTGGTGTAGTCCGGCCAAACACGTTGTCCCAGATAGATCTCCAAACCCCCGACGATTCCGGTGAACAAGCAGACTGAGACCGTGGCCAGCATAACGTTGCGCTTGGGATTCTCGACGTCCTCCGCCAGTGTGGTGACACCGTCGAAGCCGATATAGGTGAGCGCGGCATAAGAAGTGGCAGTCCAGATCACCCGGATGTCAAAAGTCTTGGGATCGTAAAAGGGCTGGGTAGAAAAAACCCCACCCCACCCCTGAAGGTGGAAAAGGTAACGGACCGCCAGGATCATGAAGATTCCAATGACCACACACATGATGGTGAGAAGGATGACGTTGGCGCGTGCCGTGGCGCGGATGCCTCGCAGGTTCAGCCAGGTCATGATCCCCACGAACATCGCAGCCAGAAGAGCGTAGGGTATAAATGGGAAAAACCGCTGGATCGTGAGAGCACCATAGATACCGTTCAGGAGCGGCTGGATGAGGTAGTCAAGAAACATCGCCCAACCAGTGAGGAAGCCGAGGTGCGGATTGAGTCCGCGCCCGACGTAAGTGTAGGCGGAACCGGCGGTGGGGTAGAGTGTCGCCATCCTCCCATAGCTGACAGCCGTGAGCATCATGGCGATCATCGCAATCAGAATCGTGGTGACGAAGTGGCCGTGGGAAAGGACCTGCGCAACTCCAAACATGGGCACCGGCGCGATGGGCATGATCAGCACGATGCCGTAGAAGATCAGATCCCACAACGTCAGGACACGACGCAGGCGCGGGACCGGGGCGCCGGATTTTGATTCGCTCGAAGTTGAAATGTCGCTCAAGTGGCACTCCCAAAAGATCCCGGGTTGGCGCAGAACAAAGCTCTGCGCTTTGGTAACATTCCAATCACCTAAAGCCGCAGAGCTTCGCTCTGCGCCTGCCGATTCCGACCGTTACCCGTCAGTCACCTGGGCACGCGGGATGCTAAAGCTCGTGACGGTATTTTGACAACAGTTCCGCCCCCGATTCCGTAACCCGGAGGACGTATTCCAGACGCATACCCCACCGGCCGTCGAAATACATGCCGGGTTCAAGCGCAATAATCATATTGGGCTCAAGGGCAACGGTATTGTAAGGAACAATCCGTGGTTCTTCGTGCCAGCTTATCCCTAAGCCGTGACCCGTGTGGTGCGGATAGCTTCCCCCCAGCTTCGCCACGCCGCTTCGTACTTGCCGGTCGAGATCGCAGGCCCTGAGCCCAGGGCGTACAGCCGCGATCGCATCCGAGAGCACACCCGCCAGGCCGTCGAACGCTGCTTTGTATTCCTTCTTCGGCTCGCCGGCGCAGCAGGTGTTACAACTATCGCCCCAGTAGCCGCGATGTCGAGGGACCAGGTCAACGATCAGCAATTCTCCAGACTCGAGCTTCCGGGCGGTGGGCGGGCCGCCGGTAAGGGCAGTGCGTGTGCCCGAAACCACATCCGCAATGATCGGAACCCGGCCTCCTTCCCTGAGTTCCATGGCTTGGCGCAGTGCGGTGAAGATCTCAATCTCGGTGCGGCCCGCTGTTGCCTGCTGCTTGGCTATCCCCTGCCCCAGGTCGCACAAGGCCAGCGCCGCAAGCATGGTCTCGATTTCCTCCGCGTCTTTCACCATGCGGAAAGTCGACAGGACATCCTTGAACGAGCAGAACTCGAGTTGGGGGCAACTAGAATGTAAGTCGTCGAGCAGCGCAGCGGGGATTTCTTCCGGCTCGATGGCGACTTTACTTCGCGGAAGCGCCCGCAACTTCGCCGCAAGTTTCGCACCGAGGTCCTGGACCGCGAACATGGGCTTTTCGATGATGTAGCTCGAGAAGCTCTCTCGCGATACGCCTGCCGCCACGCCCTCGCCAGGCTCCATGTCGGCAAGGTACAAAGTCGGTTGCTCGCCGCGAATCCAGAGGAATACTCCTAAGAGCGGAGTCATGGGCGAGGGTTCGAGTTCCACGGTGGCCTGATATCCCGTGAAGTAGCGAAGGCTGATGTAGGAACTGAACAAGACATGCTCGATGCCATGTTCTTGAAGGGTCTTGGTCAGTCTCTCGAGTCTATCCGTTACCATGAGAAGCCTTTCTGCGCGGTGTAGCCTCGACTTTTAGAGCTTGCCCTGAGCGGAGCGAAGGGTCATCAACGCTGCGTCGGAGAATGCCGACCTGAAGGTTGGTGCTACAACGGCGCCAGACCGGCGCAACGCCGGCCCGACGACTGTCATCGCAAACGCCCCAAGGCTCCTTTCCAGCTTTCCGGAGCGCGATAGACAGTGGCGCTAATCTCCACTTTGAATTCCTCTCCAGCCTCCAGCGACCGGCTGGTCTTTCGTTCGTAAGCCTGTGCAAGATTCACCGGAACGCTTGTCCAGGGCTCAAGGATGACGTGATGGTGGCCGCGCCATCCGCCGTAGTTGAGCCACATCCACAAGCACGGGCACTGCTGAAGCGGAAAGCGCAGGAGAAACCCTTCTCCGGAAGAAGAATCCTCGACTGCGTAGACTCCCTCCTCGAGTTCAACTGCGTAATGACCAAAACAAAGGTCAGCCTCGATGCTGCGGACCTTATTCATTTCCGCCCTGCCCGCCTCCGCCTCCAACACCGGCCAATCGTAACGCTGCCCTGGCTTACCCCACCCGGGCTGGTTGCACTGAGCAATTATGCCGTGCCTGGCGGGAACGCGCAGAACGGTGTGCTCGTTGATCGCAAGGGCGGGATGAGTTCCCCAGATAAAGTCAACCCGCATCGGGCCGAGATCCGTAATGCTATACTGGATCCGCACAACAGGAGAGAGTCCTTCGAGCGTCACCGTCTTCACTGCTTTCACGGGGCTGATAGGGCCAAAAGCTGAAAGTTGCGCCTCTATATCTTTCCCACGGCGGCTGACTGAACCGACAGTCCAGCGCACGGAACGCAACTCGCCAAGGTTCGGATATCGTTGCTCTCGGAGAATACATTCATCGCCGGTCGGAAAGGCATCGTCCCACCCACCGCACCAATAGTTGTCGAAATCCCCTTCCACGGGATAGGGCTGAGGAGGAATCCTCGGGTTGTGCCACAGAAAGTTCTTCTTCGATGGTTTCCAAACTATGTCGAAGATCTTCGCTCCGAGGTCCGGAAGCAGACGGACTTTGAGCCAGCGATTCTCGAGATCGAGAGTCGTCAACAATCCCAGTCCGTTTTTGCGAAGTGAATGCGATGCCATGATAATTCAGCTATCAGCTTCACTCCCCGAAGGGGAGCACATTGAGTAGCCGTGGGTGAAACCCACGGGGGCGACGATCTTTAGTCACCTCCGGCCCTGAAGGGGCCGAACGCTTTGGACAACCCCGTTCGGGGTTGAGGCCGGTCAGGGAAGCCGACCACGGGCTTGCGCCCATGGCTACCCACGGTTCACCGCTTCGCGGTCGCTGTCAGCTTCGAGCGGTCAGCTATCGCCCCGGGGCAATGCCCGCAGTTTCAAAGAGCGGCCACAAGGGCCGCCCCTACACAGCGTACGCCTCGAGCGTCTGCGACGGCTTGCCGCTCCGGCAGACGCAAGATAATCCCCCCCACACACCGGTGTTTTTCATAGGAAGCCCACTTCTCGGTTAACCCCAGATATAATATCCGTGCTGGGGACTTGAGTGTCAAGACTCTCGGGCGCAATTCAGTGTTTTTGGTTCAAAAGGTTGAACGCAATCGAATGGCGGAGGACGGCCATGCCTGGCGGCCCGAACCGCTTCAAAATCGATCTGCCGCAGACCGGTTCCGCGCCCACGAACTGGGATCTCTACGAGACCACTCGCGAACTCGATTGCCAGCAAGTCATGACCGTTCCTGTGCACGATGGCCGCGCCGAAATCGACTTGCCCGCAGAAGCAGTGTTCACGCTCGTGGGGAAGTTGCAGGCGCAACCCTGTTGGAGTGCGGCAGCGAAGCTGCCGCCGTCGTCGCCGCAATTCCAAGGCGGCAGCATTGCGAGCACCGCAAGCAGAGCGCTGCGCCAACGGGCAGTTCGTTTCATTCTGCGACCATCCTCCATTCGGGTTTTGCGCGCTCTGCTGCTTACCGTCACATCTCTATGCCCTCTGCCGGGGCCTGCCTGCGCATTGAAACGCCACTTTGTTCGCTTCGTTTCGCGCTTTTCGTGCGCAAGAATGCGTTCGTTTTGCGCAATTTGTTTGGGCGACTTCGTTTGTTTTCAGTGACTTCTTAGCTTCGTTCCCACGATTTTGTGTGTTTTCGGCAGATGAAGGACCCTCGGGCTGCAAGCTCTGCTGTGAGGCTTCGACAGCCCCGGCAGGGGCACCAGAAGGTAGCCCACGGCGTGAGCCGTGGGTTGGCGAGCCCACCCTCTCACCCGACCCCTCTCCCGCCCCGGCGGGAGAGGGGTGCCGAAGGCGGGGTGAGGGCCTCTCAACCCAGGGCTCACGCCCTGGGCTACTCTCTTCCGCCCCTGGCGGGGCTGTCAAATCGCCTTTACCGCCGGCGATGGTTGCCGATTCGGGTAGGGGCGGTTCGCGAACCGCCCCTCCGTCGGTGGCGGGGGTGGTGGGCGCCTGGGGTGGCGCAGGTGTGCCGCCTTGGGGCATGTCTCGGTCACGCTCTTGCCCGGAACGGGGCGGAGGATTGCTCGCCCCCGCCAGCCTTGACAGCAGGTCTGTGGCGCTGCCCATTTTTCTCCGGCGCTCTTGCACATCATCCAGCAGCCGGATCTTCCGCTCCAGTTGCCGGTGCAGCGCATTCTGCTGCCGGGTGATCGCCGCCCACTGCGCGTGCGACGGCGCCGTCGCCGCCATCCGCGCCGCCCGCGTGTTTTCCACGTGCTCGTGCAGAAACAACTCGTATTCCTCCAGCACGTCCGTCGTCTCTTCCGCCAGCGTGGCGTCGAACACCGTCTTGGCGCTCGCGAAGTCCTGGCCCTCCGCTCGCAGCTTGCGCAGTTTCACAAACTGGTTCAACAGTCCCACGCCCCGCATCGTCGGCTTCTCCCCGTACAGCGCCAGCAGCAGGCGGTGCATGTCACCCGAGAATTCGTTGCGCGCCGTCAGATCCTCCAGCATGCCCAGCATGGAGAGCACCTTCTCGAACTTACCCGGCGCGTCGAGCGTCACCCGCAGTCCCTTTTCCAATACCTCGCTTTGCGACACCGTGGTCACGTCACGCCCCACCTGGATGTACTGCCTGCGGCGCTCGAGATCGTGTTTGCGCACGTTGCACACCTGCACGGCCGACTCCGCGCGCTCCAGACGCGCCTTCTTCCAGACGAGCACTGCGATGTCTTCGACCAGCACCTGCTCGAGGGTGTCGGCGGGCCGCCGCGCTTCGAGCAGGCCCGCGAAGAGGCGCTGGAACTCGCGCGGGTCTTCGCCCAGTTCCATGGCCGCGTCCCAATAGAAGAAGTGAACGTCTGAGTAAAGTCCGTGCTTGAGCGCGTTGCGGCTCGAGTGCCGCTTGCCGCGACCGGTGCGCGGTCCGGTGGATTTGCGGGAATTCTTCCGGCGCGCATCGACCTGCGCCCCGCTGAGGTTTTTGCTTTGAGTTGCCATAAATATTCTCCTTCTTGATACTTCGCTTCTCGACTCTCATGCAGGGGCGGTTCGCGAACCGCCTCTACAGGGAACTGCCTAAATCTTCTAGCCTATCAGGCCGCGGTGGAAAAATGGGAAAAGGTGGAAAAGGCGTGAATGAATATTCTTAGTCACACACAAGCAAGGATTTGGCGGTTTGAGAGGCTTTCACATTGTGAAAAACCGGCAAAACATGTGGCTTTTTGACACATTTATGCAACAACCTGCATATAAGTGAGTAGGAGCGCTTCGCGAAGCGCCCCCTGCGCTAACCAGCGCGAATCCGGCGCGCATCGGGCAGCCGGCGGTGAAGTTTTTATGGTAGTGGCTAGTGGTCAAGTGGCTAGTGGCTGAACTTGGCGTTGTGAGAGAATCGAAACAGCTCACGCCAAGGCGCCACGGCGCAAAGAAGCGCAAAGGGGAGCTCCTGGCTTTTCTTTGCGAGCTTTGCGCACTTTGCGTCTTTGCGTGAAACCGGTTTGTCGGTGTGGCGACATCGCGGAGTTATGTAATAAGGAAGATACGATCGGAGAATACCACCGAAGAACGGGCTGCCAAGTATCGCGCTATTATTTCCCGCACTTCTATTTCCCTCTTTCCACAATGGAACCTCGGGTGTACATTATCCCCTCTTGCGGGAAGCGCCCTGGAGTGCGGCAGCGAAGCCGCCACCATTCTTGCCCGAATTCCAAGGCGGCAGCTTTGCTGCCGCAATCCAAGGCGCCTTCAGCACACGGATTTTCAGAGCAGTCGCTCATGCCCGTCTGCTCACGGGCACCCAGAAACGAAATGTCTTTCCGAGCGAAGCGAGGAATCTTGTTCTGCGTCGGGCAGATCGAAACCAAAAAACCAGTGCGAGATTCCTCGCTTCGCTCGGAATGACAGCGCATTTCAAAGCAGGGGGAAAACCTATGAAGGCTTCGCTTGCAGTGAAACATGCCCTGATGTTTCTTTGCGCGTTGGCGGTGCTTGGTTCTATAACAGTCACATTCGCGCAGGAAGGCTACTTCCGCGCCGAGAACCGTGATGGCGTTTGGTGGATCATCGATCCGCGGGGCACGCCCACGCTTACCGTAGGCGTTGACAACATCTCGTACGAATCCGACCAGATCCGAGGCACCGGCGCCTGCCCTTATTGCGAGACGCTCGAAAAGATTTATCCTGACCGCAATGCGTGGGGGCTGGAGGCGCTGGCCCGAATTCGCCAGTGGGGTTTTAACACGATTGGCGCCTGGTCGGACCCCGTTCTGTGGACACACGGCGTTCCCTACACCGTCATCCTGGACATTGCCCAGCGGGCCGGAGCGAATTGGCAGCAACGGATACCAGCGGATTACTTCGACGCGCGGTTCGAAAAAGCCGCAGCCGACATTGCGGGAAAGGTCTGCCAGCCGCGCCGCTTCGATCACATGCTCCTGGGATATTTCAGCGACAACGAACTGCGCTGGGGACCTGACTGGGGCGGCAAAGAGACGATGCTCGAGATGTACTTGAAATTGCCTGCGGGCGCAACCGGGCGACGCAAAGCAGGCGATTTTCTGCGCGAACGATACGCGAACGATATCGGAAAACTGAACCAGGCCTGGGGGGTGAGCGCGACGAGTTTTGACGACCTGCCCGAACCCGGCTCTACCGCCGCGTACAAATCCGACGTGGCGGACTTTCTCGAAATCGTCGCCAACCGGTATTTCGAAGTCTCGGAGCAAGCCGTTCACGCCGCTGATCCGAATCACCTCTATCTGGGGGCGCGGTTTGCCGGCATGCCGCCGGAAACCGCTTTGCACGGCGCTCACCACGCCGATGTGGTCTCAATCAATGTGTACAGCTTTGACCCACGCGCGACAGTGCAGGCTGTCTTCAAGGCGACGGGGCGGCCGGTGATGATTGGTGAGTTTGCGTTTCGCGCGCAAAACTCCGGCCTTCCCAACACGCAGGGTGCGGGGCCCAGGGTCCCCGATCAGGCTGCGCGCGCCAAAGCCTACGCCGACTATGTTACGCAACTCGAGAGCCTGCCCGAGGCGGTCGGCTACCACTGGTTCGAGTGGGTCGACGAACCCAAGGAAGGCCGGTTCGATGGTGAGAACTCGAACTACGGCCTGGTCGACATTCAAGACAGGCCCTATCAGGAATTTATCGAGACCGTGAAGAAAGTGAACGCCGGCGCTGCCGAAATGCACCGGCACGCAGGGAAGGATTGAAGGCGCGCTGGCGCGCAGTACTCGGGGCAGAGCCCACGGGTGTCAACCCCAGGTGTCAGGACGGCGAAAGCCGCGGAGCGGCGGCAGAAAATAGCCCACGGCGTGAGCCGTGGGAGGGGATGCCGCGTTACTATTCACAGCCCCAGAGGGGCGACAGACGTCGCGAGGGAGCCCCTGCCACCCCTCCGGGGCTGAGATAACAGTGAGTTCCCTCTCCATCCCACGACTCAGAACTTGTGAAAAAATCAGTTGGCTGTCATCCTGAGCGAAGCGAAGGATCCCGGCAGTTTCTTATGGTTCAGCGATTTACAAACAACTGCAGAGATCCTTCGCTGCGCTCAGGATGACACGTTCCGGATTTCTTCACACCTTCTCACGCCGTGGGCTACGCTCTGTCGGCCCTCCGGGCCTGTACCGGGCGGCCACAAGAGCCGCCCCTATGACTTACCGCTATTCCGAGCGCAGGACCGTGAGCGGGTCGGTCTGCACTGCGCGGATCACGGGCGGCAAAGCGGCCACGAGCGCCGCAGCGAAAATCGCCAATGCGGGCAGGGCAAGCATGGCGGGGTCCGTCGCCTTCACTTGATAGAGCAGCGACTCGACGTAGCGCGCGGCGGCCAAACCTAACGCAAGGCCTGCGAAAGCTCCCACCAAGACCGTAAAGGAAATCTCGGTAGTAACCTGGCGAGCAATATGCGCGGCGGGCGCGCCCAGCGCCATGCGGATTCCGATTTCGTGCCTGCGCTGGAGCACGGAGTAGTCGAGCACGCCATACAGGCCGACGCCCGCGAGCAACAGGGCAACCAGGCCAAAGAACAGCGCGAGGCGCGCCAGCAAGCGCTCGCGGAGGGTGTGCGATTCGTCGATCTCCGTTTGGGTGCGGACATTGCTGACGCGGAATCCGGGCCGAGCGCGCGCGACTTCACGGCGCAAGATCGACGCCATCGCCATCGGGTTGGGGCTTGAGGTGCGTACCATGAGTATTGCGGAGTCTCGGCCCCGGAGCACCGTCGCCCCCTTCGCCTCGCGAAACGGGAGATAGGTCTGAGGCAGGATGGGCTCGCGCATATCGCGATAGCGCACGTCACCCACCAGGCCCACGACCGTGAGGTGAAGTCGCCGACCCTGGTCGAAGGCCACATCGAACGTTTTGCCCACGGGATTCTCCCCGTTGAAATACACCTTGGCAAAGGTCTTGTTGACCAGCGCAGAACCCGGGTACGTGTCGTAGGGGCCAAAGTCGCGCCCGGCGAGGAGCGGAATTCTCAAGGTCTCGAGCCAGCCCGGCGAGACCGTCAACATGTAGGCCAACACGCCGTTCACCGGCGCGCCGTTGACGGAAATGAAGTTGTTCCAGCTCCACCCGCCAAGCAACGCTGCGCTGGCCACAGCCACTTTTTGTACGCCCGGCACCGCGCGAAGATGCTCCGCCACTTGCTCCCAGTTGTCGGGCAACTGCGGGCTCTCGGTAACAGTCTCGAGGGTGAGGACACGATCCGCTGAAAACCCGGTGGGCTGATGAGACAGCCGCTCGAAGGTGGCCACAAAGAGCCCGGCGACGAACAGCACCAGAAAACAGAAGGCGGTTTGCAGGCCGACGAGAGCGTGCATCAAGCGCCGCCTGGCGTGCGGGTCTTCTCCGCCTTTGAGCGCGCTCACCGGCTGGATGGCCGAGGCGCGCAGGGCGGGCACGAGTCCGAAGAGAAGCGTTACTCCCACCGTCAGGATCAAACCGAATCCCAGCACACGCCAGTCGGCGGGAAGCAGCAGCCGCACGGGATTGTCCCGCGGATTGAGCATGCTGACGATCAGCGGCGCGGCCCACCAGGCGAGCACGCCGCCAAGCCCAGCGGCGACCAATGCAAGCCAGGCGCTTTCCACCAGCACAAGTTGCACCAGACGGCGGCGCCCCGCGCCAATCGAGACGCGCAGCGCCATCTCGCGCGCCCGCGCCGCTGCCTGCGCCGTCATCAAGTTGGCGACGTTCGCACAGGCGATGAGCAGGACCAGCACCACCAGCACCGCCAGAGCCGTAAGGGGACGGCGATAATCGCTTTGCAGATCGGAAATGCCCCCGGCGGCAGGCTCCATCAATAGCTTCTGGTTAAGCATGGCCTCGAGCTCAAATTTGGGCATGTTGGTGAACGCTTTCGCCCTGTCCGTTTCGAAGGCCCGGGAGACGGCGCCTAGCTTCGCGGCAAGAGGTTCGAGAGCGACGCCGGGCTTCATCCGCGCCAGCGTTCGCATCCACGTCCAGTCGCGACGAACGGCGCCGGGATGCATCATGGTGGGAATGAAAATGTCGGTCAGCGTTCCGGGCTCGGTGCCGGTGAAACCCTCCGGGCCGACACCGACGATCTGGTAAAGGTTCTTGTCCATGCGAAACGTGCGCCCGAGCACGCTCGGGTCCTTGCCGAAGCGGCGCGCCCAGTAATCGTAAGAAAGAACGGCGTAGGGATGCCCGCCAGGCTTCACGTCGTCGCTCTCGGTGAACAGGCGTCCCAGCGCGGGCCGAAGTCCGAACGAGCCGAACATCCATCCTGAAACAAACTGCCGGTAGGCTTTCTCGAACTCCTGGTCCGAGCCGTAGGTTAGGTCGGTGCGGTCGGAATAGGAGACGGCGATCAGCTCGGCTTGAGCCTTCACCGCCGCCCGCATCAACTGGAAGTCAGGATACGCCCAACCATCGAATACTTCGGGCTTGCCTTCGGGGCCGATGGCCTGGCGCGCCAGCGCATAAAGCTGCTCCGGCTCGGCTACGGGCAGGGGCCGCAGCAACAGGGCGTCGATCAGCCGGAACGCGCCGGTGCAGGCGCCGATTCCGAGCGCCAGCGAGAGAATGGCCGCCGCGGAGGTGACCCTGTTCTTGCGAAGTTGCCGCCAGCCGAAGATGGCGTCGGCGCGCAGCGAGTCAAGCCACGGGATGAGCCTCGCGTCGCGGCTCTCTTCACGCAGGCGCAGCGCCGCACCAAACGCTCTTCGCACATCCTCGGCATCGCGACCCTGCTCGGCCGCCTCTTCGAGGTGTGACTGGAATTCTTCCTCGATCTCGCGGCTCAATCGGTCGCCGCGAAATACGTTCACCACGCGTGACCATAACGACATCTCACACCGCCTTAGGGTTCCTATTTGACGTAGCGCCGACCTTCAGAGCCTGCCCTGAGCAAAGCGAAGAGTCGGCAGATGCTGGCGCCATCACGCTGCGGAAAAACCCCTTTTGAATGTCATCCTGAGGAGTCGCAGGCGGTCCTGAGTGAAACGAAGGAAGGATCTCTGCAGTTCGTCGAAACTCCAACTGCCGGGATTCTTCGCTTCGCTCAGAATGACATGGTGCAAGGTGTTTCTCCGAAGCCTTCAAAGAGGCCAGCGCTACGTGTCCACGTACGAATCTGTCGTCCTTAAGACGCGATTTACAGCCGCTGTCACTACCAGCCACCGCGACTCTTCCGTGGCCAGTTGCTTCTTACCCTGCGCCGTCAGTTCATACAGGCGCGACCTGCGCCCGCTCGCTTTCGTGATCCATTCGGCGCGAATCCAGCCGGCCTCCTCCATCCGGTGCAGCGCCGGATAGAGCGAGCCTTCCTCGACTCGAAGCACTTCCCCCGACCTTGCCTGGATGGCGGTCATGATGGCGTAGCCGTGCAAACGAGGCTGCCGCGAAAGGATTTTGAGCACCAGCAGATCGAGGGAGCCTTGCAGCGAATCGGGCCTGGACATGTTCAAACCTCACACTACTTAGACGTCTGAGTACTCGAAATGTTAGCAGGAAGATCGGCTGAATTCTATCGAAAAACTACGTCATTCCCGCGAAAGCGGGAATCCATTGTGTTCGGGAGCCGCAATGGACCCCCGCTGCCGCGGGGGCGACGACGCGAAGGGTTGTCAACTGTTCGGGTGGCTTTAAGGGGTTCGCAACAGCTAGCCGGCCAGCGGAGAATCGGTGGAACCAGCTGCTTCGGTAGAGTTCTGACGGATTACGCCAGTCTGGTCAGTGTAGTAGTAGTTGTACCCTGTCGTCCCTGGTGTGATAGGGCCGGCGGTAATTGAGTAGGAGTAAATTCTGCCCGATGTATCAGCCACACCCGCCGAATAGGTAAAGGTGTAGCCGCTCTTGGAGCTTTCTGTCGCGCCCGCCGAGCCTCCCGAGAGGATGCTGTCAATCAGTTCCGCGCCCGATGGGACCGCCACGGTCCCGGTGCTCGGCGGACCCAGGTAGCCTAAGGTCGGACTGTAGCCGCCATAAGTTGAACTGTAGGTTGCCTCCGCCGTAAGCATGACATGAAGTGATCCCACGGCTGAGGCCTGATTGGCTGCGGCCCTCGACCGCATCAAGTTCGGGATGGCAATGGCCGCAATGACCAGAATGACTGCAACAACAATCAGCAACTCGATGAGTGAAAAAGCTCGTGGATTGTTATTCATATGTCTACCTGGTTACATACACTACCCATGTAACGCTTCAATGGCCTAGAGCACTTTCCGTGCCAGCCAGAACGTTTGAAAACAAATTAACGGGAGGTAACCGACGTGTTTCCAATAAGTTAGAGTAGGGCCAGGACTTAGGTACACAATTCCTGGTCCAAAAGTACCGGACTCGCCATTTTCCGTCGTAAGGGTGTGACAGAATGTGTCAGCACCGCTGCTGTGATATGCTCTGCTTGATTGGCTGGTAAGCCGCTGTTCTCGTCGCGCGACTTGTTGGTCTCTAACAGCGACTGCCGGCTCGCTACGTTGACCTGAGAACCGGACTCATACGCGAGGTGACACCGAAGTGAACAAGGTACAAGTTAGTTTTGCGGATTACTTTGCCCAGACGATCCAGCGAATGCGGGAGGACGGATTGTTGCTGGTGACCACGGGTGCGGACGGAAAACCGAATGTCATGACGATCGGGTGGGGAACCATCGGCTGCATATGGTCGCGCCCTGTCTTCATCGTGCTGGTCAGGCCCTCGCGCCACACCTATAGCCGGCTCGAGCAGGTGAACGATTTCACCGTGAACGTGCCCCCACGAGAAATATCTGAGGCAGTGGAACTTTGCGGAACGACTTCCGGGCGTAACCACGACAAGTTTGAAGAAGCGCATTTGACCCCGATCCCCAGCCGCGAAGTGCGCTCACCCATTATCAAGGAGTGCGTGGTTCACTACGAATGCCGGACCCTCGATCGCAATGATCTCGAGCCCCAGGCGCTGACCCAGGCGGTGCGCGAGGAGTTCTACTCCAATGATGATTTCCACCGCGTCTACTTCGGAGAGATCGTGGCTGCCTATGCCGACGAAGATGCCAGCGCGCGCCTGAGTGTGCCAAGCAGGGAATAGGGATTAGGGATTATGGAACAGAGGGTCGGCGGCTGGCGCAGAGCGGAGCTCTGCGGTTTTCATTGATTGGAATGTTGCCAAAGCGCAGAGCTTCGCTCTGCGCCAACCTTGTTAAAATGAAGAACTGCTGGACGCACTACGCTGGGAGCTGGGGGCGGCCACAAGGGCCGCCTCGACACTTTCGTGGCGAGGATAAACTCTATGCGCATCATTCTTCGCAGTTTGCTTCCCATTGCAGTGGTTATTGCGATCGCGGGTTCGCTCGAGGCCCAACTGCCCCAGTCGACGATGAATCGCATCGACGACATCGCGACCAAGGCATTGGCGGACACAGGTGCGCCCAGCGCCTCCCTCGCAATTGTGAAGGACGGTCGGGTCGCTTACGTTAAGGCCTACGGCAAGGCGCGCCTCGAGCCGCCCACTTCCGCCGAACCCGAAATGCGTTACAGCATCGGCTCCGTCAGCAAGCAATTCCTGGCTGGGGCGATATTGCTGCTGGTTCAGGACGGCAGACTCTCGCTCGATGACCACGTGGGACGCTTCTTCCCCGTTTTGACGCGCTCGAATGAGATCACCATTCGCCAGCTCCTGTCCCACACTTCCGGGTATGAAGATTACTACCCGCTGGATTACGTGGCTCCCTTCATGCAGCAACCCGTCACACCGCAGGGCATCCTTGAACGCTTTGCCGAGAAGCCGCTGAACTTCGACGCGGGGACCCAGTGGCAGTACAGCAACACCAACTACGCCGTGGCAGGTCAGATTCTCGAGAAAGTCAGCGGCATGAAGTTGATGGACTTTCTCGAGAGCCGCATCTTCGGCCCGCTTGGTATGCAAAGCCCCGTCGACTTGGACACACATCCCCTGACCAGTTCCGATGCAGCCGGCTACACGCGCTTCGGCTTGGGACCTCTTCACCCGGCCATGACAGAAGCGCCGGGTTGGCTGTACGCGGCGGGCGAACTCGCCATGACCGCGCATGACCTGGCGGTGTGGGATCAGTCCCTGATCGAGCGAAAGCTACTCCGCCCGGCCACATTCGACGAAATGATCAAGCCGGTGCCACTTAAGAATGGCGCACCAGGAGACTACGCGCTGGGAGTGGGTATCGCGAATGCCTCGGGACATCCAATACTGGCGCACGGTGGGGCAGTATCCGGCTTCGTCAGCGAAAACGCCGTGTGGCTTGACCAAGGCATTGCTGTTGCCGCTCTGACGAACCTCGACGGGTCAAGTGCTGCCGGAACGATCGTGAACCAGATCGGAACATTGCTGGCGGGGGAGAAAGCAGACCCGCAAGCCGCTGCCTCGCTCGAACTGGCACGCCAGATCTTCCTCGACCTCCAGCAAGGAAAGATCGACCGCTCTCTGCTGACCTCCGACGCCGATTCCTACTTCACTGCGCAGGTGCTTGCCGACGCTGCCTCGAGCCTGGGCCCCCTGGGAACGCCTTCCAGCTTCGAACCAACCGGGTTCCAGTTGCGGGGCGGGATGTCGTATAGACACTTCCGTATTGCGTTTGCGTCGGGAAAGTCGTTGCATCTCTCAACGTTCACTACGCCGGACGGGAAACTGGCGCAATACTTAATCCAATAGAATTCGTCAGATTAACCACCGTGGCACTGAGACACGGAGCAAGTCCTCTCAGTGCCTCCGTGTCTCTGTGGTGAAAGCCGTTATCGCGTGAGTGCAGCCAATTCGTTGGCGCGGCGGATCAGGTCGGCGCGCTCCATCTTCTTGTATTTTTCAGGCAGGAGGCTTTTGCTGGTGCATTCCAGAACGGCCACCAGATTCTGCAACTCGATTTCGGTGGGGTAGGACGGAGGGACAAAGTCCTCGAGCGCCGCTTTCAGGTCATCCACCTCTACCGCGAGATCATTCTCCAGCGCCCTCTTCATGCGGGCCCGGATGAGCACCGCTTCGATATCGGCCCCGGACAAGGATCCGGCGTGCTCGAGAAAGAACTTCTCGATCTCCTGGGAACCAATATTGATGCCGGTCTTCTTTTGCATGGCGCGCAGGAGGGCCACGCGTTCCTCATCGGTGTCAGGATAAAAGAGCGCAATGTGTTCCTCGGCTCGCCCTTGTCGTTTCAGATCGACGGGCAGCAAATCGGGGCGGCAGGTGAGCAGGAACCAGATGACTTTGCCGCGCAGTTCGGTGTTGCCCATGAACTGGGCGATCTGCGCGAAAACACGGCTCGATACGCCGCTGTCGCCGGAACTCGAGCGATCGCCCAACTGCGCGTCCGCCTCGTCCACGATCACGGCAATCGGGCTCATGGCCTGGAGCAGATTCAGCACCCGCTCCAGGTTTCCTTCGGTGACACCCTGCCACATGCTGCGAAAGTTCTTCAGGATGACCGCGGGAATTCCCACCTCGCCCGCGAAGCAAGTGGTCAGAAAGGTCTTCCCGGTGCCCACGGGCCCACAGATGACATAGCCCATGGGGAGGACGTCGGTTCTTCCGGCACGAATCGCGGCCGCTGCATTTTGCAGCTTCTTCTTCGCCTGGTCGTTGCCTGCCACGAGCGAAAGGTCGAAGCGGCTCTGAACGAACTCCAGCAAACCTCCCGATTCCGCTTCGATCAATTCCTTCTTCCGCTTGGTGAGGAATTTGAGTGTCAAGGGTTGATTGTTCCGCACGGCGTGCGAGATCAGGGTCTCTAGCTGTACGCGCTTCAGGCCCGCCGTCAACTTGGCCAGCGTAGCTTCATTCACATCCGAACCGGAAGGCAATGGCGTTCCGGCCAACTGCGACCGGATGAACTCGAGCCGATCAGCTTCGTCAGGCAACGGAATGGCTATAGAAGCTACCGACGGGTTCTGGACAATTCCCTGGTTCAAGTCCGCCTGATTTTCGGCGATCAGGCAAAGCGTGACATCCGCCTTCAGGAACGCGGGATTCAGCGCCCAGCGCTTCAGAATGACCAGAGAATTACGGTCCTCCGCCGGCATCCCCGAGATGTCGCCCGCGGGGGCGATGGTCTCTGCATAATCGATAATCAGCGCGATCTTCTTGCCTTCTGCGATACGCAGACGCAGGTAGTTATCCAGCAGGTTCAGCACTCCGTCAGGGTTGCGGGGCAAGCCGCCGGCGTAATTGGTGCCGTGATAGCTGTCATAGCCGGACAAGGCACGGAGGAAATCCGCTTGGGCTTCGGGTTGGGCAAAGGCGAGGCCGCCGCCTCGATCGTAACTCAGGATCAGATCGCGACGAGGGAAGAGCGCCTCATTGAGGAAGCGCGGCAAGCTGAGGAACTGCGTCGAGCCATCGCGTTTCATCGGCACATAGTCTCGCACGTTGCCGTAAAGTACAAACATGGCAAGCGTGCGCGAATAATACTTTTCGGAAAGTTCCTTCGCCCAGGCGGGTAGCGATTCCAAGCGTGTAGAATTCGGTGTTGGTGTGGTGGCCATATATTCAGTACGTGTAGGGGCGACCCTCGTGGTCGCCCTACTGAGGGTTACATAATATCGTGACGGACCAACCCCCTCACCTGTCCGTCGGCTGACGGACACCCTCTCCCCCAAGGGGGCGAGGGCATAAACTCGGGTAATTCCTCCCCTCGCCCCCTTGGGGGAGAGGGGTTGGGGGGTGAGGGGGTGATATCACTCAAATCCGCAATCCCCGGTAGGGCGGCCACAAGGGTCGCCCCTTCCACTCTTTAATTCCGAATGCGCGAACTGGGTAAAGCGCCGGGACTCGAAACGGATGAATCGGTCGGCAGCGGGGACAGCGTTTCATCGACCCCCGGCACTGCCATGTCGAACACGGCCTCGACCTGCCGCACGGTCTCCTCGGTCTGCTCGACATCGCGCACCAGATTATCCAGTTGATCGCTCACCTGCTGCGGGTCGCGCATGGTCACGGACTGGTCGTTGATCAGCTGCAGGACGTCTTCAATGGCCGAGCACTGCGCCTGCACCACCTTCTGGTTGTCGCGGACCTTTTCGTATTTCTCCAGTCGCTTCCCCAGGATTTCGATTCGCTTGCGGTTGATCTCCTGCACCTGCGGTGGATCCGAGTCGAGCGTGTGCTGCAAGTTGGCGATGTTCTGTTTGATGGGGTCAGGGTCAGTTGTCTGCAAGTACTCGCAGTGCTGATAGTCAGCGTAGAGCAAACGCAGGTAAGCCTCCAGCAGTCCCTGAAGTCTCTTCTCCATCTGCTCTAGAAACATCTGCGAAGTGGATGATAAACGACTGTAATTGGCGCGAATGCCGGCGCACAACGAGTCCAGGGCAGCGTAGCGAGTGCGAAGGTCCGGGGGCATTTCGTTGAACATCGTGCCCAGCGTCATCTCGCGCTGGCGCTTCTGCTCGGCGTATTTCCAGGAACGCACCAAACGCCGGAAGGCGCTGCTGCGCGGTGCGAGGCTCAGATAAATCATCTCCAAGCCTGCCGCCAGCACCAGCGGAAGTCCGGTCCCCGAGATCACAGCGAAAATCGCGGCGCCCGCCAGTCCGATCCAGTTGTACTGCCACTTGAGCGCCGCCTTCACCAGGTCGGCCTGCTCGAGGCCAAGCTCGTCCACATCGCGCTTGACCATCCCCTCCAGCATCGAACCGGCTTTTCCGACCGTGCCCCGCTGGGGAGTTTTCTCCTCCGCCATCAAACACCCACCCGCACGTGGCCCGTCCCCGGAGCGCGTCGGAGGCACGCCAGCACGTAATCCTGAAGATCGTGAAACTCTTTCGTCTGCTTCATTGCAGGGTCCCGTGGACGGCCGAGTGCAACCGGCACGTCCTCTACTATTGTACCCGGGCGGGCGCTAAGTATAAAGATTCGGTCAGCCAGGTAAACCGCTTCTTCCACGTCATGGGTAACGAAAAGTACGGTGCAGGCGGTCTCATCCCAGATGCGTAATAACAGGGCCTGCATGTCGCCGCGGGTTTGGGCGTCCAGGGCGCCAAACGGCTCGTCCATCAAAATCACCTCGGGGCGAACCGCCAGAGTGCGCGCGATGGCGACCCGCTGCTGCATTCCACCCGAGAGCCGGTCAGGATAGGATTTCTCGAATCCCGAAAGGCCCACCGCTTCCACCAACTTCGCCACGGTCTCCTTCTTTTGCGCCGCCGGTGCGCCTTGAATCGTCAGCCCATAGGCGATGTTGTCTGCGACGCTGAGCCAAGGGAACGAGGTGTATTTCTGAAACACCATGCCGCGGTCGCGACCGGGCCCTTCCACCGTCTTGCCATTCACCTCGACCTTGCCGCCGTCAGGAAAGTCCAGCCCCGCGATCAAGCGCAGAATTGTGGATTTGCCGCAACCCGAGGGGCCGAGCAGCACCCTGAACTCGCCCAAATCCCTGCCTTCGGAAGAGTAGGCCTCTTCGACTTCGAGGCTCACGTCTCGCAGCGCCTCGATTCGTTCGCCCGCAGCGCCTAGAAAGGTCCGGCAGACCTTGTCGAGTTGGACTTTCACCTTGTTTGGCATCGTTCACGAGAAGATCCCCGGAGGGGATCGATAAAGTAGCCGGGGGCAACGCCCCACAGGCGTTAACTTAACACGTTGAGCCGTGGCAATGTACGTCTCGATGACAGCTAATACAGGCCCGGAGGGCCGACAGAGAGTAGCCCACGGCGTAAGCCGTGGGATCGAGGAAAACACCTGACTTCTGTCAGCCCCAGAGGGGCGGCAGAGACTCCCGCGGCAGATCTGTCGCCCCTTCCGGGGCTGGTAGCACTAACGCCGCATCCCGTCCCACGGCTCGCGCCGTGGGCTACTTTCTGACGCCGCTCCGCGGCTCTCGAAGTCCACACACCTTAAGTTAACGTTAACGCCTATGGGGCGTTGCCCCCGGCTACTATCTTGCGCCCCTGCAGGGCACCTGGCGTGGTGCCTCGTGCCTACTACCGACTGCCTACTGCCGACTGCCTTTGTTCTTTGCTGTAGCACCAGCACCCACCGCTGCAAGGTGCTCGGTCGCAGCCCGCTGAGCCTGACGCCACGGAAATAACCGGTGTTCCAGAAACGTCAAAAACCAGCGAAATATGAAGGCCGCAAATCCGATGGCAATAATGCCTGCGTAGACCCGCTCGAAGTCCAGAACTTTGCGCGCTGCCTCCACCATGTACCCCACACCACGGCGGGCGTTGACCATCTCGGCCAAGATAACGTATGTCCAGCCGATGTCATAGAGGATTCTGAACGACCCAAAAATCCCGGGGAAGGAAGCCCTGAAGATCAGCCAGAGCACTTGGCCACGGTTGGCGCCCAGCGTGTACGCCGTCTCGATAAGGCTGTCGTCAACGCGTTCCGCTTCTTCGACGACAACGGCAAGAAGGTAGAAGAACATTCCAAACCAAAGGAACGCCACCTTCATGGTCTCTTCCATGCCAAACAGCGCGATAAAAGCAGGCAGGAAAGCGGTGATGGGCATGGCGCGCATCGGGGCCGCCACAGGGTTTACAAGATGGTGAACCCAGCGGAAGCTGGCCATCAGCACACCCAGCGGGATCGCGATGCAGGCGCACCAGAAGAAGGCCTGTGCGATGCGCCACCAACTCTGAAACACGTTCCCCAACAAGTTGTAATCCACCCACAGGCGCCCGAAGGCCTGGATGACTCCGGCCGGGCGAGGCAATGCAAATGGCGGGAGAATGTCCCAATGAGTCAGGAGAAACCATGCAAGGATGATCAGACCCCAGCTCAGAAAGGCTAGAGCCATCTTGGTGCGGGGCGAGACGTCACGACGGATTTCGAAGAGTTTGGACATTACGAATCTGGCCAGTGTGCCGCTCCGACTTGGCGCTACCCGCTACGCTGGCTAGTATGGGCTCTAACACCACTGGCGCTCTGACTTCCGAGTCACCCGCCCTAAGCCTTGGCGGCTCTGCCGCTCCGACTTGCGGAAAGGCTATGCCTTTCCGGCCGGAGGTTCCTCTCTTATGTTTCTTGGAAGCAAGGCTATGCCTTGCTTCCGCGGTCGGGGTACGTGGGCCTCCGCCAAGTGATCTTCTCCAAGTCCATCTGGAGCGGCTCGTCATCCGCCGCGCGCCTCAACCAACAGCGTAGTGCTTGGGCCGAGGCATAGCCTCAGCTCAGAGAAACTACTACTAATGTTGCAGTGCCTCGGAAAGGCAGAGCCTTTCCGCAAGTCGGAGCGGCAGAGCCGCCAAACGCTGTCCATCCCGAAGTGAGGCTTTACGCCCCCGGGTTCGGGTAAACCTTAATATCCGTACGCCGGTTCTTCTCGCGGCCTTCCGGCGTAGCATTGGTATCCATGGGCTTATCAGGGCCGTTGCCGGCAGTGCGCATGCGGCTGGCAGGATAACCATGCTTTTCCATCAGGTAGCGTTTCACGGCGTCGGCGCGTTCCCTCGAAAGCTCCATGTTGTGCTCTCTCGACCCGGTCGAATCGGTGTTGCCTTCGATGTCGACCACCGTGTTCTCATAGGCGCGCATGAACTCGGCGATCTCATCCACCACCGCGCGGGAATCCAGGCTCATATTCGTCGAGTTGGTATCGAAGTAGATTGAACGGTGCTGCGTTGCAATGGGCACAGCGCCTTTTGTCGGCGCCTTGTATTCGATGGGCGCTTCAGTGGAAGTGCTCGAGAATTTGCCGTTCAAGGCTTCGATGTAACGCCGGTCAACAGAACTGTCGGGATCCGCAATGTGTTTGATCAACTGCTCTTCCCGATACATGTCCTGCGCCATTTTGAAGATGTTGGCGTAATCAGACTCGCCGCCGGCCTTTCCGAAGAAGGCCAGGTTGTCGGCGTAATCGGACAACCTCACGCCGCCCAACATGGTCTTGGCCAAGTCGGTGGGAATGTTAAAGTCCTTGATCGTTCCGATCAGTGTGTAAGCCCGCGTGGGCTGAGCTTTGATGAACTCCACGCCTTCGAGCCAGCCCTGAGCAAAGTTGATCACCGTCTGCGGATTCTCGGCAGCGAAGCGGTCGCTCACCACGAGAATGTCTGCGATCAGACGGTTGGCCACGCGCGTGTCATAGATCTTCTTCGCGCCAGGGCGCTTGGTCACGGCATCGCTCATGTCAGGGTCCCAGGCAACGGCGGCATCAACCTTCTGCTGAGCAAACAGCGTAGCGGGCTCGATGCCGTCCTTCGTATGCACCGCTTTGGCAAAAATCTCGTTCTGCTGCTGGGTGCTCAGGCCCGAACTCTTCAACCCATTCCAGAGCAGGAAGTGCGAGGGAGTATACGGGGCGAAGGCCACGACCTGCCCGGCCAGGTCCTCGATGCTGTTGATACCCTGCTTTCCGATCAGGCCATCGGCGCCGCGCGACCAGTCCACCATGTAAAAGGCGTGGGCGCCGAAACCCTTCTCCTGGAACTGTCCGAAATCCTTCGCCCAGACGTCCGCAGTGGTCAGCATGACGTCCACGTTATTCGTGGCCAGCGCTGCTGCGCCCTCCGTCCAATCATCGATGATCTTGAATGAGACCTTGAGCCCTTTCTTGTCATAAATCGAGTCGGGCGCGGTATCCAGCCCGCCATTCGCCACCAACCCAGCCGCGCATCCTACCCAGATGTTGACGCGAACCCGGACCTGGTTTGCCTGTGTGGTGCTCGCCGTGGGCAGGGCTAGCGGCTTTGAGGTATCGACCTTCGCGGCCGTGGACCCGCCGTGTGATCCTAACCAACTGCCGATGTTCAATACGCCGTACCTATTAAGACTGTACCCAACCAGGGCAATTCCGATCAGAAAGATAAGAAGCCAGCCACCCTTTTCGATCTTAACCGCCATAAATGCCTCCTCGAAGGTGTAGGGGCGATCCTCGTGATCACCCCAAGGCGGCCACAAGCGCCGCCCCTACCGCGTGCTCTCTTCAGGAAGTCTTCTCTGCCTCTTTTACACCTATGGTCTTTTCTGCGACTGCCGTTGAGGGTTCCGGAGATATAAGTCCCATTTCGACCTTGAATTGCTTTACCAACTCGTTGGCACGCAGCTTCTCTGCTTCTTCTTCGATCTTGACCTTTTGCGAGTCAACATTGTCCAAGGCCATCTCCATCCGCGCCTCATTGACCGCAGTCTCCTCTTCGATCTTGCGCACCATCTCGTCATGCGTCTGGCTGATCCCCGCAACTTCGAACTGCTCCATGGCATCAGCCACTTTCTTCTGCCACTGGGCGCGGCGGTGGTCGCGAATGGCGTTGAGGGCTTCCTGGGTCTTACGATCTTTCTCGCGCAGGAAAGCCTGCTTGACAAGCATGGCCTTGTCGAAGGCCGCGCGCGCCGTTGCCAACTGCGCTTGAGTCCGGGCCAGAGCGCTCTTCAGTTGCTCGAGCTGCGTGGCAAAACTTCCAGCCAAGTCATCACGACCCGCCTGGATGGCTGCTTTCACCTTGGCGGTCAAGTTGTTCAGGTCATATTTGTACTTCGCTTCTTCTTTCTCGAGCAGCGTCACATTCGCCTTAACCATCGCAATGCTCTCGTTCATGCGTGGCACCTGGTCATTCATATCGCGAATGTTCTGCTGCAGGATCAACTCAGGATCCTCGGCCGCAGAGATGAAAAAGCCGACGAACGAGCGGATCATGCGTTGCAAGCGTCTGAACATATCTCCTCCTCTGTCACCGGCTACGGCTTCTTGGCAGCCTGGGGCTGCGGCGCGCCGGCATCAGCAGCGGTCGAGACAGGCTTCTCGGATGTGAAATACGAAACCGCGTCGGCGATCTTCTGCTCTTCCTGCTGCTTCTTAAGCTGCCAGCCGTAGAACTGCTCTTTCGCTTTCGTCACTTCATCGTTATTAGCTTGAACCTTGGACTGCATTTCGTTGACCTGCCGCTCGATCTCCGCCTGGAGCTCCTTGCTTTCTTTAGTCTTACGCGCCTCGAGTTCCTGTAAGGCGTTCTGTTGCACGCGCTCGTAGGTGTCCAAGGCTTTGTCGCGCCGCACGGCGTCTTGCACAATCTCCTCGGCCTTCACCCCCGCAGCTTCCAGAGCCAGCAGAAGCGAGCTCTTCTTCACGTCTCGCGAAAGATTGCGGATGTGCTCGCTGTGCAGTAAATCAATGATTTTTAGAACGGTGTATCCGTGCTCAGGAGTGTTGATCTCCGCCGCACCATAGATATCCTGGAACGACATCGGGTTGGCCACCGGCCCGGTAAACTTGGGCTCAGCGCTGACACCGGATGCGATCTCTGCGACGGTTTGCGCCGCGCTACGGGGCGCTGGCGAGCCGGGTTCGCCCCCTTCCGCGGGCGCCGCTTGCTCAGCTTTGCCTTCCGCGGCCTGATCTACCGAAAGGAAGTAGTTGTACCATTTCTTCGTGGTGGGATCTGCCATGTTTCACCGAATGCGACAAAATCGCTCTATGTCACAGCAAAATGGACCTCGGATTATCATGTGAAAGGTATGATAGGCGACACTCAAAGTCAAGCGTAACCGGCTTGCGGTCTCCTCTTGGTATTACGCACACAGTAACATGATTGTTCCTTTTCTGAGGAGTTGATGGCCTGTCATCCTGAGCGAAGCGAAGGATCTCGGCAGTTGGATTTCCTGGTATCCTGGGTCAGAAGACCGTTAACAAAGTTTTTTTCAAGCTCGACCGTTCTTTAGAGCCTCGTTAGGGGCGGCATAGAGTAGCCCAGGGCGTGAGAAGGTGTGAAGAAATTCGGAAGTGTCATCCTGAGCGCAGCGAAGGATCTCTGCAGTTGTTCGTAAATCGCTGAACCACAAGAAACTGCCGGGATCCTTCGCTGCTATGAAAATGGCGGAAGCTTTTGTTGAAAATACAGGAGTTACCTCCAAAGAGCCATTTTCATGCACAGTGGTGAGCCGAAGGATCACGAAGTCTGCGCTCAGGATGACAGCCAACGATTTCTTCACAGGTTCTGAGCCGTGGGTTCGTGAGGCCCTCCCTCACCCCCGTCCCCTCTCCCGTTCGGGCGGGAGAGGGGTGCCGCAGGCGGGGTGAGGGCCGTCAAACCCAGGGCTCACGCCCTGGGCTACTCTATGGCGCCCCTGACGGGGCTGCTGACGCGTGGCCGAATCGTCTCGACTTATATTGCGAATCACTGGGACAGGACACTAGGTCTTTGACCGCATGAAAAGATTCTATAATATATTGTTTTTGGGTAATCTTTGGGTCTATACTGGGGCATGTCGCGACGCCCCCTTGAGGTGAAAGTATCTGCAGAAGATCAGAAGCAGCTTCGGCAACTTTTGCGAGCTGGGATTCAGCAGGTGCGCGTGGTCCTGCGGGCCCTCGCCTTGG
>Ga0209517_10001875_pt1 | contig 30743 bp, 28 predicted proteins | sample PeaSoiMetSII2010_FD_187695 | JGI IMG/M metagenome (GOLD analysis project Ga0209517, IMG submission 187695) | Peat soil microbial communities from Weissenstadt, Germany - SII-2010 (SPAdes) (version 2) | ecosystem: Environmental > Terrestrial > Soil > Wetlands > Peat | place: Germany...
GAGCAGCCGTAACTCCACCGAGGAGAACCGATTACGTCACAGCGGACGAGCGGTTACGCCCAACTTCTCGCGATGACCGAACTTCGCTTTCGGCAGGCCATGCACCCGCCAACGGGTCTCCGCGGTCTCGATGATGGCCGGCACGTCGTAGGTGTCCCCATCGACCGGCACGCACCCTTTGGTAATGGCGAGCGATAGGCCCTCGGCCTTCAAATAGCGATCGTCCGTGCAGATCAGCGCGGCGAGTTGCGCGCCGGCGGAATGTCCCATGATCACAAGTCGCTTCGGATCGCCGCCGTAGTCGGCGATGTGGTCATGCACCCAGCGAACGGACTTGGCCACGTCGCGCACGATGGTCGCCATGTCCACACTCGGCAGGAGTCGGTAGTTGGTGGAGACGAATACGAACCCCTTGTCCATGAAAGCCTGTGGCTTGATCTGAACGTCCGTCTTGTCGCCGGTTTGCCAAGCGCCGCCGTGAATCCAGAAGACCACGGGCAGGTTTTTGGCGTTCTTCGGTGAAAAAACATCGAGCACCTGGCGCTCGTCCGCCTTGTCGGCGTAGGGGATGTTGCGCTTGACGTCCCGGGCCTCGTCCTGTTGCGCGGCCAGGGTCTTGCGGAAAGCCCGCTCCTTGAGCGCGACGTACTCCCTATAGCCCTCCGGATTCACGAAGGGGTTTCCCGGTCCCTTCTTGAGGAGGGCGTGCCGTTCGACCATGCCGTAATAGCCGCCGTGCGCGCCGAGAAAGACGTCGCAGGGCAAGCCCTTGAGGATCTCGAAGGTCTTGGCAAAGTCGTCGGCGATTTCGGGGTAATCCTTGTTGTTGACCAGCCGGAACCCGGGGTTGACGTTGGGGCTGCCGATGACCACGACGTCGTATTTCTTGCCGCCGTCCTCGACCTTCCAGGTCCACGTCGTGCATCCGCGCGTGTGGCCGGGCGTCAAACGAGCGACCAGGGTGACGCCCCCGAGTTTGACTTCGTCGCGGTCCTTCAGGACGCGATCGACCTTGCAGGGGTCCCAGCGGTCGGCGGCGTACAGGTATTGGCCCTTGCCGCCCGAAGCGATGACCTCGTCGTCGCCGCGCATGACGTAGACCTTGGCGCCGGTCAGCTTTTGCAGCCGTGCGTGGCCCGCGACGTGGTCCGAGTGGGCGTGGCTCGCCAGCAGAATCTTGACGTCGGTCATCTTGAAGCCGAGCGACTCGACCGATCGTTGAACCAGGGGAACCGTGCGGTCAAAGCCGCTGTTGATGAGGATATGTCCCTCGGGGGTGGTGATCAGGTACGTGGCCAGGTCCTTGGAACCGACGTAGTACACATTGCCAATGACCTTGTGCGCCGGGAACGGCTCGTGCCAGTCGGCCGGGCCTTGCCCAACGGCAGCCGCGGCCAGCGCCAACGCGGTGAGGAGCATGCGTGGACCTCCAGATTCAGACGACGGTCGCTTGTCGAGTAGCCTAACAAATCCGGGGGCGGTGGCCAGTCAAGACGTGTGAAGACGGGAATCGCGATGACGGTGACCGCCGAATGCTCGACAGGGAGTGTCCGTGCCGGCGGCGGCGATTCGCCGAGGCTTGAGGAATGTAGGCGATGTGCGCATCGGTCCGACACACCACGGGCGATGTGACCGACGCGCGTAACAACCTGGCTCAAAAAGTCCACGATCAGGACCGACCGCAGCCTGGTGAAGCGGCACATACCGCCCCCCGCCGGAGCAATCGTGCTGGTGCCGGCCGGCAGCCCGTCCCGGTAGCGCTGTAGTGGCCGCACGGGCTTGTTCCACATCCACCTGGAGACGGGACTGGTCGGGCGGGTCGCCGCCAAGGCCTTCGGCCTCGACCCGGCCCGGCCGACGCTGCCGCCGCTGGACGGCCTGGACCTGCGGCACCTGCGGGCAGCGATGGGCGCGGTGGACGCCGAACGGACCGCCGCCCGCGCCGGCGGCTGCCCCTTTGCGCCGGGGAGTCTCTGGTCAAGCTATCGATTGCAAGCCGCGCTCCGCAACGATACTCTGTCACCGGAGTCACGGCCAGGCTCCCATCTGGGTTCCTCTGGCCAGCCCTGGCCAACCGCCTGGGGCGAAGCCAGTCCTGCGCGGTCCCGCATCTGTGGTTTCAGCGGGCGGAAGGCCATCCGACGAGAGTGTTCCATGAAGATCGATCACGTCGAGGTCGTCAACCTCCGTTTCGACTACCCCGCCGAGCGCCGTTTCCAGTACGCGGGCGGCACCTGCACGGGGCGTTTGACGACGCTCGTTCTGGTCCACACCGACACCGGCCGCGTCGGTGTCGGCTCGGTCTATTCGCACCCGGGCCTCGTCTCCCTCGTGATCAAGGGCCAGCTCGAGCCGCTGCTGCGCGGCCGGGACCCGCGCGAAGTGGAGTACCTGTGGGAGCGGATGTACGCTGTCACGCGCTGGTACGGGCGGAAGGGGGCGGCCCTGTCGGCGCTCGGCGGCCTGGACACGGCCTTCTGGGACCTGCGTGGCCAGGCGCTGGGCAGGCCGGTCTGGGCCCTGTTCGGCGGCCAGCACCCCGCCTGCCCCGCCTACGCCAGCGCGCTCTTGTGGAAGCCCACTGCCGAGGCTCTCGCCGAGGAAGCGGCCGGCCACCTGGACCGCGGCTTTCGCCGCATGAAGATGCGCCTGGGACAGAGTGAGGAGTACGACATGGCTGCGGTCCGGGCCGTCCGCGCGGCCGTCGGCAAGGACAACGACGTCATGGTCGATGCCTCGATGCGCTACCACGTCGCGCTGGCCCGGCGCGTGGGCCGAGTGCTCCAAGAGGGGCGCGTCTTCTGGTTCGAGGAGCCGTTCACGCCGGAAGACATCGACTCCTACACCGCCCTGCGGGGCACCGTCGGTGTACGGCTGGCGGCGGGGGAAAATGAGTTCGGCGTGCAAGGCTTCCGCGAGTTGATCCGCGCCCGGGCCGTGGACATCGTGCAGCCCGACGCCAGCCGCTGCGGCGGCCTCAGCGAGGTGGTGCGCGTCGCCGACATGGCGCGTGAGGCAGGACTGTCGTTCGCGCCGCACACCTGGAGTGACGCCGTCGCCGTGCTGGCCAACGCCCAGGTCGTCGCCGCCCGGCCGAACGGCCTCACCGTGGAGATCGACCAGACTGGCAACCCCTTCATTGATGACCTGCTCGTCGAGCCGCTCCGGGTTCGCGACGGCCAACTTGCGCTGAGTAACCGGCCGGGGCTGGGGGTCGAGTTAAACCGAGCTGTTCTCGACCGCTACCGCGTGGACGATCCGTTCACGGTGCCGGACGGCTTCTACTCCGACATGGCCTTCGGCAAGGACGCCTTCGCGCCACCGCCGCCCTTCGCGGAGAAGTCATGAGCCAAACCCACCGTATCCTCGTCGGTTCGATCTTCACCGAGTGCAACCACCTGGGCGGCGCCCCGACCGACCTCGCCGCCTTTGCGCGCGGGGAACTCCGCCGCGGCGACGAGGTTCTGGGAGCGAAGGGCACCGTCGGCGGAATGCTCCGGGTCTTGCGCCAGTCCCAGGGCGTGGTGCTCGGCCCGTTGCTCGTCGCCAGTGCCTGTCCCGGCGGCCCGCTGACTGCGGCGTGTTACCAGTCCCTCAAGGGCGAATTGCTGGCACGGCTGCGCGAGTCTCTCCCGGCGCAGGGGGTGCTCCTGGCGCTGCACGGCGCCGCGGCGGCGGAGGGCGCGGGCGATCTCGAGGGAGACCTTCTCGGCGCCGTGCGCGAGGCTGTCGGGCCGCGGGTCCACGTGGTCGCCACGCTGGATCTGCACGCCCACGTCACTGAGGCGATGGTCCGCCACGCCGACGCCCTGGTCGCCTGGGAGACCTACCCCCACAAGGACGCCTTCACGACCGGCGCCCGCGGCGCTCGCCTGCTGCTTGACATGATCGCAGGCAAGTGCCGGCCGGTGATGGCGCTCTCCAAGGTGCCGGTGCTGGTCGGCGGGGTCCGCGGGCACACGGAGGGAGACGGCCCGTTCGCCGACGTCATGCGCTTCGCCAAGGGACACGAGGGCCGGGCCGGCGTCCTTTCGACCAGCGTCTTCCTCGTTCACCCTTACCTCGACCTGCCCGACATGGGCGGCGGCGGCCTCGTCATCACCGACGGCGACCGCGACCGGGCGGTGTCCCTGGCGGAGGAGATCGCCCGGCGCTACTGGGAGCGCCGCTTTGACCTCGATCCGCCGGTGTCTGCGCCGGACGAGGCGATCCGCCGCGGGCTGGCCCTGGGCGGCGGCCTGATCCTGCTCGTCGAGACGGCCGACTGCTGCGGCGGCGGCGCGGCGGGTGACAGTGTGGCGACTCTCAAAGCGCTGCTGCGCGTCAGCCTGCCGGGCCCGGCCCTCGTCCCGGTGGTCGATCCGGAGGCTGCGGCCCTGTGCCGCCGCGCCGGCATCGGCCGTGAAGTTTCGCTCTTCCTGGGACACAAGCTCGACCCGCGCTGGGGCGAGCCGGTCCGGGTGACGGGGCGCGTGACCCGCCTGGGGGACGGCACCTTTCGCTACACGGGGGGCATCTGGGACGGGCAGGACGGGCACATGGGGCCCTGCGCCGTTCTGGAGATCGGCTCGATCCGCGTCCTCGTCGCCAGCCATGCCACCTACGACTGGGCCGATGAACAGTTCCGGTCGGTGGGCCTCGACGCCGCGGCCGCCCGATTCGTCGTCGTGAAGAATCCGATGAACCACCGCCTCGGCTACGCCGGACTTTACCGAGAGGCGTACCTGCTTGACACTCCGGGACCGACGCCGGCCGTCCTCCGCGGGGTGCGCTACCAGCACCTCCGCCGGCCCTACTACCCGGCCGACCGCGACATTCCCAGGTTGGCTCCACGGACGGTCTGGAGAGAGCCACGATGAAGCCCGCAGGTGGACAAGTTCCCGTTAGGCATCTTCTACGGAGCGGCGTGACCCAACCGACGATTACGGCCAGCTGGTTCGCGACGGCTATACCGACTGCCGTAAACCAGCAATTGTACCATTACTGCTCATACCGTCGGGTAAGGATGTTCCCTGTATCCCGATCAATCACGTAGTGCGGTCCTCCGCCTGCGGACAGTGGGTCTGTCAAGTCGTAATCGACGTGCCAACCGTCAGGGCAAGGGGTGAGTGTAATCTTGAACCCCGACAGGTCGCGGTAGACTCGTTGAGCGTCGTCGTGAGCGATGCGCAACACGTCGGCGACGGCCAAGCTGGCTCCCCCTGGACTTACAGTTGCCATGCACTGGTCTCCTTTCGAGGTTGTTCAGGGCGGGTAAGCAGGACCGCCCCCGAGGCCCCCTCTCCGGCTGTCCGGCCCCGTACTGTGATCGCCGTCCTCGGCGCGAATCAGCCAAGGGACACCCGTGTAATTTGCTGCCCGCTGGTCCTGGCTGCTCGGCCCGGTCGCCCACCCCGCTGAAGCCGGATTCGGATGCGTATGGAATGTCCCCACGATCACGTGATTGAGCAGTAGCGGAGGATTGGCCAGTGGCAGGCGACTCTGCGTTCCGGGCGAAGCCCTTCGTAGCACGATAACTCCCGTCGTCAGATCGAAGTAGATCCACCCGCCCTCCTCGTGTCGTAGACTCGGGTCATTGACCTGAGAGTCAACCCACGCCTCATCCATCGCCTGGATGACGTCCGGATGAGCCAGGAGTTCCGAGGCGTTGGGTACCCGGTTTGGGGGAGCGGTCATGCTCTGCCCGGTGTTGTTGAAACATCACACGGCCGTTTTATCCGGCGAGATCGCGACGCGCCGGCGCCTGGTCCACAGACAAAACGGGGTCGGAAAAACCCAGAAAAGGACCCAGAAAAGCGTGGGCACCTTTTCCCGGCCGGAAGAGGAGTGCCGACACTTTTTACTCCCCTTTTCCTCCCCATAACTCGCGCCGCTCGCCATCTGGTGCTTTGAAAGCTGGGTTCGCCCCATCACTCCAGCCTCCGCCCCATTGTTTTACGAGGGCCTCACAAACCGCTCGGGCAAGCTCCCTTGAGTGCTGGTAGGCATTGCTCACATGCACATGAAGCGCCAGCCAAGGAGAGAACCCCAATCGAGCAGTGAGTTCCGCTCGCTGCTGCTCATCGAGGTACTTGTCGAAGTACTCCCGATAGCGTTCGTCGTAATCGAGATATACCCTGCCATCATCAGACTCGATGACTCCGCGAGAGGCTGTGACCCACTCCCCGTCGGGGAATGAGCGAACAAAGCCTTTGATCTCCTCAAGGGATGGGTTGCGTTCCGGGTAGACGGTGATCGTGTGCATCTGGGCCTCCCCGTGCGACGTTCAAGGCAGTGCGTGCAGTGCTGCCAGAAGCGCTGGCAGGTCTCGGTATACGCCGTGGGACCCGCTGGCCGTCAGCGCTGTTTCGGCACCGTGGGTAGCGTTCGGCATGAAGTGGAGGACTGGTTTCCCGTGAGGGTTGGCCTCCATCCCCAGCAACACCTGCAGCTGGGCGACCTTGCCACTTGCATCCACCTGGCTCGTCACTTCGATGATGGACTTGGTGGTCTCAACATCGACGTCGGTAATCGGGCGATACCTCACCTTGCCGGTGAACGAGGATAGCGAACGGGTGAGGACTTCGGCATTGAATCGCACGAGGTCCGCGCCGACGGCCCGAGCGACCTGACCTTGCAGTCGGAGGTCGGGATCGCCCGCCTGCGCTGCCGCATGGTTCACGCGCTCCAATGTGACGACTGGATCATCAAGCAATTCTCGCACCCGGACTGCAACGTGGTCCTGACGAGCGGCTTGCGACAAGCCGGCCAACCGTAGCAGTTCCGCATGTCCCCACCTGCTCGCCCACAAATCGCCAACTGCCTCCGGGACATCTGCCCGGCTCCCGGTCCTCACGATGAAAGTCCGGGCGTCAATGTCGTTGACTACCGCATCGATCTCCTGTCGGAGTTGGTGTTCGACTCCAGGGGAGTACATGCGATGGCCCCCCGATGCGAAGCCCCTCCCTCTGACAGCCCATGAAGTCGCGGTGGTACCTCGCCATCGTTAGATTATACACCGTCTCGTACATTCCAGGACAGGCTTTTCAGTGCGAACGCCCAGGATCAGTTGCCGGGCCGGCTGCAAGGACTTCAAACCACGGAAAGCAAAAGGCCGGCCCGGTCAACTGCATTCGTTCGTTCGCGGATGTTACTCATTTGGAATCGACTCCCGACCCCTTTGTGCGCCGTGCAAAGGCGCCGATCTTCAGCAGGTGTAATTCCTGCCCGGCAACTTTCGCTCCAGCCGGTAGCAATCGGAGCGGCGGTGGAGGTAACGAAACCGCCGGAGCCTCTGATGGAAAGGATCGCGTAGGCGATTCCGCGAGTACGCAGGCCGTAACGTGCAGTGAACGCCGAGCAGGCCTCGAAACGGCAAATGTGGGAGCCGACCCAGCAAAGGGATGGGGAAGGCCGCCGTCGCAGCAGCAGGGGAGCGAAGTACCCGGCTGCGGTCCCACCGGGGTAATGGCGACGGCATGCGTACACAGGGAGATCGGCCGCAACACGGGAAGCCCCAGCGGTGGTCCGTCGGACCAACCGGACGCCCGCGAGGGACAGGCCGGGCCGTGTGGGGTGGCGGACAGGCCCGCAGTACCGTCGAAGCCGGGTAACGCCGGTGGAGGGAAGGGGCCTGACTTCAGGAGCGCCGCGGAAGCGGTTAGAGTTAGGAGAATGGCCATGTTGCCTAGAACCTCCGTTTCACGACTCGGACACCGTGGAAGCGGCTTGGGGCGACGGCGAAGGCGTGGCCGACGGGCCGGGCCGTGTGCCGCCGCCTGAATCCTGTCGGAGAGCCGGATGCGGGAAATCCGCCTGTCCGGTTCGATGAGCGGGAGGTGGAGACGGAGCAAGGGGTGGCTAGTGAGACACCGACAACCGAAAGGGTCGGCACCAGTTAGGCCACGCCTACACCACCGCGCCACCTTTCGACTCTACTTTCATTCTGCCGGCTTGAGTTACCCCACTGCCGGTCACGGGTCGGAGAGGCGCCACCACTGGCCGAAACTTTCGAGAGTCGGCAGGTCAGAGTCGTAGCGTTCGGCGGTCGTCCAGCGGGTGAGCGTGCGGCCCTCAAGAATGCCACCCCACAGACCCAGCAGGATCGGGGGGAGCGGTTCGCCGGGAGCCGGGTCGTCTTCGCGGAACTGCGCGAGGACCGGCACGGAAGGCAAGCGGCGGCCGAACGGATCGGCCGCACCCACCCAGACCCGGCCCAGAAAATAGCTAAACCGGCGGCCACCCGCCCGGCCGGTGGGAGTGCCCCCGCCGACGAGGGGCAGGCGGTCGATCTGCCGGGCGGAGCCTTGCCAGTGGTGTTTCGGGAAGACGGTCAGCGGAGCGCCGGTGTCGAGCATCGCCGTGCGCGGTTTCCCCTCGTCGGCGGAAACACGGGCGGAATCTCGGCCGATGGTGATCGCCAGGTGCAAGCGGACGAGGGGAACCGTCTGCTCGCGCCCCTGCTCGTCTCGGAAACGAATGAGCCGGTCTGCGCGAGCGACGTTTTCGGTGCGGATGCGAAGGAAGGGCACCCCAAGCCTCCTGCCTCAGAATTCCCCGGGATCGACATCGAAGATCGCCACGCGATGGGGCTCGACGCTGGCCTTCGCCGCGGCCTCTGCGGTTATCCGGGCGAGGTCAATTCCCCCGGCGAGAACGGTTTTGTTGACGATCGCGACACATTGGCCCCGGTAGGCGTCAAACGCCCCGCGCGCTTGCTGTTCGTACGCCCAGTTGAATTCGGCGATGATCGCCATTTCCTCGGGGCTGCACATCAGCACGTCGTCCCGGGCGAACATCGGGTCGCGCTGGCTCCCGTCCATCGGGCCGGTGCCGATCACGCCGGCGTTCCTGAGCCGGCGGGCGACTTCGGAATCGCCCGTGGCCTTGGCGCGCAGCGCCGCTTGCCATGCCATTTCGTTGGTGGCCACGGCCGCGCCGGCCTCCTCGGGGGACCGCTCAACAATCTCCCGGATGTCACGCCCGGGGAGCACGCCGCCATTGCTGTTGCCCGAGGGGGCGGCCTCGGCGGGGATCGGGTGGAGTTGTTCAGGCATGAGGAACCTCCGCGGCGGTTCAAGGTGAGTGGCGTCAGCCTGATTCTCCCCCGTTCCGGGGGCCCGGTCAAGCCGTCTCACCTCTCTACGCCCGGCTTGCCGTCCTGGTCCAGCCTCCGCCAGCAGCAGCGCACGGCAGCAGCCATCACGTCGCCCCTTTCTCCCGCCCGCGGTCGGCCAGCGCATAGGCCCCGTTCTCGGACACCAGCAGCCCTTGCTCCGCCATCCGCCACAGCAGCACCTTGGTCGCCCCCACCGACTTCTCCAAGAGCGGCGCCACCTCCGTCGGCCTCAGCGGCCGGCCGGCCCGGGTCAGTACGTCGAGGACTCGCGCCTGCTCCCGGCCCACCCGTCGCTCCTCCGCTGGCCCCAGCAGCGTCCACAGGCCGCTGCCGCCGTTCCAGGACAGGGCCAACTCCTGTTCCTCCACGTCGCGGCCCCGCACGTGCAGCACCGCCTCCGCCTCCCCGCGCGCGCGTGTCAGCACCCACAGCGTGTCGGCCGGGCCGGTCAGGCCGTGCGTCCCGGAGACGGCGTCGAACGGGTCGTGCGCCGTCGCCTTGCGCACGTGGTGGACCAGCAAGATGGCCACCCCGAAGCGCGCCGCCACCTCCCGAAAGCCGGTCACGGTGCGGTAATCGTTCAGGTAGCCGCCCCGGTGCGAGCGGAGCATGGCCAGGGTATCCACCACCACCAACCGGGCGCCGGCGTGGGCCCCCAGCCAGGCGACCAGGGCGTCCCGCCCTCCCTCCTCCAGGGGGCGCCAGCTCGTCATCAGGGTCAGCCGGGTCGGGGCCGCGTCGGCGGCACCGGCGAGCATCCGCCCCAGGCGGTTGCGCAGGCGGCGCTCCGTGTCCTCCAGCGCCAGGTAGAGGACGTCGCCCGGGGCTACGGCGGGCCCGCCCGGCAGGGAGCCGCCGCCGGCCACGGCCAGGGCCAGCTGGAGGGCCAGCCACGACTTGCCCCCCTTCGGCCGGCCGGCCAGCATCGTCACCCCCTCCGGCATCAGACCGTCAACCACCCAGGACGCCGGGGGCAAGTCGCGCCGGAGCAGTTCGGCGGCCGTGACCCCCCGCGCCTCCGCCGCGTGTACCGCCTGCGGCCGCAGCCGTTCCAGGAACAGCTTCCCCAGCAGGACCCAGTCCGCCGACGGGGCGTCGTGCGGAATCCGCTTCGTGACCCAGGCGCGGATGTCGTGGGCGCCGTCGGGCGGCAGGGCCCAGGCGACCGGCCGCCCCAGGCGGGCGCTCAGTTCCGCGGTCGCCCGCCGGGCCGCCTCCTGGGCCACCACGGCCGCGCCGCCCCGGCCCTCCCCCCTGGCGAATAGGACCAACGGCCGCTCAGGGGCGATGTCGCGCAGGCGCTCGGCCAGATCGTCCAGCCCGTCGGCGTCGCCAGGCCGACCCAAGGCCGACAGTTCCAGGGCGGTCGCGGCCAGCGTGTCCGTGACGCCGACCGGCAGCAGTAGCGGCAAGCCACCGCGGTCCCAGTCCTCCGGATCCGAAAGCCCCCGCCGGCCGCCTGCGACGACCGCCATGCTGCCGTCCCGCCGGCGCAAGGTCGTTCCCACGCGCCGGCCCCCCCCGTCTGTCTCGGGGAACACCCAGTAGCCTCCTTGCGGGTCGTCCTCCCAGGCGACCGCCAGGGCGTAAACGACCTGCGCCGGGAGCCCCAGGTGCGCGGCCAGCTCATCGGCGGCCGCCTCCGGCAGACAGGAGCCGTCGGGATGATAGATGACGTCAAGGTCCAGCGGGCAAAGGCCCTCGACACGATCGGACGGGTGCGGCGAGCCGCCGCGCGGTGGCGGCGGGGGGTCGGGAAGAGTCATGGCAGGAGAGACCAGGAGATGGGGCCGAACTGTACCCTCACGCTAAGTATACCAACGTATATTATAGCGGCCGGGCTCGTGCTGACAAGCTGACCTGTGCAAAATGACGTAACCGATGTAACCGTGTAACCGGTGCCACGACCGATTCCGCAAGTCGCTTGAGCATCAGGGCTTATGTCTGCCGGCGCCGCCCGCGCCGGTTACCTGCGGTTACATCGGGTTACAGAACGGCAAGCAAGAGAAGACCATACCCCTTGAAGCAGGTCCGTGGCACTCACGCCAGGATCGCCTTCACCACCTCGCCATGCACGTCAGTGAGGCGGAAATCCCGACCCGCGTGCCGGAAGGTCAGCCTGGTGTGATCCAACCCAAGCAGGTGGAGAATCGTGGCGTGCAAGTCGGGGATCGTCACTTTGTTCTCGGCAACGTAGTAGCCGAACTCGTCCGTCGAGCCGTGGGCCATCCCACCCCTGATGCCGCCGCCGGCCAGCCACATCGAGAAGGCGTGCGGGTGGTGGTCCCGGCCGTCCGTCCCCTGGGCCGCCGGCGTCCGACCGAATTCGGTGCCGAAGCCGACCAGGGTGTCGTTGAGCAGGCCTCGTTGCTTCAGGTCCGCGAGCAGGCCGGCCATCGGTTGGTCCACGCGCCGGGCCATCGTGGAGTGGTTGTTCCGCAGGTCGCTGTGCGCGTCCCAGTAATTCCGCGGGTAGCCGTGATTGACCTGCACGAAGCGAACCCCGGCTTCGACCAGCCTTCGAGCGAGCAGGCACTGCCGTCCGTACTCGTCGGTGGGCTCCGCACCGACGCCGTAGAGTGCCTGCGTCTGCTTGGCCTCCTGCGACAGGTCGAACACCCTCGGCGCCGTAGCTTGCATGCGGAAAGCCAGCTCGAACGTGGCGATGCGGGCTTCGAGACGGGCGTCGGCCGCGGTCCGGGCCAGGTGGTCGCGGTTGGCGCTGTTCAACAGGTCCAGTTGCAAGCGCTGCAAATCGACCGCGTCGGACGGCGCCGTGTTCGCCAGGCTGCCCCGGGCGAACGGGGTGCTTCCGTCACCGACCCGCGTCCCCTGGAACGACGCGGGCAGGAACGCCGACCCGTAATTCTGCGCCCCTCCGTGGTACAGGGAGGGACTGAAGGACACAAAGCCCGGCAGGTCGCGGTTCTCGGTTCCCAGTCCGTAGAGCGTCCAGGCACCCAGGCTGGGGCGGTTGAACACGCCGTCTCCGGTGTTCATCCGCAGCAAGGCGGGGCCGTGCGAGACTTCATTGCCACCGTTCATGGAGCGAATCACGCACAGGTCGTCGGCGCGGTCCGCGACGTGCGGGAACAGCTCGCTGAACTCCGTCCCGCACTGGCCGTGCTTCTTGAACTTCCAGGGGGAAGCGAGCAGGTTGCCGGTCGGCGCGAACTCGAACTTCGGCTTGGCGATGGGGAGCGGCTTGCCGTTCAGCTCGGCGAGCTTCGGCTTGGGGTCGTAGGTATCGACGTGCGAAACCCCGCCGTGCATGAACAGGAAGATCACCCGCCGCGCCCTGGCGGGGAAGTGCGGCGGCTTCGGGGCCAACGGATCGGCAGCGCCCGGCTCAGCGCGGGCCTCGTCGGCGAGCAGAGCGGCGAGGGCAACGCCACCGAACCCGCAAGCGAGCCGGTGCAGGAACTCACGGCGTGTTGATGCCCTCATGGTCGGCTCCCCGAGTGCAAAGCCGTAGGTCAGGCTTTCCAGCCTGACATTCTTGCCCGGAAAGTCAGGCTGGAAAGCCTGACCTACGGCTTTGAAACCGTTTCTCAATCCACATAGAGGAATTCATTTCGGCAGAATAAGGTCTGGCAGAAGCTATGCCACGCGTTCAGCCGCGCCTCGACGGGCTTTTGGCCCTTCGCCTTCGCCCGTGTCTGGTAGGCGGCGAGGAAATGGGCCACCTCGGCCGCCTCGGAGGCCAGCGGCTCTCGCCCCAGCGCGAGGTGGTGCGCCCGCGCGATCCGGTCGGCGTCGGTGGCCTGCTGGTCGGCCAGCAGCAGCCTGGCGAAGTGCAGCGACTGCTCGCGCACGAACGGGTGATTGAGCAGGAACAACGCCTGCGAGGCCACGGTCGTGTCGTTGCGTACCGCCGTCACGCCGTTCGGGTCGGCCCCGTCGAACAGGGCGAGTACGTCGGGCACGGCGTTCCGCACCACGGGCAGGTAGAGGCTCCGCCGGGTCGATGTCGTGTAAACCGGATGATCGGCCTGCACGCGGTTCGGCCGGATGCGGGCCCCGATGTTTTCCGCCTCCTTGAACAGCAGCTCTCCCGATTCGTCCCCGCCGACGGCGCGATCGAGCTGTCCGCTGACGGCCAGCAGGGCGTCCCGCAGGGACTCGGCATCGAGCCGTCTCCGCATGGTCCGACCCAGGAGGCGGTTGCCGGGGTCGGCCTTCCGCGCCGTCTCGTCCGCCTGGGTGCTGGTCTGGTAGACGCTGGAAAGCAGGATGAGGCGGTGGAGTTTCTTGAGCGACCACCCGTTGGCCACGAACTCGCCGGCCAGCCAGTCGAGCAGCTCGGGGTGGGACGGCCTCTCGCCGCGAGCGCCGAAGTTATTGGAAGTAGCCACCAGTCCGGTGCCGAAGTGGTGCTGCCAGATGCGGTTGACCAGCACCCGCGCGGTCAGTGGGTTGTCTTTTGAGCCAATCCACCGGGCCAGTTCCAGTCGGCCGCTCTGGCCGGTCGCGATCGGGGCATGGCCCTCGCCAGCGAGGATCTGCAAGAACCGGCGCGGGGCCAGAACACTGTGGCGGCAAAATCGACCCGGGGTGGTCGCGGTTTCGCTGTGTACTCGCCGATCCTACTCAGCCGGGGCCGCGACGAACCTGGAAATCAGGGCACCAGACTGCAGGATCCCGCGGCGATACAACAGGTCTGACACGGTCGCCAGAGGCGGGTTGTAAGCCTGCCACACCTCCGACAAGGACCCGCCATGCAACGGATGATCGTTCGGCCCGACAAACTAGACCTCGACTCCCCGGGCCGCCGGGATTACTGGGTCGCCCTGGAACACGACAGCATCTGGGGTGACCATCTACTCCCGCTCACCGTCCTGGTCGGGCCAGACGCCCGGCCCGGCCGCGGCCTGGTGGCCTTCGGCTCCAACCACGGCAACGAGTACGAGGGGCCGGTGGCGCTGAAGCACCTGCTGGGGGAGATCTCCCTCGCGGACGTGCTGGGCCGGATCATCCTCGTGCCGGTGCTCAACCCCTCGGCATTTCATGCCGGCACCCGCGAGAGCGCGGACGACGGCGTGAACCTCAACCGCGCCTTCACCGAAGGGGCCGGCAAGACGCCCGCCCTGGCGGGGATCACGCACCGGATCGCGGCCTTCGTCCGCGAGCACATCTGGCCCAGGGTCCACGTCGTCCTCGACCTACACTCCGGCGGCGACGTCGCCCGGTTCGCCCTGTGTGCGAGCTTCCACCCTCTGGACGATCCCGAGCAGAGCCAGCAGACCGAGGCGACCGCGCGGGCATTCGGGACGCCGCTTATCATCGTCTACCAGAACCTGACCCCCGGGCTGCTCCCCAGCGAGGCGGAGCGCCTGGGGAAGATCACCGTGGGCACGGAGCTGGGCTGGGGGCGGGCGGTGCAGGCGGAGGGGGTGCGCTGCGGCCGGCGGGGCGTCCTGGCCGCTGCCATCCGGCACGGGCAGCTCAGCGGCGACCTCGGGCGGCTGAAGCACGACCGGGCGGATGCGCAGGTCAAGGCCGCGATGGTGGATCGGGAGTGCTTCACGGTCGCCCCCTTCGCCGGGCATTACGAATCCCTGATCGACTGCGGCCAGCGCGTCCGCCGCGGCGAGGTGGTGGGGCTGCTGCACGACTTCGACCACATCGACGCGGCGGCCTGGCCCGCGGTCGCCGGGGTCGAGGGGATCGTGATCGCGCAGGCCTGGGCCGCGCCCGTGCCGCGCGGTCAGCACATCGTCGTGACCGGAAGGATCCTGGATCGAGACTGATGCAGGGGCGGTTCGGCCTTCATCGGCCTTCGGGGACGCCGGCCTCTCCCCAGGACTTCTCCTTCGGCGTAAACAACGAACGTCAACTTCGGCCAAGGGATGAACAGGACCGCCGGCGGACATGCGTTACCACGTCCTTGCCTTCCTCTGTGCCGCCGCCGTCATCGCCTACGTGCAACGGTTGGGGTTCAACGTCGCCGAGAGGACGGTCCGCGGCGATCTGGGCCTGGAGAGGGAGCAGATCGGCCGGGTGATGGCGGCCTGGAGCCTGGGTTACGCCTTGTTGCAACTGCCGTCGGGATGGCTCGCCGACCGCTTCGGCAGCCGGCGCGTCCTCACCGCCCTGGCGCTGGCCTGGTCGGTACTCACCGGCCTGGTCGGCCTGGCGTGGGACTTCCACAGCCTCCTGGTCCTCTGGTTCGGCATGGGGCTGGCGCAGGCCGGCATCTTTCCCTGCGCGGCGAAGTCGATCGGGCAGTGGTTCGGCGACTCCGGCCGGGCCTCGGCGGCTGGCCTGCTCGGCAGTTCGATGGCGCTGGGCTCCGCCATCGCGCCGGCACTCACCGGGCTGCTGGTCGCGCACCATCCCTGGCCGCTGGTGTTCGTCGCCTATGCCGTCATGGGAATCATCTGGAGCGCCGCCTATTTCGCGGCCGTGCCGGACGCTCCGGCCGGCTCCGGCGGGCGTGGCGTTCCCGTTGCCGATCACGCTGTGGCGGCTCGGCGGTGCGGTGTGGCTCTCTTCGTCCCGGGGGAACACTACCAGACCTTGCAGACGTCGCTCCGGGCACGCTTTCCCGGGCGGCCTATCGTCGTCGTCACGCTAACGGGCGGCTGGCTGCCGGGCTACGTGCCCACGGCGGCGGCGTACGGCAAGGGCATCTACCAGGAATCAATCGCCCTGGTCGCGCCGGGGTGCGCCGAGGCTCTGGTGGAGGAGATCGCAAGCCGGATGGGGAGTGAAACGGAGCAAGCTGACGGATGAACGGGCCGGAGGAGTGGTCACCATTCTCTCGGCAAAAATGGGGAGCCAGGATGAAGCTCCTGATGTTGGTGTCCCCGCAGCAGCACAGGATGAGGAGCCTCGCGCCGACGCCGCGTCGGGCCAGGAAGCGAAGCGTAGCCAGGCGGTTATCGCCGAGCCAGAGCGGACTCACCGCCTCCCGGTGTTCTTGCCGCGAGCCCCGTACAGCGGCGGCCGGGCTTGCGGCCTGTCGTGGTGTGGCGACCAGCGTGCGTCGTCCAGGCGATGCTCCGCCAGCCAGCCGCGTAACGGGACGTCGGCGTCTTCGGGATCGTAGGCACTGTTCGCGCTCGAGGTGTGCCCCAGGAGCTGCCGGCGGACCGGGTCGGCGTTGGGGATGAGATGGCCGACCGTCATCTCGTCCTTGGGGCGGAGCCAGCGGTAGGCGTAGCCCATCCAGATGACCTTCCGGGTGTGCGGCCCGAAATTCGGGCTGCGCGAGTGCCACAGCCGGCGGTCCAGCAGCAGGGCGGCCCCGGCGTTGACGCGAAGTGGGATAGCCCCCTCGGGGCTGGACACGCCGTCGTTGGGGCAGTCGAGTTCGTCGTGCAGGTGCGAGCCGGGCAGCAGCAGCGTGTTGCCCCAGTCGGGGCCGGTGACGTCCGTCAGGTAGTACCCCACCTTCAACGACAGACGCGGCCGGGGGTGGACCTCCATCTCCTCGTTGGCCCGCATGCTGTCCTGGTGCCAGGCCACCGGCCTGGCCGGCCGCTCTGCCGCCGGTGGCGTCACGTCGAGGTGGGTGTGGTATACGTAGACGTTCCAGCCCAGGATGCCCCAGACCTTGGGGAAGATCAGCGGCCAGTCCACCAGGTCCACGAACGCCTCGTCCTCCGGCAGGATGTTGGAGAACGACAGCAGCTTGTCCGGGCCGTGCCCGGACGCCCGCTCCCGGGTATCGACACGGTCCACGGCCTCGATCAGCTGGGCCGCCTCTGCCTGGTCCAGAGCACCGGGCACGACGAGGTAGCCGTCTTCCTGGAAGTGACGCCATTCCTCGTCGGTCAGGCAGTGTCGCAAGCACGATGGGTTCATGTTCTGGCCTTCGTCCGGCCCCTCGTCGCCGTCGCCACTGACCAGTATAGAGGGGGAAGGCCGTGACGACACGGTGGCGTTCAGATGGTGTTCGCCTGTCCTTCAACGGACCTTCCCCATCATTTGATGGCGCTACCTCATCAAGCCGACCATCGACCGCGCCTTCGAGGCGGGTGAGTTCTCCACGGTCAGCGACCACAAGGACAACGTCCACTGGTTCGAGGCGACGAGCGACCAGGCGTTCATCTTCAACGCCGCGCCGGCCCTGGCGGAAGCCGGGATCATCCCTGTGCCGCGCCGTCCACAGGCCGGGCCGCGCTACTGCCAGGCGCGCCGCAGGAACTCGATGAAATTGCCCGACATGATCCCGGCGATGTCCGCCCGCGAGTAGCCGCGCCCGGTCAGCAGGCCCGGCAGCGCCTGCAGGTCGGCGATCGAGTTCAGGTCCATCGGCGTCTGCTCGGTGCCGTAGCCGCCGTCGAGGTCGGTGCCGATCCCGACGTGCTTCGCGTCGCCCGCCAGCTGGCAGATGTGATCGATGTGATCGCAGATCCGCTCGATCCTGAGCTGGAAATCGGCCGGCCTGCTGCGGAGATGCACCCAGCCCGGGACCATCATGATCGCGTCGAACGCCACGCCGAGCAGGCCGCCGCGCTCGATCACGGCTTTGATCTGGTCGTCAGCGAACTGGCGGTTCCAGGGGGCCAGGGCGCGGCAGTTCTGGTGGCTGGCCCAGAGCGGGCCGTCGTACGCGTCGAGCGCGTCCCAGAAGCACTCGTCGCACAGGTGCGTGACGTCGAGGAAGATCCCTAGCCTCCGCATCTCTTTGAGCAGCTCTCTCCCCTGGGGCGGCAGCGGGCCCTCGGCGTCGGTCCCGTGCGCGTAGCGGCCGGGGCCGTAGTGAGCCGGCCCCAGCGCCCGCAGGCCGTCCTGGTAGCTCCGCTCGAGGTGCCCGAGCGTGACGATCGAGTCGGCCCCTTCGAGACTCAGCACGTAGCCGATCGGCAGCTTGCTCGCGGACTTTCGCGATTCGACGAGGTACGCGTTGCCGTCGTCGATCGGCGACCGGAGCCACAGGTCCAGGTGCCTGTCGAGGTCTTGCCGGTTGCGGACCGACACCAGTTCGCCTTGCTCTTCCATGGCGCGATACCAGGCGAGCTGGCCCTGCGTCTGAGCCCAGGCCTGCTCGGGCGAGTTCCAGCCGGGCAGGCGGTGGAAGTACGGCGAGTAGCGCCCGATCTGGGTGGCGACACAGAGCCCGACCCGCCCGCGCCGCATCTCAGGCAGGCAGACCGTGTTCTTGCCCCGGTCGATGCGGTCCTTCCTGTTCGCCTCCCAGCGCCGGATCTTCTCGAGCGACCAGCGGAGGTCGCGGTTCCATTCCAGGGCGTTCATGCTCAGGTCGAGGTGCGCGTCGAAGATGAAAGCCGGGTCGCTCATGGGAACCTTTCCGCGGTTCAGGGGCCTGTCGCTCGGGAGGCAAGGGCGAGGGGGGGTACTGGATCGGCGGGTGATGTCGGCGAGGCCGGGCATCGCACGTTGGAAATCATCGGTCCTCACCCGGCAAGCGTCAACCCTTTCCGTCGCCCGATTCATTCCCTCAGCCCGCCGGGTAGCCGGCCCTGTGCGACGAAGACCTTCGGCAGAGCGGTGGCCGTCGCCGGTCCGTCGGCGTTCGTCGCGGCGCGGGCGGGCCCCCCGCCGACGGTGCTGCCCGCTCCAAGACCACCGAACCTCGCTGCCCGCGCCCGTTCAGCGCGGGGCCAGCGCCGCCTCGGCCTCCTTGCGGAGGGACCGCAGTTTATGCCCGGTGAAAGGAGCCGGCGCATTCAGACGCGGATCAGGCGGCGTGTGGGCGCTGTGACCGACGCGCGCAAGACTTCGGCGAAAACGCCGCGCGGGGCATCTCGCAAGAACTGTTCCGCGCTGGTGGACTTCCGGTCACACGCGCCAATCGGTGAGCGGGTCGAGTGGGTAGATCGGCCGTGGAAGGCGCTTCCATTGAAATGCGGTCAAGTCGGATTGAGTCGTGCCGGGCGAATCGACCCGGATTAGCCCATTCCGCCAGCGACCGAAGAATTGAAAATTGCTGGCCGTCTTCACAACCACCATCTTGGCGTCAGCCATATCCAGGCCCAGGTGAGTATAGAGCACTGGGTGATTGATTGCGAAGCTACGGTGATCGAGCAATGCAATGGAAATCGAGCCCACTTGCAAAAGAGTCGTCCGCCTTAGGTCGCAAATGCCGCGATCGTGCAAATCGACAGTAAAGCCGTTGGAAACCGCAGTGATTCTTCCTGTGACCTGGACGGGCTGACTAAAGATGTTATCGACCTTGCCGCCCAGCTCCATCGTGATTCGAGCACCGACGCCTGCGGCGTGCGCCCCATTCACCGCCTCGGCGTCCACCATGGGAACGAAAGCGGGGCAGGCGATCCGCTGATCGAGCAGGGCGCGCAAGATGCAGGTGCTATCCCCGGGCGCCCCGCCGTAAACCGAATCGCCGGTGTCCGACAGAATAACCAGGCCCCGTTCCGCTTCCACCGCGCGGCGAACCGCCTCAACGGGTGCGACTCGCGCCGAATCCCAGAAACGTTCACGCAAACTCCACGCCTTGTCGGCGATCTCGGCCGCAAGCGCCTGCGCCATTTCCGGGGCATTGTCGGTATGAACTACGACTGACCACCCTCCTTCGGCAACATCGAGCCACGGCTGCATCGGATAGGGGGATACGTCCAGGACGCCGCGGCGCTGCTCCATCTGCCGTGCCAGGTCGAACCATTCCTTCATCGGTCCCTCCGACGTGAGGAACTGGTCCTGCGGCGTGATCATGGGAATCTTCTGCCAGGCAACCGTCGGGTGGATCTCACCGCGCAGCATCCGAAACAGGACTTTTGCCGCCTTGCGTCCCGTTGCGGGGGGATCATGGGGTTGCGTCTCGTGACCGATGAGAACGCTCGCATAATCCACCATCCTCTGAGTGATATTGGCATGATGATCGAGAGCCACCACAATGGGGATACCGCTTCCGACCACTTCACGAGCGGCCTTCAACAGAAACCCTTCGACGTCGTCTTCATTCTCCGACGCTGCGGCGCCGTGCAACGACAGAAAGACGCCATCGAGCGGGAGTGACTGCTTCAGGCCTTCGATGAGTCGCGCGGCAAGAAACGCGAGGGTCTCTTCGCCGATCGTTCCGCCAGCGCTTCCCCAGGCCCTGATAATCGGCAAGACATCGACAGGGGCCATCTGCTCGGCCGCGACTGCCAGGAAGCCACCGACCGGCCCCACGCCTGGCATCCGCTCCAGGATCTCATGGCCGAAGTACAGCCCGTTCGATTTGAAGTCTGTCAAATCGGCGGTCAACGGGCTGAAGGAGTCGGTTTCTTGGGCAATTTCCGCCACGGCGATTCGCATGGTTAGCTCCTATCAATCAACGACGCTCTTCTCTGGGTTGACGAAGAGCCAGGCAAAGGCCCCGGCGAGCAACAGACTGGCATAGACATAAAACGCCGGGTCCCACCGTTCCCGGCCGACATAGCCGAGATCGCTCAGGTAGTCCACCAAGCCGCCCAGAAAGATTGGGGAAAAGTACGCGCCCGCCACGCCCATGGCATTGAGCAGACCCCACAGCGCTCCGACGTGAGGCCCGCTGATTTCGGCCACCACGTTCCAGCCCGACGGCAGCGACAGGTGGATCGCCAGACATGCCCAGGCCGCGCACAGGGCAGCCAGCCATGAATCGTCGAACTGGATGCTGAGCACCATGCCGCCGGCCGCACTCGTCAGCGCCGGAACCGTCAGCAAGCGCCTGCTCCACTTTCGTTCTCCTGTGAGCCGCACCAGCCAATCGCTCAAATAACCGCCACAGAAACTGCCGACGGCTCCGCTGATCAGCACGATGCTGGCCAACTGGCTGGATAACTCGGACGACAATGACCGGCCTTCCTGCAGGTACGTTGAATACCAGAAAAAGAAGAGATAGGTCGTGAAGGCGCAGCAGGTGCTTATGGCTCCCATGAGCCAGACATTGGCCGCGGTCAACACCTTGTTCCACGGGATGGAGGGATGATCGTTCGCATGGGTCTTTGCGCCTCGTCCCAGGGCGATGTCGCGGCGCTCCGATTCATTCACGGCAGGATGTTCGGCAGGATCGTCGCGATACCACCAGTAAAACCAGGATCCCCAGAGAATCCCGGGCACGCCCAGGGCCACGAAAGCCCAGCGCCAGCCTGAGCGTTGGATCAATTCCTCGGCAATCACAGGTGACACGGCTCCGCCCAGAAGAGCCGCCATCAGCACAATTCCCATGGCGGGACCGCGTGCGCGGGCGGGAAACCAGCGTTGCACCGACTTGATCGCATTCGGCAAAGCGCCGGCTTCTCCCGCCCCAAAAAGAAAACGCACGATTAGCAACAGGATCAAGCCGTTCGACAGTCCTGTGATCATGGTCAAAATGGACCATATCCACACGAGGCCCGCCAGCACTTTGCGCGACCCATAGCGATCTCCCCAGTGCCCTGTCGGCACCTGGAACAGTCCGTAGGCCAAAGTAAAAGAACCGAAAACAAAGCCCATGGCCGTGTGCGAAATACCGAGGTCCTCTTCCATCCTTTTTGCGGCCTGGCTGATGCAAATGCGGTCCAGATAAAGAATGAAGGACATGGCACACAGGAACCCCAGCACGCGTTGACGGACGTGCGTGGGAGCCGTTTTTGACTCTTGAGTTTCATCGCTGGGAATGGTCATGGTTTGCTTTGGCGAGAGAACAACCGCACCTGCGGCGTGAACGGTACATCGCCATCGAGCGGGAAGATCGGCCGGCGGCAGCGCGTGTGTCCCAACGTAGGCAGGTTGGCACTGGTGCTGCCGGGGGCGTCCACGTTGATCAGACGGGCGCACCAGTCGGCATACATGTGCGGCTGGCAGTGGGGCGACTTCACCACGACCAGGTCGAACTGCCTGGGATCGAGGCCATGGGCCAGGAACAACGATCGGTCGTAGCCGTGGGGGCTATGCACCAGGCAGTCGTAGCGCGCCGACCAGGTGACGCCGCCGTCCGTGGAGCGGATCATCCACACGCCCAGCTCTTTTTGCCGCTGCTCCCGGTCGATGCGGTCGCGGGCCGCACGCCAGCGCTCCAGCTTGTCTTTGGGCCACGCCTGCGGGTCGTCGGGCTTGCGGGCTTCCGCCTGCGCCAGCACCGTCTCGAACGCCAGCGAGGTGAAGGTGGTGACGAGGAGGGCGCCGCGCCCGACGAAGGGGTCGTAGGACTGGCCGAGGTAACCGCCCCCGGCGACGTGGCTGCGCGAGCGCAGGAAGGTGACGTAGGGCGGCAGGGCCGGGTGGTTCGGCCCGCGGACCTTGGCGATGACCGAGCCGAACGCCGGGTACAGGTGGCCGGCGCGGCTGAGGCGCGGCTCGGCGTCGGCGTTGGCGGTCTGCATGACCCTGTTCGGCTCGTGGTTGCTGTGCCGGCAGTCCACGGAGCGGATCAGGGTGAACCGGTCCAGCGCCGCCGCCATCTTGGGCAGGTGCTCGCAGACGAGGACGCCGGGCAGCCTGGTCCGCGTGACCCCGAACGGGCCGCGGTTCTCGGGCGGCCGGCTGGGCTTGGGGTCCCAGGTGTCGATGTGCGACGGCCCGCCGGTCATCCACAGCAGGATGACGCTCTTGCGGTCGGGGGCGGGCCGGCCCGCTGGCGCCGCCCGGGCGCGCCGGCGCAGGAGGTCGGGCACGGTCAAGCCGGCGAGGCCGGCGAGGGAGGCCTTCATCATGTTGCGGCGGCTCAGCAGCGTCAGGCCCTCGCGCACGAGCGGGTTGAAGTGGCTGAAGGCGTGAGCGTGGCGGTGCGGTGGGGACATCGGCGAGCCTCTGTGACGCGACGACGGCGGCGAGCGCGGACCGTGCGGCCGGCCAGGTGCTAGAGTAGCCGCGTCGCTCCGAACCGGTCAAGCGCGTCGCACAGTCGCCCAGGAGGCAAAGAGGGCGATGAAACTGTCCGTCATCATCCCGGCCTTCAACGCGGAGAGGCTACTCCCCGGCTACCTGGAGCACCTGGCCGACGCCATGCGGGCCAACGCCTCCCCGAGCTGGTCCGCGGAGGTGATCGTCTGTGACAACAACTCCACCGACCGCACTCCCCAGGTCGCCCGCGCGGCCGGGGCGCGGGTGGTCTTCGATCCGCTCAACCAAGTCTCCCGCACCCGCAACGCCGTGACGCGGGCCGCGTCGGGCGACTGGTTGCTGATCCTCGACGCCGACTCCTCCTTGCACCCCGCCACCCTGGCCAACCTGCTGCGGCGCATCGCGAGCGGCCGCTGCAGTTTGGCCCCGCCGACGGCCATCGTCTCGGCTTGCAGCGTCAGTTCGTACTGTTGGTCGTGCCGCGCGAGGATGAGCCCGGCCTGCCGCGGCAGCTTGCCCGCCGGGACGGCCCGCCGGGCCTCGAGCAGGCGCGTCGGCATGCCGACCTCCTGCGCGAGGGGCTGACGCTCGGGCCACGGGAAGGCTGGCGAATCAGATGCCGGGCAACGCCGCAAAGTGTGCCATGCGCCTCGTCCCGTCACGCCCGCCCCAGCGGCATCAAGAGGTGCCCGTAATCATCGCATGGGGCCAGCACCGGCCACTCCGGCCCGGTCGCCCCGAACCGGAGCGTCGGAGCGTCGCCGGGGGGGGAATTCTGTTGCCATCGCTCCCCCGTGGGCGTAATCTTACATGCTGGACTCGCCGCCAAGGCTCCGGGGGACGTTCATCGAGGAAAGTTCGGCTTACTCCCCTTTCCTCGCGTTGATCCCATGACCGATCACAGCAGCCGCGAAAGCCGGACACGCCAGACCGTTATCGCGGTAGCCATCTGGCTCTTGCTGGCGCCTCCCGCTCGTTGTGCCGATCTCGCGGATTGCGCCCAAGCCGTCTTTACCAAGCATTGCCTCGCCTGCCACGATACCGAAACCAAAAAAGCCGGACTCGATCTCAGCAAACTGTCCTGGACACCCAACGACAGCAAAGCCTTTGATCGATGGGTCAAGGTCTTTGACTACGTCGATCAAGAGAAGATGCCGCCCCCATCTGCGAAACGCCCCGATCCTGCTGCGCGCCGCGAGTTTCTGAAAACGCTGCGCACGGAGTTGCACGCCGCGAATCGCGCACGACAGCAGGCCGAGGGGCGTGTGGTGCTCCGCCGCCTGAATCGTGTCGAGTACGAGAATACGCTCCACGACTTGCTGGCGATCGACCTGCCGTTGCAACACTACCTTCCCGAAGACGCCTCGTCGCAGGGCTTCGATAACGTGGCCGAAGGTTTGCGGCTTTCCCTGTTGCACATGGAGCACTTTTTGGAAGCCGCCGATGTGGCCATCTCGGCGGCGATTGACTTGCGACAACGTCCGGCGGGCGTGAAAACGCGCTTTCGCTATCACGACGAGGAGAGCGTTCTCAACGACGCCAAGAGGGAGGGAAAGAAGAGCTTTCGCGTCCTGCCCGACGCGGTCGTCGTCTTCGACGACAATTCCCCCACGGTGCTTCACCGCTTCCACGGCGGACGCGAACCAGGACGATACCGGATCAGGATGTCTGCGGCCGCCTACCAGGCGGCCGGACGCCCGGTCTGGCTGAAGCTGTATGCGACCGACTTCAAGACCAAGCGCCTGCTCGGCTACTTTGACCTGCCCGCAAACGAGAAGAACCGCGAAGTCGAGGTGACCGCGCATCTCGATACGCACGAGTTGCTTGAACTCACTCCTTACGACACCAACTACGACGACAAAGGCCGGGTCAATTACAACGTCGGAGCCGAGGCGTTCCAGGGCCGCGGCGTGGCGATCGGGTGGGTCGATATCGAAGGTCCGCTGTTCGAGACCTGGCCGCCGCCGAGCGTGGGCCGCTTATTCGGCGCCACCCGCGTCGAGCCGGTCAAGCCGTCACGACCCGATCGACAGGCTCCGGCGTTCATGATCGCGCCGACCGATCCGAAAGCGGCCGCGGAAACGCTGTTGCGCGAGTTCGCGTCGCGGGCCTTCCGGCGGCCCGTCACAGCGGACGAGGTGCGGTCCTACGTCAAGTTGGCCCACCGGGGGCTCGACGACGGCCTCTCGTTCGAGAAGGCGATGCGCGTCGCTTTCCGCGGCCTGCTCGTTTCGCCAAGGTTCTTGTTTCTCGAGGAACGCCCCGGCCGTCTCGACGAGTGGGCCCTGGCGTCTCGGCTGTCTTACTTCCTGTGGAGTTCGCCGCCGGACGAGCCATTGCGGAAGCTCGCGGCCCAGGGGAGGCTGCATGAGGCGGCGGTCCTGCGTGAGCAGGTGGAGCGCCTGTTGGACTCCCGCAAAGCGCGGGCGTTCGTCGAGAACTTTATCGGCCAGTGGCTCGAGCTGCGACAGATCGACTTCACTCAACCCGACAAGCGACTCTACCCGGAATTCGACGACACGCTCAAGGCCTCGATGGTCAGTGAAACGCAGGGATTCTTCGCACAATTGCTGCGCGACGACGGCAAGTTGGCCAACTTGATTCATTCTGACTTTTTGATGCTCAATCGCCGGCTCGCGGAGCATTACCAGATCGCCGGCGTGACCGGCGAGGAGTTCCGCCGCGTGCCGCTGCCGCCGGGGTCGCATCGTGGCGGCCTGTTGACCCAGGCGAGCGTGCTCAAGGTGACGGCCAACGGCACCACGACCTCGCCCGTGCTCCGTGGCGCCTGGGTCATGAAGCGGTTGCTCGGCGAGCCGTTGCCGCCCCCGCCCGCGGACGTTCCGGTGTTCGAGCCCGACACGCGCGGCGCGCTGACGATTCGCGCGCAGCTCGACAAGCATCGTACCCTGGCGACGTGCGCCTCGTGCCATGCCCGGATGGACCCGCCGGGCTTCGCGCTGGAGAACTTCGACGTGATCGGCGGCTGGCGCGAGCGCTATCGCGCGGAACGCGGCAGTTCCGTTCCACCGGGCGATGTCCCCAAGATCAAGTTTCGTGGCCGCGACGTCTGGGAGTACCGGCTCGGCCCCGCCGTCGATGCGTCGGGTCAGTTGGCCGACGGCCGAGCATTCAAGAACATCGACGAGTTCAAGGAACTGCTGATGAAGCGCGACGACCAGGTGGCCCGGAACCTGACGCGTAACCTCCTCGTTTATGCCACCGGCGCGGGGATTCAATTCGCCGATCGCGAGGCGGTGGAGGAGATCCTGGCGCGTGTCAAAGCGCGGCAGGGCGGCCTGCGGGCGCTCGTCCACGAGATTGTCCAGAGCGCGACCTTCCAGTGCAAATAGCCCGGCTCTTTCCTTCCAGGGTCCGTATCGCATGAACCTTCCCAGTTCTTCTTCCGCGATGCACCGTCGCCAGTTCCTCCGGGGCACGGGTGTCGCGCTGGCCTTGCCGATGCTGGATGCCCTGCTGCCGTCGGTCAAGGGAGTAACCGCTGTTGCGTCCCGGACGAGCATGGTCTGCATCTGCACGTCGCTCGGCCTGCACGCCCCGTTTCTGTTTCCCAGCGAGACTGGCGCCGATTACCAGCTGACGCCCTACCTCGACATCCTCAAGGAGTTTCGACAGGATTTCACGCTGTTCTCCGGGCTGTCGCACCCCGACCAGACCGGCGCCAACGGTCACACGTCGGAGATGACCTGGCTGACGTCGGCGCGGTTCCCGGGCCTGAGCGGTTTCAAGAATACCGTCTCGGTCGATCAGTTGGCCGCTGAGACCATCGGCCGGGAGACGCGATGGCCGTCGCTAGTGTTGGGCACGGGCACGCCGAGCCTGTCGTACACGCGCGGCGGGGTGATGATTCCCGCGGAGAGCCGCCCCTCCCGCGTCTTCGCCAGGCTCTTCCTCGACGGCACCCCGGCCGAGGTGAAGCAGCAGGTCCACAAGCTCCGCGAGGGGCAAAGCATCCTGGACGCCGTGCAAGACGAGGCGCGCAGTTTCGCGCAACGCGTCGGCGCGGCCGACCGGGAGAAGCTCGACGAGTACCTCTCTTCTGTTCGCGAACTCGAGAAGAAGCTGGTCACGTCCGAGGCCTGGGCCGAGAAGCCGAAGCCCAAGATCGACAAGAAGCCGCCGACCGACATCACTGATGGGAGCGACCTGATCGGGCGCATGCGGTTGTTATTCGACCTCATTCCGCTCGCGCTGCAGACCGATTCGACGCGTCTGGTGACGGTCCTGTTACAAGGCGCCAACAGCGTTCCGCCGGTCCCGGGCGTGACGCTCGACCACCACAATCTGTCGCATCATGGTCGCGACCCGGCCAAGATCAAACAGCTGCGCCTGATCGAAGAGGCGCAACTGCGCGTCGTCAGCGACTTGCTGGGCAAGCTCAAGATCAAGAATGAGCGGGGCACGACGCTGCTGGACAACACGATGGTGCTGTTCGGCAGCAACCTGGGCAACGCCAACTCGCACGACACGCGGAACCTGCCGATCCTGCTCGCCGGCGGCGGCTTTAGGCACGGTCGTCATGTGGCGTTTGACGCCGCCAAGAACACGCGCCTTTGCAACCTGTTTGCCTCGATGCTCTTGCGACTCGGTCTGGAGATCGACACGTTTGGAAGCGGCACGGGCACGCTGACAGGACTCGATGCCGCCTAGCAGCCCGTTGAAAAAGTCGTTCCAAAGCTCAAGGTCAAGTGACTTTCCTGCGAGCATGATTGGTCGAGCTTCAGCTTCTGGATGCCTTTTTCAACGGGCTGCTAAGTCCAACAGGCCCTTCCCGGTCTGCGCTGTGGCTGGTGCCCCATGCGAACAGGACGGCCGCCGCCCTTCGGGCTGGACGGCGCGGGCCAACCCTTCAGCTTGCCCCGTCGCCAGGTCCCACAGCCAAACCGCCCGGTCGCGGCCCGTCATGGTGCAAGGAAAGAAAACAGCAGGCCTCACGTCGCCAGGTCCCACAGCCAAACCGCCCGGTCGCGGCCGGCCGACGCCAGCCGCTTGCCGTCCGGGTGGAAGGCGGCCGCGAATACCTCGTCGGTGTGCCCTTTCAAGACGGCTTCGCAGGTCCCCGTGTCCACGTCCCAAACGCGGACGGTTCGATCACTGCTGGCGGAGACGAGCCGGCGGCCGTCCGGGCTGAAGGCGACGCCGTGGACCCGGCCGGTGTGACCTGCCAACCGGGCCGTCCGCTGGTGGGTTCGCGCGTCCCAACTGTCAATCCTCTGGGCGTCTTCCCCCGTGCCGGCCAGCCGGCGCCCGTCTGGTCGGCCCGCGGCCCGAAAGCAGGTCGATAAGAATCCAGTTCCTCTGGGGCTGGAAGGACCGCGCCAGCAGTTCGTGGCCGTCCAGGTCCAGGAGGTGCATTCGGGTGCCCGTGTACGCCACCACCCGCAACCCGTCCGGACTCCGGGCCAGTTGAACGGCCTTGTTCGCTTCGATCGGGAGCACCGCGACGCTGTCGTCGAGCCGGCTGTGCAGGTGGTGCCATTCCCAGCCGCGCAGTTCCTTGGGGGCTTCCTCGAGGTGCCGGGTAGCGTCGGAGACGTCGTGGTTCTGGAGCGCTGCGCCGGCGGCGGCCACATGGGCGCGGTAGGACTGGTAAAGGGCCGCGGTCGTCTTCTCCTCGGCCACCCGCGCGTTCTGCTCGGCCCGCCCGCGCTGCTCGGCCTCGCCCACGGCGAAGACCAGCGTGCCGACCAGGCCCAGCACCAACGCCGCTACGATCGCGCCCGCCGCGGCCACCTGTCCCTTGTAGCGCCGCAGGAATTTGCGCAGCCGGTAGCCGGGGCTCGGCGGGCACGCCTCGACGGTCTCGTCGTTCAGGTGGCGCTCGACGTCCCGGGCCAGGCCGTTGGCCGTTTCGTAGCGGCGGCCGCGCTCCTTCGCCAGCGCCTTCATGACGATCCAGTCCAGTTCGCCCCGCAGCAGCTCCAGGAAGGCCGACTTCTTGAGCCGCTCGGCCGTCAGCGGTGTCGTGCCGGTCAGCAGCTCGTACAGCAGCACGCCGAGGCTGTAGACGTCGCTGCGCGTGTCGATGTCCTGGTTGTTCAGCTCCGCCTGCTCCGGGCTCATGTACTCCAGCGTGCCGACCACCGTGCCGAACTCGGTGAACAGCGTCCGCTCCGTCAGCCGTGGCCCGGCCGCCTTGGCCACGCCGAAGTCGATCACCTTGACCACGGGCCGGCCATCGTAAGGGGCCACCAGTACGTTGGAGGGCTTGACGTCGCGGTGGATGATGCCCTTCTCATGCGCGTGCTGCAAGGCCCGGCAGACCAGCACGAACAGCTCCAGCCGTTGCCGCGGTGTTATAGCCGGTGCTCGTCGCAGTATTTCGTGATCGGCGTGCCCTTGACCAGCTCCATGACGAAGTAGGGCCGACCGTCCGCCGTCGTGCCGCCGTCGAGGATTTTGGCGATGTTGGGGTGGTCCATCAGGGCCAGGGCCTGGCGCTCGGCCTCGAAGCGGGCGACGGCGTGGCCGCTGTCCAGGCCAACCCGGATGACCTTGAGGGCGACCAGGCGGCGGACCGGCTCCTGCTGCTCGGCCATCCAGACGGTCCCCATCCCGCCCTCGCCGATCATTTGCAGCAGCTTATACGGGCCGAGGCGAGTACACGCCGCTTCCTGCCGGGGACCGGGGGCGTCGGTCTTGGGCGACTCCGGCGCCAGCATGGCCGCTGCGTCAAACGGCGGCTGCTCCAGGAGGCTGTTTGTCTGGTCGTGTCGGCGCAGCAGCGCCTGCACGCGGCGCCGTAGCGCTGCGTCGTCGCCACAGGCCTGGCGGAGGCACGCCTCCCGTTCCAGCGGGTCAGTCTGTTCCACGGCCGCCAGGAAGATGTCCTTGGCCCGCTGGAAGTCGGCTGACATGGTTTCTCCTTGCTCAGGTGTCCATCAACCTAAGCGCCTTTGGCGGGCTGTTTGTCTCACCCGGAGACGACGAACTGGCAGTGGCTAGGCCGGCTCGTCGCCGGCGAGTTCCTGGAGCAGCCAGGCACGGGCGAAGGTCCAGTGGCGGTAGGCGGTGGCGCGCGACATCCCCAGACTCTCCGCGGCCTCCTCGACCGAGAGGCCGGCGAAGTAGCGCAGCTGCACCACCCGGGCCGCCTCCGGGTCCTCGGCCGCCAGCCGCGTCAGCGCCTCGTCGAGGGCCAGCAGGTCGTCCTCCGAGGCCGGCGGCGCCGGCATGACGTCATCCAGGGGAACGCGGTGCCGGCATGACGTCATCCAGGGGAACGCGGTGCCGGCCGCCGCCGTGCTTGACGCGCCGCTTCCGCCGGGCGTTGTCCACGAGGATGTGGCGCATCGCCTCGGCCGCCGCCGCGAAGAAGTGGCCGCGATCGTTCCAGCGGCGGGCGTCGGCGGGGCCGACCAGGCGCAGGTAGGCCTCGTGGACCAGGGCGGTTGGCTGGAGCGTCTGCGCCGGCTTCTCCTGCACCAGCTTCTGGGCGGCCAGTTGGCGCAGCTCGGCGTAGACCAGCGGCAGGAGTTGGCTGGCGGCGTTCGGATCGCCCTGGGCAATGGCGTTCAGGATCTGGGTGACGTCGGTCATCACGGGTAGATAGTAACTACCCGGGCGACGGCTCGCAAGGACGCCGCGAGCAGGAAGAACGGCCCACAGGATGAAGACGGCCCGCCAGCAGCGATAATTGGGTGGAGCCGACCGCGCTGCTGACGGAACGCTTCCACCTGGTGCCCGAGATGGCAGCAGAAACGGTGCCGGTGTGGGGCAGTTGACGCCGAGGGAGATGCCGTGGTCGCTCTCGCAGGGTGACGCTGAAGGACCGGCCGACCACGCTGGATCGGCAAGCACGCCCATTGGTTGCCGCCAGGCTTTGAACGAGCGGCAAGGGGGCTATCGGTGCTTGGCAGGAAGGATTGGAATCACCTCAGTATAGAACGTTTAGCGGCGGCTCGCAGAG
>Ga0209517_10001876_pt1 | contig 30741 bp, 22 predicted proteins | sample PeaSoiMetSII2010_FD_187695 | JGI IMG/M metagenome (GOLD analysis project Ga0209517, IMG submission 187695) | Peat soil microbial communities from Weissenstadt, Germany - SII-2010 (SPAdes) (version 2) | ecosystem: Environmental > Terrestrial > Soil > Wetlands > Peat | place: Germany...
AGTGGGCACTCTCAATTATGGAGGCACGATTTCGCCCAGTCAAACAAAATCGGCCATTTATGTTTGCTGCGCACATTGGATCCTCAACCGGCAGGCAACAAGCCCCGGAGCATCGGGACGGGGTCTACTCTACAACGATGAAGGGGCCGCGGCGCCGGACCTGTCAACTTCGTCCCGCAAAGGAACGTAGAACAGGAGAATCTTACCAAACCCATCTGAGACCGGAAATCGACGCATGTTCTGTAGTTCGGGTGCGCGGAAAGCAAGTTCAGTGTGTTGTCCGCTGCTGTGAGAAATCGTCCGCAACATCAATGCGGGCATTCTCTGCATACCAAGCCCATTGCCGCGTGAGGTCGCGTCTTGCGGCCTCGCGCTTCTCATCGTCGCGGATGAGATCCCGAACGTATTCGCTTACGCTGCTGTAACGCCCCCACGCCACCACGGTGCGGGCGGGCGAAATCCCGGGATGCGCGCACGCTGGCAGTTCGGCATTACGTCGACACCCCTGCCTGGGTCCCAGCAATACCGAGGCGGAAGTGCCCTGCGCACTGGCACTCCGGCCCGCGGGGCAGACCCGCTACGCCGTAGCGGTTTTGACCACGTAAACTGTTGATCCTTGGTTCAAAAACCGCTACGCCGTAGCGGTTTGGCTGCTCAGAACGTGACTTTGGCGCCCAGTTGTACGGCGCGGCCGCCGCCGGTGCCATTGACGCCCGTGCCGCTGCCGACAGTGCCAGTAACGTAGCCGAAGGTCGAATTGGTCAGACCCGTGTTCGGATTGCTGAACTGCGGTGTGTTGGTGAAGTTGAAGCTCTCCGCCCGCAGCTCCACGTTCAGTCTCTCGCGGATCTTGAAGTTCTTGAATAGCGAGAGGTTCAGCGCGAACAGGCCGGGTCCGCTGAAGATATTGCGGCCGGTAGTGCCGAATCGGACGCCCGTCGGTTGGCTGAAGCTGGATGTGCTGAACCAGAGATTGCCCACGTTGATGCCGTGCAGAAGCTGCAGCGGGGCCACCTGGTCGGCGGTCTGCGTCTCACCGGGCGTATTCAGGCTGCTGCCGCTGGCTCCGACCGTGCCGATCGGCGTTCCCGTCAATAGCGTCAGAACACCCGAAAGCTGCCAATTGCCCAGCACCACTGCCGCCGGGCCGCTGCTCAGCCAGTGCTTGCCGACGCCGAACGGCAGTTGATAGACGTAGCTCTGGACGAAGCTGAGGGTTCGATCGAAGTCGGTCCGCGCGTAATTCCGCGGGACACCAATGTACCAGTCCAGGCCGCCATCATCGTCACCTTGGTAGTTCATCCCTTTGCCCCAGGTGAAGGCGGTGGTTATATTGAAACTGGCCATGTGCCGATCCAGTTTCACTTGCAGGGCATTGTAGCTGGACGAAAACCCGTCCCAGAACAGCGTTACGCCGGCGGTTTTGCCGTATAGAGCGTAGAGCGGCTGGCTGGCGGTGCCCAGGCCCATCATGCTGGGGCTGGTGGCCGTGTTGAGATTATATTGGGCTGCTGTATCCACGCCGTGCAATCCCACGTAGGCCACATCCAAAACCAGGCCGAGCGGAAGGGAGCGTTGCACGGCAATATTCCAGCTTTCCGTGTAGGGATTTTTGAAATTCTGATTGATGTCGAAAAAGCTGTTGCTCAGCAGGGATCCGGTGGCCGGAATGATGCCGTTGGAGGGAATCGCAACTGGCACCGGCAGCGGAAAGCCCTGCTGGAACGTCGCCGGCTGGCCGCTGGGAAGTAGCGTTGTGGCATATCCGTCGCCCACGTTGGAATAGAAATTGTTGGCGCGCACCGGATAGTTGTAGGCATAGGTGTTATCCGGGAACGGTGTGTAGCTGGTGCCGAAGCCCGCCCGTACCACCGTCTTTTCCGTGAAGCGGTACGCCAACCCCAAGCGCGGCGCAAAGTAGTTGTAACGCGTCTTCATTCCCAGGTTGGAAGGATTGCCGCCTACGCCCGCGACCACCAGGCTGTTGGTGGTGGGGTCGTAGTTGGAAAACCCTCCGGCGAATGCCGGCTTGGCCGGCGGATAGAATTCCCAGCGCAATCCAAGATCGACGGTCAGTTTCGGCGTTACCTGCCACTTATCGCCGCCGAACGCGAAAAACTCCCACTGCCGGTAGGCTGGGAAGTAAGTGTTGATGTCGCGGCCAAGCTGGTAGGGCACGTCGAGCAGGAAACTAGCCATATCGTTGGCAATCCCCAACTTCGAGGAATTGCAACTAGTCGCTAGACCATTGGAGCCGACGTTGATGGGCGTGCACAGCGCCGTCTGCTCGTTGCCGAAATAGTAAATGCCGCGCGGGCTGTACGTCTGGTCTTGCAGTAAATCGTCGCGAACGCGCTTGAGGTCGACTCCCCACTTGAAGGTGTGATTGCCCCTTATCTTCGTCCAGGTATTCACCACGTCCACGTTGGCTTCGGCCCGCACCCACGGAAGGCTGGCCGAATACCCCACCACCGGGTTGGAGAAGCCGTCATTGATCTGGATGCCCACAATCCCGCTGGTAAATTGGCTAATGTTCACGCCCGGAATCCCCAACTTCGTGGAATCGGTGGACCCGTAGTCGGAGGGCTGCGCTTCGTTGTGGTAATGGGAAACGGCTAACCGCAACTCGCCCACCAAGGTCGGCGAAAAGACGTGATTGTAGTTGACGTTGCTGCTGTAGGTCTTTTGCGTGCCCGTGCCCATAAAGGCGCCGCCTGGGCCGTCGCCCCCGGCGGTGCCGAATAGCGGGGCCTGAAACACCACCGGGTGCGAGAAACTGAACCGGCCGCTCAAGCGATCCTTGTCCGTTATGTTGTAGTCCGTCTTCACATCGAGCGAATCGGTGGTCTTCTGGTACGGCAGCGCCGCAAAGTAGTTGTTGCTGGGGCTGGCAATGTTGTACGTCTCGTTGGTCGGCGGCAGCAGGCCCAGGATCGCGGTCGAGACCGAATTGATGCGGCTGGCGGGAATCATGTTTCCCGGAAACGCCGTTCGCCCCGAGCCATCGAGCGGATTTCCCGTGGCCGGATCGTAGACCGTGGTAGCGCCGGTGCTCAGGTCGCCGGTGCGCCACGAATTCGGCGGAATGGTCACCAGGTTGGTGTTGCCTTCGTGATCCATCACCCGGAGATAATCGCCGAATATGAACATCTTGTTCTTGCGGATGGGCCCGCTGAGGTTGCCGCCCACGTAGTTGTATGCCAGGTGGCCCACCGATGGGTTGAAGAACGACCGCGCATTGAAATCGCTGTTCTGCAGGAACTCGTAGGCCCCCCCATGAACGGCGTTGGTGCCCGATCTGATCACTACGTTCATGATGCCGCCCGAGGCGCGCCCCAGTTCGGGATCGTGATTGGTCAGCGAAACATCCACCGTCTCGATGGCCTCGATCGGCGGGATATAGATTTGCAACAGGCCGGTGCGTTCGTTGTCGTCCGTGCCTTCGATCATGAAATTGTTGCCCATTCGCAACTGCCCGTTGACCTCGGTTTGCAGCGAGCTCTGCGCATTGAAGAACTGCGAGTGCTGCTCGGCGACCGGCGCTACTCCCGGCACCAGATTCAAAAGGCTTTGGTAGTTGCGATTGGCGCTGATCAGTGGCGCCTCCGAAAGCACGGTCCTCTCGATTTTCTCGCCGGTCGAGGCGGAGTCCGTCTGGAGTATCGGTGGCGCGCCGGTCACCTCGATGGTTTCCGTCAGGGCGCCGGGGCTCAACTGCAAGTCCGTACGGGTGGTGGTATCCACCTGCACGGTGATATCCTTGCGCGTCTCCTTCTTGAAACCGGAAGCTTCCACGCTCACGGAATAGTTGCCGGGCGGCAGATTCGGAAATGAGTAATTTCCGCTCTCATTGGTCTGGCCGGTTCGGCTGACACCGGTATCGACCTCGGTGATGATAACTTTGGCGTTAGGGACAACCGCACCGCTGATATCGGTTACGTTGCCCAGCAGCGTGGCGTTAACGGCCTGAGAGAAAGCCGGGCTGGCGCAAAGTATAGCCAGCAGCACGGCGAGACAGAGAAAATGTAAACGCGGCATTCAAGACCCCTTTCGTCCCGACGCGCGGAATCGCCCGGGAGCCAGGGCTACCGCCCTAATCAGGCAGCAGCCCGACATGGTTTTTCGTATTTGGAGTTTACCACCGTTTTATATGGTCGGGGAAGTTTCGGTCCGTTAATTTAACGGGGTTCCGTTCCTTTGGACTACTCTTGCTCTACTTCAATGGCGCTCAGCAGAGCATAATTGGCCACGGGAACGAAACTGATTTCAAGCTTGCCTTGGGGCGAAGCCGGAATAGCGCGAAAGACTTTGACCAACGCCCGATCGGGAATGCCTCCGGTGTCCCGTAGTATGTCGAAGTTGTCAAGCAGGGTGGAGCCGTTGCAATAGACGTTGAAGATGCGCTTACCCACCCCGCCGGCCGAGTTCGGCAGGCCGAACCACGTCTCCGCAAAGTGCAGCGTCACCGTGTAGCGGCGGCCTTCCACCACCGAAATCGAATAGTTGAAATGGCCAAAGCGCTGGGTGACGTAGAGTTCGGGATCGTCGGTTCCGCTGATGGGCGCGATGCGGGCCGAGCGCCGGCCGCCGCTCACGCCCATCTCCGGCAGCCAGATTCGGCCCAGGTGGTCCCGGAAGGCTTCAGCGCGCGCGCTGAAGCGTAGTGGCCTCATTTTGCCGGGGACGCCGCGGACGATTTCCAGGGCGTTGACAAAGCTGGGATCGCTCCCCGAAAAGGTCAGATGCAACAAGCCGTCGCGGGCAGGGGAAATGTCGGTGTAGATCTTTACAGCGGCGGCGTTCACGGCGCCGGCGTCGGAGGCCACGTCCAGTGTGGAATGCGGAATCCCGTTAATCGCCAGGTTGACCCCACGCAGCCCTTCGCTGGCCACGCCGGTTTCGGCGAAATACAGGCGCAGTTCGTAGACGCCCGGATCCAGCGGAATCTCATAGGCAAACTGGCCTTCCCGGCCGCTCTGGAAAATCTCCGGATCCAGCGTGCGGAAGATCTCGCGGCTGGGGCGGTGAAAGGTCGTTCCCCCTTTGAAGCACCGGTCGGTCAGCCAGGTTCGGCGGGCTTGATCGATGTAATTGTCGGTCCGGTCGCCGGCCAGAATGCGGATCCCCTGGTCCGTCTCCAGGGACAGCGGGAGCGGCCGCTCGGACGCCGAGGTCCGCGCCGCTGGCCGCCATGCGGCTCGCACTGCGTATAGTGTCGCGGCCAGTACGGCCAGCGCCACCCCTGCCAACATCCACCGGCGGTTGATCCGCAATAGCTTCGGCCGAGGGCTGCCAAACGCGCCAGGCGGCGCGCCGGAGGCCGGCAAACCCACCTGCTCTTCTTTCCCGGCTATGTCCAGTTCCGAGCGGACTACGAATTCCGGCGCGTAACTTCCCGCGGGGATGACAATCGCCACCTTGTGCTCCCGGCCCTCGGTGGCGTAATAATGTTTGAGACGCTTGCGCAGGTGATGCGTATCCACCCGCACCACTGCGTCCACCTGCGGATTGAAGCTGCCGTCACGCCCCAGCACATCAACCGCGATGCCATACTCGGTAATCTGGCTCGCTTCGCCCTGGAAGTATTTCTCGCAGAGGTACGAGAGCAGCAGGGAAATTTTCGGCGAACGCCCGAACAGGGGGGATGCGAGCACGCTGGCGAGTTCCGCACGCTCCTGCTCACTGACGGGCCGCTGTGCCACTTCGGGATTGGGCGATTGAGGCGAAGCCACGCTGGCGAAACCAGCATAGCACCAAAATTAACGTAATAGGGATGTTAAATAGCTGATTTAACGTGAGGAGCCGTGACGTTATGAGATTACCGTTGGCCTGCCCGCAGGCGATCTACCAGCGCCCGCAATTCCGGATCGGGCTTGATCCGCAACGCGGCTTCAAAATGGGAGATCGCCTCGGGCATCCGGCCCGGTATTCCCGAGAGCGCCACCCCTAGGTTGTAGTGCGCATCGGCGAAATCGGGTTCGATCCGCAGGGCAGCCTCCAGGTGGGGAATGGCCTGGGCCTCGTGGCCGGGTGTCTTCAACAGTGCAACTGCCTGATTGTATTCCATTTCGGCGGAATTGGTTTCGTTCCGCGGAGCGGCCCGGGCCAAGTCCAGGTTGGTCCGCGCCTGGCCATAATCGGGGTTGATCCGCAGCGCCGCCTCAAACTCCTGGATGGCTTCCGGCATGCGCCCCATGGATGCCAGCGCGCTGCCCAGGTTGTTGTGTGCCTCCGCGTAATTGGGTTCGATTCGTAAAGCGGCCTGGTACTCGGCAATGGCTTCCGGCAGCCGTCCCGGTATCTGCGATAGCGCGTTTCCCAGGTTGTTGTGCGGAATCGCGGCGTCTGGTTCGAGTCGGATGGCCGCCTGGTACTGGGCGACGGCGTCCTGGAGGCGTCCGGTCTTCGACAGGGCATTTCCCAGGTCGGTGCGGGCCCGCGCGTAATCGGGCTTGATGGCGAGGGCCGCCTCGTATTGGGCGATGGCCTCGGGCAAGCGGACTGGCTCCTCCGCCAGCGCGACTCCCAGATTGTGGTGCGCCAGGTAGTTCCCGGCGGTCACATCGAGCGCATGCCGGAAGAGCGTCTCGCTCGATCGCCAGTACCCGACCTGCAACCAAGTGAGTGCCACGCAGGCCGCCACGCAAGCGGCAGCTACCGCCCGGTTGGCAGGCGAAAGCGCCTGCCCCACAAGGCCCCAAGCCAGCATGATGGCCAGACCCACCATCGGGACGTACATGTAACGGTCGGCGCGCGCCTGGGCGCCAACCTGCACCAGCCCGATCACCGGAACCAGGGTGCCGAGATACCAGAACCACCCCACCGCCAGGTAGGGGCGGTCTCGAAGGCAACGCACAACCAGCACCGAGATACCCGCCAGGACCAGGCCCGCAAGGGCCGCCTGCCAGAGGGGCACCTCCGCGGGATACGGATAGAAGACGGCCAGCCGGGCGGGCCAGATCATCCTGGCCATGTAGACCACATAGGTGACCAGTGCGTTCTCGATCCGCAGTCCGATGGGGAACGCGTCGAGCGCCCGGACGGCTCCGCTGCCCCGCTGAACGAGGTAGGTGGCGATAGCGGCGGCGGCCGAAAGCGCGAAGAGCGGAAGTTTCTCCCAGAGCAGCGCCGGAGTTCGCGGGCGCCGCAGCGGCCAGACGTCGACCAGCAGCAGCACGAACGGCAGGGTGACGATCATTGGCTTGGCCATCAGGCCCAGGCCGAACGCGACCAGCACGAGCAACTTGCGGCCCCCAACGTAGGCCCAGAGCGCCAGAAACCAGAAGAACGCGCTGAGTACGTCCTTTCGTTCGGCGACCCACGCGACGGACTCCACATGCAACGGATGCAGTGCGAAGAGGAACGCCACCAACGCGCTCGGCCAGCGGGCCTGGGTGGCGCGATTCAGGAACGCGAACAGCAGCAGCGCGGCCAGCGCGTGAATCAGTACGTTAACGAGGTGGTGCCAGCCGCTGCGCAGGCCGAACAGTTGCACGTCGAGCATGTGCGACAGCCGGGTAACGGGGAACCAGTTGGCGGCTTCAATGGACGTAAATGCCCACCTGACGCCATCGGCCGTGATGCCGTCGCGCACGTGCAGGTTGTTGACGACGTAATCGGGGTCGTCGAAATTGACGAAGCTGAAATCCCATACCTGGGCGTACACCGCGAACGTGGCGAGGAGCAGGGCCGCATAGATCCACAGGTCCACACGCGACCGAGGCGCCGGTGCGGGCTTGGTCCGGGGCTTGCGCACCTTCTCATGATACCGACAGCTCAGAACGCCCGGGCCTGTCCAACTACGCCGGCTCGTTGCCGGGCTTCCACTTGATGTTGCAGCCGATGCTGGGCTTCTGCTCCACGGCAACCGGCTGCCCCGCCAACACCGCATCGATGGCCGCCCGCAGGTCGCCGCCGGTGACCGGAACGCCATTCCCCGGCCGGCTGGAGTCGAACTGTCCACGATATACCAGCTTGCGCGCGTCGTCGAACAGGAAGAAATCGGGCGTGCAGGCGGCGTGGTACTGTTTCGCGCTTTCCTGGCTCTCGTCGTAGCAGACCGGGAAGTCGAATCCCAGCTCGGCCGCCATCTGGCGAAGTCCGTCGGGTCCGTCCTCGGGAAACTGCTCGACATCGTTCGACGAGATCGCCACAATCCCCAGCGGCGTCGCGGCGTAGTCCTTAGCCATCGCCGCCAGGCCTTGCTGGACGTGCTTCACGTACGGGCAGTGCGGGCAAAGAAAAATCACCAGCAGTGCGTTCCTGCCGTCGAATCGATCGAGAGAAACCGTCTTACCGGAAACCGCATCCGGCAGTTGAAATGCCGGAGCCTGAGTTCCCAGAGCGAGCATGGTGGATTCAGTGGCTGCCATAATCACCACAATATCAGGACCCCGGCTATTGTTTCACCGACACCGTCTGAGCACCCTCGGTGTAGGCGATGTATTCGGTGCCCGCCTCGGCGGCCAGGTCCTTGGGCGACGCGCGGCCGGGGACCTCCAGCGAACGGTCGACCTTGCCGTCCCCATGGTGCGCCGGGGTAGCGCGCAGGTTCAGCTTGCTGCCGTCCACGGCTGTCGCCTGGACCAGCCGGAATGTCGGTTTGGATCCCTTACCCAGCAGCTTCTTCTTGCCGGCGTCCACGATTTCGCCCGTCACTGCGGCCCCTTGGCCAACTACCACGCTGTTCCCCACGCGAAAGTCCTTGGTCGCCTCGAAGCGCAGGGCTCGTCCGGCTTGCGGACTGTTGGGCACGTCCTCCATCAATCGGACGATGAACGGCAGGCCGTCGGCAACCGCGACCGGATGCGACGCCGGGACAACGGGCTCCGCGGCCGGTGGCGGCTGAGGTTGCGCCGGTGCGGTCGGTTGGGGAGCCGCAACCGGCTGGGACGTCGCGGGATTTTGCGCGGGGGACGCGTTTTGCGGCGGAGGTTGCGGCGCGCTGCTTGCGGGCCGGGCGGCGGCGCCCGAGGACGCGCGCGTCGGGTTGCGCATCGCCTCGATCACCGCGTCGGGCACCCCCGCCTTGCTCAGACGGATGACCTCCGGCACCGACAGATTGAATTTGGTCTTGCTCGACCGGATCTGGTTGATGATGAGCGTGTTGGAAATCTTGGCGTCCACCATCTCGAGAATATTTTGATTGGCGAGCACGGCATCCGCGGGCGGCTGGTCGCCGGTGGGAGCCGGTACAGGCGGAGGCGCCGCCGGAGTCTCCGGAATGGACTGCGGCGCGGGTGGCGCCGGGATGGCTTGGGAAACGGGAGCCTGGCGGGCACGGTGCTGCTTCCACCAGATGCCTCCGCCGGCAATCGCCAAAACGATTGCGGCGGCCGCCAACATAGCAGCCAGCGGCGGCTTCTTCGCCGGACGTGCCGCGCCCGGCGTTCGCGCCGGCAATGGCACCGGCGCCATCAATTGCGTGACCGTGAGCGCGCCCGAGTCGGACCTCTGCTTCAGATTTTGGAGCGCCGCCTGCATTTCCCTCATACTCTGCCAGCGCTCGTCCGGATTCTTCCGCAGCGCGCGGCCGACGATCCGCTCCAGCTCGGGGGGCACGTCGTGCACCGTCTCGGCGATGGGCCGGACCTCGTCGCGCAGGATCGCGGAGAGCGTCGAAATGGCCGAGTCGGATTGAAACGCGCGCTGGCCCGTGACCATCTCGTACAACACCAGTCCGAAGGAGAAAATGTCGGACCGGTGGTCCACCGTCTTCCCTTGCGCCTGTTCGGGCGACATGTAGCTGACCGTGCCGATGATGGATCCCTTCACGGTCAACGGCGCCGCATCTACATTGGTCACCGTAACGTCGTTGAGTCCGGCGACCGAGTCCCGGCCGGTGAACTTGGCGAGGCCGAAATCCAGCACCTTGACCCGGCCCGCGTCCGTGACCATCACGTTGCCGGGTTTGAGGTCGCGGTGAATGATGCCCGCCGCGTGCGCGGTCTCGAGGGCGTCGGCGATCTGCACTCCGTACCGCAAAGTGTCCCGTATGCTCAACCCCTCCCTGGGAAGCAGGTCGGTGAGCGTCTTGCCCGAGACGTACTCCATCACCATGAACTCGTTGTCGTCCTCGGACACGATGTCGTGAATGGTGATGATGTTCGGGTGGTTCAACGCGGAGGCGGCCTGCGCCTCCTGAATAAAGCGGCGCCGCCCGGTGCCTTCGGAGTTGGCGACGGCGAGCACCTTGATGGCCACCGTGCGATTGAGCTTGGTGTCCTGGGCCTTGTAGATGTCGCCCATCCCGCCGGCGCCCAGTTTCTCCAGGATCTCGTAATGGGAAATCGTTTTGCCAACCATAGGAGTAATACGAATTTAGTGCAGGGAGACTTCCGAACTTTTCGGTATACAGTCAATCATGCAACAACGGAAGGAGCGATGGGAAGTGCGGCCCCGGAGCTCTGTGGGGCGGATGCCCCCGTCCGCCTTGCGGGAAGGGGGCCAGGGGGCCCGCCTCACGTTTAGTCGGGTGCATGCATGGCCCTTTCGAGCTAACCGCAGGTGTCGAAATTTTAATGATGCCAATGCTTTGCGAGGCGTGCGGGCCGGTAACGCGGGTATCGGGGCTGGCGTATAATTAGTGGGTCGGCACTGAGCCAACCCGCTGCTTCGTGTTGAGGAGGTTCGATATGCTGCTCCAGTCACTCATAGCCGCCCGAGACAGGGTGGCCGCATTTCTTCTCTGTGTTCTCCTGCTGGCGCCGGGCAACGTGGTTCTGAACGCCCAGCAGGCGCCGCCCCCGCCACCGCCGCCGGGCCAGACTCTCTCGCCCGACCAACTCGACGATCTGGTAGCTCCGATCGCGTTGTATCCCGATCCGCTGGTGAGTCAGATCATGGTGGCGGCTACCTACCCATTGGAAGTGGTACAAGCATTCCAGTGGGTCCAAAGGAATCCCGGTCTCAACGGACCGGCCCTCACCCAGGCCGCGCAACAGCAGAACTGGGATGCCAGCATCCAGGCCCTGGTGGTCTTCCCGGACGTCATGAAACGCTTGAATGACGACGTCACGTGGACCACCAATCTGGGCAACGCCTTTCTCGCCCAACAACAGGACGTAATGGACGCGGTGCAGCGCATGCGCCAGAGGGCCCAGCAGGCGGGCAAACTGGCATCCTCGCCGCAAGAGAACGTCGTGACCACAACCGACGCCGGCCAGCCCGTGATTCAAATTGTGCCGGCCGATCCCGCGGTGATCTACGTTCCCATGTACGACCCCGCGTGGATCTGGGGACCGCCGCTATGGTATCCCTATCCCCGCTGGTATTGGCCTCCGAGCAGCATCATGGTGGGCGGCCTGGGATTCGGATTCGGCGTCGGCATCAATATGGGATTCTTCTTCGGCGGCGGATGGGGAGGTTGGGGAGGATGGGGCTGGCATCCCGGATGGGGCAACCACACCGTGATCGTCAACAACACTTTTATTCACCGCAACAACTTCAACACCACCAACATTACCAACGTGCACGGAACTTCGGTTTGGGCACACGACGCTTCCCACCGCGCGGGTGTGCCGTATGCCAGCCCCGCGCTGCGGAATCAGTACCAGGGTAATGTCCGCCAGAATATGGCTCAACGCTCCGCGCCGGCCATGAATCGGAACGCGTCCGCGCAGCCGGCGGAACGGTTTGGCAATCGGCAGGTTCCGGCCAGTCGGCCCGCCGCCCAGAACCGCAGCGCATTCGGCGGCATGCAGAACAACGGCGAGGCGGCGCGGGCACACGCCGACCACGGATACTCCAGCCTCGGCGCCGCCCGGAGCACACCCTCTCGCTCGGCTCCGGCTCCCCGCTCGGCGCCCGCTCCCCGGGGAGGGGGCGGTGGTGGCAGAAGAAAATAGGAGGCCCCGATGGAGAAAACGATGAAGAGGATCGTCAAGAAAGTCGGTTTGTGGCTGGGCGCCGCTGCACTGGCGGCTGGTACCGCGTTCATTTATGCCGCTCCACAAGGCAGCCAACGCACGTTTGCTTCTCCGCGGGAAGCGGCACAGGCGCTGATCGATGCCGCCGGGCACAACGACTCGGCGGCCATGCTCAAGATCTTCGGACCAGAGGGGAAGGACATCGTGGAATCGGGCGATCCCGCCGAAGACAAGAACGGGCGCGCGGAATTTGCGCGCATGGCGCACGAGAAGATGCAGGTGGAACCGGCTCCCGGCGACCCCAACCGCGCGACCCTGGTGGTGGGGCCGGACGACTGGCCTTTCCCCGTTCCCATCGTCGGCAAGAGCGGGCAGTGGCATTTCGATTCCGGGGCCGGGCGCGTGGAGATCCTGGCGCGCCGGGTGGGCCGCAACGAAATGACCGCCATCGACGTGTGCCGCGGCTACGTGGAAGCCCAGATGGAATACGCCGCAGCGGACCGCGAATCGGCGGGCATCCTCCAGTACGCGCAGAAGATCGTCAGTACTCCCGGGAAGAAGGACGGCCTCTATTGGGCGGGCGAATCGGACAACCTGGTTCCCAAAGCCTTTGCCGACGCATCCGCGGCCATGTCTGCCGAAGGGAAAAAACCCGAGCCGTATCACGGTTACTACTTCCACATTCTGAAAGCGCAGGGACCCGATGCGGAGGGCGGCGCCCTGGACTACGTGGTGAAGGGGAAGATGATCGGCGGCTTCGCGCTGGTAGCGTTTCCGGCGGAGTATGGCGTGTCCGGGATCAAGACCTTCATCGTCAATCACCGCGGGGTGGTTTACGAGAAGGACCTCGGCGCGGGCACGGTAATGGCTGCCCGGCAGATGACGCGCTTCAATCCGGACAAGACTTGGCAGGCGATTAAGGGCGAGTAGAGCCCTCCGGCTCGATGAATCGCCGTCATTTTATAGGCGTCACCGGAAACGCGGGCGCGCTGCGTCGCCTCTTCTACGGCCGGAAATTCGGTTTGTTGATGACGCGGGCCTTGGCAGCGGCTATCAGCTCATCTTCAGCCTGCTGTTTTTGCCGGGCCGCATCGCGTTGCGGCGCTTCCTGCTGGTCCATGCGGTTGGCTTCCAATGTAGCCTGCTCGGCCATGCTCGCGAGCCGCTTCCCGGTTAACAGCAGCGCGATGCGCCCCCGGTACGAAATGCGAATGAGCCGCAATAAACTGTCGGCATCCTCCCATTGCGCCAGAACCGATGCGTTTTCCTGAATGCCCTCGGAGGCGACCATAATGGCCGCGGCCGCGGGAGTGGCAGGTCCATAAACCGCCGCCAGCGCAGCGGTCAGATCTTCGGGGGTCAGCCCCTCGGTTTTGGCCTCGTTATAGGTGATCAGCGCCCGATATAAGGCGCCATCGTAGAAACTGAAAACGCCAGCCCGAACCGGATCCGATTGTGAGGAGTTGGCAGAAAGAAACTGCGGACGCCATTCCATTTCCTGCAGCAAAGCCGGCTTCCGGTGGAGCACCTTGGCCTGTGACGGCTCGCTTTTCACGAGCCTGGCAACCGACTGCAGGTCCATGCCCAGGCGGAACTCCCGGTATTGCGAGAGATCCGCGGCGGACAATCCGCCAACGGAAAGCATTCCGCAGAACAGCGCAAAGGCCGTGTTTCCGCGAGACACACCACGTGAACGATCTGACTTCAACATATGATACTCCTCAGTCTTTCTCAGCTAACCACACCAAACCACCATCAGCGGCCGCGAAACTGACATCCATCCTGAATATGACGCGCATGCGCGGTGACGCTGGTGTAAGGTATCCCCAGGAAGGACCTGGTCGCCATGTGAGTAATTTCCAGACAATTGCATCTTTGCCGCCGCACGTCTCCGATGACGCGCCCGACCGCGGAGCGTACTCTCTTGTCCGCGTCAAGGCCGAAGGCGAATTTCCTGACGACTCCCGCCATATAAAAGAAAGTCCAGCCGGCTTTGGCGAGCTGTGCATCGAGGCCGATGCGGTCGAAGTTCAGCACGGATCTCCAATTGTGCGAAGACTTGCTTCGCTCCAGGGACATAGCGCGCGGCAGGATGGTGCCGTCTTCCACCAGAATTGAGCCCGTTTGGAATGCTGGAACAGCCATACACACCTGGCTCCGTATGGGAAACATGGTTACCCTTCCCGTATTGGTTAGGCTAAGAGGCGGAACTGCAGGTGAACCGACTTAGTTCAGATCAACCGTAGATTGGGCGGGAGTGCTCAGTCATTACCAAGGTAGGTGAATTGGATCTGGTTGTCAAGCGGAATGCGCTCAAAGCGCTCAAAGCCAGCGGATATTGCACACCCGGTTGAGCCGCCGGATCGCCGCGCTGAAGGTGCTGTGGAAACCGGCCGACGGCCACGGGGTCGCTGAATCCGAATGCACGACGGCCGATACCCGCTGCCCAACGAAGGCGAATTCCACCTTCAGTTCCCGGTTGAGAGTCAAATCGCTGAGCCACGATTTCTCGAAATCGATCTTATCGATCGGACTGCTGAGTTCTGCCACGAATCGTTGCATCTTCAACAATTATAGACTTTCCCAGGGTTATTCGCTATACTTAGTTTGGATCAAGCGCCATCGTGAGCCAGTCTTTCACATTTATCGACGTCGCCGGGAATCGGGCAGACTACACCGTACACGATCGGGACCAGCGTAATGAGTTCTACTGGTCCACCGATCACGGGGATCACGGAGTGGCTCCCTCATACGCCCAGGCCCAGGATCGGGCACGAACCGTTCTGAAGGCCAGCATGGCGGTAAGACGCAAAGCCAACTTGGCGCGGTAATCTTCCGTCTCCAGCGCCCGCCGTCACTCGTGCCGCAACGCCTGCATGGGGTCGATGCGGGTGGCCCGCCGGGCGGGAACATAACACGCGGCCGCGCCAACCAGCAGCAGCGCAACTGCCACCGCCGCGAAAGTCGGCACATCCGTGGACTCGACGCCGTACAGGAGCTTCTGCATCAGCCGCGTCTCCCACCATGCGCCGATCGCGCCCGCGCCCAACCCGCAGAGGACCAGATCGAGTCCCTGCCGCATCACCGCCGCCAGCACCTGCGAGCGCCGCGCGCCCAGGGCCATGCGTACCCCGATATCGCGGGTCCGCTGCGCCACCATGTGGGAAAGCAACCCGTACAGGCCAACCGCCGCCAGCAACAGAGCCAGGCCCGCAAACGAATCCAGCAGCCAAAGCTGGATCTTCTGCGTGGCCAGTTCGTTGTCTACCAGTTGCTGCAACGGCATCACGCCGGAGATCGGCTGATTCCGGTCCACGGCCCAGACCGCCTGCCGCACCGCCGCGGCGTACTGCAGCGGGTCACCCTTTACGCGCACCGCGAGGTCGCGCGGCGAAAAGAATCCGTACGATCCCCACTCCTGGGTGGACGGGAAGTACATCTCGGCGCGGCCAGCCACGTCGAGCCCCATCTGTCGGACATCCCCCACCACCCCCACGACGCTGAACCATGGACCGTCTTTGGGCCCGATATAGAAGCGCCTCCCCAGCGGGTTGGCGCCCGGCCAGTACTGCTTCGCCATGGCTTCATTGACGATGGCCACAGGGACGGAGCCGGGTCCATCCGAGGGCGCGAAAAAGCGCCCGGCCAGCAGGCGGACGCCGATCGTTTGCAGGTAATCCGCGCTCACCACGCGATGATTCGCGTCGTTGTGTTCGCCGGCTTCGAGCGGCGCCGCGCCTTCCACCAGGAAGCCGCTGGTGCCGCCGCGATTCGTTAGCGGCAGGAACGTAGTGTAGCCGGCCGAGACCACGCCGGGAATGGCGCGCACGCGCTCGAGCACGCCAGTATAGAAGGCGTTCCGCGCGGGGAAGTTGCGATACTGCGACTCCGGCGACATGGGCAGCGAGGTCCGCATGGTCAACACGCCTTCGGGCCGGAAGCCCAGCTCGACATGCGCCAGGCGCCACACGGTCTGGACCATGAGCCCCGCCCCCATGCACAGCACCGCAGCCAAGGCGACTTCACCGGCCACCAGGAAACGGCGGAGTGTGCTGCGGCCATCGATCCCCGCGCGCCCGCCCTGCTGCAAAGCACGTGCCGGATCGACGCGCGCCATCCGCAGCGCGGGGAGGATGCCGAAAAGAACCGCGGACAGGACACAGAGGCCCGACGCGAACGCCATCAGCCTTCGATCCAGCTTGGGCTGCGCCCATCCGGCGAGGACGGCCGGCACCATGTGTTTGAGAAGCGGAACCAGCCAGGCAGCCAGCAACACCGCCAGGGCGCCGCCGATCATCGCGATCAAGAGGCTTTCCACCATGCCCTGGCGCACCAGCCGGAAGCGGCCCGCTCCCAGAGCGGCGCGGATGGCCATCTCCCGCCGCCGTCCCGCGGCGCGCGCCAGCAGCAGGCCGGCCAGATTCGCGCAGGAAATCAGCAGCACCGACCCCACTCCGCCGGCCAACACCCACACCCCTGGTTGGAGACGACCGAGAAGTTGCTCGCGCAGCCCCACCACTACCGCGCCCACGTGACGATTGGTGTCGGGATACTCCGCCGCCAGTTGGCCCGCGATGGCCGACATCTCCCGTTGCGCGGCGGCGATGGTGACGCCGGGTTTCAGGCGCGCCATCACCACCAGGTAATGGCTGCCGCGAGCCTGGAGCTGCTCCGGCGACAAGGCAATCGGCACCCAGACGTCGCTGCGCTCCGGCATGGTGAAGCCGCGCGGCATTACGCCGACGACCCGATGCTTCACGCCATCCAGCAGGATCTCGCGACCCACTACCGACGGGCTCCCGCCATAGCGCTGCTGCCACAAGCGATGGCTGCTGAGCGCCACGTGGTTGCCCGGCCGGTCCTCCTCGGGGAGAAAGTTGCGGCCCAGAATGGGTGTCACGCCCAGAACCGGGAAGAGGTTGGCCGTGATGGCGTTGCCTTCCACTTGCTCGGGCGCGCCATCGCCGGTGATGGCAAAGATCTGGCCGCGCAGCGCGCCCATGCCCGTGAATACGTGGTTGCGCCGTTGCCAGTCCACGAAGTTGGCGGGCGCGGGGGTGTCGCGCGGAAACCCGAGGTAGGATTCGTCCTCCCAAACGTCCACCAGGCGCTCCGCATGCTCGAGAGGCAGCGGGCGGATCAGTAGCGCGTCCAATAGGCTGAAGATCGCCACGTTCGCTCCGATCCCGAGAGCCAGCGCCAGGACCGAGGTGGCCGTGAAAGCGGGGGCTTTGCGCAGGGTGCGGAAAGCGAATCGGATGTCCTCGGTAAACAGCATCGTGTGACTCGTAAGGGCAAATCGAATGCCATCGGGTTCGCTTGGCAGAGCGCCGATTTCCCTCGGTCTCCGGCCACGCACTGTCCGCTTTTGGGAAGATCCGGCGCGGAATGGGATGACGCTACAATGGCAGCGTGCCAGGAGCAATCCGTGCAGTGTTGGCCATCGTGCTGGCCATCCTCAGCGCCTTCGCCGCCTTCTTCCTCTCGTTCAGCGTAAGCGGCGCGCTGTGGGTAAACCTCGGCGCCGGCCTGCTCGCCTTTGCGTGCTCGATGTGGTTCCTGCTGCGACACTCCCGGCGGCGGGCCGCCATCACCATCGCCAGTGCGGTGTGCCTGCTCGCGCTGGTGAGCGCTCCCACGGTCGTGGACCGGTTGCGCGGCAGGCCGCGTCCGGAGTCCGAGGAATTGGTCCGGCAGATCGGCCGCGCCGCGATACCTCTTCAGAGCGTGGACGCCGGAGCCGGCTTTGCAGACCTGGCGCCGTTAGACCGAATCTGGCAGGGAGTGCGCGTGGTGGCCCTCGGTGAGGCCACGCACGGCACCAGCGAGTTTTTTCGCATGAAGCACCGCCTGACGGAGTTTCTGGTCACCCGGATGGGCTTCCGGCATTTCGCCCTGGAACTGGGCGAGCGGCTCGCCAAACCGATCGACGAATATATCCAGGGCGAGAGGGCCAACAACCCGGTGCCTGGCCTCCATTGGCCGTGGGGCACGCGGGAAATGGCGGCCATGGTCGACTGGATGCGGAATTTCAACGCGTCGGCGGCCCCGGCCGCCCGGGTGCATTTTCATGGAATCGACTACCAGGGGGAGCGGCGCGATTTCCGCATGGCACAGAATACGCTCGCGCTGTTGGACCGGCTGGACGCGGAATCCCGCGTGATTCTGTGGGCGCACAACGCGCACGTCTCGAGCGGGCCCGGATGGATGGGATGGTACCTGAAGCACACACTGCACAATCAGATCTATCTCACCGGATTCGAATTCCATCACGGCCGCTTCACCTCGAATCTGAATTGGGTGCGGACGTACGAGGCCGAACCGGCGGATGACGGGTACTACGCAGCCGCGCTGCAGCGAATCGGCACGCCGATTCTCTTCCTGGATTTTCGGACGATGCAGGAAGACGAAGCGCTGGATGCCTGGCTGCGGCAGCCTCGGTTCGCGCACGAACTGCAGGAAGCGCACGGGCTGCTGCGCTTGAATCCCGCCTGGGTGCGGACCAACGAAAGCTGGCCGTCCTTGTTCGACGGCATCGTTTATATAGAGGAAAGCACCCCGGCGCGGCTGTTCTAGCTTCTATCGCGGGCGTCTTCCCTGGCTTCTACGGCGGCTATACTGAAGAGAGGTGAAACGCTCAGGTGCGCTTCGAATGGAATGCTTCAAAAGCTGCCGGAAACCTGCGGAAACACGGCGTCTCATTCAAGTATGAGGCGAGCGTGTTCTTTGATTCCTTGTCTGCAACAGAGAGGAAGCTGCGTGAAGAAGCTTAAGAAGCTGGCTGCGGGTGACCTGCGGTCCGAATACAAACGCTCGGATTTCGGGGCGTTGGTCCGCGGGAAGTACGTCGAGCGACTGCAAGCGAATTCGAACGTAGTCATCATTGACCCGGACGTTGCCGACCTGTTTCCGAACGCGGCGGCCGTCAATGCTGCGTTGCGCTCCCTGGCCGAGATTGCCAAGCGCGCCGGCTCCCTCCAACGCCGATCGCGTTAACAGGCAAGCGAGGGAGCGGCGACCGTCCGTGCTCTTACGCAATTCGGTGGTGGTATGGACTCGCACGATCCGTCCGAAGCGATTTTCGGCGCTTCCCAGGTCGCCGTTCATGGGCGGTTTGACCCTCCCGGCAAGCCTGTCTTACTGAAAGCCAATCGCGCTTCTCCAGACTGTCTGTGGTTATAATCCTGCTATGGCTTTGCCTGAGAGCGTCACGAACGATGAAGCATCTGCGACCCGGGTACTCGCTGATTACTACAGCGCCTTCAGTACTCTCGAAGTCCAGGCCGTCTTGCCCTACTTCCACGAGCCCTGCCTGATCATCAGCCCCCAATCGGTGTTCGCGGCTCCCACCCGCGCCGTACTGGCGACGGCCTTCACGCTTGCCATGGAAGGCCTGCGGGCCAGAGGATACGGCCGGAGTGAGCTGAGCATGCGATACATCAAGCCGCTGAGTGCGACCGCGGCATTGTTTACTGGCGTCGCGCTACGGTATAAGCTCGACGGACAGGAGTTGGAGCGGGCAGGTGTCACGTATGTGCTGCACAAAGCAGACACTGGATGGAAGATCGCCGTGTTGATCGTCCACGATGCGGGTGAAGTCGCACGGCCCGAATAGCCGGACTCGCCAGAAATGCGGAAGAGCTAAGCCCCGGTTACTTCGTATATAATCAGCGTGAAACTTTGGTGGTAGACGTACCCACCCGGATGCACTCGATGAGATTAATTGCGCGGCTGGCTGCCGGTTTCCTGATGGTGATGGCGGGCTCCGCGCAACAACCGCCCCATCCGCCGAACCTCCTGTTGGCCAACGATCGGCTCGAGCTGACGATTCTGGGGACCGGCGGCACGCTCTCCAGATTGGTACTGCGCGACGGAGAGCCGGTGAGCCCACTGGCGACGATCGGTCATTTTCTTGCTTTGGATGGTTTCGGCGCGCCTTCGGATGAGGAGCGGGCCGCGGGCATGCCTTTCCACGGCGAAGCCTCCAAGCAGGTGGCAAAGGTGATCGCGTCGCAGGATTCCGGACCCCTGCGCTCGGTGATCTTGCAGATCGCGCTTCCATTGGCGCAGGAGACGCTCACGCGGACGGTGGAGATGAGGGAGGGCGAAAACGTCGTCTACATCACCACCGACCTCGAGAGCGCGGTTGCCGTGGACCGGCCGATTTCGTGGGCCGAGCACGCGACCATCGGCCCTCCCTTCCTTGAGAAGGGCAAGACCGTCGCGGACATGCCGGCGCTGAACTGTCGCGTACGGCCGTTCAAGCCGGGCCCGATTCCCGGACGGTTGGTGTACGAGCGCGATTTCCAATGGCCGATGGCGCCCACCAACGACAACGGGCAGGCTGACCTGCGGCTGGTTCCGACGGACAAGAACTATCTGGACCTGGCAAGCTGCCAAATGGACCCAAAGCGCAAGTTGGAATTCGTGACGGCTCTCCATTTGGACAAGCACCTGTTGTTTGGATATGTTTTCCGGCAGGAAGATTACCCGTGGCTGATGAGCTGGATGAACTACACCGGCGACAATCGGGCAGCGCGCGGCATGGAGTTTTCCACCCAGCCATTCGATATTTCCCACAAGGAGACGGTGGCCATGAATCCGCTGTTTGGCACACCCACATTCCGGTGGCTGCCGGCGAAGGCAAAAATTCAGACGCGCTTTCTGCTGTTCTACACAAAAGTGCCCGAAGGCTTCACGCGGATCGACGACGTTACCCTGGAGGGCGGAAGGCTTGCCATCGTAGATCGATCGGGGCAGCGTTTGGTGCTGTCGGCCTCGCGAGGATTGTAGACAGCCAAGACGGTTTAGGGCTGAGGCCCCGGGGAGCGACGACATGAGTACGATGCGAAGTGTCGCGATGGGGTTAGTGCTGGCGGCATTCTGCGCCGGACAGGAAGGGACCCGTGTCTTTATCTCGCGCTGTATCCAGTGCCACGATCCAAACAGCGAGTCGCACGCGCCGCTGCCGGAAGCCCTGAGCAATCTGCCTTGGCAGGCCATCTTGAAGGCGCTCGAGACAGGATCGATGAAAGCCATCGGCGCGCCACTGAGCGCGGCGGACAAGATCGCGGTGGCGCGCTACCTGGGGAAAGCCGGGACGGCGGTGCTCCCGGAGATGAAAGGGCTTTGCGCGGCTGACGCGAAGCCCAAAGCCGGCGGCTCGTCGTGGAATGGATGGGGTGTGGATGAGAAAAACACGCGGTTTCAGCCGGCGGAGGCGGCGGGACTCACGGTTGAGCAAGTGCCCAAGCTGCAACTGAAATGGGCGTTCGGATTTCCGAACACGGTGACGGCTTACAGTCAGCCGACCGTGGTTGACGGCCGCGTGTACACCGGCAGCAACGACGGCACGGTTTACGCGCTGGATGCCGAAAGCGGCTGCCTGTACTGGATGTATCAGGCGAAGGCCATGGTGCGCGACGCGGTGGTGATCGGCCCAGGGCCGCGCGCCTACTTTGGCGACCTCGAGTCGAATTTCTACGCGCTGGAAGCGGACACAGGCAAGACGGTGTGGCAGAAGAAGCTGGACAGCCAGGCATTCACACGCATCACAGGGACGGCAAAGCTGCACGCCGGACGGCTCTACGTGCCGATCACGTCCCAGGAAGAGAATGCCGGGGCCAATCCGCAATACTCCTGTTGCACGTTTCGCGGCAATCTGGTGGCGCTGAATGCCAGCGACGGAAGCATGGTTTGGCGGACCTACACGGTACCGGAGCCGAAGCCCACCAGGAAGAGTGCGGCCGGGGTGCAGTATTACGGCCCGTCCGGCGCTACCATCTGGTCCTCACCGACGCTCGATCTGAAGAGAAAGCTCGTGTACGTGGCTGCTGGTAATGGCTTCTCGGGGCCGGACATCAAGACCGCGGATGCGGTGATCGCGATGGACATGGAAACGGGCAAGATCAGGTGGAGCCAGCAGACGGCGCCGGACATGTTCAATTGGGGATGCGCGGGACGGGGCGGCAACACGGGCAATTGCCCGGAGAATGCGGGGACGGACGTCGATCTGGGCGGCTCGCCGATCCTGTTGGACATCGGCGACCGCAAGCAGATGCTGGTGCAAGGGCAAAAGTCGGCCGAGGTGCATGGGCTGGATCCCGACCAGAACGGCAAGATCGTGTGGTCGACGCGGATCGGTGTCGGCGGCGCCGGTGGTGGCATCCAGTGGGGCATCGCTGCGGGAGACGGGCTGGTGTTCGCGGGATTGGGTGAATCGCCGCGCGGGGCACAGGCGGCCGCGGCTGCGGCAAAGTCGGGGCTGTTCGCGATCGATCCGGCGACGGGACAGATCGTCTGGAACGAACCGGCGCCGGCGCCCGCCTGCGCAGGCCAGCGAGGATGCTCCGTGGCCCAGAAATCGCCACCAACGGCGATTCCGGGTGTGGTCTTCTCGCCTTCGATGGATGGACATGTGCGGGCGCACGACACCAAGACAGGGAAGATCGTCTGGGACTTCGACACGGCACGCGAGTTTCCCACGGTGAACGGAATCCAGGCGAAAGGTGGATCGATGGCGGCCACTGGTGTGACGGTGGCGGATGGAATGGTGTACGTGAACTCCGGCTATTCCAGTATGCCTGGCAATGTGCTGCTGGCCTTCAGTGCAAAGTGATGGTCATTCCCGCGAACTCCTGCTGCTCGCCGCTTTGACACCTGTTTGTCCCCATCTCTCCGGCTGAGAAGACACTGGACTTCCAAGCATCGACAAACATCCCCATTATGAAATCTTTATCCTTTCTCTATGACTTCTTCACGCCTTGTCGGGTAGCCTGAAGCTGACTGCCTGCATGATTGCGGAACGCAAGCCCGGCCACAGCGTGACCGGGCTCCTACTATTCGATCGCTCCCATTCCGGGAAGCGCGTTCCGCGCGCCCACCCCAATTGCATCCGAACCATTTATGCGCGAAAAAGAACTGTCGTTCGTTATTCCCACGCATCGACTGCGTGAAGTCGGCGAGACCATCGAGCAGTACGACCAGCACTTCTGGCGGAATGGCCACGCGGTCCGGATCATCGTGTTCGACGATTCCACGCCGGTCAACCAGCAGAAATACTACCCGCTCCTGGAACAAACGCACACGCACCAGGAATTGCACTACGTCGGTCCCCGGGAGAAGGAGCAGTTCCTCGCCTATCTGAACTCGAGGCTCAGGGACAAGCGCCTTGAAGGGCTGGTCAGGAACCTGTTCCGTCCCAGCTATGGTGGTAACCGGAATTTCACCCTGATGTACACCTTGGGCGAGCTGATGGTGAGCTCGGACGACGATATGCGGCCCTACTCGCTGATCGAGGACAGTCCTGAGTCGCTGGGCGCCGGAGAGGTCAGCCGTGGCAGGCTGCACCGGGCGGGCGAGAACGGCTATGTCCGAAAATCATTCGACATCGTCGCTGCGTTCCTGGACGTGCTGGGCAAGCCGGTGGGTGAAGTCCCGGAGAACTACGACCGCGGCGAGTTGCTGGTCGACAGCGCCATGGACCTGGAGACCAACGCCACCAAAGGACTGGCTCGCGAGAACTCGCTGACGCTGGAACCGGGCGCCGTACCCGACAGCGCGGTGGTGAAGATGGCGCAGACTTTTCGCTCCGGCACGAATGACATCGACGCCATCGACTTCGTGGAGATGTTCCTCGAAGACGAAGACCAAACGAACCTGGACGACCTGAACGAAAAGTACGTGCTGGTCAATTTCCGCCCCGCCGTGACCAACCGGAACTGGCGGATGGATTGTGGCGTGGCGGGCTACGACAACACCTTCGGGCTGCCCCCGTTTTTCCCCACGCGCTTGCGCTTCGAGGACTACATCTACCGCCTCTGGATCCAACAGAACGGCATCGTGGCCGCCCACGTGGATGCCGCGCAGAATCACACCAAAAGCAACTACATGCGCAACCCGCCGGCGGCCGAGATCTTCAACGAAGAAGTATGCAATCTCTTGAAGCGCAAGATCAAGGCTACAGTCAGCCACATGGACGCGTTGAGCATCGAGTTCGACTATGACGGCGAGGTCACGGGAGCGGACGCCTGCGAGATCCTGGAAAAGATCGCGGCGCTTCACCACCGCGCGCTCGCGGCCGCCGTGCAAACTACAAACCCGGAACGCGCGCAGGCGCTCCGGATTTTCGCCGCCAACCTGGAGAAGGCGTTCTACAGCTTCGAGCCCGATTTCTTCCAACAGAACCTGCTGCGGATTGTGGATGACGTGGTGGGGGTCATCAAGGCTTCCATACAGCTTTGGCCAACACTGGTAGAGATTGCGTATTTTCAAAAGCGGCGGAGCGGGCTGACCGCGACGCGCGTCGCCAATCAAAGGAAGTAGTCATCATGCGGATTGCACAGGTTGCCCCTTTATTCGAAAGCGTCCCACCGCGTTTGTATGGCGGCACGGAGCGGGTGGTGAGCTACCTGACGGAAGAACTGGTGCGGCAGGGCCACGACGTTACGCTGTTTGCCAGCGGCGATTCGGTAACCAGCGCAAGGCTGGTGCCGGCCTCGAAGCGCGCCCTTTGGCGCGACCCTGAGTGCCGTGAGACGCTGCCCCATCATGTCCGGTTGATGGACCTGGTCTTCCGGGAGGCGCGTCATTTCGACGTCATCCATTTTCACTGCGACTACATCCACTTTCCCTTGCTGCGGTACCATCGGACGCCGGCGGTGACGACGTTGCACGGCATGCTTCGACGGCACGATCTCGAACCGCTCTTTCAGGCGTACCCCGAAGTTCCGCTGGTCTCCATTTCCGACGACCAGCGCAGTCCGATTCCCTGGGCGAACTGGCAGGCCACCGTTTACCACGGTTTGCCCACCGGACTGCACACCTTTCGTGGCGATCCCGGAGACTACCTGTTGTTCATTGGGCGAATCTCTCCCGAGAAGCGGCTGGATCGCGCAATCGAAATCGCCCGCCGTTCGGGGCGCAAGCTGAAGGTCGCCGCCAAGATCTACGATGAGGATCGCGGGTACTATCAGGGCAGCATCGAGCCGCTGCTCGGCCGATCGCAATCGTTCGTGGAGTTTGTGGGCGAGGTGGGCGGCAAGGACAAAGACGAGTTGATCGGCAATGCCTGCGCCCTGTTGTTTCCGATCGACTGGCCGGAGCCCTTCGGACTGGTGATGATCGAGGCCCTGGCTTGCGGCACGCCGGTGGTGGCATGGCGCAACGGCTCTGTGCCGGAAATCGTCGACCAGGGCACAACCGGTTTCATTGTGGACAACATCGACGACGCCGTGCGAGCCGTCGGGAACGTGCGCCGCCTGAGCCGCGCCGCATGCCGCGCATCCTTTGAGGACCGATTTGACGCCGTGCGGATGGCGTCGAACTACGAAAGAGTATATCGACGGCTTTTGCACTATCCTCGTTCTCCAATCGAGATTGCAGAATCCGCGGCGCTGGAGAGCGTGGCGCCGGCCGTCTAATGGAGAACTCCCGCCCGACCCCTGCCCGCTCCGGGGATGCGCATCACGTGCTGGCCGATTCCAGCCTCACCGATGAACGCCTCCGGGTGTTGAAACACGGCGACACGTTTGCGCTTTTCGATCGGTATGGCGATATACGGCCCAGCCAAGATGGCGAAGGAGGGCTGTACCACGACGGCACCCGGTTTCTCTCGCGATTCTTCCTGGAACTGGAGGGCGCCCGTCCGTTCCTGCTGAGCTCGACGGTCCGCGACGATAACGATCAGCTCTCGGTGGCTCTCACCAATCCCGATTTGCGCCGCGATGGCCGCGTATTTCTGCCGATGGGCGCGCTGCATCTGGCGTGGCGGAAGTTTCTTTGGATGGGCACGCTGTACCAGGAACTGCGCATCGAGAACCATGGAATGCAGCCGGTGGATGCCGCCATCGGCCTCGAGTTTGCGGCCGACTTCGCCGACATCTACGAGGTGCGGGGCCTCAAGCGGAAGGCGCGCGGCCAGTATCTGAGACCCGAATTGACCGATCGGCAGGTGACTCTCGGCTATCGCGGTCTGGATGGCATTGTGCGGCGCACGCTCCTCGAATTCACACCGCGGCCGCAAAGCCTGGCTGGCGGCCGTGCCGGCTTCGAGGTCGTGCTGGCGCCAAGACAGGCGGCCTTACTCTACGTCACGATCGGATGCGAGCGGGAACCGGCCCGCCTGCGGCTCCCGGTTTTCGAACGGGCGCGAGCGGAAGCCCGGGCGCAATTGGATTCTCAAGTAGCGCAGTTCTGCGCAATTGAGACCGGCAATGGGCAGTTCGACGCACTGGTCAAGCGCGCCACCTCCGACCTGCACATGATGACCACCGTGCTGCCCACGGGGCTGTACCCCTATGCCGGAGTGCCATGGTTCAACACGCCATTCGGGCGCGACGGCATCATTACCGCGATGGAGTGCCTCTGGCTAAATCCGAGTCTGGCCCAGGGCGTCTTGCGCTACCTGGCATCGACACAGGCCGTGGATGTGGCTCGGGAGCAGGACGCGGAGCCCGGTAAGATCCTGCATGAAACCCGAAAGGGCGAAATGGCGGCCTTGAAGGAGATGCCTTTCGCGCGCTACTACGGCAGCGTGGACGCCACCCCACTGTTCGTAGCGCTGGCGGGCGCCTACTACGAACGGACCGCCGACCGCCGTCTGATCGAGGACATTTGGCCCAACATCGAGGCCGCATTGCAGTGGATCGACTGCTACGGCGACTGCGATGGAGACGGCTTCATCGAATACTCCCGCCGCTCCTGCGACGGCTTGTTGCACCAGGGATGGAAGGATTCCGACGATGCCATCTTTCACGCGGATGGCACGCTGGCGCGCGGGCCAATCGCGGTGTGCGAGGTACAGGGCTACGCTTACGCGGCGTGGAGGGCTGGGGCGGCACTGGCAATGACGCTCTTGCGGCCGGAGCAGGCAGCGCAGTTCGCCTCCCGCGCCGATGCGCTGCGAGATCGCTTCGAGGATGCGTTCTGGTGCGATGAGTTGTCAACCTACGCGTTGGCGCTGGACGGCGACAAACAACCGTGCCGGGTGCGCACCTCGAACGCGGGCCAGTGTCTCTTCTCGGGAATCGCCGCGGCCGATCGCGCCGTGAAGGTGGGGCGGACACTTCTCCAGCCTGAGCTGTTTTCCGGATGGGGAATCCGCACCGCCGGCGCGGGCGAGGCGCGCTACAACCCGATGGGCTACCACATCGGCAGTGTGTGGCCCCACGACAACGCCCTGATCGCGTACGGCCTGGCGCGCTATGGCATGGCGAGCGAGGTGTCACGGGTATTCACGGGCCTCTTCGATGCCGCCATGTACTTCGATCTGCATCGCATCCCCGAACTCTTCTGCGGATTCCCGCGGGACGAAGGCCAGGGACCGATCCTATACCCGGTGGCCTGCGCTCCGCAGGCCTGGTCGGCGGCGGCGGTGTTCCTGATGTTCCAGGCGTGCCTGGGCCTGAGCATCAACGCCATCGAGTCGAGAGTCTCATTGGTTCGCCCGTTCCTGCCCCCGTTCCTGAGCCGGGCGACAATCATGAATCTGCGAATCGGCGACGCGAGCGCGGATATTCAAGTGGTGCGGCACGAACACGACGTCACGGTCACGGTGCTGCGACGAAACGGGGACATCGAGGTTGTGGTTGTTATGTGACGCGGTGCCGGTCACCAAGCGTTCCCTGGCGCACGGTGGGCATCCCGCCGCCATCGGCGATACAATGACCGTCTGGGAGGTCTCAATGGGCATCCATCGCCGGCAACTCCTGAGAGATTTCGGCTGCGCGGCCACGGGAGGGTTTGTGTCGTCCGCCATGGGGTACCCAGCGAACGAGACCATTCAAGTCGGCTGCATCGGGACCGGCGGCCGCGCTCAAGTTTTGATGAAAGCTTTGGCGCGTATTCCCGGCGTGGAGATCACCGCGGTCTGCGACGTGTGGGATGAGAGCCTGTCCAAAGGCAAGCAGCTTGCGAAGCCCGGGGCCTTCGCCACCAAGGATTATCGGGCCCTCCTGGACCGCAAAGACATCGACGCGGTGCTAATCGGCACTCCCAACCATCAACACGTTCCGATCACGATTGCGGCTTGCTCCGCCGGCAAGGATGTTTACGTCGAGAAGCCGTTAACCCACAGGCTGGCTGAAGGTCCGGCGGTCATTGACGCTCAGAACCGCTCGAAGCGGATCGTGCAGGTGGGCCTGCAGCAACGCTCGATGCCTCAATTTCAACGAGGATACGAATTGGTGCGCTCTGGCCGGATAGGGGCCATCCGCAAGGTGCATCTTACCTGGAATCGCAACGCGGCCCGAACCGGTTACGTGCAATATGACATCAATCCGTCCTCGGTCGATTGGGCGGCGTGGCTCGGGAGCGCGCGCCAACAGCCGTTCGACCCGTATCGCTTTCGTCAATGGCGCTGGTTTTGGGACTTCGGCGGCGGCGTGTTGGACGACCTCATGGTGCACTACATCGACGTCGCGCACTGGTATCTGGGCGTCGACCACCCCGACGCCGCGATGACCATCGGGGACAAATTTACCGCGCAACAATGGGAAACCCCTGACACAGCGCAGACTCTGCTCCACTATCCAAGTGCCCAGGTTTACTTCGAATCGACCTTCCTCAACGCGCGGAACGGCGCTATGCTCGAATTCATGACATCGGAGGCCACCTTATACCTCGATCGCGGCCGCATGGAAGTCATCCCCGAGAGCAAGCGCGACGCCGGGAATCGGAGCGCGGTAGCACTGCCGATTGCAGCCAGCCAATTCGTCCTCGGGAGCGGGCCAAAGGGAGCGGACTTTTACGACAACCCCGATGGGGAGTTGCTGCACCTGAGTAACTGGCTGGAGTGCGTGCGCAGCCGGAAAACACCCAACGCTCCGGCCGAAGTGGGAGTCAGCGCCGCCTCCGCCGCGCACCTGGGCAACATGGCTTACCGTGAGAATCGGATCGCCAGGTGGGAATCCGATGGGGTGAAGGCTTGATCACCGGACTTTCAAGCAAGGCAAAAAGAAAGGGAGGAGCGATTCTATGTTACACATGATCGGGCACGCCATCTTCGGACTGCTCATCGGTCTGGTGGCTCGCGCGGTGATGCCAGGCCGGCAGCATATGGGCCTGATACTGACGATGATTCTGGGGTTGGTCGGTGCGTGGCTGGGAGGCCTCATCGGCCGAACGACCGGCATGTACCGCGAAGGGCACCCCGCGGGCTTCTTGATGGCGCTCGTGGGAGCGTTGATCGTGTTGTTTATTTATTCGGCCGTTGGCTGATTCTTCGCCTGGAACGCGCAGAAGTAAGGCATTCTCACAGCGGCTCCACGGTGTCGGGGCCCGCGCCGGGCGGAGTGTCGAACACCCGAATGATCTTGCGTTGGGGTACCGAGACGATCGCCACCTTGTCGCTATCCTGAATCCCGAGGTAGGCGATCTGCCCGTCGCGCGAAAGCGACACCGAGAGCGGCTGGCCGGGGAGCGGAATCCGCGCCGTCTCCTGGCGTGTGGCCAAGTCGGCAAATCCCATCGCCTGGCCGGTCTGAAGATTGTAGACCAGGGTCTTCCCGTCCGGAGTCAAAAACACGCGCGCGGGCCCCGTGCCGGTCCGGATCTCTCCCTCCACGCGGCGCGTTTGCGAGTCGACGATCGAGATGGTGTTGCTCTCCATGTTGGTGACGTAGACGTGCTTCCCGTCGCGGCTCAGGGTGGCGCCCTGCGGGTTCTTGCCGGTCGCAATGACTGCATCCACGGCGCCCGATGCCAGGTCTACAACCGCTACTACTCCCGAACCCGAATCGCTGACCCAGGCGGTGCCATCGCCGAGCGCCACCATGTGAGGACTGTTGCCTGCGACGTCGTACTTGCGGACCACCTTCCGCGCCACCGGATCGATGCGCAGCAGTCCGTAAGGATTCTCGATGGTGACGACGATTTCGCCGGTGCGCGGAAGAACCGCGATCCCGTGAGGGCGGCGGAAGTTGCCGAGATCGATGACGCCGGTCTTCTTACGCGAGCGAACATCGACGATCGAGATGCTGTTGCCACCCTCGCCGGGATCGGTCATCCACAGCATGCCGTTGTCGGTGACGTAAAGCAGGCGATGGTCGGGCGAGAAGGCCATCTCATGCGGGTAGCGGCCCACCTGGACCTCGCCGAGGCGCCGGCCCTCCCCGGTGTAGAACCCCACTTTGCCGGCTTTCTTTTCGACGATGGCGAGCGTGGCTTGGCCGAACAGGGAAATGCCAAGCAGCAGCGCCAACAGGGTGCATCGAAGAAATGTCATATCGAAGCTCCAGAGGGCGCATTTTAGCAGACCCCGAGGCCGGGAAACGCACCATGAAGAGGGTAGTGGGCTTCGCTGACTTCAACCGCAGCTACACTGAAGGAAGGTAAACCCTCGGGTGCGCTTCGAATGGAATGCTCCAAAGGCTGCCCGGGAACCTGCGGAAACACGGCGTCTCATTCCAGGAAGCGGCGAGCGTGTTCTTCGATCCCTTGTCGGCAACCGGTCCAGGACGACGCGATTCGAATCGTCACCGCCCGCGAGGCAACGCGGGCAGAGAGGAAGCTGTATGAAGAAGTCCAAGAAGCTGGCTGCGGATGACCTTCGGTCCGAATACTAGCGCCCAGATTTCGAGGCATTGGTCCGCGGGAAATACGTCGAGCGACTGCAAGCGAATTCGAACGTAGTCGTCCTGGTCCCGGAGGTTACCGACCTGTTTCCGAACGCGGCAGCCGTCAACGCCGCGTTGCGCTCCCTGGCCGAGATTGCCAGGCGCGCGGGCTCCCTCCAACGCCAATCGCGTTAGCGTGCAACCTAAGCGCTCGTCGCGAAATAACCGTGCCAACCGCTCCCTTACGGTCGCGGCTCCGATGCGCTCTCAGAGCCGCGACCGTAAGGGAGCGGTTGCCGCCGATTGAGCTGGTTATTTCA
>Ga0209517_10001877_pt1 | contig 30740 bp, 31 predicted proteins | sample PeaSoiMetSII2010_FD_187695 | JGI IMG/M metagenome (GOLD analysis project Ga0209517, IMG submission 187695) | Peat soil microbial communities from Weissenstadt, Germany - SII-2010 (SPAdes) (version 2) | ecosystem: Environmental > Terrestrial > Soil > Wetlands > Peat | place: Germany...
GACGAGCGGCGCGCCGTGCCGTTCGCCGAGCTCGGCCAACAAACCGAGCCGGCGCGGCTCGTCGCCGCGGTGATAATGCACGCCGGCAAGGAACGTGCGACCGGGCGCTGCGTGGGCCAGAGCGCAGAGGCGCGTGGCGAATTCAGACTCGTTTCCCGGATGCGGTGCAGCGCGAAGCGGTGCACCGCTGATCCGGGATCGTTCCAGACTCGGCGTTTGCGACGATCCCGGGTCTGCAGCGCACCACTCCGCTTCGCTATAGCGCGTCGAAGACGCGCGTGAACGCGCTTTTGGTGCTGCGGTGCGCCCGGGAAACTCTTTTGGGGGAATGGCGATAAAAATCTGGCCTTCGTTCGCATCCAGAACCTGCTCGAAGGTCAGATGACATTCGCCTTTCTTGGCCTTGAGGTTGCCCTGGGTCAGAAGCTGGCAGAGACGCCCATAGGCTTGGCGATCGGTCGGATAGGTCAGCACCTCGAAACCATCGACGGTGGCGAGCCGTGTGCCGACGAGCAGTTTTATGGTTCTGGTCTTGGCTTCGTCATAGGCGCGCACTACGCCGGCAAAGCTGTTGCGGTCGGCGATGCCGATGGCGGTGAGGCCAAGCGCATCGGCCGTCGCAACCATCTCGCCCGGATGCGAGGCGCCGCGCAGGAAAGAAAAATTCGTAGTGACGGCGAGCTCGGCATAGGCGGTCATCTGCCTCACTCACGCAAACAGGCCGTGCACGAACCACTGCGCTTGCGCCGTCTCGCGCCCATAAAGGCCTTCGCGGAACAGCCAGAAGCGATGGCCGGCGGAATCCTCGACGAGGTAATAGTCGCGCGTCGGTTTAGGCTCGCGATGCCGCCACCATTCGCCGGCGATGCGTTCCGGTCCCTGGGCGCCGGTGATGTCATAAGTCACGCCGCGCCAGCTGAAACGCCGCGGCGGACCGTCGGGGACGAGGGCCGTGACGTCCTCGGCCGGCTCGGCATGGGGCAACAGCAGGAGCGGGCGCGGGTTTTGCTCGGCTTCAGGCCACGCAGTCGCCTCGCCGTCGATCGGCGGCAGCACTTCGGCGCGCTCGGGCAGATGACTGGCCTCAGGCGCGAAGCGCCGCACGCTGTGTGGTCCGAGCCGCTGGCGCAGTGCATCGATCAAAGCCGCGCAACGCTCCGTTCGGTCGCCATCCCCCCACCCTGACCCTCCCCCGCTTGCGGGGGAGGGATGGGAGGGGGTCAGCTCCGTTTGCCGCGCCGGCATCGGTTCGGCGCAGGTCACCGCAAGGCCGATGGCTTCGAAACCAAAACCGGCATCGCAGGTCGCCGCCAAGGCTTCGAGTTTCAGCTCGATGAGCCGCGCCACGTGGCTGACGTTGCGCGTCGGCAGCGTCAGTCCGATGTCGATCGTCTCGACCGCGCCGTCGACATTGTAGAGGCAAAGCCGCAATGCCCGCGCGCCGACGTCATCGCGGGTGAGCACGTGGACGAGGGTCTGCATGAGGCGATTGGCGTGGGCGATGATCGCGTCATGGGTGAAGATCGGCTCGATGAGATAACGCAACGCGTGATAGACCGGCGGCGCGACGACCGGCACCAGCGGTTCGTCGATGCGGCCGAGCGCCTGATCGACGCGGCGCAAGAGCTCGGTGGGAAAGCGCGCGGCGAACGGCGCACGCGGTTTGTCGAGGAGCGAGCCCACGGTCTTGAAGCCGAGCCGGCGCAGGACGCTGCGGGTCTCCGGCTTAAGCCGCAACGCCGCGATGGGAAGCGGCGCCAGGGCCGTCGCTTCCTGGCCTGATGGCAATACGAACAATGGCGTTTGGTGAAAGCGCGACAGCGCCCAGGCCGCACCGGGCGTGGCGGCGACGGCAAGCCGCGCCGATAACCCGAAATTTTTTTGCAGTCTTGCAGCAAGGTCGGCGAGCAATTTCTCCTCGCCGCCGAACAGATGCGCCGAGCCTGTGATGTCGAGGAAAAAGCCGTCGGCGCCGTTGTCCTCGTTCCAAAGATCCCTGCACAATGGCGAAGCGGTCGGCGTGTAACGCGTCGCCCATAACGCCAGGCGCCGCAATGCGGCATCGTCGGCAGCGGGATCGGCGTCGCGCACCTGCAAAAATTCCGCCTTGGCCCGCGCGTCGGCCAACAGGTCGCCGGTCGCAAGGCCCGCGGCCTCCGCCGCCGCGTTCAAGGCGGCGATGCGCGGACCGCCTGTTGCGGCAACAACGAGGACGAACGGATAGCCCGGATCAACTGGCTTGCTTGATGGATTTTTCGCCTGCGCCGCGAACGCGCGAAAAATCGGCCAGCGCGGCAGCCAAACTGAAACGATGCGCGACATGATCGTACTCCACTACCCATTGGCCCGGCCGTCCGTTGCGGCAGCGCTCGAGCTGCAAGTGCCAGCGCGGCTGCGTGACGAGGCCGAAGCGGTCGCGCGCGGCTTTCGCGGTGCCGATGCGCCAGCGCGTCGCCGCCGCGCTCGATTCCAGCGTCGGCGCCGGCCGCAATAAAAAAACAGGCAGACCCGCTTCGGTGGCGGCGAGATGCAGCCGCTGGCTCGTTTTCAGATCGAGCGTGTCGATCAAACCCACGACGGCGGCCGGCACCGCCGACCGCACCGCCTCTTCCATGGCCCACAGGGTTTCCTTGCGATGCGTGGTCTCGACCAGAATGAGGCGGGCCGGATCGAGCCCAAGCGCGTTGAGGCCATGCCCATGTAACCGGCCGTGCGGGCGGTAGGGGCGCAGCCCATAGGCCGGCATGACGAAGAGGAGCGGGTAGGCCAGACGGGCGAGAACCGCCGCGATGAAGCCGAAGGCGGCGGCGACGCAGCCTTCCGCTGCGGGAACGACCTCATGCAGGGCGCCGCAGGCGAGGCCGCCGTCCGGCAGGTGGGAATCGATTGCCGCCAAGCCGAAGGGCAGGGGTTTGCGCTGCTCCCCCATCCGGGGGATGAGGCGGCGCAGTTCGGCCATCACGGCAGCGCGGTCGTGCGCCAAGGCAGCGATGGGCGCCGGATTTGGCTGTGCAAAGCTCATTGGATATTCACTGTATGTTCTTGCTGGAGCTTATAGAACGAACCAGGAACAATGCCAAGACTGAATTGCGGGCAATCGGCATTCCGTTGAGCGATCAATGGCTTGAGCGCTTGGGAATAAATCCGGTTCGGGCGCTTCGTCGCTGCAAGATTTACCCAGCGCCGGTGTTTGTCGGTTGGCGCGCGGATGGCGACGCAACGGAGAGATGGCCGTGGTGAAAAACCTGATTTTTGCGGCGGCCGCGCTGGCGGTCCTGAGCTTCAATATTCCGGCCGGCCATGCCGCCGCGTGGCGGGAGAATCCATGGTGCGCGGTGATCGATTACGGCGACGGCGGCGTCACCTGGGAATGCAACTATCGCACCTTCGAGGAGTGTTACCCGAACGTGCTCGCCGGCAATAAGGGCTCGTGTAACCTCAACCCAGCCGGGCCCGGCCCGCAAGCCGCTACGCCGGCGGCTCCGCGCAAGAAACACCACGCGCAGCGCTAACGGCGATCGTCGTCGAACGTTCAAAGCCGGTCGTTACTCTTGATGGTGCGCGGACGATGGCGCATACGTCTGCCGACCGCGCGGGCACGAGCGCGGATAGCGCAGCAGGAAGGTGCATCATGCCGGAAGCCGACAAGGAAGGTGAACGTTACGCCGTCGACCAGCCGCAGCAGACGCCGGGCTTTTTCCTCAAAGGCACCCATCAGCTCGATTGGGGCATGAAGAACCGCATGGCGCGGGTGTTCGATCCGGTCTCCGGCCGCACCGTGATGCTTGCCATCGACCACGGCTATTTCCAGGGCCCGACCACAGGCCTCGAGCGCATCGATCTCTCCATCGTGCCGCTATTGCCGAATTGCGACGCGCTGTTCTGCACGCGCGGCATTTTGCGCTCGGTGATCCCTGCCGAGTGCCAAAAGCCGATGGTGCTGCGCGCCAGCGGCGGCCCCAGCATCCTGCGCGAGGAGCTGTCCGACGAGCAGATCGCCATGGACATGGACGACGCGATGCGGCTCAACGCCGCCGGCGTCGGCATCCAGGTGTTCATCGGCGGCGAATTCGAGACCCGCTCGGTGCACAATATGACCAAGCTGGTCGATGCCGGGCTGCGCATGGGCATTCCGGTGATGGGCATCACCGCGGTCGGCAAAAACATGGTGCGCGATGCCAAATATTTCCGGCTCGCCTGCCGCATCATCGCCGAGCTCGGCGCCCAATACGTCAAGACCTATTACGTCGACGAGGGTTTCGAGACCATCACCGCGTCGTGCCCGGTGCCGATCGTGATGGCCGGCGGCAAGAAGCTGCCCGAGCTCGAGGCGCTGACCATGGCCTACAACGCCGTGCAGCAGGGCGCCTGCGGCGTCGACATGGGCCGCAACATTTTCCAGTCCGAGGCGCCGCGGGCGATGATCGCCGCGGTCGCCGCCGTGGTGCACAAGAACATGAAGCCGAAGGACGCCTTCGATCTGTTCAAGACGCTGAAGGCGAAGGGCGAGCCCCGAGTCCGCTCGGTGTCATAGACGAGCGGTCACTTCGGCAGGAATTGCTCGGTATAGAGCTTCGACATATCCGGCGCGCTCGGCAGCAGCTTCAAATCGACGAAGGATTTTTTCAACTTCGCCAGCGACTCGGCGTCGAACTCGCAGGCCTTGGTGAACATGCCGACGGTGAGATCGTAGTCGCGCGCCATCACGCTCTCGGAAAATCCGGTGATGGCGGCCTCCATCTTCACGGTCTCGGCCTTGTGGCTGCGGATGTAGTTGACGGTCTCGACCCAGCCGGCGACGAAGGCGCGCACCGCGTCGGGATTGGTCTCGATGATGTGGTTCGAGGCGTAGAGCGTGCCGGCGGCAAGCTTGCCCTCGTATTTTGTCACCGGGAACAACAGCCGGCCGGTCTTGTTCTCCTCCATGGCGAGGAACAGCGAGGTCACCGCGACGTCGGCGTCGATCAGATGATCGCGAAACGCGGCGATGATGCTCGATGCACCGTTGCCGATCGACACGCCGGAGACGGCGTCCGGCGGCCAGCCCTGGTTACTGGCGAGCTCCTTGGTCAGCCAGTCGGTCAGCGAGCCGGCGCTGGAATAGCCGATCTTCTTGCCTTTCAGTTGCTCGATGGTCTTGATCGGCGAATCCCACGGCACGCCGATGCCAATGAAAGGAATCGGCCCCGCGGTTTCGCAGATGGCGATCATCGGCGCACCCTTGGCGATCAGCGCCATTTCGGTGCCGGCGCCGTCGCCGATGTCGAGCGCCCCGGCAGCCATGGCCTGGGTCATTTTGCTGCCGCCGGTGAAATCGACGATTTTCAGGTCGAGCCCATGTTTCTTGAAGATGCCGAGCTGCTCGCCGACATTGACCGGAATGATCGGGTCGGCGTTCGGCGCCGCCTTGCCGACCGTGAGCGTTGTTGACGCGGCCGAGGCAATGTCGATTGCTGCAAAGACGAAGACGAGTGCGGCAACCAAGCGGCCGCGCGCTGGATTTCCGGTCATGATTTCCTCCGCTCGCTGGCCCGGCGCATCTGTTGTGATGCGGCGACGACCTGGACGGCTGCAAAAGAAAACTGTCGATGCCTTATCGGACACGCAGCGCGTGAGCGAAGGTTAGCAAACAAGCGACGCTGCGACCTACGGCACCTCGTCGCAGCCGGCCCTGCCAGTCGGCGGGCGCTATTCCACCGTGACGCCGCTCGCCTTGATCGGCACCGCCCATTTGGCGATCTCGCTTTTGACGAGGTCGCCGAGATATTGCGGGGTGGCCTGCTCGTCGGTGGCGATTTCGGCGCCGAGCGCGGTGAGCCGCTCGCGCACCGCCGGCGCGTGCATGGCCTCGAGCGTCGCGTCGTGCAGTTTTTGGACGATCGCCGCCGGCGCATTCTTCGGCAGGAAGATGGCGTTCCAGGTATAGGCGATCAGGTCGGGCGTGCCCTGCTCAATGGCGGTCGGCACGTCGGGCAGAGCCGGGGACCGCTTGGCGTCGAACACCGCGAGCCCTTTGACCGCGCCGCTGTCGATCGGCGGTTTTGCCGTGGTCATCACGTCGCACAGATAATCGATGCGGCCGCCTTGCAGATCCTGCATCGCCGGTCCGCTGCCGCGATACGGCACGTGGGTGACGTTCACTTGCAGCAGATAATTCATCAGCAGGCAGCCGAGATGCGTCGCCGAGCCGGTGCCGGCCGAGCCGAACTGCATCTTCGCCTGGTTCGCCTTGGTGTAGGCGACGAACTCCTTGAAATTATTGACCGGCAAATCCTTGCGCGCGACCAGCACCAGCGGGACATTGGCGATCAGGATCACCGGCGTGAAATCGGTCACCGCGTTGTAGAGCGGGTGCTGGTACAGCGTCTGGCCTTGCGCATGGGTGCCGACGGTGGCGAGCACGAATTCGTAGCCGTCGGGCGTGGAATTGGCGACGCGCAAGGAGCCGGTCTGGCCGCCGGCGCCGTTGATATTCTCGACGATGACGTTTTGGTGCAGAATCTCGCTCATGCGGCCTGCGACCATGCGGCCGAGCACGTCGGTCGGCCCGCCGGCGGCGAATGGATTGATCATGGTCATCGAGCGGCTGGGATAGTCGTCTGCCTGCGCCGAGACGGTGAGCGCAAAGATTGTCGCGGCGAACGCCGCGAGGACTTTATTTTTCATTGGCATTTCCTCCGCCGCCATAGTGCTGCATAGGCGCAACGATCCGGTCAACCCGTCCGTTCGCGGCAGCAACGCGGTTGTTTATTTGCAGTTTATCCGAGCTCGGTGATCTCTTCCGGAAAATGATGCAGCCGTTCGCCCGGGCCGTTCGGCCCGATCAGATAGTTGTCGCAGTACCACGTCAGCATGCCGCCTTTGATATAGGTCGGGTGCACGACGATGTTCATGTCCTTTTCGATGTTCATCGGCTCGTCGTTGCGGATAAGCGGGCGTTCGACGAGATCGTAGCCCTGGCCGTGGCAATGCAGCCGCTTTTCCTCGGGCCGGCCGTTCTTGCGCATGAAATCGTTGTAGGCGGCAAACACGTCCTTGCACGCCGCGCCGGGTTTTAGCAGGCCGAGATTGAATTTGCGCGCTTCGAGCGCAAAGGCATATTCGTCCTTCATCTCCTGCGACGCGCGCCCGACCACGCAGGTGCGGCCGAGCTCGGTATACATGCCGCCGGGGCCGGCATCCTCGACCAGGAGTGCCACGGCGTCGCCTTCCTGGATGATGCGGTTCTGATAATGCCGCGCGGAAAACTGCGCCGGCTTGCCGGGCGGCATAGAGGCGCACAGATAAATGCCGTGCTCGCTGCCGTGGCGCTGGCTGTAGCATTGCGCGATGGCCGCGATATCGCGGTCGCGCATGCCGGGCTCGACGGCTGCGAACGCGGCGCGCATGGCGCCGTCCTGCATGGCGGCGGCGCGCTTGACCAGTTCCTGCTCCTCGGCGCTCTTGATGACCTTGATGCGGTCGACCATGTCGGAGGCATCGACGAATTTGGAGTTGGAGAAGCGGCCCTTCTGCATGTAGTCGACCATGGCGAACGACATCTGATAGGTGCCGACGAGGCCGATGGTGCCGCCCGCATAGGGCTCGAGCGCCTTGGCGGCGAGCTCCGGATCGTAGGGCGCGGTGTAATAGCACGACGAATAGCTCGGCGTCGTGTACCAGCGCTTGACGCCGCGGCGAGTGCCGTCGCTCTTGCCGTTGAGCTCGGTGACGCCGCCGAACGGGCCCTGGCTTACCAGGGTCATCAGGTCGTCGCGCGGAAACACCACGGTGAGCGGATAGCCGTTGGTCGCCGGCAAGTCGGTGAAATATTTGACGTAGCCGCCCATCTGGTCGGAATTGTTCTGCATCAGCAGCACGTCGATCTTGTCGCGCTCCATGGCGGCGCGCACTGCGGCCCAGCGGCGTTCAAGCTCGGCCGTCGAGATCGGCGTCTGCAGGCGTTCGGAAAGCTGGTCCATTGTCTTGAACTCCTAATGCGGAACTACGTTGATCATGCCGCCGATATTGCCGGAGAGGAAACAGCGCATGTTGGCTTCCACGGTCGGCAGCGCGTAATCGATATAGACGTCGCAGAAGCCGCCCTGGTGGGTGGTGATGATGACGTTCTCCATCGCCCAGAACGGATGATCGGCCGGCAGCGGCTCTTCGTTGAACACATCCAAGGCTGCTCCGCCAATGCGGCCCGACCTGAGCGCTTCAACCAGCGCCGGTTCGTCGACCACGCCGCCACGGGCGAGATTGACCAGAAAACTCGTCGGCTTCATTGCGGCCAGCACTTTGGCATCGACGCTGTTGCGGGTTTTTGCCGTAAGCGGGGTGAGCAGCACGAAGAAATCGAATTCGCGCACGACTTTGGCAAGCTCGGCACTTTCATACATACGGTCGAAACCGGCGACGGCGCGCGGCGCGGAGCTGACACCGATGGTGCGCATACCGAACGCCTTGCATTTCGGCGCCAGCTCCTCGGCGATGGCGCCGATGCCGAAAACGCCGACCGTCTTGTTGTGCAGCAATTTTGCCGGAAAGCGCGCCCATTCACGCGCGCCTTGCGCGCGCAGCGCGCGGGGAATATCGCGTGCCAGCGCCAGCATCGAGCCGATGGCGGCTTCCGATACCGGCGCGCCATGAATGCCGTGGATGTTGGTGACGATGACGTCTTTGCGCAGCACCGGCCGGTCGATCAGATTGTCGACGCCGGTGCCGAGCGCCTGCACCCATTTGAGGCTAGTGCCGGCGCGCAGCACGTCGTCGTTCAGCCGCGGCGCAAATGTCAATAATATGTCAGCCGACGCGATATAGGGCCCGACCTTGGAATGGTGGTCCACAAGATCGACACGAAGCTCCGGGAATTTCGCCTTGAGACGATCGCGATACTGGTTGTTGAGCTCGGGCGTCAGCGTCAGGAGGATCAGAAGATTGGTCATGCGGGCGGACACCGAAGCCGTATGAGGCGGCGGAATGGGTGGATGAGGGACCAGCCTTATATCGCCTTGTCCGACGCCCCGCCAAGGTGTCGCGCAAAACCATGCGCTGCGCTAGACTGCGACCCATATTCGAAGCGGGCGGCAATTTGGGAGCACACGATGCCTATCGATCTTTCCACGGTGAACTGGCTCTATGTCTCGATATTGGCGGGCTTTGTGTTCGTCGCCACCTTGCTCGGCAGCATCATCTCGTTTCGCAATAAGTTCGCCGCCGCGATCATTGCCGCGGTGCTGTTCGCCGCGGCCTTCGTGTTCTGGACCTATTATCCGCGCGAAAACCTGCCCGACGCGGTCCGCTCGCTGCCGACCAGCGCCAAATAGCCTGCGACTCGGCGTCCACTCGCTTGCCAGTTGACCTTTCCGCCGGTCCCGCTATTCGTAATTCTTTGCCGGGGGAAATGGAGCGGTCATGAACAAGGTCTATGCGGATGCCAAATCCGCGTTGGCCGGGTTGCTCAAGGATGGCATGACCATCATGGCCGGCGGTTTTGGCCTGTGCGGCATCCCCGAGTCCTTGATCCTTGCGATCCGCGATTCCGGCGTCAAGAATTTGACCGTGGTGTCCAACAATGCCGGCGTCGACGGCAAGGGCTTGGGCATCCTGCTCGACAGCCGCCAGACCAAGAAAATGGTCTCCTCCTATGTCGGGGAGAACAAGACCTTCATGCAGCAATACCTCGCCGGCGAGCTCGAGATCGAGTTCAACCCGCAAGGCACGCTGGCCGAGCGCATCCGCGCCGGCGGCGCCGGCATCCCGGCGTTCTTCACCAAGACCGGCGTCGGCACCCAGATCGCCGAAGGCAAGGACGTGCGCGAGTTCGACGGCCAGCGCTATGTCATGGAGCGCGGCATCGTCGCCGATCTTGCCATCGTCCACGCCTATAAGGGCGACACCGAAGGCAACCTGGTCTACCGCAAGACCGCGCGCAATTTTAATCCGGTGATGGCGACCGCGGGCAAGGTGACCGTCGCCGAGGTCGAGCAGCTGGTGAAGCCCGGCGACATCAATCCCGATCACATCATCACGCCGGGCATTTTCGTGCAGCGCATCATCCACGTGCCGAACGCCACCAAATACATCGAGCAACGCACCGTCCGCAAGCGCACCGTAGCCGACGCGCCGGCCGGAACCGGAGGAGATGTCTAATGGCTTGGACCCGCGACCAGATGGCCGAACGCGCCGCGAAAGAGCTGCAGGACGGTTTTTACGTCAATCTCGGCATCGGCATTCCAACCTTGGTGTCGAACTACATCCCGGGCGGCATCAGCGTGCAGCTGCAGTCGGAGAACGGCATGCTCGGCACCGGCCCGTTCCCGTTCGAGGGCGAGGAGGATGCCGACCTCATCAATGCCGGCAAGCAGACCGTCACCGAGCTGCCGACCACGAGCTATTTCAACTCGGCGGACTCGTTCGGCATGATCCGCGGCGGCCATATCGATCTCGCCATCCTGGGCGCCATGCAGGTGGCGGAGAACGGCGACATCGCCAACTGGATGATCCCCGGCAAGCTGGTCAAGGGCATGGGCGGCGCCATGGACTTGGTCGGCGGCGTCAAGAAAGTCGTCGTCGTCATGGAGCATTCTGCAAAAGGCGAATCGAAACTTCTGCACCGCTGCAACCTGCCGCTCACCGGCGCCGCCGTGGTCGACATGGTGATCACCGATCTCGGCGTCTTCACCGTCGACCGCTCAGGCGGCGGGCTGACCCTGATCGAGCTCGCCCCCGAGGTGACGCTCGATGACATCAAGGCCAATACGCAGGCGAGTTTTAAAGTCGCAAATACGCTCAAGCAGTAGCCGGTCATGACCGGACGTCCCTGCAAGCCCGGTTCCGACCTTCGCGGCCTATGGCGACTATTGCTGCCGGGCACGGCGTTTCCGGCATGCGGCGTGCCGGAAAATTCCAAGACCGATACGTCCGGGCGGGTCGCATCGGCCGAGAACTCGCGCGACGATATCGCCGACGCGGAACAGCCGCAGCGCTAAAGCGGCATTATCGATCCGCCTCGGCGCGCCTTAATCGCCGCTGATCACAAGCTTGACCGTATCCGCCTTGACGCCGGAGAGCTCGACGGTGAACGGCGCCGCGGCGAGATCGAATTTTACGCTCTTGCGGATACCTTCGCAGCCGAGCGCGCCGCTGAACGCGGTCGATTTCACCGCGTTGCCCGACTGCGCAACGTCGATCCAGCCTTCGGCCGACAAGGTGATCTTGTAGCTGCCGGCTTGCTTGGGCGCCGGTGCCTGGAAAAAGCCGGCGAATGTGTCGGGCGATTTCGGCGCGCGCTCCGGCGGCGCCGGCAGTTTGGCGTCGGCGAACGGCACCAGCGCGACGATCGTGCCGAAGGGGATCGGGAACGTCACGCGATCGCCCGAGACGATCTTCGGCAGATCGGTGCCGTTGAGCGTCGAGCGCTCCTTGTCGAGCGGCCATTTGAATTTGTCGCAGCCGATCGGCTCCTGCGCGAACGCCGGCGCGGCCATCGCGCAGGCGGCAAGGACGAAGAATGTGGTTTTCACGGTCAATTCCTAATCGACGGCGATCATCACGCTCGACGCCTTGATGATGGCGGTGGCGGTGCCGCCGACCTTCAATTCGAGCTCATCGACCGCTTCGTTGGTGATCGACGAGGTGATGACCTGGCCGGGGGCGATTTCGAGCCGGACATGGGATGTGGTCGCGCCTTTTTTCACGTCCACGATCTTGCCTTTGAGCTGATTGCGCGCGTTGAGTTTCATGGCGTTCCTTCAATATATAAACGTGCGGCGCGGCAGCGCCGCGCCGGCGGGTGAATTGTTGCTTTAAGGAGCGACCGTTCCGAAAGCGCATTCCGGATGTGACGACGCGCTTACGGCGCATCGACAGTCGCCGGCATCATAGCGAACGCAGCGCAACAGGGCAACGCGGCGCCGCTCAGGGACGTGTGTCGCCGTCGCCGTGGTCGCGCGAATGGTCGCGCGAATCTTGGCCGGCGACCCACTGGTCGTCGCGGCTGAAATAAATGCCGTGGCCGCCGCGGTATACGACATGACTGTCCGGGCCACTGTTGAGGGCGACAAGGACGATGCCGGACATCAGGATGATGAAAATCGGGATGGTCGGATTGAAATCGAGATAGTTCGAGGCAACGACCGCGCCGACCAGCAGCACGACGACTGCAATCACGACCTTGATGATCATGGGATTAGCTCCCGCGGGCCTCATGCCGGCGGTCATTTGTCGCCGGCAACGGGCGTCGCGGTTCATTCCGGCGCCTGGGTATCGGCAGGCCTCGGCCGGCCCGCGATCTACCCGCTTGCTGGCAACCGGCAAACGATGCAACAACCCCTTCCGCACAAGGAGAGAAGCGCCCATGCGTACGGTCATACTCGAAGAACACTTTTCGCTGCCCGCGGCATCCGCCCGCGTCGATAAAGCGGTCATCGCGCGCCGCGGCTATAAGCCCAGAGCGCTGCGCAAGGACGTGCCCAATCCGCTGGCGCTGTTGCCCGATCTCGGCGAAGCGCGGCTCAAATCCATGGACGAGGCCGGCATCACCGTCGAAGTGCTGTCGAACAGCGGCCCCGGGCCCGATCTGGTGCCGGGCCCCGACGGCGTGGCGATGGCGCGCGAGATCAACGATCATCTCGGTGCGGCTTGCGCCAAATATCCCGCACGCTTTGCCGGCTTTGCCTCGCTGCCGATGCAAAGCCCCGATGCCGCCGCCAAGGAGCTGGCACGCACCGTGAAGGAGCTCGGCTTCGTCGGCGCCATGGTCAACGGCACCACGGAAGGCAAATTCCTCGACGATCCGAGTTACGACGGCATCCTTGCGGCGGCGGAAGAGCTCGACGTCCCGATCTACATCCATCCGCACATTCCGCCGGCGGCGGTCCGCAAGGCTTATTTCTCCGGCCTGCCCGAGGGCGCCGGCCGCGTCCTGGAAACCGCCGGCTGGGGCTGGCACTCCGAAGTCGCCGTCCACGTGCTGCGCATGGTGGTGGCCGGCTCGCTCGACAAGCATCCAAAGCTCAAGCTGATCATCGGCCACATGGGCGAAATGCTGCCGATGATGCTCGACCGCGCCAGCCAGGTGTTTTCCGCCGACATCGAGCATCTCAAGCGTTCGGTGCCGCAGACCATCCTCGACCAGGTCTGGATCACCACCAGCGGCATTTTCAACGAGCCGCCGCTCTATGCGGCGCTGATGACCTTCGGCATCGATCGCGTCATGTTCTCGATCGACTACCCGTATTCGACGCACATGATGGGCCGGCAGTTCCTCGACAAGATCTGGATGGCGCCGGCCGACATGGCGAAGTTTTGCCACGGCACGGCCGATGCGCTGCTCAAGCTGAAAGTGCGCTGAGAACTTGATCCCTGTGTCATGCGGCATGGCGCATGATCCGGAAAAGTGGAAGCCGGTTTTCCGAAAAGATCATGCGCCACTAAAATTGGTAGAGCGCCAGCGTTGGCGCTCTACCGTCTGGCAGGTCTGCCATGCGCCAAGCCGTCAATGACAGCGGCGAAGTTTGCCGGTATTCAAATAGAAAAAGCCGTTCCGCCGGGAGGCGCTGCGCAGACGTGGTCGCAGCGGATTGAACGTTCATGGACGCCAAAGTCAGCGAGCCTGGCGTTGGTCCGGCAACCGCCGCGCCGCTTACGCACAAGGACAGGCGGCTCATCGTCGTCAGCATGATGCTGCCGGTCTTTCTCGGCTCGATCGACCAGTCGATCCTGGCGACCTCGTTGCCGACCATCGGCCGGGCGCTCGGCGACGTGCACAATCTGCCGTGGCTGATCACCTCGTTCCTGATCGCCTCGACGGCGCTGACCCCGCTCTATGGCAAATTCGCCGATATCCACGGCCGGCGCTCAGCGCTTTTGATCGCGCTTGGCGTCTATATGGCGGGTTCGCTGTTGGCGGCATCGTCGACCAGCATGCTGATGCTGATCGGCGGGCGCATCGTGCAAGGCTGCGGCGGCGGCGGCCTGACCGCGATCTCGCAAATGATCCTTGGCGACGTCGCCGCGCCAAAGGATCGCGCCAAATATTACGCCTATTTCTCCATCGCCTTTACCACCGCGGGCGGCACCGGGCCGGTGCTGGGGGGCTGGATCTGCGACCACCTTTATTGGTGGGTGATCTTTCTGTGGAATTTTCCGCTCTGCGTCGGCGCCGTGATCCTGACCTTGACCATGCTGCGCCGGCTGCCGCGCCACGACCGGCCCCACAAGCTCGACTTCTTCGGCGCGGTGCTGGTGATGGCGGCGAGCTCGTCGTTCATGCTGGCGCTCAATCTCGGTGGCGTGCGCTATCCGTGGTTCTCGTCGCCGGTGCTGGCACTGGTCGGATGCGCGGTCGTGCTCGGCTGCGGTTTTGTCGTGCGCCAGCTCAAGACGACGGAGCCGCTTATTCCGCTCGCCATCCTGTCCGATCGGACGGCGCGGCTTGCCATGGCGGCGCACTCGTTCGGTTGGGGCTCGATTCTGGCGCTGAACATTTTCTTGCCGATGTATTTGCAAACCGTGCTCGGCTGGTCGGCGACGTCGTCGGGATTGAGCCTGATAGTCCTGATGGTCACGCTCAATGCCAGCGCCGGCCTGTCCAGCCAGCTTGTCGGCCGGGTCAAGCACTACAAGCTCCTGCCGATGATTTTCCTGTTCGTCGGCATCGGCGCGGTGGTGGCGCTGGCGCTGTCGGCCGCAACCATGACCACGCTGCAATTCGAGATCATCTTGTTCCTGATCGGTATCGGCTTCGGCCCGACGGCGCCGCTCACCCAGGTCGTGCTGCAGAACACCGTATCGATCCATCATCTCGGCGCGGCGATCGGCACCATGAATTTCGTGCGCACGCTGATGAGCACGATCCTGGTGGCGGTGTTCGGCGCCATCGTTCTGGCCGCCGTCCCGCTCGGCACGGCGGGCGATACTTTGGGCCAGCGCGCCTTGGCGGGAACGTCGGTCTCGACCTTTGTGATGGTGTTCTTCGCCGCCGCGATTACGCTGTCGATTGCCCAATTGGCGATGATTCTGGTGGAGGAAAAGCCGCTTGAATCGGCGATTACCACGTCGCGGTAACCCTTCCGGCCACCATATTTCGGCCTTTCGCCGCCCTCATGTAATAATGTTACAAGGTCCGGCCGGAATGGCTTGTGATGCCGGCGGTTTTTGAGGGTGAGCGCTGCATAATGCGCTGGCTTCGATCGAATATTCGCGGTTGTGCCCGGCTGGCGCTGGTGGCGCTGGCAGTGCAATTCGCGCTGACGTTCGGCCACGTCCATCTCGGCGGCGGCGCGGCGTTGGCGTCCTCCCAATCGGCAGCGTTGACGGCGGCCAAGCACGCCGCTGCGCCTGCCGCGCTAGCACGCGATCAAAGCCCGAAATCGAAGGGCACGGCCGATTTCGACTGTCCTATCTGCGCATTGATCCAGCTGGCCTCGACGTCGGCACCGTCGGTGGCGCCGCCAGTGCCGGTTCCCGCCGTCGTCGGCGGGACCGTACTGGAGACGACCGATGAATCGCGCCCGGCGTCCGCGCTGCATTTTGCATTTTTAGCCCGCGGCCCACCCGCCGCTTGATGCCGGTCGCCGCGGCGTCCGCGCCGCGTCAGGCGATCTTTCGAAGCTGCATCATCGGTCGGCGTCAGACGTTCCGCGTTCGCGCCCGACCTTCCGCAGAAAATCCTTTCGGACGAGACAACGATGCTCGTCGACCCGAATCTCGAGAACGAAGAGCACGACGCCGCGTCGCGTCGGGACAAGAGCATTGCGATGCTCGACCTGTCGGCGCGCGGCAAGATCGGGCTGCTCCTTGTCGCCGTTGCGCTTTGTTTCGGCGCCTATTGGCTCTTCATCGCGTCGCCGAGCCATTATCGAGCCGGCGAGGTGGTCGAGAAGGCGGCGACCGTGGTGCGCACGGGAGATAGCGTGACCGTGCCCGAGGGCTCGCCGGTGCGCTCTAGGCTCGCCATCGAACCGGTGGCGGCCAAAGACATCAAACGCGACATCGTCCTGCCGGCCGTCGTCGAGGCCGACCCCGGCCGCACCGTCAACGTCCTGCCGCCGGTCGCCGGGCGCGTCGTCAGCCTGGCAGTGCAGCTCGGCGAGCGTGTCACCCAAGGGCAGGAGCTTCTGGTGCTCGATTCCGGCGATCTCGCGGAGGCTTTTTCCGACGACGAGAAGGCTCGTGCCACGCTGTCGCTGACCAAGCAGGTGCTCGACCGCCAGCTCGGCCTGGAAAAGGCCGGCGGTGCCGCGATCAAGGACCGCGAGCAGGCGCAAAATGACTACATCCAGGCGCAGTCGGAGTTCGATCGCGCCGAGACGCGCTTGCGCTCGATCGGCGTGTCGGCGGATCAGGCGCCGAAAACGCGATTTATGTCCATGAAAGCGCCGATAGCCGGCAGCGTGATCAATTTACAGGTCGCGCCGGGGGCCTTCCTCAACGATACCACGGCGACGATCATGACCATCGCCAATCTCGACACGATCTGGGTGACCGCCAGCGTGCCGGAAAGCGATACGGCGCTGGTTTTCAAGGATCAGCCGGTCGACGTCGTCTTCACCGCTTACCCCGGGGAAGTGTTCAAAGGCCAAGTGCTGTTCGTCAGCGACGTGGTCGATCCGGACACCCGCCGCACCAAGGTCCGCATCGCCTTCGACAATCCCGACACGCGACTGCGGCCGGGCATGTTCGCCAATGTCAGCTTCTATGCGCCGGTGCAGAGCGTGCCGGTGGTGCCGTCGAGCGCGCTTCTGCTCAAGGACGATCTCAATCAGGTGTTCGTCGAAACCGCGCCGTGGACGTTCCAGGCGCGCACCGTCGATATCGGCTTTCAACAAGGCGATCAGGTCGCGCTGAAGAACGGCGTCAAGGTCGGCGACCGCGTCGTCGTCAAGGGCGGAGTGCTGCTCGGTGATTGATTGGATCGTCAGCTTCGCGTTGCGCAAGCGCCTGGTGGTGGCGATGATCTGCGTTTTCCTCGGCGTCTACGGCTATTATTCGTGGACCCAGCTCGCGGTCGAGGCCTATCCCGACGTCGCCGACACCGAATCCCAGGTGATCACCACCGCGCCGGGCCTGGCGGCCGAAGAAGTCGAGCAGCAGGTCACCATTCCGCTCGAGCGCGAGCTCAACGGCACGCCGGGCATGACCATGATGCGCTCGCGCTCGACCTTCGGCCTGTCGCTGATCACTTTGCAGTTCCGCGACGGCATCGAAGACTACTGGTCGCGCCAGCGCATCGAGGAGCGGATTCAGAACGTGACGCTGCCGCCGAACCTGTCGCCCACCCTCGATCCGCTGTCGTCGCCGACCGGGCAAATTCTCTATTATATTCTGCAGTCGGATACGAAAAACCTGCGCGAGCTGTCGGAAATCGAGCAATGGACGGTGATCCCGACCTTGAAACAGGTTCCGGGTGTCGCCGATGTCTCGAACTTCGGCGGGCTGACGACGCAGTATGAGCTCGAGCTCGATCCGCAGCAGCTGATGCGCTTCAATATCGCGCTCAGCGATATCACCGACGCGATCAGCAACAACAACGCCAATGCCGGCGGCAGCGTGCTCAATCGCGGCGAGCTCGGCTATGTCATCCGCGGCATTGGCCTGGTGCAGACGCTGGACGATCTCGGCAATATCGTCGTCACCCAGCACAACGGCACGCCGATCCTGGTGCGCGACCTCGGCAAGCTCAAGCTCTCCAACCAGGAGCGCCACGGCGTCGTCGGCCAGGACGACAAGAACGACGTCGTCGAAGGCACCGTGCTGTTGCTGCGCCACGAAAACCCTTCGCAGGTGCTCGACGGCGTCCACGCCAAGATTGCCGAGCTCAACGCGCGCCTCAAAGCCGACGACGTGCAGATCGTGCCCTACCTCGATCGCACCAATCTGGTGAATTCGACCGTCGACAAGGTCGGCCAAACCGTGTTCTCGGGCATTGGGCTGGTGCTCATCGTGCTCATTCTTTTCCTCGGCAGCCCGCGCAGCGCCTTGATCGTCGGCATCACCGTGCCGTTTGCCATGGTGACGGCCTTCATCCTGATGTACCACGCCGGCATTTCCGCCAATCTGTTGTCGCTCGGCGCCATCGACTTCGGCATCATTGTCGACGGCGCCATCGTGATGACGGAAGCAATACTGCGCCGCCGCGAGGCGAAGCCGACCGAGCCGTTGACGGAAGCCGAGGTTCGCGACGCGGCCTGCCAGGTGGCGCGGCCGATCTTCTTTTCGACCGCGATCATCGTCACCACCTATCTGCCGCTGTTCGCCTTCCAGCGTGTCGAAGCCAAGCTGTTTTATCCGATGGTCTATGCGGTGGGCTACGCGCAGCTCGGCGCGCTGGCGTTCGCGCTTCTGGTGGTGCCGGGCCTGGCGTACTTGGCGTATCGCCGGCCGCGCCGCGTCTTCCACAATCGGGCGCTCGAGTGGATCGAGCGGAATTATCGCGACGCCTTGGCCGGCTCGCTGCACCGCCCGCGCATCGCCTATCTGCTGGCGGCCGGCGCGGCCATTGCGGTGGTGATCCTCGGCGCCACGGTGTGGCGTGAATTCCTGCCGGATCTCGACGAAGGCTCGATCTGGCTGCACGCCGAAATGCCGCCCGGCATCTCATTGCAGAAAGCCACCGACATGGTGGCCGATCTGCGCCGCGTCCTCGACTCGTTTCCGGAAGTGTCGTCGGTGGTGAGCCATATCGGGCGCAACGACGACGGCACCGATCCATGGACACCCTCCCACATGGAATCAGCGGTGACGCTCACGCCGTACCGCACATGGCCGGCCGGCGAGACCAAGCAGGACCTGATCGCGCGCATGTCGGCGAAGCTCGACCGATTGCCCGGTTTCGAGATCGCGTTCAGCCAGCCGATCATGGACAGCGTGCTCGACTACGTGTTCGATCCGCACAGCTCGCTGGCCGTCAAGGTGTTCGGCGACGATTTCAACGAATTGCGGCGCATCGGCAACGAGGTCGTCGGCGTCTTGAATACCGTTCCGGGCGTCACCGACGCGGCCATCGATCAGTACACGCCGCTGCCGCAAGTTTCGATCAAGGTCGATCGCGCCGCCACCGCGCGCTACGGCATCAATGTCGCGGACGTGGTCAACCTGATCTCCACTGGCATCGGCGGCGCCGCCGTCAGCCAGCTTTTCATCGGCGAACGCCATTACGACGTCACGGTGCGCTTTCCGGCCGCGGACCGCAACAATCCCGAAGCGATCAAGAGCCTGGTTCTGACCTCGAGCGACGGCGCGCTCATTCCGCTGTCGCAGGTCGCGCAGGTCAAGCTGCAGACCGGCGAAAGCATGATCAATCGCGAGATGAACCACCGCTATCTGTTGGTGAAGCTCAACTATCACGACCGCGACGCGCTGTCGGTCGTGGCCGACGTATCCAAGGCGATCGAGCAAAAAGTCTCGTTCGACCGGCGCAAATATCACATCGAATGGGGCGGCCAGCTCGAAGGGCAGGAGCGTGCCGAGGCGCGCTTTCGGCTCATTATCGGGCTCGCGCTTGCGGCCATGATGGTGCTGCTCTACGCCGAATTCGGCGTGCTGCGCCAGGTCTTCCTCATCATCGGTGTCGTGCCGCTGGCCACGCTCGGCGGCTTGATCGCGCTGCATGCCACCGCAACGACATTGAACGTCGCGTCGGGCGTCGGCTTCATCGCACTGTTCGGCGTCGCGGTGATGAACGGCGTCATCATGGTGGCGAACCTCAATCGCGTGCGCGAACAGGGCATGCCCTTGCTCGAGGCGGTGCTGGCGGGCGCCGTCGAGCGATTGCGGCCGGTGCTGATGACGGCCACAGTGGCGACGGTCGGCATGTTGCCGGCGGCGCTGGCGACCGGCGTCGGCAGCGACGTGCAGCGCAATCTGGCGACCGTGGTTGCCGGTGGACTAGTCCCGGCAACGCTGTTGACGCTGTTCATCATCCCGACCTTCTATTTCGCCGTGGAGCGCTGGGCGGAACGGCGTGCGGCGGCGCCGCCGGCACGGCAAGCGGCGGTGGATATGGCTTAAGTCTTGGTAGAGGTTAGAGGTCGATGGGTCAGGGGGGTGGGGCGGTTGTTGTGTTGGCCGCCGTGTGGCTTGCGGGCTGTGCGGTCGGTCCCGATTTCGCCCCGCCTCCCGCACCCGACGTCAACGGCTATACGCCGGAACCGCTCGCCACGGCGACCGCGGGGGCCGCCACCCAAGGCGGCGGCGCGCAACGCTTCGTCCGCGATCTCGATCTGCCCGGACAATGGTGGACGCTGTTTCATTCCAAGGCGCTCAACAGCCTGATCGACAAGGCGCTCGCCGCCAATCCCGATCTCCAGGCGGCACAGGCCGCCCTCGTCGTCGCCAGGGAGGACGTCTATGTCCAGGTCGGCGCGCTACTGCCCGCTGTCGACGCCAATTTCACCGGCGCCCGGCAAAAGTTCGAAATCGGCCAGCCCTCCGACGTCGCCGCGGGCTCGCCGATCTACAATCTCTTCACCGGGCAATTGAACATTTCCTACACGCCCGACGTCTTCGGCGGCACCCGGCGCTCCATCGAATCGCTGCAGGCGCAGCAAGATTCCCAGCGCTTCGCGCTGGAAGCGACCTATCTGACCTTGATTTCCAACCTGGCCGGCGCCGCGGTGCAGGAGGCGTCGCTGCGCGGCCAGATCGCGGCGACGCAGAGCATCATCAAAATCGAGACCGACGTGCTGTCGGTGATGCGCAAGCAATACAATCTCGGCCAGATCGCCGAGGGCGACGTCGTCGCGCAGCAGGCGGCGCTGGCCCAGGTCGAGCAGACGCTGCCGCCGCTGCAAAAGCAATTGGCGCAGCAGCGCGACTTGCTGGCGGCGCTGATCGGCGGGTTTCCGAGCGACCGCATGGCCGAGAAATTCTTTCTCGCCGAATTGCGGCTGCCGCGGGATCTGCCCTTGAGTCTGCCGTCGCAGCTCGTCGAGCAGCGTCCGGATGTGCGCGCGGCGGAAGCCAATCTTCAATCCGCAAGCGCCCAAATCGGCGTCGCCATCGCCAACCGCCTGCCGAATATCACGCTGACGGGAAATATCGGCTCCACCGCGCTGTCGGTCGATCAGCTTTTCACCCCGGGCTTCGGTTTTTGGGCCGCGACCGGCGCCGTCACCCAGCCGCTGTTTCACGGCGGCGCTTTGCTGCACAAGGAGCTCGCGGCGGAAGCGGCCTTCAATCAGGCGGCGGCGCAGTATCGCAGCACGGTGCACATCGCGTTTCAGAACGTCGCCGACAGTCTGCGCGCCATCCAAAGCGACGCCGTGGCGTTGCAGAAGGCGGTGGCATCGGAGGCGGCGGCGGGCCGCAGCCTCGAAATCACCCGCCATCGCCTCGACCTCGGCGACATCACTTATCTGTCGATGCTCAACGCGCAGCAGACCTACCAGCAAGCCCTGCTCAGTCTTGCCCAAGCCAAGGCCGCCCGTTTCGCCGATACCGTCGCCTTGTTCCAGTCGCTCGGCGGCGGCTGGTGGAACAGGTCCGATGTCGCACCGGAACGACCGCTGTCGATCGGCGACGTTTTCCAGTGAAGCGGGCCGGGCCGAGCCCAGCGACAATGCGGAGCCTTGCGCCCAGGCATCATTCCGGGCCATTAGGGACCTACCGTGGCCCGCCGGGTCGGCTGGGGCAGCCCGCGTCAGACGGCTAAGGGGTTGAAAATAAAAGCGTTTCTCACTTTTCGCGCCGCCATTTAATGTTCCGGTAATTTCTTCACGGGCATTTGAACCCTGCGGCAACAATCCGCGACCAATCCATGAGCTTGATCCTCTAGGGCGATGCAGGCACCGGCAGATGAATTGCTGATTGGCCGTATCGCCCGCGGCGACCGGCTCGCGATGCAGGTGCTGTTCGCCCGGCATCACGTGCGGATTTATCGTTTCGTCCTGCGCCTGCTGCGTGACGAGATGGCGGCGGAGGATGTGATCAGCGAGGTGTTCCTGGACGTCTGGCGCCAGGCCAGTCGATTTGAAGGCAGAAGTGCCGTTTCGACTTGGCTCATCGCCATCGCCCGCTTCAAGGCGCTCTCGACGTTACGCAAGCGGCGCGAAGAAGGACTCGACGAAGAAACGATGGAAGCGATCGAGGAACCTTCAGACAATCCAGCGATTTCTATCGAGAAGCTCGACAAGGGCGAGAAGTTGCGACAGTGCCTCGCGGCGCTGACGCGGGAACACCGGGAAGTGATCGATTTGGTCTATTACCACGAGAAGTCTGTCGAGGAGGTGGCGCAGATCATCGGCATTCCGGAGAACACGGTAAAGACGCGCATGTTCTACGCGCGCAAGAAGCTGGGAGAGTTGTGCAGAATGGCGGGAATTGATCGAGGTTGGCCATGATAAGCGGTGAAAACATGGAACCTACAGAGATCGAGACCCTGCTGCCGTGGTATGCCGCGGGCACGCTGCGCCGGCGCGACCGCCAGCGCGTCGAAGATGCGTTGCGCTACGACCCGGCGCTCGCGCGCCATGCCGATCTGGTGCGCGAAGAGCTCGCCGAGACGATTTCTTTCAACGAGTCCCTTGGCGTGCCTTCGGCGCGCTGCATGGACCGGCTGATGGCCGCCATCGACGCCGAGACCACGGCCGCGCGCAAGCGCAACTCGGCGGGCGCCGTCGCCGCCCAATTCTCCTCCTTCATCGCCGGTTTCTCGCCGCGAACGCTCGCCGTTGCCGCGTCCTTTGCCGTGGCGGCGATCGCGTTACAGGCGTTCCTTCTGGTGAGCATGGCCACCAGGCCGCAAACGCCGTTCGAGACCGCGAGCCTCAACCCTACGGTGACCGGCCACGGCACCTTCGCCATGGTGCGTTTCGCTCGCGAGGCTAGCGCCGGCGAGATCACCCGCTTTCTCGAAGATTACCAGGCCACCCTGGTCGATGGGCCAAAACCCGGCGGGTTCTATCGGGTGCGGATCACCATGAAGACTCTGGCGAAAGAGGAACTCACCCGCATCGTCTCGCGGATGCGTCAGGAGCGGATCGTCGAATCCGCAAACCTGGGCGATGGCAACTAGGCCCCCGCACCGCGTTGGCTAACTAACTGATTTCCAATCGCTATTATGAAGGTTGCGGGTGACCGACTGTTGTTCTGGCGTGTAGTGGTATTTAATTACCTCCAAAAATAGTTAACGCCAAATCTGAAATACGCGGTCACCCAGTGAACCTCCGCAGGGGTGGCGGCGACCAATGTGTGGTGACGGATTTTCAAGTCGCCATCGGCGCGCTTCTCCCCCGACGCTGGCGCCGATCTCTTAGACCCGCCCGGTCGTCCCCCCGGGCGGGTCCTTATTTTTATGCCTGCGCACAGGGGGAACCGCCCGACAGGCCAAATTCATGCTGCCGGCGAAAGCGTCGCGGCGGCGGAGTTTCCCTTTACGGCTCCCCGGAACACGTCGACAATAGCCGCCGTGGGGGGATGTGGTGCGTAGCGAGATCGTCCTCGAAACGGAGGACCTGACCAAGGAATTTGCCGGGTTTGTCGCGGTGCGCGCGGTCAATCTGCGCGTCGTGCGCGGCACTATTCACGCGTTGATCGGCCCCAACGGCGCCGGCAAGACCACCTGCTTCAATCTGCTCAGCAAATTCTTGAGCCCGACCCGCGGCCGCATCACCTTCGACGGCCGCGACATCACGGCGCTGAAGCCCGCCGAGGTGGCCCGCCTCGGGCTGGTGCGCTCGTTTCAGATCTCGGCGGTGTTTCCCCATCTCACCGTGCTCGAAAACGTGCGCATCGCGCTGCAGCGCCGGCGCGGCGGCTCGTTCGATTTCTGGCGGTCCAAACGCGTGCTGCATGCGCTCGACGATGAGGCCACGGCGCTGATCGCCGATGTCGGGCTCGCGCCTTACGTCGATTCGCTTGCCGTCGAATTGCCCTATGGCAGGAAGCGCCTTCTGGAAATCGCCACCACTTTGGCGCTCGAGCCGCAAATGCTGCTGCTCGACGAGCCGATGGCCGGCATGGGCCACGACGACATCGCCCGCATCAGCGCGCTGATTAAATCGCTGACCGACAAGCGCACCGTGCTGATGGTCGAGCACAATCTCAGCGTCGTCGCCAATTTGTGCGACCGCATCACCGTGCTCACGCGCGGCCACGTGCTGGCCGAGGGCGACTATAAAACGGTGTCCGAGGATCCCGCGGTGCGCGAAGCCTATCTTGGGACCGGCCATGCCTGAGACGCGCGCGCTCCTTGCGGTCGATAATCTCGAAGCATGGTACGGCGAGTCCCACGTGCTGCATGGCGTGACCTTCGACGTGCAGGCCGGCGAGGTGGTGACGCTGCTCGGCCGCAACGGCGTTGGTAAGACAACCACCCTCAAAGCGATCATGGGCATCGTCGAGAACCGCACTGGCTCGGTGCGCTTCGAGGGCCGCGAGCTGACCAAGCTTGCCTCCAACGTGATCGCCCGCGCCGGCATCGCCTTCTGCCCGGAGGAGCGGGGGATCTTTTCCAGTCTCGACGTCAAGGAGAATCTGCTGCTGCCGCCCCAGGTGCGGCCCGGCGGCCTCGATCTCGATCGCATCTTTGCGTTGTTCCCGAATTTGCGCGAACGGCTGAAAAGCCAGGGCACGAAATTGTCCGGCGGCGAGCAGCAGATGCTGGCGATCGCCCGCATCCTGCGCACCGGCGCGCGGTTGCTGCTGCTCGATGAGCCGACCGAGGGTCTGGCCCCTGTCATTATTCAACAAATCGGCCACACCATCGGCACGCTCAAGGCGCAAGGTTTCACCATCCTCCTGGTCGAGCAGAATTTCCGCTTCGCCGCGACCGTGGCCGACCGCTATTACGTGATGGAACATGGGCGTATCGTGGACCACTTCTCCAACGCGCAGCTCGACAACAACATGGAGAAGCTGCACGATTATCTGGGAGTTTGATATACGCTAGCTAGCAAGGGCGGAACGCCCGCAGAGAGGGAGGTTGGCAATGAGACTCGCAGCCAGTTTGGCATTCGCGCTTGCCGCGCTGATCGGCACGGCCGCGCAGGCCCAGGAGACCACGGTTAAGATCGGCATACTCACCGACATGTCGAGCCTTTACGCCGACGCCAGCGGCCCCGGCTCGGTCGCGGCCGCGAACATGGCGGTGCAGGATTTTAACCCTGCGGCCCACGGCCTGAAGGTCGAGATCGTCAGTGCCGATCATCAGAACAAACCGGACGTCGGCTCCAACCTCGCGCGGCAGTGGTTCGACGTCGACCACGTCGACGCCATCGTCGACGTACCGAATTCCGGCGTGGCGCTTGCGGTGAGCGAGGTCACGCGGGAGAAGAACAAGGTATTCCTGGTCTCCGGCGCGGCGATCTCCGATCTGACCGGGACGAAATGCTCGCCGAACACCATCCACTGGACCTACGACACCTGGATGCTCGCCAACTCGACCGGCAAATCGGTCGTCAAGACCGGCGGCGACACCTGGTTCTTCCTTACCTCGGACTACGCGTTCGGCCACGCGCTTGAACGCGACACCACCGCGGTGGTGAAGGCCAATGGCGGTCAAGTGCTCGGCGCCGTCGCTCACCCTTTGAACACCCAGGACTTCTCGTCGTTCCTGCTGCAGGCCCAGGCCTCGAAGGCAAAGATCATCGGGCTCGCCAATGCCGGCGGCGACACCATCAACGCGATCAAGCAGGGCGCCGAGTTCGGCATCGCGGCCGGCGGGCAGCACTTCGCCGGCCTGCTCGTGTTCATCAGCGACGTCCAGGCGCTCGGGCTTAAGACCGCGCAGGGTCTGGTTCTGACCGAGACCTTTTATTGGGATATGAACGATGCCACCCGCGCCTGGACCAAGCGCTGGCAGGTCGAGCGCCCGGGCAAGTTCCCGACCATGATCCAGGCCGGCGTCTACTCGGCAATCACGCATTACCTCAAGGCAGTCGCCGCGCTCAAAAGCGCCGCCGACGGCAAGGCGGTGGTCGCCAAGATGAAAGAGATGCCGACCGACGATCCGCTGTTCGGCAAGGGCTCTATCCGCGCCGACGGCCGCAAAATTCATCCGGCCTATTTGTTCGAAGTGAAGAAGCCGGAAGAATCGAAATATCCCGGCGACGACTACAAGCTGCGCGCCACCATCCCGGCCGAGGAAGCGTTCCGGCCGATGAAAGACGACAACTGCCCGATGGTGACGAACTGAACTTCTCTTCCCTCCCCCCTCGTGGGGGAGGGGCATATGTAAAGACGGAGTGCGGTAGCTGATGTTCGAAGTCTTCGGCATTCCGTCGCAGGCGCTGTTCGGGCAATTGCTGCTCGGCCTGATCAACGGCTCGTTCTACGCGCTGTTGAGTCTGGGGCTCGCCGTCATCTTCGGCATGCTCAACATCATCAATTTCACCCACGGCGCGCAGTACATGATGGGCGCGTTCTGCGCGTATCTCTTGCTGCAATATCTCGGCATCAATTACTGGGTGGCGCTGGTCATCGTGCCGATCGCCATCGGCGTGTTCGGCATTTTGATCGAGCGGCTGTTCCTGCAGCATGTGCGCAAGCTCGACCATCTCTATGGCCTGATCCTCACCTTCGGCCTGGCGCTGATCATCGAGGGCCTGTTCCGCAATTATTACGGTTCCTCCGGCCAGCCCTATCAGGTGCCCGAGGCGCTGCGCGGCGGCCGCAATCTCGGCTTCATGTTCCTGCCGAACTATCGTGCCTGGGTGATCGCCTTCTCGCTGGTGATTTGTCTTTCGACCTGGTTCGCCATCGAGCGTACGCGGCTCGGCTCTTATCTGCGCGCGGCGACGGAAAACCCGACCTTGGTGCGTGCCTTCGGCATCAACGTGCCGCGCATGGTGACGCTGACCTACGGCTTCGGTGTCGGCCTCGCGGCGCTGGCCGGCGTCATGGCGGCGCCGATCTATAACGTGTCGCCGCAGATGGGCTCCGACTTGATCATCGTCGTGTTCGCGGTGGTGGTGATCGGCGGCATGGGCTCGATCATGGGCGCGATCGTCACCGGCTTCGTGCTCGGCATCGTCGAAGGTTTGACCAAGGTGTTCTTTCCGGAAGCCTCGAACACCGTGATCTTCGTCATCATGGTCATCGTACTGTTGGTGCGGCCGGCCGGAATGTTCGGGCGGACCGCATGATGGAACGCGTCGTCGATCCGCTGGTCCTGCAGCGTCGCCGCGAGACGAATGTAAGTTTCGTCATCGGCTTCGCCATCATGGTGGCGCTGTTCGCGGTGGCCCCGTTCGTCGCCTATCCGGTGTTTCTCATGCAGGCGCTGTGCTTTGCGCTGTTCGCCTGCGCCTTCAACCTGTTGATCGGCTATGTCGGCCTGGTGTCGTTCGGCCATGCGCTTTATTTCGGTTTTGCCGGTTATCTTTCGGCCTACGTGGCTAAGTATGGCACGATCAGCTTTCCGTTTTGGTTTGGCAAACTGATTTGGCTGTCGATTCCCTTGCCAGTCCAATCCCCTGCTTTGGCGGTGCTGGTTGGCACGGCGACCGCCGCCGTGCTCGGCGTCATCGCCGGCGGCATCGCCATCCGCCGCCAGGGTATCTATTTCGCCATGATCACCTTGGCGCTGGCGCAGATGATGTATTTCTTCGCGCTGCGCGCGCCGTTCACCGGCGGCGAGGACGGCATCCAGGCGGTGCCGCGCGGCCGCTTGTTCGGCTATTTCGATCTGTCCAACGAAATGACGATGTATGTCTTCGTCCTAGTCGTCGTGCTGGCCGCGTTCCTCCTGATCTACCGCATCATCAATTCGCCGTTCGGCGAAGTTTTGAAGGCGATCCGCGAGAACGAGCAGCGCGCCATCTCGCTCGGCTACAACACCGACCGCTATAAGCTCGTCGTCTTCGTGTTGTCGGCGACTTTGGCCGGGCTCGCCGGCTCGCTCAAGGCGCTGGTGTTTCAGCTCGCTTCGCTCACCGACGTGCACTGGACCATGTCCGGCGACGTGCTGCTGATGACGCTGTTGGGCGGGCTCGGCACCGTGTTCGGACCGGTGGTCGGCGCCTTCGCCGTCATCGCCATGCAGAACTACCTGGCGCCGTTCGGCCAATGGGTGCTGGTGATCGAGGGCGTCATCTTCGTCGTCTGCGTGCTGCTGTTCCGCCGCGGCATCATCGGCGAACTGGCCGCTTGGCTGCGCGTCAAGCTGTGAGCGCAGCTGCGGATTTCAACACATCGAGGAGAATCTCATGAGTGCGGAAGCGCGTCTAAAAGAGCTCGGCATCGTCCTGCCGTCGCTGGGCACGCCGGTCGCCAATTACCTGCCGTACCGGCTCGCCGGCAATATCCTGTATCTGGCCGGCCAAGGGCCGCGCGACGACAGCGGCAAGCAGCTCACCGGCAAGCTCGGCAAGGACATCAGCGTCGAGGAGGGCTACCGGCGCGCCCGGCTGGTGGGCTTAGGCCTCCTTGCCGCCATGCGCGACGCGCTGGGCTCGCTCGACCGGGTCGACTACATCGTCAAGCTTTTGGGCATGGTCAATGCCGTTCCGGACTTCAACGACTCGCCAAAGGTCATCAACGGCTGTTCCGACCTGTTCGTCGAAGTGTTCGGCGACGCCGGCCGCCACGCCCGCTCGGCGGTCGGCAACGTCATGCTGCCGAACCAGATCTCGGTCGAGATCGAGGGCATCGTCGCGGTCAAACCGTAAGCGCGGCGGCGTCGTATGCGGCACCGCGCCGAATCACATTTGCACGCAATTATCCACAAAGCGCATTGTCAATAAGTCCGGCCACCAAACAAACAAAGTAATTTGGTTGCTCGAATCAAACACGCCCATGAGTATGCAGAAACGCCGAATCCACAGGCGCTTCTGGCTTTCTCATGTCGGAACGGCAACAAGGTCCGTACGACAGTATCGCGCGCAGATGGCTCGCCTTGGCGGAGCGTCGGCAGGCCCATTTCATCGAGCTCGTCGATAGCGGCCGCTGGCGGCACTATTTCACCCCGGAGCGGCTCAACGCCGAAATGCGCAAAGCCGCGCTGTTGCGCGACCAGTGGGCGCGGATTGCAGGCATCCTTGTCGACGAGGAAGTGCCGGCGGAATAGGCCTGCCTGGTAGCCGACTTTTTGCTCTCCGCGCGCAGCCCAAGCATCCTTTTGCGCCGCTTGACTCCCCGTGCCGCGCTGGGGCATCGCTCATGGCCGCGTATTCAACCCCTCCGATGACGTGTTATCCACAGACTGGACCTGCGCGTAAAATGTGTGGCGTGCAGGCCATTCAACCGCGCCAAGCCAGCCATTTCAGCCCGCAATATGCGATCAGCCAATCAGTGGTGAACCATGACGAGTGCCTTGTTTTCGCCCATCCGCCTTGCCGGTCTTGATGTCCCGAACCGTATCGTCGTCGCGCCGATGTGCCAGTACAGCGCCGATGACGGCGTCGGCAACGATTGGCACATGACCCATCTGGGCATGCTGGCCAATTCCGGCGCCGGCATGCTGGTGATCGAGGCGACCCATGTCGAGCGGCGTGGCCGTATCACCCACGGCTGCCTCGGGCTTTATTCCGACGCCTGCGAGGCGGCGCTGGAGCGCATCGTCTATCACTGCCATCACATCGGCACCGCCAAGATCGCCATCCAGCTGGCCCATGCCGGCCGCAAGGCATCCTCGGCGCGCCCCTGGGAAGGCGCCAAGGCGCTGACGCCGGCGGAGGATGCCTGGCCGACCATCGGGCCCTCGGCGCTGCCGTTCGGGCCGGGTTGGCATACGCCCGCCGCCATGACCGAGGACGACATGGCGAGGGTCAATGCGGCGTTCACCGACGCCGCCAAGCGCTCGCTGCGGGTCGGCTTCGATGCCATCGAATTGCACTTCGCCCACGGTTACCTGCTGCATAGCTTCGTCTCGCCGCTGTCGAACAAGCGCAACGACGCCTTTGGCGGCTCATTCGAGGGCCGCATGCGATTCCCCCTCGAAGTGGTCCGCTCGGTGCGCGCCGCGGTGCCCCGCACGGTGCCGCTCGGCGCCCGCATCACCGGCACCGAATGGCTGGACAACGGCTTGAATGCCGACGATGCGGTGGCGATGGCCAAGTCGCTGAAGGATGCCGGCCTCGACTACATCGATATTTCATCGGGCAACATCACACCCGACAGCCGCTGGCCGACCGATCCCGGCTTCAACGTGCCGATCGCCGAGCGGGTGCGCCGCGAGACCGGGATCGCGACCCGCGTGGTCGGCATGATCGCGGGCGCCAAGCAGGCCGAGGACATCGTTGCGTCGGGCAAGGCCGACATGGTGGCGATGGCGCGCGCCTTCCTCGACGATCCGCATTGGGGCTGGCACGCCGCGCAGGTGCTCGGCGCCGAGGTGTCGCGTCCGCCGCAATATGCACGCACGGCGCCAAAGCTATGGCCGGGTACGGCTTTACGCGGGTGAACGCGGCGCGTCGTAGAGCTCGGCGAGCAGCGCCGGCTCGACGCCAAGGTAGTAGGAAAGCCGCAGCCGCCACATCAGCAGGATGGTGCGCAGGACTCCGTTTTGCTCCCAACGCCGCCCCGAGGTGACGACCGGCGTCGCGATGCAGAACGGCCGGCACCGGCGTTTGAGCCGCCGCGAGATGGCGATATCCTCCATCAGCGGCAGGTCGGGAAAGCCGCCGACCGCGTCGAACGCTTCACGGGTAACGAAAATCGCCTGGTCGCCGGTGGCGATGCCGGTGAGGCGCGAGCGCCAATTCATCATGCGGGCGATCACGGCGAGGAGCGGATGGCTCCCGGCAATGCGCAGGTCGAAGCGGCCCCAGGCGCGGCGGGCCAGCGCCGCATCGATCAGCCGGTCGGCGTCGTCCGGC
>Ga0209517_10001878_pt1 | contig 30719 bp, 31 predicted proteins | sample PeaSoiMetSII2010_FD_187695 | JGI IMG/M metagenome (GOLD analysis project Ga0209517, IMG submission 187695) | Peat soil microbial communities from Weissenstadt, Germany - SII-2010 (SPAdes) (version 2) | ecosystem: Environmental > Terrestrial > Soil > Wetlands > Peat | place: Germany...
ATCAGCTTGTCGTACTTCACGCCCGAAGGACACGCTGTCACACAGGCCATGCAACCGAGGCAGTTGTCCATGTGGTTGACAAAGGTGGGATCGAGACCAACCTGACCCTCCAGGCCAAGTTTCATCAGATAGATTCGCCCGCGCGGCGAATCCATCTCCTGGCCCCACAGCGCATAGGTGGGACAGGTGGCGAGGCAAAACCCGCAATGCACGCACTCGTTGATCAAGCCGGACGCGGGCGGGTGGTGCGCGTCGAAGGCGCCAGAGTTGGCGTTGGCAGGTATTCTCGCGGGTTCCGCCATTTAGATTCCCCCAATGAACCGGCCGGGGTTCAGCACTCCCGTCGGGTCGAATTGCGCTTTGATGCTTCTCATCAGTGCCAGCGCATCGCCCGCGCTTCCCCAGACATCCATTTTCGATTTGATTTCGAGAGGGCAGCGCAGGATGACGAGCGAGCCCCCGCGAGTTTCCAGATTCTTGCGCAAATCCTGGAGTACGCTGAGAAGGGCACCGGTGTCGTTCCCCTCCAGCCGAAGGTACCCGACTCCGACCGCCTGAGCGACGAGCCGCCAAGGCAACTGCAGCGGTTCCGATGATTTCCTTATCAGGGTTAAGAAGGTTCCGAGTTCTGCGGGCAACAGGCTGAACTTGCACACGACGGAAGGTTCTGCCCCGCTCCACAATGTTGAGCGCGCATTCCAGACGTCTGCCGGAGACTCGATTCGACGTGCCCCGGAGGCGATGCGCAGGGTCTGCTCAATCTGCGCTTCACACCCCGCGGCCGTGCCTTCAAAGCGTAGATCGATCTCGGGCGTCGAGGAACTCCCGGCGCGAACTTGCACGCCGGTTGGAACCATATTGCAATCCTGAATCGCGAGAACCACAGCATTCATCGTTCCGCTGTCAGTATTGGAGAAGCTCAACGTCCGGCTTTCGCGCGGGATGGGGTGAAGCCGGAAAATCGCTTGCGTGATGATTCCGAGAGTACCCAATGACCCGGTAACCAGCTTGGGCAGATCATATCCAGCGACGTTCTTTACCACCTTGCCGCCGCTCTTGGCGAGAGTGCCATCCGGCAGAGCCAATGTGATGCCAATAATCAAGTCGCGCAAGCCTCCGAAGCGAACACGGAGAGGCCCGCTCTCGTTGGTCGCCAGAATCCCTCCGATCGTCGCTTGGTCCGGCCAAAGAGGGTCGAGGGCCAGTCGCTGACCATGCTCGGCAAGAGTTTGTTGTAGTTGTTGGAACGTGCACCCGGCTTCCACCGTCGCCGTCATGTCGCCCCAAGCGTGTTCCACGACGCGGTTCAACCGGCGCGTCGAAAGAATCAGGTCGCCGCTGCGCGGAGGATTACCCCAGCCCATCTGGGTTGCGCCGCCGCGAGGAATCACCTGCAAACCAGCGCCCGTCGCGATCTTCAGCGCGCCAGCGACCTCCTCAGGATTACCCGGCTCGATGAACATCTGCGGAAGAACGTCATCGACCGTGTCCTCCAACATGGAGGTGCGCATGTGCTCGGCGCCGACGAGGGCCCGCAGGTCGCTCCACGCGGCTTCCACGGCGGCGATCGATGGTCGGACGATCGATGCATGCGATGATGAATGAGTTCCCATAACCCTCAAAAGAACTGCGCTACCCCGGCGACTTCCAGAGGATGTGGTTGATACGGGCCGGTTCTCTCCGCGCACAGGCGCGTGCGAGGAAACACCTTGCCTGGATTCGAAAGGTGTTCGGGATCGAAAGCGCAGCGCACGAGTTGCATCGTTTCCAGATCGGGCTCCGCGAACATCTCCCCCATCATCGTCGTTTTCTCCGCGCCCACGCCGTGCTCGCCGGTGATCGACCCGCCAAACTTCACGCACAGCCGCAGGATATTGATGGAAAGCTCCGTGGCGCGCTCCTCCTGTCCCGGGATGCGCCGGTCGTAGAGCACCAGGGGATGCAGATTGCCATCGCCGGCATGAAAGACGTTGGCCACACGCAATCCTTCGGCAGCGCTCATACGTTCGATTTCGCCGAGAATCTTGGGCAGCGCGGTGCGGGGAACTACGCCGTCCTGCACAATGTAGTTCGGCGAGATGCGCCCCACGGCGGCAAATGCGGCCTTGCGGCCTTTCCAGACGACCGCGCGCTCCGCGTCGGATTGGGCGACGCGAATCTCCCAAGCCCCGCATTGCGTACAGATCTCGCCCACCTGCTCCATCAAGTACTCGACTTCCGCGGCCGGGCCGTCGAGTTCCACCAGCAGCAGTCCTCCGCAGTTTGGGTAGCCGGCGTGCACCGAGGCCTCGGCGGCCTGAATGGCCAGATTGTCCATCATCTCGATGGCCGCCGGCAACATTCCCGCTCCAATAATTCCGCTAACCGCCGCGCCCGCTTCCGTGGTGCTATTGAAAGCGGCCAGCAAGGTTTGAATGACCGCGGGCTTCTTCACGATGCGCAGTACGACTTTGGTCGCGATTCCCAGCGTTCCTTCCGATCCCACAAAGATTCCCGGCAGGTCGTATCCCGGGCGGTCCAGCGCCCGGCTGCCGAGATGCACGATCGATCCATCGGGAAGGACGACCTCAAGTGCCAGCACGTGGGTAGTCGTGAATCCGTATTTCAGACAATGAGCGCCGCCCGAGTTCTCCGCAAGATTCCCGCCAATAGTGCACACCGACTGTGACGAAGGATCGGGGGCGAAGAAGTAACCATGAGAAGCCACGCGTAGCGTAACATCCGAGTTGACGACCCCTGGCTCCACGACCACGCGCGCGTTGGGTAGATCCACTTCCAGGATGCGGTTCATGCGGGCTAAACTGATAAGCACGCCATTTTCGACCGGCAGCGCTCCGCCGCTGAGTCCCGTGCCCGAGCCTCGAGCTACAAAAGGAATCTTTTCGCGCTGACAGATACGCACAATCGCCTGAACGTCCGCGGTTGAAGTGGGAAGCAGAACTGCCTGAGGCAGGATGCGCATGTTCGTCAGCCCATCGCATTCATAGGTGTGCAGTTGAGAGGCTTCGGTGATCAAACCCTTGCCAACGACCGCGCGGAACTCGCCGAGAATACGCGCTTCCATGAGAGCTCTCCTCGCCAGGCGGCTATGAACCCGGTGGGCACTTCCAAGAGGCTACAAAGATCGAATGGAATCTTATACCAAGATGCCGATTTAGTGGAGGCCAGTTTCCCGATAATCTTTGACTTTATGTCCGAGAGGTGCACGAACGCGTCCCGCCGGCGGCCATCCTTGATCGTGACAAAGCCATAAGCCCTTCTTCTCGTTGAACCCTTTGCGCTGCCTCTTGTTCTGCCGTTGCTGCTCATCTGGAAGCTACCTCGTCTTCGTTTGGTGTACACTTCCGTAGATTTTCTTCTGATTTTCCGCAGATGGCCTAGAGGCATAACCATGGACACTACTTTGAACCCAACTACAGCGCCCGCAAAAAAAAAGGGACACGCCGCCTGGTTCACGGAGTTATCGCCGCCAGAGCGAAGCACCTTTATCGCTACCTTTGGCGGTTGGGCGCTCGACGGCATGGACGTGATGGTGTACAGCTTTGTCATCCCAAGCTTGATCGCGGCATGGCACATCACCAAAGGTGAAGCAGGTATGCTGGGAACGGCGGCGTTGCTGATCTCCGCCATAGGCGGCTGGCTTGCAGGATTATTGGCGGATCGCTTCGGACGTACGCGAGTCTTGCAGTGGACCATCCTCTGGTTTGCGGTGTTCACCTTCCTGAGCGGATTCACCAACAACTTTTGGCAATTGCTCATTACTCGCGGATGTCAGGGCTTGGGCTTCGGCGGGGAGTGGGCCGTCGGCTCGGTGCTGATGGGCGAGACGATTCGCGCCGAGCACCGGGGCAAAGCCGTGGGTACCGTGCAGGGCGGCTGGGCCATCGGCTGGGGAATTGCCGCGATATGCTCGGTTGCGTTGTTCTCATGGCTTCCCGCCGGCATCGCCTGGCGGGCCATGTTCTGGATTGGCATTCTGCCCGCGTTCTTGGTCTTCTACATTCGGCGCCACGTTCCCGAGCCCCAGGTTTACACCCGGACACGCCAAAAGCTCGCCGCCGGCGGCGACAAGCCTCATTTCCTCGAGATCTTTTCTCCGACGATTTTGAAGATCACCCTGTTGACATCGCTACTGGGGGTGGGCGTCCAGGGCGGCTACTACGCGATCACAACCTGGCTGCCAACGTATTTGAAGACCGTGCGGCATCTTTCGGTCCTGAATACGGGCACGTATATGATCGTCATTATTGCCGGATCCTTCTGCGGCTACCTGACCGGGGCGTATCTGGCCGACGGCATCGGACGCAAGAAGGCCCTGATTCTTTTCGCCGCCTGCTGTGCCCTGGCGGTCACGGCCTATACCTATTTGCCAATCAGCAACGGAATCGTGATGCTGCTGCTCGGCTTTCCTCTCGGGTTCTTCACCTCCGGCTCCTTCAGCCCGGTCGGCGCATTCTTCACCGAGCTGTTTCCCAGCCGCCTGCGTGGCTCGGGGCAGGGTTTCTCTTATAATCTGGGCCGTGGGATTGGCGCCCTGTTCCCGACGCTGGTCGGCTTTCTTAGCGCACGACTCTCGCTGGGCAAAGCGATTGCCATCTTTGCGGTGTCCGCTTATGTCGTCATGATCCTGGCAGTACTGCTGCTCCCCGAAACCAAGGGCAAAGAACTGCGAGTCTATGAATAACAATGACGAGCCACGACTAACAACGACTAACAATGACTAGCACCGAAGGCGAGGCGGCAATCCCGGTTTGCGCGGCTCCGAACCCCGACCCCGGCAGCCCGAAGGTTGCCGTTCCGCCCAACGCATGCGATTGCCACGCCCACATCTTCGGTCCGGTGGAGCAGTACCCGCTTATTCCTGGACGCACCTACACCCCGCCACCAGCCAGCATTCAAGCCTACCAGCGAATGTTGAGCGCCCTCGGACTGGATCGAGCCGTAATCGTCCAGCCGAGCGTTTATGGCACAGACAACCGCTGCACCTACGACGCAGTGGCCGCCTCTGGCGGCAGGTGGCGCGGCATTGCGGTAGTGGGCCCCAGCACGAATATGCACGCGCTGCATCGGTTGCACGACGAGGGATTTCGCGGCGTGCGAATCAATCTCCTGTTCAAAGGAGGCCTGGCGATGGAGATTCTGGAGCAGGTCGCCGGCCTGATTGCGCCGCTCGGCTGGCACTTGCAGTTGCTCATCGATGGCCGCGACCTGCCAGAAATGGCACCGCGACTTCGACTTCTGCCCGTCCACTTCGTCATTGATCACATGGGACACATGCCCGCGAAACTGGGGCTGGCGCATCCGGGATTTGCGGCCCTCTTCGCGCTTGCCCGGGAAGGCAACTGCTGGGTAAAACTCTCTGGCGCATATCGTATCTCCGCCCAGCCGTACCCGTATGAGGACGTCGCGCCGATTGCAAAGGCTCTGGTCGAAGCTGCCCCAGAGCGCATGGTATGGGGAAGCGACTGGCCCCATCCCTCGTTCCAAGGCGCGATGCCGGTCGATGCCACGCTCCTCGATTTGCTGGCGAGCTGGGTTCCAGAATCGCGGACACGGCAGCGCATTCTCACAACCAATCCCGCGGAGCTGTATGATTTTGCAGGCTGACGACGACGAGATCGCCAGCGTCGCAAGCAGACCGGCGCTACCAATCCGCCACACGATGCTTATAGCTGGAGGCTGCTCCAAGCCCATTCATCAACGCGCCCCCAACCAGGGCGGCACGCCCCACGTTGTCATGATGTCTCCGGTGCAACATGTAAGCGGTGGCGATTTCAGCGCCGAACAACGCCGCTGTAGTGGCAACCTGAACCGGAGTCGTACGCACAAACGGACGTGCCATTGGATTGTATTCTTCGCCGCCACCGTCTATGTTCCGGCGCGTTATATAGCTATCGGTAGCTTTTGCGGCTCCGTCAAGTGCGACCAGCGCTATTGTGCCCCGCGTCCAGAAGCGTGAAGCAGCCAGATCTCCACGCGTTACGTATGGATGCGCCGCAAAAGCGTAATGCGCCTCTTGGGCGCGCAGTGTGCCGGTCATCAGCGCCAGCATCATAAGCACCATGAGCATCTTCATAGGGAAAGCGGGTCGCGCACTCAGACCCTTACATGCTCATCGGAATAAAAATAAAAGTCTTGAAGATTAACCAATCTAGGAAACGGAAGTAACCGCAGCGCTGTTCAAGAACCAACCGTTAGAGCAGGACCGCCCGACCGCACTTCCAGGACAGGCGGCGTACTAGACTAGCCGGAACAGTCCGCAGGCCTAGAATCACGTGAACACCAAACGCCCCAAGCTACCCGCAATCTCCGAAGCGATGAAGGCATGGTCGGCTGCGCTGAAAGCAGAGATTGGCGACTGGCCCGGCGTCAAGGTGCGGTCGTTTTTCGGTTTCACCGCCCTCTACCGGCGGGACAGAATCTTCGCCCTGCTCCCGCAAACCCGTGGGATGGAAACGCCAAACTCTCTCGCCTTCAAATTACAATCGCCAGCGCCACGACTCCTGGCGCGGATGCGGCGAGATCTTCGGATTGGATCGACAGAGATGCAGAAGGCGCGCTGGTTCACTTTTGAACTCGCCACCGACGGCGATCTGCACGACGCTCTCGATTGCCTGGCGCGCTCGTATGATGCGGCAGGGAAGGCTTCAAAAAATTGAGTTGCGATGGGAATTTTATATCGGTGCGAATTTGCTTGGTGAGAATGCCCGGCCCGCCGCTTGGGTGGCGGCTGTGTGGGGTCGTGGGGTGAGGCCGGGCAATTCTGTGCTTCCTCTTAATTGCAGATGTACATCTTTTACCGCATAAGGCCCTATCCTGCCTGTGACGGCGATCACCATTCTGCGTGATTGGGACACACCAGGATGTGATGTAGGTCACTGCCAAGGCGGACATACTGGCTAAAGATAAGGGCTGTTCCAGAAAATATCTCAGGAGAAGCACTCATGGCCTATGTAATCACCGACACTTGCATCAAGGACGAGCTTTGCGTGGACGTCTGCCCGACCGACTGCATCCACCCCAAGAAAGACGAGCCGCAGTTTGAGGCGGCGACACAGGTTTATGTCGACCCCGCTGGTTGTATCGATTGCGGCGCCTGTGTTCCAGTTTGCGCCTCGGATTCGATCTTCGTGGCAGAGGAACTGCCGGAAGACAAGAAGGAGTTTCTGGAAAAGAACGCCGCGTATTACGCGACATAGCCGTGCCGGGAGTGCACGCGTGGCGCCGGCACTCCTTTCGATTTCGCTCAGGGCGGGTTTTGGCCGCGTGCAGGTAGCTACATTGCTCGCGCGGGGAACAAGCGTCCAAGGCTGTCCAAAAGCGGACGAAGCTCGGTAAGGGCATCGCTTCAGCCGCGCCACCCAGACTTTGATTCGAAACCCAGCGGAAAATTCGAAGCTGCTGGACAATCTGTCTGCCCTAACGCTTTGTGCGCACCGCAGAAACATCCGTCTTCGCTCTGCTGAAGGCGAACTGCAGCCTCCATTCCCGGGTGCCAGACTCATCGAATTGTCCCGGAGAAAACTTCCAACCCTGGACAGCTCCGAGTGCGGCGCGCGAAAAATACTTGCTCGGCCCGGCCGATTCGAGCGTCGCCTTGGCCACGTTGCCCGCGGCATCTACTTCGACTTTCACTCGAACCTTGACCTTGCCTTGAATCGTGGCGCGCGCTCTCGGCGAAACCTGCGGCATCACCCGCTGCACAACTCCGCTCAGATGGTCCGCGTTGGCAATGTCAGTGTTGGTAAAGGCAGTTTTGGTAAACGTTTTTTCCTCGCCGCCCGCCTCTGGCGTCGCCCCTTCGGCCCTGGCATCGCCGACCTTTGCAGCTCCCGGCGCATGGGGCCTCGGCTTTGGCTTCGGCAGTGTCGGGGCCGGCGCGGACTGTGAGTTCTCCGCGGCCGCGCCGTGCTGAGTTTGCGTCGATTGTACCTCCGCCGGAGGGCTCGGCCGTTTCGGTCTCGCCATCAAGAAAAAGGCAAACGCAAGTACCCCCGCCAACCCCAGAGCGTAGGGCCATTTTGCAGATGCTTTCCGCTGACCCAAGTTCTGCTGACCCAAGTTCTGCTGACCCAAGTTCTGCTGACCCAAGTTCTGCTGACTCACTACCGTTGGCAGGGAAACCGCCTTCTCAGTCTGGACTGAAGTCGGCCCTTGCAGCTCCCCTCCCAAGCGATCGCTGATCTCCGCAATCGTCCATCGCTTCCCCGGATCAACTTGCAAGCAGCGCTTTGCGATTTCGCGGAATGGCTCCGGGATCTTCGCCGGTACTTCGGGCACGCTCGGTCGTGCCCGGTCCCAAACCGGCAAGCGCTGCGTCAGTGCCTCGACCAGGGTCATCCCCAACTGCCACCCGTCGGCCGCCGTCGAAACCGCATCCGTCGCCACTTCTGGCGGATCATAGACGCTCGTCGCCCTCGCGCCACGCCTCCTCTCACCGGCCGCGCCCAGAGCGTCGCTCGATAGCTTCACCTGGTCCGCAACGGCCAGAATATTTGAAGGTTGGATGCGTCCATGCGCGAGCCCCATGTCGTGCACACATTGCAAAGCCAGCAAGATCGGCGGAAGCATCCCTCGCGCTTCCCACGCTGTCAGTGCCCGCTCCGGCAGAATCTGCGATAGATTTTCCTCCGCGTACTCCTGCACTACATAAAGCAGCGCCGTGCCCTCGAGTTCGCAGCGTCCAACCTCGAAAATACGAATCAGATTCGGATGAGTCAGTTCGCTGGCTGTCTTCCATCGCAGCAGTTGCGTCTCCGCGTCTGCCGCTTCGGCGGGAATCAACTTGATGGCGGCTTTCTTGGCATCGCCCACACCACCATGCGCAAGGGTGAGGAACACGGCACTGTGATCGGAACCGCCTAAGTAGCTTAGCAGCGGAAATCTCCCATCGACGGTGCGGCCCACCCATGCTTGCCAACTCTCGCTCATATCGCCTCGCTCGATCGTCTCGCTCATGTTCGGAGTCTCACTAGCCCGCTATTGTATGTGACCGCGCCCACAACCGGAACCGGCGACAGAAAAGTTGAACGTGATCTGCGCGTGCAGTTCCGCGCAATGATCCTTCGGCACTTCGCGCCCGTCCAACAATTCCACACGATCCCGCTGTGGTCGAGAATCTTTTAAAACTCGGCGCTGGCAGCACTGCCCTGTCCGCTTGCTAGGCATTCCTCTCCGCGCACATACACGTGGTAGAGGTGGGAAATATTGGCTACGAACGGGATCGGGACATGCACCGTAACAAAATTTTGGCAGGCTACAACCTATTGGAAGAACACGGCTTAAGGGAGGTTGGTAGCGCTACCGGGAAACAGCCCCGCACAGTCATGTATCTTGTCACAAAAACAGGTATAACGCTAGTGTTTATGCGGGCTTGGCTGCAATCACCCGCTTTCCAAAATCACAGTAGAAATGGCAAATTGAAAGCCCGAAAAATTGCGTTTACCGTGACATACGGTGACAATCACCGTTCCCAGCAGCCGCGCTCGGCGTCCCACGCAGAAGTCTGAAAAGCAGTGGGGAAGTGAACGAGCTCTTAGAAGAAACGATCAACCAAGTCCGCCAAGGCCCATTCGATCTTCGTGCAGCCAATGCGAATGGGTTCCTGGCTGGGATTCTTCTGAAGGCGCTCGATCAACGTGTTGAAGAGCGTCTTACGCCTTTGGAAGCAGTGATGTCCGGCAAGAAAGGAATCGAAACGGAGGGGTTTGAGTTCCGATCAGCGAAGGAGGGAATCACCCATGAAAAGCCGTCCAAAGCGTCTGAAGGCGATTGAACTCTCCTTAACACCCAAGCAGATAGTGGTGGTGTGGCTGAGAAATACATTGCAAGCAGGGACCTTCGAAAATGCGGCGCGACGTGACACTGTGCGGAACAGCATGAAGGGTCAACCGGAGCCGCTCATCGAACGCGCCATCCTCCAAGCCCGCCAGGAGGCTGATTTGCTTTATCAGTTCGTTCTCAACGCCAACCTAGCCGTGCTGGAAGATAGAGGACAGCGAGAGCGCGAGTACATCTTTTTATTGGGCTACCTGAGTGCTGAAGCGCGTGGGAATCTGACGAAAGACCGAATCGATCACATGCGCCTAGCGTTTCTAATGTTCATCGAGCCCGTGATCATGCTGGATGCTGCGATCGCCCAGGTTGTGGCAGAGCAGCTCGATGGCCAACCGATATTGTTCCGAGACTGTGAAGTGAAGCTGGAGGAACAACTTCAAATGGTCGAAGCATTATCCAAGCACTTCAACCTCTTGGCAGACGCGCTGGATATTGTCGAGATAAATCTGGAAGAGCTCCGGAGCAGTCTTCAATCGCAAATCGAACGTCAGGTTTCTAGTTGGGCCAGCATGGGGCGTGCTTCAATGCTTGGTCTTTTCGGCACGATAGAAGAGATGCACGTAGCCATGGATCAGGGTTTCCGCCTTTGTCGAGCCGAAATCAGATGAGGACAACCATGGCGTTCTTAGATGAGCTATTCACTCAGCGACTGGGGAACATAAGAACACATTTCGAAGGTCGGGAACCTGGCGATCGTAAAGGTGTTCGAAACCGGTTATAGGAGCACCAGCGATATTCGGCCAGCACGCATCACTGCAGAAGTGAAAGCTGACGTGTCCGCTCAACGTTGTTCGGCTACACGGCTGAAGAAGCCATTGGCCAGCAGATCATGCTCATCATTCCGGCTGATCGCCGGAATGAAGAAGTAGATATTCACACGCTGCTGATTGCATGGTTGTTGCCCAGTTAGAGAGTAGGGGATAAGGGGTCGTGTCTCGAAAACCACGGTGGAGAGCAGCACGGCGTCAGGAGATGCGGGCACGCGGTATCAAACCGCCGCTTCGCTGGGAAGTGTGGTGGATTCGAGTTTCGCCGCTGTTGACGGTTCCAGACTGGGCGAGGCAAGCATCGATTCGCGGGTTGCCATGCGCAGCGAACGAAGTGTGGCTGCTATCTTGGAGCGGAACTATTACTGCGGATAGACTGGGCACGAGGTGGATACAGCGAGTTTACGAAGACGGAATTCAGGCGCTGTGATGTATGCTATCGCCCGCTGATTGGAAGGGAAGCTGAAAAGCGTCGGCTGTCTATCGAAGCTGATCCCGCGGGGCGGACGCTGGCGTGTGGCGAGGACTGCGAACGCGATCGGAAGCTGGGAACCTGGAGAATTTTGGCAAGACGGAGAGAAGCAGCGTCCCCGGGCTCACCGAATCAAGCGGATTTATGAAGTCAAGATACTGCGGCCGCAGGACCCGTCGTAAGAAGGCCCAAAACCTTACCGCCAAGAAGAAGGAAAAATACTTCATCAGCCTCTACGTGAAGGAAGGTGCGGTAGAGGAGAAGATCTCCTACGCGGAGCGGCGCGCCTCTCTAAAGCCCGGCGCCGGGCACAGGATCCTGCAACGCAAAAAAGTTCAGGAGGAGATCAAGGCCCGCATGGAGCCGGTGCGTTTAGAACAGATGCGCCAGCAACTGCTCGGTGACGCCGCAGCGGCCGCGCACGAAGCCCTCCAGAACGATCTCACCAAGAAGGTCGCTGGTATCTGCCAGCAGAAGATCGAGGTCAAAGTCCTCGATCATGAACTGATGCGGATGGTGGTGGGGCTGGACCAAGACAAGCATCCCAAGGCCAAGCTGGAGGCGACCATTGCCGCCTATGTGGTGAATGGGACGCTGGAGAGCGGAAACACCCGGCGGATAGTCCCGTCAGAGAACGTGGGCAAATCAGGCCCGGGAATTTACCAAAGCCTATTTACCCGCATGGCACTAGCTGAGTCCAACGAAACCGCAGGGATCCCTGAAGCCCCGCCAGCGCCTCTCTTTCCTAAGCGAGAAGAACCAACTGTTCCCGCGGACACCCCTCTGCCTCCGCCCGGGGAAGCGATCGACGAACCTGCCCCGAAGCCTGATCCCAACTCCCGCATTATGCACGTGGACATTGAATGAGCGCTCTTGCCAGCCCTTACCCATCGCTGCGCAAGCCTCCTCGCGAACGTTGAGCCCATATGGCTCAGTTCTACAACGGACTCGCCAACAAACGATGTTTCAACAACAAAGTTGCGACGCAGCTCCTATCCTGTCTAATTCGGTGGGCGATCCGGCGTAACGCCGAGGTGGCGTGACGCCGCAATGCGCTGCAACTCGCCCAGCAGCGAGCCGTCGTTAGGGATAAAAGGTTGCTCTCTGGGTACGTACAGACCGACACAATTGGCATCGACCATTTCAGCGCAGAGCGTTGCGAGAACAGCGTACTCAAGATCGAGATCGACACCGCCCTTGACATAATCTACTGCCGTCCACGCCGTGTGTTCAGTCCATGCTTGCCGTTGACTTGCCTTTGGCAGCAGCCTTCCAAATTCTTGCGGAAACTCGCCTTCGCCGTAAGGCTTCGTGTAGTTCAGAAAACTAAGCGTGTGGGGGCCAGCTTTCATTATGGTGAACAGCACGACTTGGACCACGTAGTGCCGCGACTCCTTATCGCCGGTAAAGGAAGTACCAAAGGCCCTTTCTCCCGCGGATCGAAGCTGATCCAGCGTTGGGAACCGCGATTCCCGTCGCAGCAGCACCATCGAGACAGGCATAAAGCCAAAAGCCAAACCCTTCTTCGAAAGGAAAAGCAAAAGCCCAAAGCCGAGTTCCGGTGACTGGGTTAATCGCCTGGCCCAACTTCCATCGGAGAGATGGAGGCGAGGTCGATAATCAGGTGGCAGCACCGGCTGAAACGAGAACACCCAACTGGCACCGAGCGAACAAAATCGCTCATGGAAGAGTGCGGATGGAAGGGTGGCGACAGTAGTAACTCGGCGGGGAGAAAAAACATTGTCCAACGAAAAAACAAAAGAACCCACTTGACTCCGACCGGCCTTCTCATGGAAGGCGATTACACTCAAAATCCCGGTCACCGGGTCAGTGAGCGTAATCGGGACGTTACGCCAGCGACTCCTTTGACACGCTGCCAACTTCTCGCGTTTCATTGACTTGCGCACTCCACCAACGTAAGATTCTGCGCCAGTGATCGACCAGACCGTTTCGCACTACCGCGTGATCGAGAAGCTGGGTGGCGGCGGCATGGGTGTGGTCTACAAGGCTGAGGACACCGAGCTTGGCCGCTTTGTCGCATTGAAGTTTCTGCCCAAGGACGTAGCTCAAGACCCGCAGTCTCTGGAACGCTTCCGCCGGGAAGCCCGCGCTGCTTCCGCCCTGAACCACCCCAACATCTGCACCATCTACGAAATCGGCAAGCACGGTGAGCAGTCTTTCATCGCCATGGAGTATCTGGATGGCGTAATGCTGAAGTACCGCATCGCCGGACGTCCACTTGAAACCGATCTGCTCCTGTCGCTTGCCATTGAGATCGCCGACGCGCTCGATGCAGCGCATACGGCGGGGATCATCCATCGGGATATAAAGCCCGCCAACATTTTCATCACCAAGCGTGGGCACGCCAAGGTTCTCGACTTCGGGCTGGCGAAAAGGACCGATGCGGGCACTAAGCGAGAATCGGCGTCAGGCTCGGACGATCCTACGATCGGCGAGTCCGCGTTTGCCGAGAAGGATCTCACTACCAAGAATATGGCTTTGGGGACGGTGAGCTATATGTCACCCGAACAGGTTGCTGGCAAGCCTCTCGACGAACGTACCGACCTGTTTTCTTTCGGTGTGACACTCTATGAGATGGCCAGCGGCCGCCTGCCCTTCGATAAAGACACCGACGGAGCGACCTACGGGGCCATCCTTTACGAACGCGCGGAATTACCCAGTCAGTCGAACCCTCAACTACCTGCTCAGCTCGACGCAATCATCGCTAAAGCCTTGGAGAAAGATCGCTCGCTACGTTACCAGCACGCCTCAGAGATGCGAGCCGACCTGCAGCGACTGAAACGGGACTCGGAGAGCGGGCGCACTCCCGCGGCAAGCTCGAGCATGGTGGCCGTGCCAGAAGCTACTGCGGCTCGGGTTGGGACGCTATGGAAAATTGCGGCTTCCGTCCTGCTGGTCGCTTTGCTGGTGGCGGGCGGACTTTACTATCGTTCGCATCAGGGAAGCACGCGCCTGACCGAGAAGGACTCCATCGTTCTCGCCGACTTTACCAACAGCACGGGCGATCCGGTCTTCGACGATACGCTGAAGACGGCGCTTAGCGTTTCCCTGCGGCAATCGCCTTTCCTGAATGTGCTCTCCGACAGCGACGTCGCGAAAACCTTGCAACAGATGACCCGTCCGGCCAGCACGAAGCTGACGCCCGAAGTCGCCCGCGAGCTTTGCCTGCGGGCGGGCAGCAAGGCTTACCTTGCCGGGTCGATTGGCAGTCTGGGCAGCGAATATGTGCTGGGATTGAAGGCGGTGAATTGCCAGAGCGGAGACACCCTGGCGCAGGAGCAGGTGACGGCGGCGGTGAAAGAGAAGGTGCTGGACGCGCTGGGCGAGGCGGCGTCCAAGCTGCGGGGCGAACTGGGCGAATCGCTGGCGACGGTGCTGAAGTTTGATGTCCCGCTCGAACAGGCGACCACGCCTTCGCTCGAAGCGCTGAAAGCATACAGCCTGGGCATAAAGGCCGAAAACGAGAAAGGCGAGGCCGCGGCCATCCCTTACCATCAACGCGCCATCGAGCTTGATCCGAATTTTGCCACCGGCTACAACGCAGTGGGCAACAACTACGCCAGTCTCGGCGAGATAGGGCGGGCTAGCGAGTACTACACCAAAGCTTTCCAGCTACGGGAGCGTGCCAGCGACCGGGAAAAGCTGGCGATTACAGCCACCTACTATCGGAACGTAACCGGAGAGTTGGATAAAGCGGCCCAGACATATCAGGAAGAGATTGAGAGCTACCCGCGGGAATCAGGAGCGTACAACCGATTGGGTGTGGTGTTCGCCTTACAGGGGCAGTATGAGAAAGCCACAGAAATCACCAGGCAGGCAGTGCGCCTTGCACCTGATCGCGTAACTTATTACGAGGGTCTCGCCAACTATGCCTTATGCTTGCAGCGCTTCGACGAAACACGGCTGATCATTCGCGAGGCCCAGGCACGAAAACTGGATGACTACATACTACGCGTTGCGCGCTACGCTTTAGCCTTTCTGGGGACGGACTCTTCCGCGATGGCGGAACAGCAGCAGTGGTTTGCGGGTAAGCCCGATTATGAGAATGACGGGCTCGCGCTTGCATCCGACACCGAAGCCTACGGCGGGCGTCTTGGCAAAGCGCGGGAATTGACCAAACGGGCTGTGGATTCTGCTGTCCGAGTGGACAGCAAGGAAAATGGAGCGATCTATCTGGCGGTTTCTGCTCAACAACAAGCGGCTTACGGCAATCCCGCGGAGGCCCGGCAGTCAGCGGCAGAGGCTTTGAAACTTGCTCCCGCAAGCCCAGGGGCGGACGCGGAAGCCGCCTTTGCGTTTGCCATGGCGGGCGATACCACCCGAGCCGAATCCTTGGCCCAAGATTTGGGGAAGCGCTTCCCGCTGGACACGCAGATGCAGTCGCTTTGGCTGCCTGCGATTCAGGCGCAGGTGGCGCTGGACAAAAAGAACACTGCTTCTGCCCTGATTACTCTGCAAGCTGCGTCACGCATCGAATTAGGCAACATTCCATTTCTCAACAATATTTCCTGCCTCTATCCGACGTATGTGCGCGGAGAGGCATACCTGGCAGGTGGGCAGGGTAAAGCAGCAGCCGCAGAGTTTCAGAAAATTCTCGACCACAGCGGTATTGTCTGGAACTGTTGGACGGGAGCGGTGGCGCATCTCGGAGTCGCTCGTGCCAACGTCTTGCAATCGGAAACCTCGCGAGGGGCGGACGCCGATGCCGCCCGCGTCCGGGCGCTCGCCGCCTACAAAGATTTCCTCACGCTCTGGAAAGACGCCAACCCCGACATCCCGATCCTGAAGGAAGCCAAGGCGGAGTACGCGAAGTTGCAATAGCGAAAAATCCTTCCACGTCGTTTGCTGTTTCCCGATAATTGCTGTTAGCAGGCGTTTACGGAGTTCGCTGTAAAGGACAACGACTACTCCGCTGAGTATCTCACCATCGCGAAAAACCCAATGGCGTCGTTCGTCAAGAACTATGACAATCTGTTCAAACGATGGCGTGCTCTTCAGAAGGGCGCCGCGGCAGCCGCCAACCGGCAGGCGAAGTTGAAGCCGGAAACAACCACAACACACGGAATGCATACAGGAATGGAGTTCTCAACCATGACTCTGCAAGAGCAATTCAACATGATGAAAGGCCTCCTGATTCCGGCGAAGTATCGTTTTGCCACGATGAAGGATTTGAAGGTGGACACGAAGTTGTCGCGTCTCCCGGCTGGTATCCAGGAACAAGTTCTCGCCAAGATGCGTGCCAACCAGCTAAACGGATATGCCTTCTTTGCACCTGCGGGCTTCTCCAAGACGACTTTCTCCTACGCCCTGTATGAGCGAGCTATCGCGGCGAATCTGATAGCGTGCGGAACCTCATCAGCGGGTTAATGATTACCTGCCCGACCCGGTTAATGGTCATCCCTACAAGATTCCGATCCCACGCATTTTCGTTTGGAGGAAATCAGTCCCCGATCTATTCCAACAAATGTACAACCGGATGAATATGGGGACCGGCGAGGACGCGGCCTACGTGCCTAAACCAGAAGTATCCGTGGAGAAGATAGAGCAGGCCGTAGGATTCGGATTCACACCCCGTGTATTCCTGGAAGAGATAGACAAGATCTCCGTTCGGGATTTCCAATTCCAAGAGTTGTTCCGGATATTTGACGCCCTGGACCGCCACAAGGGGCAGCTTGTCTTTGATACCAACCTGAGCAAAGCGCAGTTCCAGAAGACTTTCGGTGACGAAATGACGCGCCGGGTGAAGGAGAACTGTGATGTGTGGGAGTTCGGATTCTAGTGTCTGGCAAACCGCCCGTGTCTTGCTTCACTACGGCAACGCACTACTGATTCGCACGCTGCCCCGCGCCGAGTATCTCCGTCTGCTGGTCGCAGGCGTACACGGTACCACCACCAAGCGACCTTCCAACATCAATGGGAGATTGCTGACATGACAACCGGCGTATTCCAGACCGTCACCGTCCTGATCCGCCAAGACCCGTCCATTGCGATCCGCACGCTATCCCGTTCGGAGTAATCTCCGCAAGCGCGGCCCGTCCGCGGACTATCTGACCCTGATACGAGTGGCCGGGCCGACTCCAGGAGCGGTTTGAAGCCCAATGAACCTCGACAACATGTTCGCGCAGCACACACCCACATCGGAGCAGAAGCGCCGCATGAATTCGCTGCGCAATCTTGCGCGGATGCTTGCTCGTGAAATCCAAAGCTCGACGCCCGCTGGCCCCGACCAGGTGCTTGCCATTCGTCATGTTGAAGACGCTTTGATGTGCCCCACGAAGGCCATTATGGAAGATGCGCAGGAGACGGCTGAGCAATCGTGGACTGTTTTTTGTAGACTTGGAGGACTCGGGGAGCTACGTTTTCCAAGACGGCCAGCTGTTCCGCGAAGAACCCGACGGCACTTACACCCCGGTAGATAGAGTGCGGAAGTGAAGTGCAAATTAGCTTGGACTCGATCTAAACGGCAAATGCCACTGAGTCGCCAGTTGTCGGACAACCGAGCAGCACTCCCAGTCGGAGTTCCCAACTTCCTGTTGGCCGACGATTCGTCCAGAATCGCCGGGGCACGCTCAGAACTCCAACCGCGCCTGAAAAGCGATCATGCGTGGACTGCTATCGCCACCCAAACCGACGCCCAGTAAACCGGTCGGCGGAGAGGTCGTGTACGTGAGCGCTCCAAATCCACTTTGCGTGGAAGGATTTCCTGGAATGCCGGCCTGCACCACGCTGGGGAGGCCGAAATTCGAATGGTTGAAGACATTAAAGAACTGCCCCTCAAATCGCAGTTTCACATGCTCGCTCAAGGGGAACCATTTTGTCAGGTAGAAGTCGCTCCAGAGGAAATCGGGACCGCGCAGGGCATTACGGCCGAGGTTACCGAATTGGCAGGTCTGCGGGCTGTCCCCGCCGGAGCACTGCCCTGTACTCGGATCGACCGCCGATACAAATGCGGCCGGATTGAGCCACTGAATCGTGCCCCCTTGGGTAACGCCCAGGTTGCAATGGCGACAATAGGGATTCACTCCCGGCACAAGACTGGCGAACTGCGGCCCGCTGCCCTGCACGATGCCGTTTCCGTTTGCTGAGTAAGGCGTGCTCAGCACCGAGAACGGAACTCCGCTGTGCCAAAACGCCGTTCCAGAAATCTGCCAGCCATTGAGCGCGTAGCCCAGCGCATGACTGCGCACTCTGACCGGCAACTGATAAACATACTGCGCGTTGAGGTTGTACCGGATGTCATAGTCGCAAGGACCATAGTCGCGGGCCAGGTCTCCCGGCAGAGGCGAGAGAATTCCTCCGGCGGAAAACGGAAGGAACCCTCCGTTCGAGACCGTATCCATGCAACGGCTCCACGTGTAGTTGACCTGTCCTTGCAAGCCATGGCCGAGCCGCTTCATCGCGGTCAGTTGAAGACCGTTGTAGTGACTGTTGGCGCCGGTAGAGAACTGCGTCACGGCGCCGAATCTTGGATCAGTAGGCTGCATGTAAGGGAACGGCGCAAAACAGCCCTGGCACACGGTTTGGTAGCCGTTGACTTGGGTTGAGTACGGCTGGTTCACGGCCCGCGTGCCCACGTATTGCGCTTTTAGGCTGGCCGTCGTTCCGAATTGATGTTCCATTCCCAGGCTCCACTCCATGAAATACGGAGCGTGCAGTTTTCCGTCGGGAATGGCTGTGATCGCAACCGGCGGAAGAGAAGACTTGCCCTGCGGAAATCCCGAAGTAAAAGTCTGATTCGCGGCAACGATTGCGTCCACTGCGCTGTTCGTCACACCGGGCGCGATGCCTGCGCAGCCGACGACCGGGTCGCAGCCCGCGGATCCCTTTTCGCCCACGGTACCGAGCAGTCCTCCTTGGAACGTCTTATCGTAGGGGGGATTAGCGCCGATCAGGTCGGCCACCGTGCCCGGCAAGATGTCGCTGAAAATTCCGAAACCGATGCGGAGCACCGATTTCGGCTCGAATTGCCACGCAATCGCCGTTCTCGGTTGCAGAATGGCCACCGGTGTGGACGAGAACAGATGTCCGAGATGGGTCTGGATGGCCTGGTTCAGCGGTTGACTGACATCGGAACCGAAGGAGCGTCTAAGACGGGCGACTTGATCATGCGGGTTCAATGGATTGGAGTTGAAGGTGTCGCGCAAGCCGAACGTCCAGGTCAGGGTGCGGGTCACTTTCCAGGTGTCTTGCGCGTAGACATCGAGATTGAGAAAGCTAAAGGGCTCATTCGCGTTCGAAGGGAAAGTCGTCGAGGCGGTGTTCGCTAATCCATAGATAAATTGCTGCAAGTTCGCGTAGGTCACGGTGGGAACTGTGCCTTCTCCAAAGTCGTAGTCGTTCAGGCGGAAGATGCGGGTATTGGTTCCGAACCGCAGTTCGTGAGCGCCACGGCTCCAGGCGAGATTGTCGTTGATGAAAAAGCGGGATGCACGCCGGCCTTGAATCCAGGTGTTGTCAAGCCCTCCCAAGGGCGTGAAGGCATTCGCGCCGCTGCCCTGCAACACGATTGGGAACGCCGACAGTGTCTTCTCAAGGTTGCTTGGCCCAAACAGGCTCTCATACCAGGAGAACGCCGGATTGAAGTAGTTCACCAAGCTCTGCGAAAAGACGTGCGTGTATCCCGCGGCGAGCGAGTAGAGGGGCTGCGGCGAAAACGCATTGAACACCGGGTTGATGGGATCCGTGTACGCGGCTTGCCGACCGTTGTCCACCTGAAAACGAGACCATGTGGTGTCCTTCTCGTTGATGTTGTAGTCGACGCGGACCGTCTGTACCTGTTCATGGTCGTCGCTGGAATGCGAGACGCTCTGGCGGTTGGCGCAACCGTTTCCATTCGGCGGATTGCCCGGTGCCGCAGTGCCGTCCGAATTGAAAGGACACCAGAGTACCTGGGTGGGTGTGCCGCCTGTATTTCCAAAGACCTTGAAAATTTGCTGATAAAAATCGACCTCCTGGGGCGCGGCGGGGTAGCAATTTTTATTTGGCCCGCCAGACATGCAGTCGCTTGTTTGACCTGAGTGAAGTTGCCCCAAGACGTATGTTTGGAACAGCGCACTGGGACTGGGAACAATCGTGGGCGTGACGATGGGCAGAGCGATCCGAACCCATTCGCTGTCAAAGAAGAAAAAGAGTCTGTCGTGCGCAATCGGACCGCCCACACTACCCCCAAAATGATTCACGGTCGATCTGGGCTTGTGGTTCCCCGATGTCGCATTGGTGAAGTAGTCCGCCGCATTCAGTAGCGAACCATTCCACAGTTCATAGAGATTCCCGTGAAACCGATTCGTGCCAGACTTGGTGACGTAGTCGACTTGGGACGCTCCATACCGTCCTTGATCCACGGAATAAGAAAGGGTGTTGACGGTCACTTCTGCAATCGAGTTCAATCCCAGGACGAGGTTGGTGGAAAGACCGCTGTTTAGATTAGTGAGCGGATCGTTCGTTTCCAGCCCGTCAACGATGTAGCCGTTGGAGAGGGCGGGCAGTCCGTTAAACTCCACGTTGCCATAGCCGTTTGTGCCGCCGACGAAGTCGTTGCTGCTACCCGCCGTATTGATGAGGGCTCCAGGCGCAAATTGCAGAGGGTAGGTCAGGTCGCCGCCCGGATTCGGCAAGTCCTCCAGTGCCGGCGCATTCAGGGTCGTGGATGTGTTTGCGTTTTCCGGATTGATGAGTGGAGCCTCGCTGCTGACCTCAACCGTCTCGCTGGATCGGGCCACCTTTAGCGTGAAATCCACGGTTTGCTTCTGGCCCAGGCCCGAAACGACCTTGTCATTTTGCCCCGGATCGAAGCCTCGCGCTTCCACTGTGACCGAATAGGTATCCGGCTTTAACTGCGGGAAGTTGAACCGGCCTGCATCATCGGTCTTGGCCGTACGCCTCAGTCCGGTCTCAGGATTGGCGATGGTCACTGTGGCGCCCGGTACGACGGCGTTGGTTGTGTCTCGAACTTGGCCAACAATGGCGCTCGTAGTTTCGCCTTGCGGCAACGCCTTCACGGGGAGAAGACAGGCCACCGTCAACATAAGAAAAGCAAAGTGCGCTGCCCGCGCCATGAATACCCCACTCATTTGCCCTAAAGCGGCAATGTGTCCCTGGTTTGATCTATTAACCGGCGATTACTCTGTTAAGTTAACCACAGTTAACACAAACGAGCAAGGACGGACGGAGACTGGGCAACCTCGGCGATTCTGTCCGAGTCACGTTAGCGCTGTATCGGGTGCTCCCCGCACTCATGCAGATAGCCTCCGAGCTCCGAACTAGGGCGCATTCGATACAGCCGTTTGCAGGAAGCCGCTAGCGGTGGCGGCGGATGCGGGATTCCCTATGGGATTTCAATCGATTTTCGCTTGGAAAGCCTTGCCAGAAGCGGCTGTTGTCAAAAAGGCAGTTATTGATGCTCATCGATCTAAACATGAATCCATCGCCTCAGGGTGGCTTCATCGTAGCGCAAGACCGATCCTTCCTCAAGCCTCGCCGGGTCTGGAAAGTCCAGAACCTCCCAGATTGTTTCCTTCGAGCACGCGAAAGCGTCCGCCGTGCTAGCGGCTTCGTGCAAACGGGCAACCTGGAAGTTATGAACGCGGCGGCAGCACTTGATGTATCCCTCCTCTGATTTGCGCCAATCGAAAAACTCTTGTCGGTCTGCACTTAAACTCTCCCCTTTACTTCTCCAAGAGAACGGTTATGGTTCGGCTCAGGAACAAAAATGGTTGATCAGATTGTAGAACCGTTCCCGGGCCGTGAGATGTGCAATTTCTGTTCCGAGCGTCCCACGACCCAGTTCTATGCCTGTAAGAACTTTCTCATTCCGCGGACCAACACGGTGCTCTTCCAGCACGAGAGCGTGGGGGCTTGGGCCGCGTGTGCCCGTTGTGCTGAATTGATTGACGGGCGGCGCTGGGCGGAGCTTACCGACCGCGCTTTCACCAACTTCATCAAGCAGCACGGCGTCCCGCGTTACGCGCAGTTCGACGTCCGGGAGCAGTTCCGAGAGATTCACCAGTTGTTCAGAGAGCACCTGGTCAAGGAGAGCTGAAATGCAGATTCGCAACAACCGCGGAGAAGTGATCGGAGAGATCAACAGCGGCTTCACGGATAAGGGGGACCGCATTATCACGAACACAATCTATGACCGCGGCAATCCGGTTATCCAACACATCAGCGTCCGCGACAATGAAGGGAAAGTTCGCACGACGGATGTGATCGGCGGCAAGATTTTGCCCTAGCCCAGATCCACAAGCCGGGTTCCCAAGAGGAGCACAATCTCCGTGAGGCGATCCGGGATTTGAACCTTGGTCCCGCCCGGTAGGGCACGCGCCATCGCGATTAACTCTTGGGTGCCGATTTTCTCGAAGGCGGTGAGGTTCATCAGGGCGACCCGGACCTCGCTCTTGATTGGAAGCAGCACAGCGACACTTCTCATACTCAGAACCTACGCAGGAACCGAGGAGAGTGGCTATGCGAGGAGGAGGAACAAGATATGCAAATGGGCGAGCCGCTCCGAACCATCGTCGTAGAACCACTTGAGCTTCCGGTGCAACAGCCGGCAAGCGAACCTGAACCTGTTCCTGTGGTGCCAGAGCCTGAGCCCGAGCAGGTGCCAGTCGCTGTCGCTCAGTGAACATTCCCGATTACATCTCGCCCGTCGTCGGCTACCGCGTTTGGCAGTGGAACGCCACTGGGCTCAAGTCGCTCAACGGCGAGCCGTGGCTTCCGGGTCGGCCGCTAGCGGCCGGATGCAGGGCTGCTGCTCGCGGAACACTCATCGATCGTGCAGAAGCCGTGCATGGCGCTCACGAGCCCCCGCACTCGGCCTGCACTTGCGGCGTCTACGCGGCGAAGAACCTTGAGCACCTACGCCCGTCCGGCTATGAGGGGCGCGGTATCCACGGCGAAGTCTACCTGTGGGGCACGGTGGTGGAGCATAGACTTGGGTGGCGTGCCCAGTTCGCCTATCCGAAGAGTTTGTTCCTGCCGCCGGATGCAATCCCGTTCACGCTGACCGAAATAGACGCCCGGCTGAAAATGCTGATCGCGTTTGGCACCGACATTTTCATAGTTGGCGATCACGAGAGCATCCGTTTCTGGAAGAACGGCTCGGGCTTCGACGCGGCGGGATTGGACTACCTTATCAAGACACGCAAGGAGTATTACGTCCGCCGCCAACAGGAGCGCATCCTGAAAAAGGGCGACCGCGTGGCAGTGCTCGGTCGCGGAATCGCAGTGGTCGAGCAAGCCGGCAATAAAGAGGTTATGGTCGTGTTGGGGAACAGGCTTGCGCTGAGGATTACCCGCAAGGACATCGTCCTGAATCAGCAGAACATGCGCTGGGAATGCGAAGCCAAGAACACCCGAGGTGACAAAGCCTTGCGGAAACTGTGGTAGTGGGCTACTTTGAAACTCTTTTGAAAATAATCCATACCTTTTCCTCTTTAGAACTTTCCCACAATCCGCACACCTCCCAGCCCTCGGAACCCACGCCATTCAGCATTACTTCTCCGCCAAGCGTGGAGCCGCCTATTTCTTCTTCGCAGCCTTCAACTTCGCCCACCTTGCCCGCTGTGCCGCCGCGATCCTCTTTCTGCCTGCTGCTGATATCGTGCGCTTTGGTTTCGGCGCGTGACCTCTCGCCTTCGCCCATCGCGCTTTCTGCGCCAGGCTCATCCGCTTGCGAGCCGAGGCTGACATGGAGTGCCTCGGTTTGGTGGAATTACGCCCGCCGCCCAACTTGCCGAGAACCGAAAGAGCCGCATCAACATGACGAAGCTCATTCACCAGATTCGTTCTCTGTCCCCTCAACACCGACACAAAGCCAGCTAGTCCCGTTAGTTTTGCCATGAATCCCCCTCGGCACAGGATTGTAATTGATCGGCTCTGTTTCTAAGCGGTGCTGGTCCTGCGCCGCCTCAATGCGCAAGCGCTTACAAAAGGGGGAACGTGAATGAATCGCTCGGTGGAAAGGACCAATCAGTAAGGCGTGGGAGGCACTGACGGCCGATCACACGTCGCTCTTCCAGCACCCTGATGAATTGCTACCTGGCGGCCCAGGCAGTGTGCGAAAAATGTGCCTCTCTTGCGAGCCAAGGAGGAAATCTCTATGGCTTGCAAAGTCGGCCAGATCATCGCACGCGGCGACCCCGATGGCTCGTGCGGGTTTATCTGGGCCGCCATCACGAAACCCTTCATAGGGAATCTCGCCGGGAAGGGGCCGCCTTTCGATCGCCGCTCGCAGTCGATTAGCCGAGGCTACTGTTTCTGGTGGAATCGGCAACCCTTTCACAAACGCCATTGGAACCAGTGTCTCTGTGACCAATAGCTGGTAAATACGGAATCCATCCCGCAGGTCTAGTTTTCGCTTGAGTGAGCCGGAGTTTTTGGAGAGCCACTCAAGTCTCCTCATGTGGGCGTACAGATCGTCACCTGGTTGCCCTCTAAAGCGACGTAGTTGCTCTCCGACTTCACCCACCGTTCTGGCGAATCGTAGACCTTTTGCCTTCGAACTCAAAAGCGCTCTGCGGCATCCATCTCAGCTCAGTCGGAATTGGTGGGAGCTGCTTGTAGAATTGGGCATGTGGCCTCTTACCTCGAAGGAACTCGACAAACGAGTGGACGTGGACAGTTCGTAGTGCCTGAGAGAACTTCTTGAGGTTTCCCGTTGATTGCATGCGTTTCAAGATGAGCATTCCTTGACGAAATTAAACCAGAGGTGGTTGAAGAAGGTGGCAATTGGTATATGGACGACGGGAACCGCCTAGTAACGACGAGACCGCAGTACAGCGACGTCGTGTTGCGAACGCCTTCTACGCAACAGAAGGAAGGCTAGTTCGTTTTACAACCGGGACCAGCTTCGCGGCTGCGAGAGTCTCTCATCGCTGCGGTCGAATCGCAGAACAGCTTCCCGAGGCCTCAGTTGACCTTATTATCGTGGGTAGTGCTATGTGGCCCCAGCGACTGAACAGCGTGGCGGAAACGGTACGAATCTTCGGTTATGGTGTTCCCCAGGAGGAACGTGCGCTCCGTCCGGGAGCAGAACGCTGCCTCATAATAATTGAAGACGAAATCCACATTGGACATGCTCAATTTTTCCGCATCCCCCTCCCGACAAATCTGTTTGAAGCAAATCCCGAGGTTATGCTCCGCGTATCCGTGATCCTGAGTTACCGCCCTCCTGTCCGCAAAACAAACGCCAAATACCGCGGCACTGTCTTGGAATGGAGCTTTTCAAAACGAGACGAGACCTTACAACGATTTCGCCAAAGGTGTGCGACGAAGCGCTCGGACGAAGACGACGAGCCCGCCGAAGAACAACCGATTGGCGATTGGAACTGGACCATCGGCAAACGCTCGAGAACGCGCGGCACGGCCCAAAGGGACTGGGTTGAGGCAACAGCTGCGGACTTCACAGAAGAACTGTACCTGGCGGGAAGGGCGACGAGGTTGGCTCTCGAAAGAGAAACAAGATGAAGGGTTTTTGCAGCGCTATGCAGTTGCTATTTCGATAGAAGTAATCGGAGCCGCCATTCCTATCCATGAGGAGATCGAGGCGAGGGTTCGAGTTCAGATCCCTCCTTAGCTCGTTTCGTTCTGCAATCAGCAGAAAACAAGTGAGGCGACCTGGGGCCAATTTAGATCACTTAAGTGCCCAAACAGCGTCAAACCTTGACCTCTGACACAGCGGCAAGCACTAGAGCATCGTGACGCTGTCAACGTGGATCTTGTCGCCGTCGATGTGCCCGGTCACGGCAACGTGATGTCCCTCGTGACCCTTGAGGGCATCGGGGTTGTCCACCGTCAGGACCTTCTGGTCATTGTCGGTAACGACGACCGGGCTGGCACCGGCTTTGATGCACTTCTTAGCGCATCCGGCATGGTGCGCGTTGGCTCCCTTAACCCCGCACTTGGAATCGCTAACCCAGCCGTTCACGGTCTGGGCATCGCTGGCAAATGACACCGAGGCAACCGACACCATCAACGCGCCGGCAAGCAACAACAAGAGAAATTTCCGCATATCACCCTCCTTTAGATTGGTTCCCACACGTGATGCGGTCTTTGAAGTCTATCACAAGAGGAGCAGAGGCTGGACTGCGAAACAAAATGGAAAGCTGCACCGGAAAAGTTGGGACAAGTAATAGTCCTGATGGTGTGAAATAGCTGTCTGTGTCAAGCTCATATGTGCTATTCAGGACTAGCTACATCCGCGATGTATGGAAGACCGCCAACTCGGCCAGTTCCAACCACAGGATCTGGGCCGCCTACTTCACGGCCCGCCACCCGAAACCTCGTTGCGGTGGAAATTTCCAGCTTCAAGTGCGGCCACGACGCGCCCATTTACAGCGTGGTCGAGCAGATCGTGGAGCGCTCGGGCACGCCTTATTTCTCTCCAAAGACATGGACGAGACCCGGCCGGCAATACCATTAAGCTGCGCGTTGAAACCATCGATTACTTCTTGAAGCGTTACCGGGAGGATCTGTTAGACCGGAAGAAAAAGCAAGCGGACATCGAACGCCAGCTTGCCGAGTACGAGCGCGGGCTGCGAGAGCGCGGGACGGGGATGAGTTAGTTCTCGAGAAACAACCCTTGACATGGAGCCGATGACGGTCTTTACTGGTCTCGTTTCGCGCCGGTCCGTCCGCCTTAGCGTCAATTCATTCAAAATATCCGCCGGTCCGACAAGGGCCCTGAAAGGGGACCGAGGAAATTCATAAATTTCAACTTGGAGGAAATGAAGATGAAAAAACGATTACCGCAGATCCATATGGCAGGCCGCCGGCAGGTACCGGCCACTCAATCGCCAATACTAAGAGCTGTACCGTTTCTGCTGATTGTCGCCCTGATGTGCGTTTCCGCCGCGGCGAAGGAGAAGCACCAAAAGAATTCTCAGGACCCGTATGTCACGGCCGAAAATTATGAGACGGCCCCGGCCGTCAACGCGGCGGACTTGGCCTATCGCACGATACTATTCGAGGACTTCACTGTCCCCCCTGAATGGGAGGAGAAAGCTAGAAAACTGGTGACCGCAACAGAAGATCAAGCAATCAGCCGTCTTTCCAGTACACACGCTTTCACCACAATTGCAAAAAAGCAGGATCCGTTGCCGGAGGACCCATCCCTTGTCGTCAAATGCACGCTCTTGAATTATCGAATGGTATCGAAAAAGACCCGCTTCTTCGGGGGGGCGTTTGCGGGCACTTCCTACATTACATACCAAGTGCAAGTCCACGATGGAAAGAGCGGCGCCCTGCTGTTTCAACGGGAGATTTCCACCGAGAACAACGCCTTCGCTGCCGCATGGTCGTTCAATGACAAGAACCTTCCCACGTTCCTGGGCAATGTGCTTGCCGACTATCTCGCGCTTCGTGCGCGTAAGGACAAGGGTGCGAATGTACTCCCTCTCGAGAATGTGGCTCAGACCGCGCCGGGCGCCCCAGCGAAATAGCCCGTTGCGCCCGCGCCCCAGCCAGTCGGCACCGGCCCCTGGCTGGAAGTGGGCGGATGACAGGAAGCAGATCGAAGCGATCCGCGACCCACCACACGACCCAATGGATTTCGTCCCACCAAGACGCGACCATCGCACGCGCTATGGCAAGTCAGTGGGAACACTGAACTCCGCCAGGTAAGCCTGCGGATCCATCAACTTCTGAGCGCGGGCAAGGATCCTCGCCATACGGCCGATGTGGCGCAGATCGACGTCGCGGACCCACTCCCACCACTTCTTGCGGCCGGCGGCGTTGAGTACAGTGCGCCTCCAAGTCTCGCAGTAGAGTTCAAAGAAGCGCTCGACCGGCAGGCGAGGTTTCCAGAGCAGGTGGTGCAGATCATACTGGTTCCAGTCCAGAACTTTGAGTTGCGCCTTGCTCTGCTCGAAGTAATACGTGCCCGGCAGCGGCGTTAGGATGGTGAAGCCAACCCGGTAGAGTTGGTGAGTTTCGATGAAGTTCCAGAGCTCGGCGAAGTCTTCCTCGGAGAAATCGGGATCGACGATGAAATTGCCGGTCACTCCAAAACCGCACTCCCGGGCGACCCGGATGGCATCCAGTGTTTTCGATACGTCGGTTCCCTTGTTCAGGGAGTCGAGGCCGTTGCGCGTTGGCGATTCGAAGCCGAAGAAGATGTCGAAGTTTTTCGCCAACGGACGCCAGATGCGCAGCAGATCGAAACTCTCGGCGACGAGATCCACGCGCGACTGCGCCAGCATCCAGTTCTTGCGCTCGCCCGAGGCGAGCAATTCACGCCCCAGTTCCTCGCTGCGCGCCGGGTCGCCCCAGAAATAATCGTCGATGACGAAGACATTCTTGCCGGTGCGCTCGAAATCCTGGCGGACGTTCCGCGCGGCATGGAAGCGACAAGATCCCTTGTAAAACTGCCAGACCGAGCAAAAGTTGCAGCGATGGCGGCATCCGCGCGTGGTCTCCAGCGTCCAGACCGGCATGTAATTCAGACAGACGTAGTGTTTCCGGTACGCCTCTACGGCGGCACGATCGGGGCAGAGGACGTGGTTCAAGTCCAGCCATTCACGCTCCTCGCCGGTCGCGGCAAACCGCCCGTCGCTGGTGGGCAACAGCAGGGAGGGCACGTCGAGGAGCGGCTTGTGCTGTGCCAGGGTGTCGCACAAGGCGGGCATCGTGCTCTCACCCTCGCCGACGCAAATCGCGTCTAGCCAACGGCTGTGCTCCAACGCTTTTGGGTACGAAGCGGCGGCATGGCCGCCGACGGCGACGAAGATTGCCGGATCAATCTGTTTGATTTCGGTGGCAAGTTGCAAAGTGGCGGACGCGTCCAAGATATGCAGGCATGAGATGCCCACGATCTCCGGCCGGAAGGACTTTATGAGACGCGCCATGGTTTGGCGCTCGAAGCACAGATCCGCGATGCGGACTTGGTGCCCGCTTGCGCCGAGCGCCGCCGCGATGTATTCAAGCCCCAGCGGCTCGGTCCGGAAAAATGGGGCGAGCCCGAAATGAGCTGCGGAGGAGCACGGTTTGATGAGCAGGACCCTCAAATCGAAATCAACCCTTTCTTCCAGCGATATCTGAGGAAACTCGCCAGCGTGACCTTATCGGACAAGACTCAAGTATGTCCTCCGAAATTAAGGACAACACGCTTTTATATGAGACAAGAGTTCTTAATTCTAGGTGTGCTCCGAGGCCTTGTAAATCCTATTCTGAACGCTCTTCTCAAGAAAAGAGGTTTCGGCGCTGCCGAGTCTTAAGGGTTTCCCCGTCACAGAGAGCCGATGCTAAAATGGCACTCCGACTCCAGTAGCATCTCTAGCACACGGAACGACCAATATGGCGCGGTCTGCGATCTTTTTCTTGTTGTTTCTTGTGACCAACGCCTCCTTGATTCTGCTGTATCCTTTTACCATCTCACGATTGCTTCTCGTGGCCTCAATTTACGCCGTTGGCACGGTGGTCATGCTCTACCTGCTGTTTCATCCGCGCAACCAATGGCTGGTCGCCAACCGCTCGCGGGTGGATGGCACGGGTTGTGTGGCGCTGACTTTCGACGACGGCCCCGACCCAGTAGATACACCCAAGTTACTCGACTTACTCCGGGAGAAAGGTGTGAAGGCAACGTTCTTTGTGGTGGGGAAGCGCGCGGACCAGTATCCTGAAATCGTGCGCCGCGCCTGGGTCGAAGGGCACCTGGTAGCAAACCACACCTGGTCGCACCATCCTTTGTTTTGCTTTCTCACGCCCGGGCGTCTGCGGGCCGAGATCGAGCGCGGCACGGAGAGTATTCGTCGCAGCTGTGGTTTCCGGCCGTGCGCCTTCCGCTCGCCGGTTGGCCTGCGTCATCCCCTGTTGGGGCCCTATCTCAAAGAGGCGGGACTGGAGTACATCTCTTGGAGTGTTCGGACGCGTGATACACTTACTGCGAATTCCAGCGTTCTTGCCCGACGCATCTTGAACAAAGTGGTTAGCGGGGACATCATCCTACTACACGATCATTTGCCGGCAGGAACAAATGTCATGCTCGAAGCACTGCCTCGGGTAATCGATGAGCTGAGGGAACGGGGATTCGAATTCGTCCTTGCCGGCTCCCGGGAGGATGGCAGCGGCAAAACACTTGAACCTGCGCCATGCGAACCTGCGCGCTAATTCCGGCATTCAACGAAGCCTCTTACATCGCCAATGTGGTTGAGGGGGCCAGACAGCATGTCGACAAGGTGGTGGTTATTGACGATGGTTCAGGCGACGAAACGGCGCAAATTGCCCGAACTGCCGGAGCTACTTGTTTGCGATCAGAAAGGAATTGCGGCAAAGCCTCGGCCTTGCGCACCGGTATAGCCTTCGCGTGCGCCCAAGACTTCACTCACGTCATCACTCTCGATGGCGACGGTCAGCATTTGCCGGAAGATATCTCGGTCATGCTGCGCGTGGCCGAAGAGACGGGAGCGGACCTGGTAATTGGGGCGCGCTGTTTCGATCGCGCGCTCATGCCTCGCGCCCGCTATTTCTCGAACACTGTTGGCAGTCGGTTGGCCTCAGTGCTCGTCGGCTGCGAAATCCGGGACAGCCAGAGCGGATTCCGGCTATTCCGGTTGGACAAACTTTGTGGAACCAAACTGCGCAGCCGGTGCTATGAATTGGAGATGGAAGTCCTGATCAAGATGGCC
>Ga0209517_10001884_pt1 | contig 30670 bp, 22 predicted proteins | sample PeaSoiMetSII2010_FD_187695 | JGI IMG/M metagenome (GOLD analysis project Ga0209517, IMG submission 187695) | Peat soil microbial communities from Weissenstadt, Germany - SII-2010 (SPAdes) (version 2) | ecosystem: Environmental > Terrestrial > Soil > Wetlands > Peat | place: Germany...
CATGCCGCCGCCGGCCGAAGCCTCCACCGCGACGGAGTTCACTTGCCGCTGCAGGTCTTCCTGCACCTGCCGCAGCCGCGAAAGCATCTGTTGGAGAGCATTGACTTCCATAATTTTCAAAGCCGCACCTTTCAGTGCGACTTCACTCCTCTTCGCGCCGCCGCACTTCGGAAATTCTCCCGCCGAAGCGCTGGAGCATGGACTTCACCATCGGGTCATTCTCAAACTGCGCGCGCATTTCCTGCGTCGCCGGTGCCGCGCTCGCCAAATTCGGAGCATTCACCGCACCTGTTTCGAGTCTAGCACATACGCGAACGGCGCGCCCTAGTACCTTGCTCGATGCGGTACGGATCTTCTCCAGTGTATCGCGCCCTTCGATCAATCCCGCGAACGTGCTCTTCTCCGATGGAAAACAAATGCGCAATTCGCCGCCTTCGAGCTCCCAGCGCGACGCGTGCTCCAGCAGTTCCGCGATAAATTTCTGCTGTGCTTGAATCGTTGCTTTGATATCGGCTACTTGCTCCATCGTGACGCCCGCCACGGCAAATGCAGCCGCTGCGATTTTGATGGAGTCGGAAGTGGGAATGGATGCTTTTTCGCTAACCGTCGCGCCCGCGCTCGGTTGACTCGCTGGTTCACCGGCGCGCGCGGGCACCGCCGCAGTTGCCGCCCCACTAGCGCCCCACGCGTGTGCCGCCACCGCTTTCGTTTCCGTCTGCGGGGCAAACGCACTTGCTGGCGCTGAACGCGAAGGGACCGAAGGTATTGTGGATCCTGATCCTGCGTTTCTTGGCGCGGCGCCTCCGCCGCTGTTCCCGCCCGCGCCGCCACGCGCCTGGGCCAACAATTCCTCCAGCGGAGCCAACCGCGCCGCATTCACCATTCGGAGCAACCCCATTTCCAGATGCACGCGTGGGTCTGGCTTATGCCTCAGATCACTTTCCGTCTGCAGCAGAATCTGGAAGTAGCGCGTCAGATCTTCTTCGCTGAAAAGTGCCGCGGCCTTTGCCAGACCGGGCCGCTGCTCGGGAGTGGCGGCGATCAAATCGGAATCCGCACCGCAAACGCGCGCAATCAGCAGGTTCCGCACGTGGCGGATGGCCTCGCGGCAGAAATGTTGCAGGTTGCGCCCCTCTTTCTGGAATGTGTGCACCAGGCCCAGGGCGCGGTCCGCCGATTGCCCGGCGATGGCTTCTACAAGTTCATGCAGGGTATCTTCGGGCACCACGCCGAGGAGATTACGAACCGGCTCGTCGTGAATGTCGTCGCCGCAATAAGCGCGGGCCTGCTCCAGCAGCGATAAGGCGTCGCGCATGCTGCCTTCCGCCATGCGCGCCATCACGGAAAGCGCGCCGTCATCAATTTTCAGGTTTTCTTTTTCCGCGATGTACTGCAGCCGGCTGGTGATTTCATTGAACGTCAGCGCGCGAAAATGAAAATGCTGTGCGCGCGAGCGGATGGTGTCTTCCAGGTCTTCGGGTTGCGTCGTGGCCATCACGAAGATGACGCGTTCCGGCGGTTCCTCCAGCGTCTTCAGCAGCGCGTTGGACGCTTCGCCTGTCAGCATGTGCGCTTCGTCGAGGATGACCACCTTGCTGCGCGCCGCGGCCGGGGCGTAGCGCACCATTTCGCGTAACTCGCGAATCTGGTCAATGCCGCGATTCGAGGCCGCGTCAATCTCAATGACGTCCAGTGACGACCCCGCCGCGATCTCCTTGCATGAATCGCATTCGCCACAAGGCTCAGGCGTCGGCCCATTCACGCAATTGAGCGCCTTGGCCAGGATGCGCGCCGCCGTAGTTTTCCCCACGCCGCGCGCCCCCGAGAAAATGTACGCGTGCGCCACGCGATTCATCTTGATCGCATTGGCCAGCGTTTCCGTTACATGCCCCTGCCCGACGAGGTCCGCGAAGGTCTGCGGCCGCCATTTCCGCGCAATCACTTGATAGCTCATACGTGCCTGGGTGCCCTATCCTTTGCAGTTATTGCAAAGGGTGGGTTCATTTTCGGCGTCTGCCCCGAAAAAGTCAAAATTCTTTGGAGTGCGACAGTTCGCTTGGGGTAAGCGACCAGCGACCGGCGAAGATGACTTGGCTCTACGCGCGCAGCCTTAACAACCAAGGGTGCGGCACGGATTGACACACTTTTCAGGTGTCGCCAACTTTTTGCCATTACTGGCGGCTGGCAGTTGATTCGGCACTGGCCCTAGGACGGAGGGCGGTTCATCGCCCGATGATATTCGCTAGCCGAGAGTGTCGCACCTACGGCGCTTTCGATTCTCGTTCTTTTCGTTCCCAGCGCTGGCGCACTGGGCTAACTTGTGTCGCGCTTCTGGCGCTGAAGAGGGCGGCGGCGGGGAAAATTGGAGGAGGTTTGGGGGTGTGTTAAGCTTTGGATTGCAGACGCGAAGAGCGCGACTGCCGATACGTGGAACTTCGGGCTCCGTGCAACGAGGTCCCGCGAACCCCGCCAGGCCCGGAAGGGAGCAACGGTACCGGGTAAGCCAAGTGTGCCGCGGAGGTCCCGAAGTTCCTCGAATTGGGAATACAGTTTTGAGTTGTCAGTTCTAAGTCTTGAGTAAAGCGGCTGGTTGCCGTAGAGAACACATCCCCCAAACAACTTGCTGCGCTTCCCATCCTGTGAACTACACTACATCTCGGTTGGAGTTCCTCCCCAACCGCCTTGTGTCCCCGACCGCATCGGGGCCGCAGGGTCCGCGCGCCAGCGCAGCGTCCCGTTCGCGGGACTTCCCCACGTTACGGGGACATCACACCTGCACGCACCGTGCAGGCAGGAGGAAATGCATGAAAGCAGCAGTATCTTTTCTTTTGGTGTTTGCCCTTGTGTGCTCCGCGGCGCCACCCACCTACGCCGAGCCGCGCCAGGTCCTGCAGGGCACCGAAATCCATCTCACGCTGATCAATGGCATCAACACGGCCAGCGCCAAGGAAGGCGATCCCTTCATCGCGGTTCTGGCGCAACCGGTCACACTCGACAGCCGCATCCTTCTTCCCGCGGGGACGCGCGTGCACGGTGTTATCGGCACGATCCAGCGGCCCAAGCAGTTTGCGATGTTTCGTGGCCAGGCGTACATGAACCTCACCTTCAAGAGCATCGAGATTGACAGCCGGCTGATTCCGGTACAGATGAGCTTGCTGGCCATCGGGCAGCCGCGGGTCAATTCAGACAGCAAGCGCCGGCGCGACGTCAAGATCGTGGAAGGCGAAGTGGTCGAGCAGAAGCACGACTACAAGGGCGACGCTTTGGCCATGGCTATTGGCGGCGGCGGAGGTTCCGCGGTTGGACTCGTGTTCAGTAACGTAGCCCGCGGTATGGGCATCGGCTTTGCGGCCGGGGCCATCTACGTGGTCGCGCGGAAGGGTAAGGAAGTGGAAATGCCGGCGCAGACGGGCATGCTGGCGCGGTTGGACAGCACGGTCACAGTGCCGTATGTCGCAGCGTTCAACGACGCCGTCGGCGGTACCTCGAATTCCCGATAGAACAAGAAAGAACCATCCTCTCACGCGCCCGCTCGTGGCAACAAGGGCGGGCGTTTTTATGCGGGGCGCGAAAACTCGCGGCGAAGCTACGGCTTGGTCCGGGGGAGGATCGGGCGCCGGGATTCCATCAGGGTAGATTCACGGCGCCCGTGGGGGTTCTGGCTGGACAATTCGTGGACTTTCCTTGGGGTGATGAGTGACGCGGAGAAACAACGCAGGTGGCCAAAGCCACTCCAGGTTGCTTTCCGGTCGTCGAACGATACAGCTCAGTCGGCAAAGTGCAGGAGAGGGGCCATTGTGAGAAATTCCCAACTTACTGCAAACTATGCTCTTACATAGGGGTCCAAGGATCGAAGTTGCGTCAGCACGGGAAGCCGTTCCGTTACGGGACATCCCCAGTGATAATTCTAACGGGTGCTTAGCCGAGTCACCGCTCCTCCCAGATTAAGTTGCCGTTCCTCGATTCACTTTTTTTGATGCACGCGATTTGTTTTTTCCTTTTCTTTCCCGGTCTTTTTCCAATTGACGCTCTGTGGAACGCCGCGATACCTTTTATCCATCAAGGGCCACATGGTCAGTACAAGGCGATTCAAAAAATTCCATATCGCTCTATCTCAAGGAGATACATGTCCAACGAACTGCGTAATTTTCTAGCCCTCAGTTATGAGGAGCTGGAAGAACTGAATTTGAAAGCGAAAGAGCAACGCAAGAAGCGCACGCCCTTCGGCAAGATCCAGGAAGAACGCCTGAAGTACCTTACCGATGAAAAGCGCATAAAAGCGGTCACGGTCCTGTTCTCCGACCTTGAGGGCCGCCTACACATGTTGGATTACGACAAGAAATTCCTGACCAAGAGCTACGACAACCTTACCTTCGACGGCTCCTCGATTCGCGGGTTCACGGCGCAACGCGAGAGCGATCTGCGCCTGGGCATGGACTGGGCGTCGTTCTACTGGGCGCCTGCGGACATCTTCGGAGGCGGCAAAGTGCTGGTGTTTGGCGATGTCATCGACAAGGATGGGACGCCCTACAACGCGGATATCCGCGGGGTTCTGAAGGGTTACGCCGACTCGCTGTTCAAGAAGGAAGACTACACGCTCAACGCCGCCAACGAAATCGAGGGCTTCCTGTTTAAGGGCCCCGACGCCGAACGGCAATACCACGAGACCCAGAAGTTCGAGTATGTGAACACGGGCGGCTACTACCATTCGCTGCCGGGAGATCCGCTGCGCACGTTCATTGACACCACTGCCGAAGTGCAGCGCTCCATGGGTTTCCAGAACGAGAAGGACCACCCCGAAGTGGCTCCCTCGCAGTTCGAGATCAACTATAGCTACACCGACGTGGTTGGCGCGGCCGATCAGATCCAGCTCTACAAACTGATCTGCCGGCAAGTCGCCAACAAAATGGGCCTCACCGCCAGCTTCCTGCCCAAGCCGGTCGTGGGCGTCAATGGCAGTGGCATGCATACCAACGTTTCCGTCAGCAAGGATGGCAAGAACCTCTTTTGGGATCCCAAGGGCGAGGAAAAGCTCAGCAAATTCGGATGGGCCTTTGTGGATCGCGTGCTCACCCACGGCAACGATCTGTGCTTGCTGATGAACTCCAGCGTGAATGCCTATCGCCGGCTCGACCCGCACTTCGAGGCGCCTAATCAGTTGAAAGCTTCGCCTGTGGACCGTGGCGCCATGATTCGCGTGCCCATCGGCAACGAGCGCAGCATGCGCGTGGAATTCCGCGCCGTCGCGCCCGACGCCAATCCCTACCTGGTGATGTACTCGATCTTCAAGACCGGGCTGGAGGGAGAGACCGCGAAAATCAAGAACCTGCGCTCTGCCGAGCGCTATCTTCCTGACAACATTTACACGGCCATCGAAAACTTCGAGAAAGCCGATTGGACCACCAAACTCTTCGGCGGCGACGTGAAGGCCCGCTTTGCCGACTTGAAGAGGGCTTCCGCGGATCGCTGCGCCCGCTCGCTTGGCACCATCGTCAAAGCTCCCGAGGTACAGTTTCATCACGAGGTGTACAACCAGTTCCTCTGGAACCTGTTCTAGACTTCGGTCTATTCCCAATTTGTGCAGACCCCTGGCGTTCGCCAAGTCCCAGAAACGCCCGCCAACTTCGGATGGCGGGCGTTTTGCTGTTGCAGGGACTCGGCCCAGAACGCGGGCGGCGCTAGCTTTGCGAGGGAGACTGCGTCGTGATCAGAAACTCGACGCCGCAGCGGTAGAGCTTTCCGTTGGGGAAGTCGGAGACGCTGGCGATGCGCGCAGGAACGAAGATGGCTGGAGCTTTCGGCGATTCCGGCGAGAAAGGCACAGCGATCGTCACCGTGATGTTCACCAGGTAGAAGTTCTTGGTTTTGAAGCTCATTCCCCCGCGCGACATGTCGATACACACCACAATGTCATCGCCAAACGCCTCGCTGCGAACGCACGCGAAGTAATTTACCTTCGCGCGCACCCGCAGGCGGCGCTCGAGGAGTGGCGCGGGGGCAGGTGGTACTACGGGTCGGGGTGCCGGCAGTGGCCGCGGGTCGGAGCGTGCAGGCAGCGGATCAAGGAGAGCCACGGATGCGTTGGCAGGCTGGGGCTTTGCCGCGGGCGAAAACGCGGTCACAAACGGGCGCAACGAAGGTAGGTGCCTAGTCTGTTTCCAGACCGTGGCCATGCCGCAGTTGTCACAATAGCGCACCAGTCCTCCGTGAATGGCGCAGACATCGAATTCAAAGTCACCGTTCTGAACGCTGATGGTCGCGCGGCAACTGCTGCATTCAAGAGCCAGGACCAGCGGGCGCTCCCCGGGCTGCGGGGGAGGGGGAAATTCGACTTCCCAGAAATCGACCGACTCATCCAGGAAGGCGACGCCGTAGGTGTACACACCTTCGTTCTCCGCGATTTCGCCAACGACGCGGGCCGCGGTTTCCCGATTGGTGACCATCGAACGGATATGGAGCTCCTGTTCGGCAATTAGCTTGTTCGCGGAGACGATTCCCGCACCATGAAAGCTGATGACCACGGTCTTGGTGACTTCGGAGAACACACGGCCGTCGGAATCGCTGCCGATCAAAAGGATGGGAACTTGCTTGGAGATACGCCCGCTGCGGCGGAACTGATGGTCGGTCATCTTGGCAACCTGGGGAAGGGGCCAAGAGTTTTACAGCTTCCATGATAGCCGACGGCGAAAGGGGCGCCCGAAGATTTCAAGCGCGTGTTGCGCGAAAAGTACCGCAGAACTGGCGATAACGCAGGCTAAGACAACCAAGAAGGCGGAAAGGTCTCCTTCGCTCGTAGGGGCGAGGGATTAGAAACCGCAGAACAGCGCAGCTCGCTTTAGCCGGGGAGCAGCGTTTCCTGACTGGCGACGACCCGCCAGCCGCCCTGGCCGTAAACATAGATTTGAATTACACGCGACTGCCGGCTGAAGCTGCGGCCATCCTGCGTGCCCCGCGCCGACCAGACCGATGTGACGATTGCGGTGTTCTCAAAGATGCGGGTGCGCACGCTGGTCGCGACAAATGTGGCGTAAGTGGCCGGAGAATTCTGTATAGCGGCAATTAGAGCAGCTCTGTCCATTACCGTGCCGTTGGGAAACGTGCCGACGAAGTCGTCGCCATAGACGCGGCGGAAGAAGGAGGGGTTCTTAAGCTGCACAGCTCGGGCGGTTTCCCGCACGAGGATATCGAGTTCCTCGCGGTGCAGTTCCGCATCGGCCGCTGCTTGCTTGCGCTCTTCGGGTGAGCATTGTGCGTGGGTGGCAGGAGAGAGGAACAAGCAAGCCGCGCACAGAAGGATCAGGGTGGAAAGCATTTTCATCGATAAACACCTCGACCGTCCGGCCTGTATGACTTTTGCAACAGAGCCAGCGGCGTGCCATCCAGGCCGGCCCCTAACGAGAGTATAGCGGGGAAAAGGGGAAGCGCAGGGAGGTGGTGCGGTGAGAGTAAGCAGGCAAGGGGCGAAGAGAGAACGTGCGCCCCGGAAGGGCAAATCAGGGTACGAGCCCACCGGAACGCTCTAAACAGTAAACGTGAAGAGTGGTAGAGGGACTGTGAGAGGAGCGCGGGGCGAGCAGGAAAAGGCTTCGCCCACGTACGTGGGATGCCTGGGTGTCGCTCATGCGGCGGCGCCGGTGGAATGCGTGTGCGGGCGGTTGTCCAGGCCGTCGCGCTTGAGGTAGCGGTACAAGCTGGTGCGGCCAATGCCGAGAATTTGCGCGGCGCGGAGGCGGTTGCCAGTGCACATCTGGAGAACTTTCTGGATATGGTGCTTGCGCACTTCGTCAAGCGAAAGCGGGTGCCAGTCCTCGTCGTTGGCGAGCCGCGGGCTGCGATGCTGGAGATGCTCCGGCAGGTCGCTGATGTCGATGAAGTCGCCGGTGGCGGTGATGCAAGCGGTGGAGATGACGTTTTCCAGTTCGCGGACGTTGCCGGGCCAGGGATGCTGTAGGAGAAGGGTCTGCGCGCGGCGGGTCAAACCGGCGATGGCCTTGCCGTAGGCATCGTTATACTTTTTCAGGAAAAACTGGACGAGAAGTGGAATGTCTTCCAGGCGCTCCGAAATCGAAGGAATACGAATCTGGATGGAACTCAGGCGATAGAAAAGATCCTCACGGAAACGGCCGGTGAGGACTTCGGCGCGTAGATCGCGGTTGGTGGCAGCGATGAGCCGGACATTGACCTGTTTGATTTCCGGAGAGCCGACGCGTTGAATTTCGCGGTTCTGGATGACGCGCAGCAACTTGGCCTGCATGGGCAGGGAAGTCTCGCCGACTTCATCCAGGAACACCGTGCCGCCATTGGCGTACTCGAACAGGCCCGGGCGAGTATCCGTAGCGCCGGTGAAAGCGCCGCGAACATGGCCGAATAGTTGGCTCTCCAGTAGGGTGTCGACCAGGGCGGAGCAGTTGCACACCGCCAAGCGTTGCTGGCTGACCGGGCTGATCTGGTGAATGGCGCGGGCCACGAGTTCCTTGCCTGTGCCAGTGGCGCCAACGAGGAGCACATTGGTGTAGTGGCGTGCAACCTTGCGAGCAAAGTCGAAAACTTCAAGCATGGCGGGGCTTTTGCCGACAATTCCGTGGAATTCGAGGTCTTTCAGGAGTTGCTCCTCCAAAGCGCGGACGCGGCGGCGTTGATCGTAGAGGGCGGCAACCTCGTCGAGGGTGCGCTTCAGGCGGGCATGATCGACAGGTTTGGGGAGGAAATCCGTGGCGCCGCGACGAATGGCCTCGAGAGCGTTGTCGAGGGTGTAATCAGCGGTCATGACAATGAGGTGGACGCCAGGATCGCAACGGAGCGCACGGTCAAGAAACTCAAAGGGATCCGAATGCTGCATATGAATGCTGGCCAGGACTAGGCGAGAGCGGCCGGAGCGTACCAGACGCAGAGCTTCCTCAGGGTCGCCGGTAGGGATGGGCTCATAGCCCATGTCAGAAATCAGCGCGGAGAGCGAATCGCGCTCGAGGGGTTCGTCATCAAAAATGCAAGGCGTGAGCGAGGTGTGAAGAGTTGCGACTTCAACAGATTTATAAGTTGCGTATGCCATGACCGAGGAAGAGGCAACAGGTGTGCCAAAGGGGACGCGGAGTGTTTCGCAGAGGAGAGGCGGAAGGGCCGACAAATGTAAGTAGTGTGCAATGAAGGACCTGATGAGGCACGAGACGTCAAAAATCCGAAAACGCATGCGCGCAAACAGGAAAGAGCATTAAAAAAGGCAGAGGAGAGCCTCCCAATTCGGGCCATTGTTCCGAAACGGAAGGGAATAAGAAACTAATTTACGGGGAAACGATTGCGGCCGTGGCGAGGCTGGACGGCATTCAGGCGAAATTCGTGGGAACCGTTAACGTCACAGCCGATGAACTCCGCTTCATAGGCGATGGGAAAGGAACGCTGAAGAGAAGACGGCTGGAGCATGCGTATGAAAACGAGGGCGCCCTCGGCGAGCATGTGACTCAGGCAGATATGTTTGCCAGCGAAGTCGTCCCAGGAGAGCTCGGACTTTTCGACAAAGAATACCTCATCCTCGTCCCAACCGGAGACTTCCACGCGACAGGCGCCTTCAATAGGAAGCGTTTCAGCGAGCACCGGAGTTCCTCCCGGCGAAGGAAGAGCAGTTTTTCTGCCAGGGGAAGGGAACGCAAAAGAAAGGAGGGAAAGTAGTTAGGTGGAATTAGTAAGAACAAATGTGCAAGCCGGAAACAGACCGCTGCGCTGGTGGTTCAGAGTGAAGCAGAGCGCAGACGCAATTTAGCGCGGCTCAGAAGAAGAAACGGAAGGCCGCGTTTTGGACGATTGGGAAAATCTGCCGGAAGATGACCAGGCCCACAAGAAGACCGGCCATGGCGAAATTGTTGCCGCGAATCCAATCGAGATAGCGTTGGGCGCGATCTTCGGTCATGAGGATCATAATGCCAGTGCTGCCATCAAGCGGCGGAACAGGAAGGAGATTGAAGGTGCCGAGGAGAAGGTTCAGGGAAAAGACGATGAAAAGGGTTAGGAAGACCAGACCGGGTTTGCCGGTGAGCGGATCGTACAACTGGAGATGCTGGGAACGGCCGATGCGAATAGCCAGCGCGGCAATAATCATGAGTGCAAAGTTGGCGGCGGGCCCCGCGAGGGCCATCCAGGCAGAGCGGCGAGGGTGACGGCGTTCCCAGAGAGGATCGTAGGGAGCACTGGCCCAACCAATCATGCCTCCCGAGATAATAAAACTGAGGATTGGGAAAACAACCATGCCAAACGGGGCCCGGCGGATGTGAGGGATAGGATTGAGGGAGATCTGACCGCCGAGCGCAGCGGTGGTGTCTCCTCCGAGTTTGGCGACGAGGGCATGGGCCGCTTCGTGGCAGGTGGTGGAGAAAAGAAAAGCAACGTACCAGATAAAGCCGAGCACGAGTGTTTGGGGAGAGAGATCCGGCATAGTGAGTTAGGTTAGAGTTTCATGCGGCCGAATGCAAGGAAGGATGAGTCCAGGAGCGAGGAAGGACGTATGTACGAAAGACAGCGGAATAGCTTCATGCGGAGTCACAGGGCGCGCGCTTCTAGGGGCTATGCACGGACAAGAGTTTGCGGTATGGTGAATGCAATAAGTGTGTTGGCCGCCTGATTCTGGTGTGCTGAGGAAAAACAGGTTGAGGCTTCACGATGAAGGCGTGTTTCCTTAGCACACCCGCGGCAGTTGAGACTAATCCCCTACAATACGGAGAATTTGCAAAGCCGGAACCTGCAGCAGGCGAGGTGCTCGTGCAGGTGCGGGTCTGCGCCGTGTGCCGCACGGACCTGCACGTCATCGAGGGGGAGTTGCCTCCGAAAAGATCACCCCTGATTCCGGGGCACCAAGTGGTGGGGCGAATTGCGGCGAGGGGTGCAGGGGCGGAGAGGTTCCCCTCGGGGACGCGCGTGGGAATCGCGTGGTTGCACAAGACGGACGGCACCTGCGAATACTGCCGGCGCGGAGAAGAGAATTTGTGCGATGCGCCGCTCTTCACCGGGTACAGCGAGAACGGCGGGTATGCGGAATACATTGTGGCGCCGGAGGATTTTGTCTATGCGATCCCGGAAGGATTCCCAGACGAGCAGGCGGCGCCGCTTCTCTGCGCGGGTATTATCGGCTACCGTTGCCTGAGATTGAGCGAGATTCACCGCGGAGAGCGACTGGGATTTTACGGATTTGGTGCGGCCGCGCACGTGGCGATACAGGTGGCGCGTCACTGGGAGGTCGAGGTGTATGCAGCGACGCGTGATGCGCGGCACCAGGCGCTGGCGCGGGAGTTGGGAGCGAAATGGATAGGCGGAACGCTGGAGCAGCCGCCGGTGAAGCTGGATGCGGCGATCGTGTTTGCTCCAGCGGGAGAGATCGTGCCGGCAGCGTTGCGCGCCTTGCGGAAGGGCGGACGGTTAATTCTGGGCGGCATTCATATGAGCGCGATACCTTCGTTTGCGTATGAATTGCTGTACCAGGAGCGGATGATTCGCAGTGTGGCAAACAACACGCGCAAAGACGGCGAAGAGTTTTTGCGGTTGGCGGCGGAGATTGCGGTAAAGACGCACGTGCAGGTGTTCGCGCTAGCGGAGGCGAACCGCGCCCTGAATGCGCTGAAAAATGATGCAATACAGGGAGCGGCGGTTTTGCGGGTGAGCGCTTAGGCCACTAATACTGAGACGACGCGCAGGTGGCCAAGTTGTCGTCGAGGGCGACCCGCAGGAGCAAATAGAGAAAAGTTCCCACCAGCAGTTGCTACAGAAGATCCATTTCACAATTGAGACATCGAGGATTTCGCCGTGGAGGCTGTCAGGGAGTTTTGTTGACATAACAGGGATGCGGGAGCGCGGAGCGACCTGGAGAGAGGATTGGGTCTCGGGGCCGTGAGCAAGAGGCGGGGTTTAGGGTAAGTGGAGGAAATCTGAGGGCTTAGCGAAGCAGCTTAATTTTTAAACAGTGGCTGTGTGATTTCGCATCACAACTTGGGGGAAATCACTCAAGAATGATGACCAAGGCTCCTTCTCATCCCTAGGCGGAAGAAGGTAAGTAACAGTAACCGAACGGGTTAGGTCCACTTTGTCGTTTTGAGCCGGTTCGGCACAGGGGGTGCACATAGGAACACAGAAATTGGGGTCAAAGAATGAGCGCTTCCCTCCTTCAGGCTTTCTTGATGCAGTTGGGGCATCCTCAGGGTGCAGTTCTTCCAATTCGCTCCACAAGCTTTCAAGAGAAAAGACGAGCGCAATTCCCGGGGGGGCGAGAAGTTGGATGAATTTTGTTGATCCCTGTGGTGACTGACAGGGAGATGAGCATGACGCTGAAAACGACAAATCGCTCCCGCCGCCTTGCGTACATGGTGCTGCTGTTGTTGGTGGCTGTGGCCTTGACCTCGGCACTGGTTCTGGCGGGAGAGCGGAGCTGGGACAGCGAAAAGAAGGATTTCTCCGAGCGGATTCCTGCAAGCGCACAAAGCACAAACGTGGACGCGGGGTTGCCCGGATGGCAATGCGTCTAGCCGCGACCGCACAGCATCTGGCGATCCTGCTGGGGAGTGCGCTTGTACTTCTGCTGGTGGGAGTTGCACCGGCGAAGGCGGACATCCATCCGGTGCCGCTGGAAAAGAACACGGATTCGGCGAAGTGCCTGGAGTGTCACGCGGAGAAGGCCAAAGGGAAGGCGGTGCACACGGCGATTTCGATGGGGTGCACCACATGTCACGAGATTCGAGTAAACAAGGATGTCACGCGGGTGAAGCTGACCACCACAACGCCGCGGGCGCTGTGCCTTACCTGCCACGCGGACAAGAACGCCGCGGAGATCAAGGGATTAGTGCACAAACCAGCGGTGCGCGATTGCCTGAAGTGCCACGACCCGCACAGTTCGGACAATAAATATCAACTCCTGAAGCCGACCGCGGGCGATGCAAAAGAAAATCTTTGTCTGAGCTGTCACACGACGGGCTTGAATGTGCCGGAGAAGGGCAGCCGGCACGCAGCGCTGGACATGGGATGCGAAACGTGCCACCTGACACACAAAGTTGGCGCGGACCCGACGCCTGAGAATCTGAAGCACCTGACGAAATCGGCGCCGGCGCTATGCGTAGATTGCCACGACCCGAAGGATGCCAGCCTGCAGAAGGCGCACCAGAACCAACCGTTCGGCACAGCGAATTGCCTGCAGTGCCACGATCCCCACCAGTCGACCGCGCCGAAGTTGATGGCGAAGTTCATGCACCCGCCATTTGCCGAGAAGCAGTGCGAAGTGTGCCACGCACCAGCAAAGGACGGGAAAGTGGTGTTGACGCAGGCGGACACGAGATCGTTGTGCGTGATGTGCCACGGCGAGCAGGCCAAACATATTGAAACGGCAAAGGTGCAGCATCCGGGAGCAGCGGGCGATTGCACCGACTGCCATTCGCCGCATGCCAGCAATACCCCCGGTCTGCCGAAGACGGACGCGGTAAACATTTGCCTGCAATGCCATGCGGACATCGCGGAACTCGCCAAGAAACGAGTGCAGCACCAGCCGGCGTTCAAAGATGGCTGCGGCACCTGCCATGACGCTCATGGAAACGATAACGAGCATTTGCTGCGCGTGAAGGACGTCAACACGCTTTGTCTGGAATGCCACGGGCCGGACTCGGTACCGCAGAGGCTGGAAAGCCAGCATTTGATCGCGATTTTCGACGGGAAAGTGCGGCTGCCGGAAGATGCCCTAAAGAAGACGCCGATTTTGCCGCTTCAGTACGGCCTTGGGCACCCGACCAAGAAGCACCCTGTTGCCGGCTCCTTCAGTATGACGGCGAACAAAAAGGTGGAACTGACCTGTCTGACCTGCCACCAGCCGCATGCTTCGGCGAACCGCGATCTGCTGGTGAAGGATCAGGAAGCGAACATGGCCTTTTGCAAAACCTGTCACAGCGAGGGGACGCTGCCGCTGCGCTGAAGGGAGAGGATGATATGACAATCCAGCACCCACATCCGAGGCCATACCGATGGCTACTCCCGCTTTTGACCGCCCTGGTGATTTTTGGCTTCGGCGGCAATCCGGCCCAGGCCCAAAAGAAGAACAAGAACGCCAAGGGGGCTGACCAGTCCCAACAGCAAAAGAGAATCGCATTCGATATCAGCAAAATCGTCTGGCCGAACCCACCCGCCATCGCGCGAATCAAGTTCGAGAATCTCTTGACCGGCCAACAAATCGACTGGTCGGCTCTGCAGAGCACACAAAAGCCAAAGCAGACGTGGATGGACCGGTTGGCTGGAGCGCAACCGGACGCTCAGATCAAGGACGTGCAGAAGAAGATCGGGTTTCAGTTAATCCGCGTGTACGGGGTGACCGCGGACTCCAAGGGGCATATCTATGCCGCGGATCAGGCTGTCGGCGCGATTTTCATTTTCCCGAGTTCGAAAGACGAACAGCTCCAACTGATCAAGAACAGCCAGGACGCGCACTTTGCGTTGATCAACGGTCTGGCCATGGACGATAACGACCGGCTGTTCGTGACCGATTTGAAATTGCACCACGTGCTCGTATTCAACGCGAAACACGAAGTCGAGGCCTCGTTTGGCGGCGACCAACTGATTTCGCCGGCCGGCATCGCCCTGGATACGCTAAACCGCTTCGTCTACGTGGTGGATACGCAACAGGATCAGGTCCTGGTGTTCGACGCGGATAACTACAAGCTCCTCCGGCGGATCGGCACCGCTGGCAAGAAACACACGCTCACCAGCCCGGGGGATTTCTCGCTCCCGACAAACGTGGCCGTGGATAGTGAAGGAAACGTCTACGTCACCGATACGGTGAACAACCGCGTGGAGAGTTTCGATGCTGATGGGGCTTTCATCAGCGAATTCGGAACCGCGGGCGACGGTCCGGGGCATTTTGCCCGGCCAAAGGGAATCATCGTGGATAGCGACGGGCACATCTGGGTGGCAGACGAAATCCAGAGCCGAGTGCAGGTCTTCGACAAAGAAGGCCAACTCCTGATCTATTTTGGGCAGCAAGGGAACTATCCCGGGCAATTCCAGGCCTTATATGGGCTTGGCTACGACAAACAGAGGAACCGGGTCATAACCAGTGAACAGTTCCCGGGCCGAGTCCAGGTATTCCGTTATGTGACGGACGCGGAGGTCGCAGCGGAGAAATCCCGTCGAGAGACGGAACAAGACAAGCCAGCCCCGAAAGCTGCAGATTCGGCGCAGGAGAGAGGCGGTGAAACTTCAAAAAGTTCAGCTCCTTGATGAAACAAGCCGGCCAAGCATCTCGCGGCGTTTCAACTGCCAGAATAGATAAGCATTGCAGCGACTTGCCATCTGGGAACATCCGAAGTGAGCAGTTTTAGAGAAGTGGAAGTGATGAATCACCACGAAACTTGGAGGTAATACTAAATGAAACGAACAGCAATAATGCTAGTTTTGATGCTAGCCGTGGCCGGATACGCCTCGGCCCAGATCACCTCTCCGACCGGTGACGTGCTCGGCGCTCACAACGTCTACGGCCGCGGCTGCGTGGCTTGCCACGCACCGCACAGCGGCGCCGCAGGAAACGGCGCTCCAACCAGCCCCAACAGCGGCAATCTTGCACTGTGGGGCCAGGACCTGAGTCCGCTCTACGGGCAGACCTTCACGTTTGCAGGCGGAGCATCCGTCACCATCCCGAACTACGGCACGACTGCGGTAACCGTTGGCGGTGTACCCATCGCGGCTGCAGGGCTTCCCGCCTCCGCGCAAGACGGTACTTTCGTTATCGCTGCGTGCCTGAGTTGCCACGATGGCAATATCGCCAAAGTGGGCATGATGAAGGGCACTTCGGTGGAAACGGTAAAGATCGGCACAGCGACTTTCAATCCCCCCACACTCCTCGGGAATGATGGCTCGACCCCGGCAAACTACCAGAACGACCACCCAGTGGGACCCAACGCGAACCCTGGCTGTGGAGGCCCCTACAACTGGGACTGCACGATAAACGCTAACGGTAGTTTCAGTTTCACCGGGGCGAACAGCTCGAAGTTCCTAACTGACTACTTTGACGTGACCACCTATGGTCCGATTGCCAACCTGGTAAAGGTCGCAGGCACGACCGCCGGTTTTGGCGGTTCGACCACGTCCAATTCGTGGATCACTTGCACCACGTGCCACGATCAGCATGATATGCAGTATTTCAATGCTGGCGCCACAATCGGCATCAAGCCAACCCACTTCTTCGTCCGTGGCTGGTACGATCCGGGAAATTCTCCGACCAGCAACAGCGCGGCGCAGTTCTGCCGCAGCTGCCATGGCGGCGAATCCAACGAAATGCACGGCCAAACCGTCGCAACACAATAACACTCTCCTTCCGGGGAGAGGACACTGTCCTCTCCCCGCTTCCCAAAATGGCCTCGAGCGAATCAGAACTCATCGAGATTGCACCAAAAGCAACAACGCCGGTGAAACCAAGGACACCAGGGAATATGAATTGTAAGCTCGCCATCATCGCTCTCCTGCTCACTGCAGCGCTGCCCGCACGGGCACAAGACGCTGATGCAGTCCCGTCGCATCAGGCCCAGGCATCAATTGGCAGCAGCGCCATGGTTTCCCTCAGTAAACCCGTGGCACGGGTGAACGGAGCGGTACTGACGCAAAGCGAATTGCTGCGCGAGATGTATGCGATTTTTCCGTATGCCCGGCAGCACAACGAGGGCTTCCCCAGCGCCATGGAGCCGGATATCCGCCGGGGCGCGCTGAAGATGATCGAGTTTGAGGAATTGGTGTACCAGGAAGCGAAGCGGCGACAAATGACCGTCGCTCCGGAACGGTTGGCTCACGCCGAAAAGGAGTTCCGGAAACAATTTCCTACAGACCAGGAGTACCAGCAATTTCTGCAAGGGGAAAACAACAATTCCACGCTGGTCCTGCGCAAGAAGATCGAACGCTCGCTGCTGATTGAAGACTTACTCAAGGTTGAGGTAAACGACAAGTCCTGGGTTTCCGTGGAGGAGGCCAGAGCCTTCTATGTGAAGAATCCAGAACATTTCAAGCTGGCCGAGTCCTATGATCTGCAAACCATCACGATCATGCCTCCGGTCCGCCCGAGCCCGCAGCAACCCAACCCCCCACCACCCACGCCAGAGCAATTGAAGCAAATGCGAGTTCGCGCGGAGGATGCCCTGCGCCAGGCCAAAGCCACCAAGAGTTTTGAGGAGTTCGGAATTTTGGCGGAAAAAATTTCGGAAGACGATTACCGAGTGATGATGGGTCACCACAAGGATGTCGATATAAAAGGCTTACCGGCAGAAGTTCTGCAAGCAGCGTCGAAACTGCAGGTGGGGCAGATCAGCGACTTGGTCCAGGCGGAGGGAGCTTACACCATCATCCGTTTGAATGCGCACACTCCGGCGCGAACCCAGTCATTCCAGGAAGTGTCCAAGACCCTGCGCGCCCAGATGCGCCAGCAGAAGACGGAAAGGCTCCGGCGCGAACTGGATGCGAAGTTGAGAAAGAACGCGAAGATCGAGGAGTTGTAGGCGAATGCATGCTCCACCGCACAAGATTTGGCTCCGGACAATTGCTTTCGCGATTGCCGCGCTATTGTGCGGCAGCGCCACTCTTCGGGCGCAGATCCCGGTGGGAAGCGAAACCCAGCTCAGCCTGGATGGCAGCATCAGCGCGGGCTACGCAGGAAGCATGACGAACAACGCAGGAGACAGTCACGGACTCATCTTTGGCGGCGCTGGAAATTTGAGCGGCACCTACTATAGCCCCCAGTTCCTTTCGTTTAACGTTGCGCCGTTCTACAACCAATCACGCAATAACTCCACCTACCAATCGATTACGGACAGTTCGGGCGTGACCGCGAACGCGAACCTTTTTTCAGGGAGCCAATTTCCCGGGTATATCAACTACTCCAAGGTGTACAACAACGAATCAAATAATTACGTGGTGCCGGGATTGGCCAATTATGCCACCAATGGCAACACGCAGACCTTCGGCGTGGGTTGGTCCGCCAATCTCACGAATCTTCCTTTTCTCAGTGTCGGGTACCAGCAAGGCAACAGCGATTATTCACTATATGGTACCCCGCAGGAAAACTTCAGTAACTTCCACTCAGTGTTCGGCTCAGCCAGCTACAACTTCGATGGATGGCACCTGAACGGTGGGATCCACTATTCGAATACGGACTCGAGCTTCCCGGAAATCTTGCAGGAGACGGTCCCCGAAAAAGCGACAGGTGACTCAACGACCTACACGTTTAATGCGACCCGAGCCGTGGACGGAGATGGCAACACGTGGGTTAACTTCAGCAGGAACAGCAGCAATTATGAGTTCTCAGGAGTGAGCGATTCCCAGACTTCCGATATCGTCACCGGGGGTTTGTCCGTAAGGCCGGTGTCCAAGCTGACCACCACGATAAGCGGTAATTACAACGACAATCTCGCAGGGTCCATCTTCCAGCAAGTGACCGCCACCGGTGCCATCGTTCCGGTGTCCATCAGCGGAGAGCCGTCGCATTCCTGGGGTGTGTTCGGCAACGCGCAGTACTCGGTCATTGCGGGTCTGTATGTGGACGGTATGATTTCGCACCAGCAGCAGCTATTCGAGGGCACTTCGTACGGTTCCAACGCATACAGTGGATCGGTGTTTTATGGTCGCCATCTGCTGGGAGGACAGTTTTCCACCGGAGCTACAGTCACAGAGAGTACGTATGGCGCCAATCTTGGCAATCAGCTCGGATTACTTAGCAATGTGATTTATATCCGCAGAATCGGCGAATGGAGTTTGAGCGGAAGCTTTGGTTATTCGCGGAACACCCAGACGATTCTGATCGCCTATACGAGTTCGGGTTACAGCTATTCGGTCTCTGCGAACCGCCGGATCGTCGACCACTTGTACTGGAATGGAGGAGCAAGCGCATCCAAAAGTGCGGTGGACCAGTTGTCAGGTTATACCAACATCACGCAGGCCTATTCGACGGGTCTCTCAGGCCGGTGGTTGAGCGTGAACGGAGCGTATTCGAAATCCGGCGGAAATGGCCTGTTTACGCCCACGGGCGTCACGCCATTGCCTCCGGGCGTGCCGCCCACCCTGGTACCGACTGTGTTGTACGGAGGTTCGACGTACTCAGCAAGCGTGGGAAGCACGCCGATCCGCGGCCTCACCGTGACCGGTTCCTATATATGGTCTCGGAACAAGACGGGCGGCCTCGCGACTACTTCGAATAATACGTCGGAGCAGGCCTACGCATATTTGACCTATAAAGTCCGCAAGGTATATTTTAATGCGGGTTACAGCCGCCTGCTTCAGGGGTTCAGCGCGAGTGGCCTGCCCCCAACACTGTTGTCCACGTACTATTTCGGCGTATCACGATGGTTCAAAGCCTTTTAGCATATGTGCAGCACAATCGAACGAAAATGGGCCTTTGTCCGCTGCTCATGCTTCTGCTCGGGCCGATGCTGCTGCCTGCTTTGCCTCCGCCCCGAAATTCCAAAACACGCACGGTGACCGTTCCTGTCCTGCTGCTGGACGGTGGGCGGAAGCTAGTGTTCGAAGGCAGCTTCAGTACTGAACAGGACGTCCAACCAAAGCGGGGATTCTTCAAGAAATTGCTAGACGTTGCGGTCGGTGCACCCGAGGTTCACGCGATGGTGCGCCCGTTCAGCGTAGTGACAGATTCGCGTGGCCGCATCATTGTGACCGACCCCGGCGCCGGTGGTGTGCACATCTTTGACTTGAAAGAGCATAAGTACAAGTTCATCTCCCGAAAGGACAAGACCAAGGAGACCATGACTACGCCACAATGCGTGGCCGTGGATGCCGAGGACAAGATTTACGTCACGGATTCTGAACTGGGAAAAATCTTTGTGTTTGATCCCAACGGCAAATTCAGCCGGGTGATCGGCAGTTTAAAACACGGGGAAGGCTATTTTAAACACCCGACCGGCATTGTCGTGGATTCCGTGGCGCAGCGCATCTACGTGTCTGACACTTGGCGGAATGAAATTTTTGCAATGGACATGCAAGGGAACGTATTGCAAAAGTTAGGGAAGAGCGGCTCGGGGGATGGTGAGTTCAACTACCCTACAGATTTGCGGCTCGATGGACCCAACCTGATCGTCCTGGACGCCATGAATTTCCGCGCGCAGGTCCTGGACCGGTCAGGAGCATTCCAGTACGCCATTGGAGAACTGGGCGAGGGCCAGGGAGAGATGTTCCGGCCGAAGGGATTGGGCCTTGACTCTGAGGGCCACCTGTACACTGCGGAGGGATTGTCGGGGGTCGTGCAGGTGTTCGATAGGCAGGGACAGTTGCTGTACTATTTCGGAAAAAGAGGGACTGGATTCGGGGACTTTCAATTGCCCACGGGCTTGTTCATAGACCGCGAGGATCATGTTTATGTGGTGGATTCCTACAACCACCGGGTACAGATGTTCAGGTATTTCGCGCGGAGCAAGCAGGCTGCGGGAGGGCTACAGTGAAGGCACGCTGGCTCATGGCTCTTCTTTTCCTGACCGGTGCCTTAGCACAGGCTCAGCAGTTCAGCGGTGATGTGCTGGGCAAGCATAATTTGGGACCCGGCGGCACTTCACCCATCAAAGGAGGATTGAGCGCGCCTTGTCTCTATTGCCACGCACCTCATTCCGGAATCGGTGCGAAAGCTCCGCTGTGGAATCAAACGCTGACCACGCAAACCTATACGACCTACACAAGCACCACAGAAAGCGAGACGGGTGTGGCGCAGCCCCTGCTGGGGAGTGACAGCAATCTCTGCCTGAGCTGCCACGACGGGAGCATCGCCCCTGGCCAGACCGTTGCTTACGGGAAATTCCCGATGAGCGGAAGCATGACGGCGGCGGATAACTTTGGAACGAACCTCTCGAGCTCGCATCCCTTCAGTCTGATGTTGCCTCTCAAAGATTCTCCGGATCTGGTTCCTTCGCTGTACAACTCGGGCACGACGGCGGATCCGACCGGGGCGGTCAAACTGATCAACGGAAACATCGAGTGCACTACGTGTCATAACGCGCACGTGGAGGCCTTGGACTTGGTGGCTCTTAACTTTTTGGTTCGAGATGGTTCCAGCGGACAGCTATGTCTTGCCTGTCATACATCCGGGAATCGGACGGTGAACAATCAGTCGAACTACCTGGCCGGGTGGACGAACAGCGTCCACGCCACCGCGGGCAACAAGATCATCACACAGTCCGGAGTGAACCTGGGAGCCTATCCGACCGTCGCGCTGAACGCCTGCGGCTCCTGCCACATGGTGCACAACGCGCCGGGCGCAGCGCGGCTGCTGCGAGGCAAGAACGAAAACGACTGCTTGGCATGCCACGGCGCCGGGGGCAACATGTCCCCGGTTGCTCTGAATGTGTCTGCGGAGTTCGCCAAAGCAGGTCATCCCTACTCCACGACAGGGGGCACGCACGACGCGGCAGAAGCCGTCCTTTTAAACCAGAATCGCCACGCCACCTGCGTGGATTGCCATAATCCACACGCTGCCCTCCAGGTAACTGCGTTTCTGCCTCCTCCCACCATACGGCCTTCTCAGACGGGTGTGGAGGGCATTAGCGCCACGGACGGCATCACAGTTTTGAACCCCTCCGTGAATCAGTATGAGAATTGCCTGCGCTGCCACGGAACCAGCCCCGGTAAGACCGTGGTTCCCGCCACGTATGGTTACCTGCCGGTTTGGGCGGTGGCCGCTGTCGACCCACTGAACGTCATTCCGCAATTCTCGCTCCTGGCCACTTCAAGCCACCCCGTGACCCACGACCGCACTAGTCCGTACCCCCAGCCGAGCCTGCGCGCGTTTATGCTGAATGAGGACGGATTAACGCCGGGACGCGCCATGGGCACGCGCATCCTTTGTGGGGATTGCCACAACAGCGATGACAATCGCGAGTTTGGAGGCACCGGACCCAATGGCCCCCACGGCTCGAAGTGGACCCACATCCTGGAACGACGTTACGAATTTTCGCAGACGACCGCGCCGGGGCAGTTGATCACGAACCTGATGCCGACGCCTGACTTATCGATCAACGGCCCTTATGCGCTGTGCGGCAAGTGCCACAACTTGACCACGATCGTCGCGAATACGAGCTTCAGCGAGCACGCGCGGCATATCAACGACGGATTCTCCTGCTCCACCTGCCACACGGCGCATGGCATGGGCGCAGTGAGCGGAAACATCTCCGGCGAACGGCTGGTGAACTTTGACGTGAACGTGGTGGCCCCGAACGGCGCAACGCCGATCACGTATATGCGGGGGACAAACTCTTGCAACCTAACCTGCCATCAACACCCCCACACAGCCGTAGGCATGATTCCCGCGGCCAAGAGGGCGCATCTCTAACCAAGAGTCATAAGTAGGTCCGCGGCGGCTGGGACAGCAAAAGCCGCTACGGCTTCTTTTCATAGGAAAACATTATTTCGGTCATGTCCGGATCGCGAGCGACGATTTGCGTGGTGAGAAGCGAATCGGAGAGACCCGCGGGGACGTTGCCGGGGAGCTTGTCGTTGGACAGAACGAAGCCGCCGGGATTCAGCATCAGCGACATGTTGACGCGGGCGAGGGACTGCTCGAAAGAGTTGAAGTAGACGAAGATGTTCGTGCCGATGATGAGATCGAAGCCTTGCTGGGCAGATGGCTGCAAGTGCTGGAAGACGATGTTCATGTCCAGAGGAGTGACCCGGCGGACAATTTCAGGGCGAATCTTGACAGCGCGCGTTTGTGTTTCGGCAGCCGCGCCCGAGGGAACGGCGATAGGTGCAACGGGTTCGCCGATGCGATCGCCAAGTTTTTGCCAATAGTTGACGAATTCCCTGCGGTATTCGGGGGTGTGGCGGGCCGAAGTGTCCCAGGGTAGTTGAACAATGTAAGAGCGGCTTGCGGCGGCATTTTTCCGGGCGCGGCTAATATGAAAATTCACGTCGGCACTGATGTCGAGTGTGTAGAGTTCAACAGTGGCCGGATCGGCAAGGCCCAGTCGAAAGAGGGAATCCAGCACCGCAAAGGGCTGGATGGTTTGCAGAGGATAAAAATCGTTGCCTTTCTCTTTGTTGGCAAAATCCAGGCCCGGGCCGACGACTGCAACGCGACGAATGCCGCCGGGCTTGATCAGGCCTTTTTCCAACATGCGGCGGAGGTGCTCGTCGATCAGAAAATCGGGCCAAAGATTGGTGTCGAGAGAGATGCCACGCTCCTGGAAAAGTTGGAAGCGTGAATCGTTTTTGGGCTGTGCAAGATAGTGGAGATACTCATCGCGGAGGCGAGCCAGATTCTCGAGCAGATATTTCTTAATTCTTTTGCGATCCTCGGGAGTCTTAAAGGAATAACCCTTCTTTTCGAGAAACGCGCGCATGTGGGCGATGCCTTCGTTGGCACTGGGGGAGGCCATTGCGCGGATCAAGTCATTGGCGCGATTTTCGGAGAACGCGTTGACGAGGGAACTGCTGCCGTACTTTGGCAGATATTCATCGTCAATGCGGTATTCCTTGGTGAAGGTAACCCCAAAGCGTAGAAGGTTGGTGAGGGTGTCTTCCTCGCCGCGATCGAGGCGTTCGCGGATCTGACGGTCCTGCTTTATGACCCACGCGGACCACAGAGCCGGATCCCGTGTTGCGGGACTCTTCAGCTCGGCAGGAAGCGAGCCGGACATCACGGAGAGGAGGGGCCGAGCTTCTTCCAGAGAGATGAATTGCACTTTGAGAGGAGTCTGGCCGTGCACGGCGCAGGGGAAGAAGCAAAGGGAAAGGATTGCGCGGGCCAGGAGTTTGTGAATGGACATCGCCGCCTTCCAAAGCTATTGGGAGATGGGAGCGTGGGAGCCGGATTTTGCTTGAGCAATCAGTTGCTGCACTTTGTCACGAGCTTCGTAGTTCGGGTTGGTGTCGAGCAATTTCTGCCAGTCAGCAATAGCGCCCGCCGCGTCGTTTTTGCTCTTCCACTTGACGATTCCCAGGTTGAACAGGGTATTGGCCTTGTTGGGTTCATAACTAAGAGCCTTGTTGAACTCGGTGAGGGCCGTGTCCGCATTTCCGTCATACCAATAAGCGGTGGCCATGTCCGTCCGGACGTCGGCGTTGGCAGGCTGAAGCTTCAAGGAGCGCTCGTAGTAATCGATAGCTGTAGGGTACTGTTTGACGTCGTAATAGATGTTGCCAATGCGGATGAGCAAGTCGGGATTGTCAGGGTCAGATTTCAGAGTGTCAAGAAGAGGAGCAGCTTGCGTGTCGGCCATCTTCTTCAGTTGATCGGGAGTGGGCATAGCGGCGAGGGAGCTGAGAGGAGCGGGAGGCGGGTTGCCGGCCGGAGCTGCGGGGGGCGTCACCACGGTTGCAGAGGGGGCGGAAACGGAGGATTTGCGGATAAACCAGCCGCCGGCCAAGCCAAACAACAAGGCGATCAAAGCGACGGCGAAGGCCTGACTGGTGGTCCAGTTCACGCTCGTATTTGTTGTTTTGATCTCTGGCACGATCTGCGGCTCCTTCTCTTGAGAATGCTGGGATGAGCTAGTTCTTTATTGTGCCACCCGTCCTGGCTTCGGCAATCAAGTTTTCAACGATGGGGCGGCGATCGAGGTCGGGATGCACCTTGAGTAGCTCCTGCCATGCGGCGATGGCTCCCGGTGCATCTTTCTTTCCTTTCCAGCGGATCACACCGAGATTAAAAAGGGAATTGGTGTCTTTGGGATCGTACTTGAGTGCCTGATCCAGTTGGGCGAGCGCGCCATCAACGTCGCCACCGTAGTAGAGACACGAGGCAAGTTCAGTGCGAGTGGGGACGTTTTTTGGATCCACTTTGAGCGATTTGTCGTAGTACTGAGCGGCTTCCTTGAACTGATGCATGGCGTTGTAGATGGATCCGAGCTGGGCGAGCAGGTTTGCATCGTTGGGAGTGGTCTGCAATTTCTCAAGGAGCGGAGCGGCCTTGGCATCGGCCATGGCTTTCATTTGCTCCATCGTCGGCAAGGGATGAAGAGCGTTCGGAGCACTGGCGACGGCGGGGGGATGTACGGAATTCGCTGCCTTGCCAGCCGGTAGAGCGTAACCCCCGACCAATCCCAGGGCGAGGCAGAGTGTGGCGAGGAGACCAACCTGCCCCGGCGTCCAGCCCGGTGCCGCGGAGGATCCTCGTGATACCGAGTCGTTTGCCATAGTCTGGTTACTCCTTGATCCGGCCGTTCGCTCGCAGGGGATTCAGATTGTCCCCGGCCAGACCGGCGTTGAACTTGGCGCAAAAGCAAAATCGGTGCGGTCCGGCTACGATACTCCTCTCCAAGCTAACGGTTATCAACAGTGTTTTCAATACCTTGTCAGTGCCACCAAGAGCCGCACGGGATTCAGCCCGGGGAGAGCATGGGGAGGGCCAAGCCGATGAGCGCCGGGAGAAGAGGGTAAGGTGTAGAGCGCACGCGGTGCCGTATTTCTCATCAGATCCAATCATGACATATATCATATTGCACCGGTTTCGGTGACCGCACAGCACAGGCGGTCCATAGGCAGTACTTGACCCGCGTTTGCGATACAATGGGTCGCTAATGAGTCGAAGCTTTCGTATAAGCTGCAAGATTTCCGGCGCCGCGCAGGCGAGCCTGATCCTGCTTTGCCTCTGTGCGTTTGCCATCTTGCTTGGGGGAAATGCTGCGAAGGCAGCGCAAGGGAATTTTGGCGGAGCCAACGGATTCTCTCCTCGATTTGCCATAGCGGATTTTGACGGCGATCGCAAGCCGGATCTCGCAACAATACAAGTGGTGCAGGAAGCTGCGCTGAACTCGTTTTATTCCATCCGGCTGCAACTGAGCGCGGGTGAAGAATCGGCGATTGGGATCATCGGTCCTCAGGGTGGGCTGGAGTTAGTGGCGCGGGACGTCAATGGGGATGATGCCACCGACCTGGTCGTAACCACATCCATGGATTCCCATTTTGTTGCCGTGCTGCTCAACGACGGGCACGGGAAATTCACGCTGGCAAAAGCGGGGGCATTCCCAACCATTGAAAGCGATGAGGGAATACGGTTGGTTGCGGCGCAGAGACCGGTCGAAGAGTGTGCCGCTCTGCAATGCACACGTAGCACATTTGGAATTGAGGCCTTCCACGACGCTGGAGCAGGCCTCGCATTGAGATCAACACTAGCGCTGGACAGCGATTGCGATTTGAATTTGCCGTATGCAAGGCGCGGGAAGTCCGGGCGCTCGCCGCCTGTTTCTGTTTTCCATTCCTAAATACATCCTTCACACAATTGTAACAAGACCGGAATGACCGCAGTCCTATCGTTCCGCTAATCCTGCGCCAAACGGGAAGCACTGGCAGCGCGTGGTTCGCGGAACCATAGAAAAAACTGAAACCTTGGGGTCGGAGTACTCCATGAAGCTAGGGAAGTGGATGGGTTGTAGCTGATACCGGAGAGCCAAATGAATCTTGCCGTGGGACATGAGGTCATCCAATGATGCGCAGGTTTGGCTTGCCGCTTACATTTGCTGCCTGCCTGGCAGTGATGCTTGTGGGTTGCGGCGACAAGAGAGAGACGGATGAAGGCGCGCCGCCACCACCGAAAGTGGAGAAGGAACAGGATGCAAGCATTGTGCAGGTGGAGCATGCCGAACAGTTCCCCGTGTTCAAAGCGGTGGAATATCAAGCAGCCCCGACGCTGACAGTAACGGGCGTGGTGACTCCCGACGTGAGCCGGACGGTGCCGGTGATCTCGCTGGCCTCAGGACGCGTGGTCGAGATACGCGCGCATCTGGGTGATGCGGTGCAGAAGGGACAGATTCTGCTGCGAGTGCAGAGCCCGGATATCGCCACGGCGTTTTCGGATTACCGCAAGGCTGTTACGGACGAAGCGCTGGCTGGAAGACAGTTTGAACGCGGACAACTCCTGTACGACAAAGGGGCCATCTCTCTGAACGATTTTCAGGTGGCGCAGGATGCGGAAGACAAAGCCAAGGTGGACGTGGAGACCACCCTCGAGCGCCTGCACGTCCTGGGAGTGGACAAGGATCATCCCAGTAGTGTGGTGGAAATCAAGGCGCCGACAACCGGGGTGATCACAGACCAGCAAGTGACCAATGCTTCCGGAGTACAGGGGCTTGCGGGGAGCAATCCGTTTACGATTTCGGATTTGTCGCGCGTGTGGATTCTCTGCGATGTCTTTGAGAACGATCTGGCAAGTGTGCATGTGGGGGAGACAGCGGAAATTCGGCTCAACGCATATCCCGACCAAACATTGACGGGCAAGATCAGCAACATCGGGCCGATCCTGGATCCAACCGTGCGCACGGCCAAGGTCAGGGTGGAAGTGGCCAATCCGGAATTGCTGATGCGGGTGGGGATGTTTGTAAGCGCCACGTTCCGTGGTCAGAAGAAAGAGAAACGGGCGGCGGTGCCGGCCGATGCCATTTTGCATTTGCATGATCGCGACTGGGTGTACGTGCCAGCGGGTGATAAGAAATTCCGGCGCGTGGAAGTGAAAGCCGGGGTGAGCCTTCCCGACAAGATGCAGGAAATTCGCACAGGGATAGATCCGGGGCAGCAAGTGGTAACGAACGCGCTTGTGTTGAAGAACACGGCGGAGCAATAGACGGGGAGCCATGGACGCAAAGAGAAGCTCACTGATCTCAGGGCTCGTAGACTTCGCGCTAGCGAACCGCTTCATGGTGTTGGCGTTGACTATGCTGCTGTTGGTGTGGGGCGCTGTCTCTTTCCACAATCTGCCGGTGGAGGCGTATCCGGACGTTGCGAACAACTATGTTCAGGTGATCACGCAATGGCCGGGCCGAGCTGCGGAAGAAGTAGAACAGCAGGTCACCATCCCCATTGAAATCCAGATGAACGGTCTGCCGCATCTGGCCCACTTGCGCTCCGTGTCCCTTTTCGGGCTCTCCAGCCTCATGCTCATCTTCGACGACTCTTCGGACAACGATTGGAACCGGCAGAAAGTGCTGGAGAGGTTGTCCATGGTCACGCTGCCGGCGGGACTGCAACCGCAGATGGGCACCGACTACAGCCCGGTGGGACAGATTTACTGGTACACGCTGAAAAGCACTAACCCCAAGTATGACCTGATGGAATTGAAGTCGCTGGAGGACTGGACGCTGGAGAAGCAGTTCAAGTCCGTGCCGGACGTGGTGGATGTGGTGAGTTTTGGAGGAACGACGCGCGAGTATCAGGTGTATGTGAATCCAAGCAAGCTCGTGGCCTACGGGCTGACCATCGGGCAGGTGGAGCAGCAGCTTGCCAACAACAATGTCAATGCGGGAGGAAGCTTCATCGAGTCAGGATTGCAGCAGATCAACATCCGCGCCGTCGGGTTGATCGCCAACGTGCAGGACATCGAGGGCACCGTCCTGAAAGCCCAGAATGGCGCCGCGCTGCACGTCAAGGATATCGCGACGGTGACGCAAGGGCCGCGCATTCGCCTGGGGCAAATCGGCAAGGCGCTACGCCGGGGGGACGGGAAGATCACCGATAACGAAGACGTTGTGGAAGGGATCGTGTTGCTGCGAAAGGGGGCGAACGCGGACGTTACGATCGAAGATATCCACGCCAAGGTGAAGGAGCTGAACGAGCGGATCTTGCCGCCGGGAGTGCAAATCGTTCCTTTCCTCGATCGCAGCGACCTGGTGCACTACACAACGCACACCGTGCTGCACAACCTGACCGCGGGAGTGCTGCTGGTATCCATCATTCTTTTTTTCTTCCTTGGAAACGCGCGCGGCGCGCTGATTGTGGCTCTGACCATTCCGTTCTCGCTGCTTTTCGCGTCGATCTGTCTGGACCTGAACAAGATTCCCGCGAATCTGCTCTCGCTGGGGGCACTGGATTTCGGGATGGTGGTGGACGGCTCGGTGGTGGTGATCGAGAACATCGTTCGGCACTACAACCTGGCCGCGAACGCAACGAAAACGCCTTACGAGAGAGTCCGGGGCGCGGTGCATGAAGTGCTGCGGCCTGTGTTCTTCGCGCGCGCGATCATCATCACGGCGTACATGCCGATCTTCACGTTACAGAGCGTGGAAGGGAGGCTATTTCGTCCGATGGCGTGGACAGTTTCGTTCGCGCTGCTTGGAGCGCTGATCTTCTCGATCGCGATTGCGCCAGTGCTTGCAAAAATGGTTTTCCAGCGCGGAATTACAGAATGGCACAACCCGGTGATGGAGTTCTTGAGGAAGAGGTACCGCGAAAGCGTGAGATGGGCGCTGGAACACCGCAAGTTCACGCTGACGGCGGCTGGGGCGGCAATTGCAGCGACGATTGCCCTGCTTTTCAGCGGGATCGTGGGGTCAGAGTTTCTGCCACACCTGGACGAAGGAGCGATCTGGGCCCGCGGTACGCTGGCGCCGAGCACGGGACCCACCGAGGGAACGCGCATCATGAATCAAGCGCGGCTGATCCTGGCGGCATTCCCTGAAGTGAAGCAGGCCGTGTCCCAGGTGGGGCGTCCAGACGACGGCACGGACACAACGGGCTTTTTTAATACGGAATACTTTGTGGATCTGAAGTCCAAAGACCAGTGGCGCCCAGTATTCCGCGAAGACAAAGATGCGCTCATTTCGGCGATGGACAAAGAACTGAGTAAAATGCCCGGAGTTCTGTGGAATTTCTCGCAGCCCATCTCAGACAACATGGAAGAGGCCGTCAGCGGCGTCAAAGGCGAACTCGCCGTTAAGATGTACGGCGACGACCTGAAAGTGCTGGAGCAAAAGAGCGATGAAGTGGTGGACGTAATGCGGGGTGTGGCTGGAGTCGAGGATTTGGGACTATTCCGCGTGCTGGGGCAGCCCAATCTGAACCTCAGCGTGGACCGGGAAAAGGCATCGCGATACGGACTCAATGTGACGGACGTGCAGGATGCGGTGGAGACGGCCATAGGGGGCAAGGCGGTGACCCAGGTGCTGGAGGGAGAAAAGCGTTACGACCTGGTGGTGAGGTACCAGGCTCCCTACCGTGACACGCGAGAGGCTGTCGAAAACATTCGCATTGTGGCGCCATCGGGAGAACGCGTCAGCCTGGCGCAATTGACCAACATAAAGGTGGAGGATGGGGCGTCAGAAATATACCGCGAAGCAAATTCCCGGTACATCGCGATCAAGTACAGCGTTCGCGGGCGAGATTTGGGCAGCGCCGTGGAAGAGGCCATGGACAAGGTGGAAAAGCAGGTAAAACTTCCCACCGGCTATCACCTGGATTGGGCGGGGGAGTATGAAAGCCAGAAGCGCTCTCAGCGACGTCTGATGATTGTGCTGCCGATTACGATCCTGATTATCTACATTATTCTCTTCACGATGTTTAAGTCTGCGAAGTGGGCCGCGCTGACGTTGGCGAATGTTTCCATGGCGCCGCTGGGCGGGATTCTGGCTCTGCTGATTACGGGCACGCACTTCAGCGTGTCCAGCGGGGTGGGTTTCCTGGCGCTGTTCGGGGTTTCCGTGCAGGTGGGCGTGATCATGATCGAGTACATCAATCACCTGCGTGCGCAGGGATACTCCATCGAAGACGCAGCCGTGGAAGGGGCGATCCTAAGGTTGCGGCCGATCATGATGACGATGCTGGTGGCGATGCTGGGACTATTACCGGCAGCGCTTTCCCGCGGGATTGGCTCGGACTCGCAGAGGCCGTTTGCGATTGTGATCGTGGGCGGGTTGTTTGCTGCATTGTTCATCAGCATCTACTTGTTGCCGACGATGTACGTCTGGGTGGCGCGAGACAC